>VYLF01000045.1_pt1 | contig 68163 bp, 75 predicted proteins | sample 5114371 | NCBI WGS metagenome assembly VYLF01 (sample SAMN12291773, study PRJNA351875) | freshwater metagenome | isolation source: freshwater lake | place: USA: Michigan, Kent Lake | collected 2013-08-15 | reverse complement strand
CGACAGACCCACGCGGCCGGCGAGAAGCTGTTCGTGGACTTCGCCGGCGATACCGTGCCGGTGTTCGACGGGCTCACCGGGAAGGTGCGCGCCGCCAAGATCTTCGTCGCGGTCATGGGAGCGTCGAATTACACCTTTGCCCAAGCCCGGTTCAGCGAGGCGCTGCCCGACTGGATCGGCGCCCATGTGGATGCGCTCACCTTCCTGGGTGGGGTGCCGAAGGCGCTCGTCTGCGACAATCTGAAGGCCGGGGTAACGGTGGTGAGCCGCTACGAGCCAGGCGTCAACCGGACCTACCAGGATCTTGCCGCCCATTACGGCACCACCCTTATGCCGGCGCGGCCCCGCAAGCCGCGCGACAAGGCCAAGGTGGAGGCGGCGGTTCTCATCGTCCAGCGATGGATTTTGGCGCGGTTGCGCAACCGGCGCTTCTTCTCACTCGCCGAGTTGAACGTTGCGATCCGCATCCTGGTCGATGAACTCAACGCCCGCCTGATGCGCAAGCTCGGTGCCAGCCGCCGCGAGTTCTTCGACACCATCGATCGTCCGGCCCTGATGCCGCTGCCGGCCGAGCTCTATCAGTACGCCGAATGGCGTCGTGCCCGTGTGGCGCCGGATTACCATGTTGAAGTTCAGGGACACTTCTACTCGGTGCCATCCCGCATGATCCGCCAGGTTGTCGAGGTGCGGGCCACCGAAGCCACTATCGAGGTGTTCCATCGCGGCACCCGCATCGCCAGCCACGCACGCTCGGGCGTGAAGCGCCGCCACACCACGATCCCCGAGCACATGCCGAGCGCGCATCGCCGATACGCCTTCTGGACGCCCGCGCGTCTGCTGGCCGCCGCCGAGAAGATCGGTCCGTCCACGGTCGCGCTGTGCGAGGCGATCATGCGGACAAAGCCCCATCCTGAGCAGGGCTTCCGATCCTGTCTCGGCATCCTGCGGATGGAGAGGACCTATGGGGCGCAGCGTCTCTAGGCCGCATGCCGCCGTGGTATCAGCATCGGCGCAGCGAGCTATCGGTCGATCGCCTCGATCCTCAAGACCGGCCTGGACAAGGCCTTCCTTCCCGACACCGCCCCCGACGCCGATCCCATCCAGCACGGCAAGATCCGGGGCCGCGGCTACTACCACTGACCAGCAACAAGGAGACCTTATGCTCAGCAACCATACCCACGAACGTCTCGCCGCTCTCGGGCTCGCCGACATGGCCAAGGCCTTCGATGATCAGCAACGCCAACCGGACGTCACCGCACTGACCTTCGAGCAGCGCCTCGGCCTGATGATCGATCGCGAAGCAACCGAGCGGGAGAACAAAAGGCTCATCGTGCGCCTGAAGTTCGCCTCGCTACGGCAGACCGCAATCGTCGAAGATGTCGATCTGCGCGCTCCGCGCGGCATCGACCGCGCCTTCTTTGCCAAGCTCGTCGATGGCGATTGGATCAGCCGCAAGCAAAATTTGCTCATTGCCGGGCCGACCGGCGTCGGCAAGAGCTGGATCGCCTGCGCGCTCGGCCACAAGGCATGCCGCGATAATCGATCCGTCTTATATCATCGCTTGCCAAGGCTGTTCGAAGCTCTTGCGCTCGCCCGCGGCGACGGACGCTACGCGCGGCTCCTCAAAACGCTATCGAGGGTCGATTTGCTCATCCTCGATGACTGGGGCCTCGCTCCGCTTACCGGCGAGCAACGTCGCGATCTCCTCGAAGTCGTCGACGATCGCCACCAGCGCGGATCGACCATCATCACCAGCCAGGTGCCGATCGAAAATTGGCATGAGGTCATCGCCGACCCGACCATCGCCGACGCCGTCCTGGATCGACTCGTCCACAATGCTCACCGCCTCACACTCAAGGGAGACAGCATGCGAAAGATCACTGCGCAGCGCGCCAATCTTGACGCAGCCAAGAAAACCTGACCCAACTCCTCATGCCGGCAACGACACCCCGGCCGCCTTCGTCGGAACAGGTGGCCGCCTTCGATCGGAATGCATGGTCGCGTTCAATCGGAATCCCTGGCCGCAATCCCCGGAATCCGCAACGAGCGCCTTGCCGATGACCGTCCCCCACTCCTGCAGCGCCGTTGCCTTTAGCGTTCTGACCTGGGCCTCTGCCGTTGCGACACCGGCTTGATCTGTGGCGAACGTCGCCTCGGCCGTCTGTAGCTGCGCCAGGGTCCTGATATTGTCCTTGGAAAGTGTCTGCGCGCGCTCCAACGCAGCCTTCGATGCAGCGATCCTGGCTTGGACACTCTGAAGCTGGGCGACGGCAGTCACGTAGCTGTTGTCCAACGCGACCAGCTTGTCGAGATCGAGCACGGTTCCGTAGACGCGGATTTGGTCCTGGTGTTGCGTCGCTTTTGGCTTGATGACCAGGACCCCGCTCAGCTTGCGCGTCGCGGCAGTCAGGGTCACGACGGGCTGACCATCGCCGTCGATCGATACGCGCAGAGGCGCTTTGAGCGGCCGCTCTCGTTCAGCCTCCAACGCTGCCTCGCCTCGTCCGGCGAGGAACCCCCCCAAACGACAAGCGCGCCAAGGCCTACAACCACTGCAAGGGTAACCAAGGCTCGAACGATTCGGCGCGCAGATCCATCAGGGCTTGTGTGCTGCCTAACGGCCACGTCCATCTCCATCGCCATTTTTCGATAGCTCTATCTTGAGCGAATGCTGTCCGAAATCCTTTCGGAACTGCTTGCGCAGACCAAGCAGACCAACCAAAGCGACCGTTGTAAACGCCGCTCCGGCCAGGAATGTCGCGATGGGGCCGTAGACATCCCAGAGTGCTCCCGCGACCACGCTGGCGGCGAGCATGGCACCCCCGCTCGCGAGATTGAACACCCCAAACGCAGTTCCGCGCAGATCGGCAGGCGCGGTATCTGCCACCAATGCCGCAAACAATCCTTGGGTGAGGCCCATGTGCAGATCCCAAAACACGACGCCAAGCAGAAGGATCGGCATCGATGACGCCAATGCCAGGAGCAGATCGGCCACCACGAGCGTGGCGACGCCGACGATCAGGACAGCTTGATGCCCAAACCGGTCAGAGAGCACCCCGGCAGGGTAAGCCGCGAGCGCATAAGCGAAGTTCATAACGACCAAGACGATGGGTACGAGTCCGACGGCGAGGCCCACGTTCTGAGCTCGTAGAATCAGAAAGGCCTCGCTGAACCGGGCCAACGTCAGCACCACCGCAACGGCCACCACGGCCCAGAACGGCCGCGGGAGCTGCCAGACATCGGCGAAGTGCGGCTTGAACTTCGCCACAGCGCCAATTGCCCGTTCCGGCTCCTTCACCCCGAACACCATCAAGCCAACTGCGGCGAACGCTGGGACGACCGCTATCCAGAACACCGCGGCGTAATTGTCGCCAGTGAGGTGCATAAGCCCGATTGCGGTGAGAGGGCCTAGGAATGCACCGATTGTGTCGAGCGACTGTCTTAAGCCGAAGCTCGCTCCCATCAATGCCGCGGGCGCGAGGTCCGCCACCAGTGCATCGCGCGGCGCGCCGCGGACGCCTTTTCCGACCCGGTCAAGGAAACGGGCAGTCAGGATCCACTCAATCGTCGTCGCGAGGGGGAAGATTGGCTTGGTGAAGGCGGCAAGACCGTAGCCGATGGCGGCCAGCATCTTGCGGCGGCCGAGCCAATCGGACAGTGCGCCCGAAAAAATCTTGGTGATCATCGCGGTGGCTTCGGCAACACCCTCGATGAGTCCGACTGTCAGTGTCGAGGCTCCGAGCACGGCGACGAGGTAAACCGGCAGGAGCGCGTGGATCATCTCGGATGAGAGATCCATGAACAGCGACACGAATCCGAGCGGCCAGATTCCGCGCGGCAGGGCTCGAAGCGCCGTCGAGGCGGTCAGAGCGTGGTCAGCCATTCCGCGATTTCCCTCGCTTCGAGGAGTTTGGAGTGTCGGGATCCAGCGGGCCAGTGCCGCCGTCATTCGTGTCTACGATGCCTTCTTGCGCATAGACCTCATCGGCGAATGTCCGCAGGGCGGTGTCACAGGTCTTAAGTATTTCGTCCGGCTGCTCCATCCGCGCGCCTGGGAAAAAGTCGCGCGCCTTGATCTTGGCAAGCCAGGCAGAGAGCTTGTCGAAGTCGTCTTCGATCTCCTCAAGCTCCGCGAACGTAAACTTCCGGCGCTTAGTTTCCTTTTCGATCTCGGCGAGAAATTCGCTGGAGCGCGCGCCGAACTCGTCGTATTCGCGCGTTCGGTCGGCTTGAAACCGCGCCACGATGGCTTGCTCTTCTTCCTCATTGACTGCGGTGACAACAAAAACGTTGGCGCTACCGCCTTGGAAGTCGCTCGCGAGGTGATGGAACCGGCCTCGGCCTTTCGATTGTGCGTCGCGTAGCCGAACGGTGTCACGGTTCGATCCGCCTCGAGAACACGAGGCCGCCCGGCGAGCACGGGCTAATTGCCAGCGCCAGCTTTCCCGCGGTCCCGGAGATCAAGTCCCAATCGTAATTGGCGAACTTATCGAGTGTACGGGCGACTGTCTGCGACTCTTCATCGACTATCACCGCAAAAAGTACCGGGTTATAAGGACCCGGGGCGTCTATCGGCCGACAATGTCCAAAGGGAAATGGGCGGCGAGGTAGACCCGGGCCCAGCCTACGCAGAGCCCGAGGGCGGCGGCTAGGGCCCCGGCACGACGTGCCGGCGTTGAGGCGGACACCCAGAGGCCAAACCCATCGCAAAGAGTATGGCGCTGTGATCGCTCGGGAAAGACTATCCGGAGCGTGATTGAGGAAGTTTCGGGTATGTAGGATTGCGAAGGGTCGCGGGTGCATCCAGAACGATGACACACCGACGGCCAACGGCAGCGCCAGAAGTCTTCGAGATCTACCGGGATAGGAGCGCTACGACGCTCATCTCGGATCGGATCATTTAAAAGTACAAGACGACCGTGGAGAAGATGGTGAAGTCGCTAAAGCTGTCCTTCGCTCTCGAAGCTTTCGCTATATTGTACGTCGTCCGTTCCCGCGATGATCTTCTTGAGCTCGGCCTTTCGCTCGAGGTGGGGCAGCTTCCGAATGTCGCGGCCGTTCAGATAGGGGAGGCCGAAGGCTATTAGGGCGCACACTGATAAAACTTCGGCCACGTGCGCTTCGCTCCGATAACGACCACTCTTGTGCAACCGCAACAGATGACGTCGTGGACCAGAAACTAGATGCTTGCAGCAAAGAGATCCCATCGGTCCGGAAGGCCCTTAAGCTCGTGCGATCCGCGATCGGAGAATTTCAAACCTGATCCAGCCACGAGATCGGTCACGACCCTTGAAACAAGTACCTCATCGGCTTTGGAATTGGCCATGACGCGAGCCGCGACGTGCACGGCAATACCGCCGACATCCCGCCCTCTGATTTCGATCTCGCCGGTGTGAAGGCCGGCGCGCAATGTTAAACCGATCTTCTTTGAAGCGGAAGCGACGGAAATCGCGCATCGAACTGCCCGACCAGGTCCGTCGAATGTCGCGAGAATACCATCGCCAGTGTTCTTGATCAAAGTGCCGCGATGCTTTGCGACCATCTGCTTCGCCAATTCATCGTGACTATCCAGCAATCGACGCCACGTCTGGTCGCCCATCTCGGCGGCACTCCGGGTCGAACCGACGATGTCCGTGAAAAGCACGGTCGCCAATACTCGCTCCAGGTCCATTGATGCAGCTTCCCGTCGGCCGGTAACAAACTCCTCAATGTCTCCATAGAGCGCCTCAACTTCACCGAGCCAGTAACAGTGATCGCCCTCGGCATATTCGACGTACTTTGCCCCGGGAATTTTCTGACCCAGTTTCCGACCCAGGGCGACGGGGACCTGAGCATCTGTTTTGCGGTGCACCACTAAAGTGGGGATCTGCAGTGTGGGGAGGATCGAGGAGACGTCGATCTGCCGGTTGAGTGCCAAGAGCGTCCGCAACGCGCCGGGACTGCTGGATAACCGCTCTAGCTTAGCGAACTGGCTAACGGCGGCGGCGCTGTGCAATTGACTCGGGATGACCGTTTTGATCATGGCTCCGCTACCGAACGACTTGATGATCTGTTCCAAACGAGGCTGCCACAAGTCGTCAGACATCCGATCCGCAGCGCGGGAAAACCCTCCCACGAGAATAAGGTGCGAGACCCTGTCGGGATAGGTTGCCGCGAACATAATGCTCATTGGACAACCCTCAGAGAAGCCGAAAATAATGGCGCAGCGGGATCCAATCTCGTCCATGACGGCGCGGACATCGTCCATGCGTTGCTCGAGTGAGGGCGCGCCGGATATTCTGTCCGACAACCCCTGGCCTCGTTTGTCGAAGCTCACAATCCGGGCGAATCGGGATAGCCGCCGCAAGAACGCCGTGTAGCCTGGGAGCTCATGCATAAACTCGACGTGCGAAAACAGGCCCGGGACCATGATGATGTCGATCGCTCCGTTGCCTATCACCTGGTAGGCAATACTGACCTCACCTGAAAGCGCGTAACGCGTCGGGGGCAAATCGATGTCGGACATTGAGTCGCGTCTCTATGAGCGAGCGACTAGGTATCGGAACGTGTTGTTCAGACGATAGCCGCTGGACGCAGTGCGGTAGCGCTCGATCGCAGCGGCGACTCCTTCGCGGGCACATTCAAAGCTCGAGGCCCGAACCGCGCGCTCGGCTGGTCCCGCGGATAGCATGCCCCTGAGCGCCGTCTCCAAATCGGCATAAATCCAGGGACATGAGACATCCACGACTACGCCCGGTGTCAGGCCCGCTTCGCTCGCGAGCGTTTTGAGCTTGCTTTCGTCCGAGAGCGCAAACGGACCTGGAGCGCCGGGAGGCGGTGGCGGCATCAGCGATCCCAATGCCTTCAGGTGCCCGGCAGCCTCGCAGGTTTCCGGCAAGCCCCAGACTGCGATGATGATGATGCCGTTGGCCTTCACGACGCGTCGCGCTTCACGCAGTGCGTTCACCGGCGAAGCGGCATACTGAAATGCGTTGAAGCCTGTCACGACGTCGAAAGAGCCGTCCTCGTAGGGGAGGGCTTCCATTTCGGCGACGTGGAACTCTCCACCGGGGACGCGACGCCGCGCAATCTCGATGAAGGGCGCAGTAGCATCGACGCCTGCAACACGGCCGATTGCTCTTGAGAAAACCTGCGCTGCGAGCCCAGCTCCACACCCAATATCGAGGATTGACCCAGCCTTCGCGACTTCCGGACGCGCCAGCACGCTCTCATAAAGGGGAAGGAAGGTCGGCTCTTGTACCTCGGCATAGTCACGCGCACGCGCGCCCCACAAGTCCCCTTGGACCGAAGCAGATCCAGCAGATGCGGTTATTGTCACGCTCATTGCTTTCTCCTTCCAAACTTGGCTGGTGGCGCGATCGCTCCAGGTTGCCACATCATCAAGAATACTGAACATTCGTCATGAGCCGCCGGACCCAGACGGCTGCACAATTTAGACGAGATCAATGAAAGGTCTGGGGCCCAGGACCCAGATTCGGTCAGTCCCTGGAGACGCCCCGAGATCCAAGCCCCGCCTCGCGCGCACGGACGATCGCCTGCGCGCGGTTTAGCGTGCCGAGCTTGCCGAAAATGCTGTTGATGTGATTGCGGACGGTTTTCTCGCTCAGCGTCAACGACTTAGCGATCTGCAAATTGCCTAGACCGCGCGCGATCAGGTCGAGCACCTGGCGTTCGCGTGCAGTCAGCTCGAGAAACGGGGTTTCTCCGGATTCCGCGCGCCGATCAGCGAGGACAAATCGTGCCGTCTCGTCAAGAAACTGACGCCACGCAGGCTGATGTTCGAGCAGAAGATGGTTATTGCTTTCCAAGGGCACGAATTCGGCATTCGGGATTGAATGGGCGACCATATGGCCGTCGGCGAACGGCACTCGCCTGTCATTGCGCGCGTGCATGACAAGCGTCGGACTGCGGATATCGGACAGCATGTCGCTAACATCGATGCGGTTATGCGTCCGCATCAGATGCACCACGTTTTGTGGCGAGATCGTCATGCGCTGCATATCCATGAACCAGCTGTATTGCTCCGGCCTGCTGTCGGGTATCAGGAGGGCAGAAAACACCTGGCGGAACGCCGGATTGTCACGCCCCCACCCGAGTTCGACCAGCTTGAGCATCGTCTCGGCTTCATCGACGTCCTGCGGCAATGGATTGTGAGTGAGCTTTCCGCGTGCATAGGCGCCATAAAGAACCAAGTGGCTCACGCGCTCCGGATGACGTGCCGCGTAAGCCATCGCCACCGGCGCTCCCTGGCAGCAGCCGAGGAGAATGAATCGCTTCAGCCCTGACGCGTTGACGACCGCCTCGAGGTCGGCAACAAGATCATCGAATGTCAGGTGCGGGGGATTTTGTTCGGAGAGTCCGCAGCCGCGACCATCATAGCGCGTAAGCGTGTAGTTCCTTGTCAGCTCGGCAAGCCGCGCATTCCAGATTGGGCTCTTCCAATCGTATTCCACATGATTGAGCCAAGTCGCTACCTCGATCATCGCCGGACCTTGGCCGCCCTGAGTATAAGCGATACGGACGCCGTCTGAGGATTTGCAGAACCGGATCTGAGTCATGTCGAATGGTCTAAGTCATTGTAAGGTTCAAGGGAGGCAGCTCGACCAAGCCGCCGGTGCCCGTTACCCTATCACGGCTGCACTGGCCGATTCTTTGAAGATATTTCAATGACTAAAGTGATGCAATGTCAGCAGTATGATTAAATGCGCCTTCCCCTGCCATTGAATTGGAAGGGGTCATCTCGATCGAGAAAGAAGACCCTCGCGTTGAAGCAAGGGTTGGTGGACAAGAATGTCCAGGGAAAATCCGCCCTGATCGGGCGCCGAACCCGTAGGTTCTGGCAGGCCATCCGATGGTCCCCACAATGGTGCTCCTCCTGCTGGAGCATTGGCCCCTTGCGTCTAGATGGGAGGCGGTCACTTCTTGCTCTATTCAGTACCCCCTGGCGAGCATCAACGTGAGCACACGCAGCGTCCGTTCGGGATCGCTCGGGTATTCGGAGTCGTGCGCATGCCCTTATCGAAATAGTCTATCTTCCAGAAGAACGTGCGGCCCACCAAGCTAAAGCGGCCTAAGTCGTGCTCGCCATGCGAGTCATTCTCGGCGGAAAATTCCGAGAAGCTCGTCACCAAAAGCAGCGGCTGTGCCTTCACGCAGTCAGGCAGTTCCGCACCCCCACCATCGGCAGCATCACCTTGCCGCCGCAGAATGCGCTTATGAAGGCGTAATGAGAAGAGCGATCCAATTCGTCATCGCTCTCCTCCGCGTCATCCGCGTCCCGCTTTTGTACGGAGACATGTGGCGGGCCCCGCAGTAGGGACAATCATCGTCACACTGTGCAGACCACAGATCGGTCCACTCACGGCCGCGTTCCGCCCAGTGGTAGTAGTTTCGGATTTGCATGGCCGGCCTCTTAGATTAGGTCAGCGAGCACGGGCACTGATACGACGGTGTTACCGCCACACGCTTCGCAGTATCCCTGGTCCTGGTCGGGCTCTATCTTTGCCGTGTGGTCGCATCTTTCCGTCATGCAGATGGCAGGACACACGGTGTCGGTGATTTCTGCGATGAGCAGATTATCGAGGCTATCGAATCCCTCAATGTCACAAAGCCTCACCGGCTTTATAGCCTTGTAGAAAGAGCAATGGTGGACGTCTCGCTTCTCCTCACTGCCGACCGCCCGAGATAGCAAAGCGGAGCTACTGCGCGCATGGCTCGCGCAGCTGCAGAATAACTCCACCTCGCTACCGACCCGGAATAGGGGGCCGGAGAAGGTACACGCCAGACCGCAATATTGTCTTGGGGTCGTGAAAGAAGGAGGCGTGAGATTGTGGCAAATTGGCAAGGCTATTGGCGCCCTCTCCTGGAACGGCCTAGGGAGAATGTTATGCGGCTCGATCGCCACCTCCTTCCTCCGCATCTCACTCACAAGTGTCAGTGTTGCCATAGGATCAATGGATTGTCGTCAACGGACGGCTCATCGTTTGGGCGCGAGATGGAAACAAGCGATGGTGGTTCAGCTCAGAGCTGGGTCGTGTCCCCGGTGGTGGTGTAGCTCGGTAGAGCAAAGCCGCCCGGACGCGCGCCTCAAATAGCGCCGTAGCGGGCGGGCGGCTTTGCGGTGGTCACCGGCAGTTCTCCGGTAGGATCGGGTTGCGACACGCCAACGCAACCGAGGAACCACCGATGACCGACGATATGATGAACCTGCGCACGCTCGTGGAGAAGACCCCTGATGCCGATCTCTTGCGCGAGATGATCGGCTTTGCCGCCCAGCGGCTGATGGAGCTGGAAGTCGAAGGCCAGGCCGGTGCAGCCTACGGCGAGAAGAACCCCGAGCGTCTGGCCCAGCGCAACGGCTACCGCGACCGGATCTGGGAGACCCGGGCCGGCACCGTCGAGCTTCGCATCCCCAAGCTGCGCAAGGGCTCCTGCTTCCCGGGTTTCCTGGAGCCGCGCCGGATGGCAGAGAAGGCGCTCACCGCCGTGGTCCAGGAAGCCTATGTGCAAGGCGTTTCGACCCGCTCGGTCGACGATCTGGTGCAGGCGATGGGGATGAGTGGCATCTCCAAGAGCCAGGTAAGCCGGCTCTGTGCGGAGATCGACGACAAGGTGAAGGCGTTCCTCGCCCGTCCGATCGAGGGTGACTGGCCGTATCTGTGGATCGATGCCACCTACGTGAAGGTGCGCCAGAATGGCCGCATCGTGTCGGTCGCAGTCATCGTCGCGGTCGGCGTCAACAGCGACGGCCGGCGCGAAGTTCTCGGCATGGACATTGGCCCGTCCGAGGCCGAGACGTTCTGGACGGCGTTCCTGCGCAAGCGCGCCCGCCGCGGCTTGCGTGGTGTCAAGTTGGTCGTCTCCGATGCCCATGAGGGCATCAAGGCCACCGTCGCCAAGGTGCTCAATGCCAGTTGGCAGCGGTGCCGCGTCCACTTCATGCGCAACGCACTGGCCCATGCCGGCAAGAGCGGCCGGCGCGTCGTCTCCGCCTTCATCGCCACCGCGTTCGCCCAGGACGATGCCGAGGCCGCTCGCACGCAGTGGCGCAAGGTCGCTGACCAGCTCCGTCCCAAGCTGCCCAAGCTTGCCGGCTTCCTGGACGAGGCCGAGACCGATGTGCTGGCCTACATGACGTTCCCGCCGCAGCACCGGACCAAGCTGCACTCGACCAATCCGATCGAACGCCTGAACGGCGAGATTAAGCGCCGGACCGAGGTCGTCGGCATCTTCCCCAATGAAGATGCCATCGTTCGCCTCATCGGCGCGATCCTGCTCGAGCAAAACGATGAATGGGCCGTCCAGCGCGCCCGCTACATGACGCTGGAAACCATCGCGCCGTTGAGCGATGATCCCACCGTCAGCCTTCCGGCGATCGCCAGCTGACCTGCCCGGCTCTTGCCGGTGAACGCGGTCTCCCGCCGCCAGCTACACCACGCAACGGGGCACGATCCAGAGCTGTGCGCGACGATTGGCAAGCCACCGCTTCCAACCGAACGCCAAATCCATACCCATCTCCGCAACTAGCAAAAATAGGCGGCGTCTGATAGGCGTGCGGATCAAGCGTGACGGCGTTGACGGCGTTCCATCGATCATAAGCTTGAGATAAATGCGGTAATTCGGCAGCTGCAGAAGACCAATCTCGTCGAACCTCCCATGAAATTCGCGATGGAAATCAGCGTTTCCGGACTACTACCGCGGTGCGTTGCGTGTACCGGCAACCCGGCTCAACCGGATTCCTCCGGGTGGTAAACGCTTTCCACCGCCGTCGCGTTGACGTCGCGCGGGGGGCTGCCGGATCGTTCGCGAAAGACCGGTTCCCTCGTTCGGCATGGACGCCGCCCTCGACGCGATCGTAACCGGACCATTTTCCGGTTCGTCACTTCGCCGGCCAGCGCGCCGGTCCCTGTCGGCGGCCGACTCACCCGTGCGCGTCTTCCCAGATCCGCCGGATGATCCCCAGCACGCTCCTGCTCACATGGAGATTGCGGAAGTGACCGACCTGCCGCGAGGCCTTTGAAGCCGGTCGCTTCGGATCGTAGGTGATTACCTCCTCGTTCCTCCCTGCGCACGCGAGGTGCCCAGACCTATCGCGCACACCTGGAGGTGGCCGGGAGGCACTTTGGTCAATTCGCGCTCCACGCCCGTCGTCGTAACCAGTTGTCCATAGAACTCGAGTTCTCCCTCGATCGCCGCTCGACGCAGCCTTTCGAGGAGCGCGAGCGCTTCTCCATTTCCTTTGATTAAGCCGATCTTATCCGCCCAAGTGACCATCATCAGCAACGGGTATGGACCGAAGAACGGCCTCAATCGGCGTTGAATGTGTAGGCGCAGGGAGGAGCCTGCGGCGGCGGCCATCGCCCACCCGGGGACTCCCGAAAAGATCGCCTCGCCACGACAAGCGGCCGACGTATTAGCATCGAGAGGCGCGAGTCCGGCGCCAGCTCCGATGAGATAAAGCCAAACAGTCATACGATCCGGAAACGCACCGCGGTCAGGAACGGCGAAACGTGTCGGGTCGCGGGGCGCTCCCGCGGAACGCTCGCACCGAATGGGAGAACTGTCGCTTGAAGTCGGCGCGTCGGAGCATCGGCTCGCCGCCGGAGATGTTCGTGGCATTCGCCTTTTCGGTCGATAGTGTCGGGTCGCCGAGCTTGCACCGCATAGGGCGTCGGTGAACCGCAAGCGACCGCAATTCCGATATCATGTCGCCGCCGGGGTGTGCGATCCATATGTCTCCAAGGGCGGACTTCGGTGATCAGCTATGCCACTCGCTGTAATTTTTCGCCGAGCTCAGCGTCTGTATAAAGCTGCTTGTATGCCCGCGCCATCGCGTCGCCTGACGACCGTCGCGCGCGAGCAGCGGTGTAAACGACACGGGCGAAGCGGTTCCTTGACACGAGGCAGGATCGCCCGTTTGATGTTCGCCCAAGGCGCAATGACATTCCCTGATGCCGGTTGGCTCAATTGCCGGATCGAAAGGGCTGGAAACGAGATGGCCGGGATAGTTGGCCGAGTGGGCACGGGATCGGACGTCAGCCATATTCGCGCGGTCTTGAAGGAAATCTTCGAGAATGCCGCGATCCGGCGCAATGCCGAGATGCTGATCGACGGCAGCGACATTCGAAGCCGCGAAGCGGCAATCCGTTTCAAGATGTTGATCGGCACGATCGATATCGCAGACGCCGATCTCGTTGCGGCCTTTCATGAGCTTTGGGTCGGACGTGAGGATGAACGCGCCCATCTCCAGCTTCTGACCAAGGTGGGATACGAGTTCTGGCCGCAGAACGCGGCAGAGTTCCTTTCCCGGTTCATTGCCGAGCGTACCGGTAGCATTCGAAGCCCCGACTTCAGCGACTGAGCTCCATCGCCTCCAGATTCATCCACGGAATGCGGAGAAGCCGCCCAGCCAGACCGGCCGATCCGGCGAGCAAATCGTCGCTTGGGCATTGGGCAGCAATCCTCATTGAAGTGGAACGATGCATTAGTTCACGAAGCCTCCCTGGGGATCCGGTCCGGCCTCGCGATTGCGCGTCGCACCGGGTCGACCGGCGGCAGCGGGGCCACAGCTCACGTTCGCGGCGCTGCGAATTCGGCCTTCACGCGGCCGCTGCGGAGCGATGTAGGCCGCCATAGACGGTATTGGAATCATCGCCGTGAACGAAGGCGCGCGACCTCTCATGAGCCACTTTCCGGACCTACCGCAACGGCCCCTCTCCAGAATTCCATTCGTCCGATCAAGAAGCCGCAATTTGCCTTCGACGGGTCCGACCGATGCGGCGCGGAATCCGCGTCCAACACGCAAAACGTCTCGCTTCCGACCTTTCGACCGTCTTGCCAAAATTCGAAGACCCACTCACCGGCTACGATCTCCCACGTGTGGTCAAACATGAACTCGCGGTAGGCCTGAGCGCCGATCGTGCCGCGAATGGTATACTCGCTTTCGTAGTGCCGAACCCCCGAAGCCGGATCGAGCAATCCCGACTCCGGAAAGACAGTGACAAGCCTGAGCTCCACGCGCGCGCCGGCGGGAGCGCCCTCGATGAGATACCGCAGCCCGAATCGTAGCGACTTGCGCGCAGGAATGGTGGTCGTGCTCTGAACGAGAGAGGCGTTCCGGACGTTTGCGACCGCGCCAAGGCTACTTTGAGCGATCGGCCGGTTTCCGGTGCTGGCATGAAAAATTCCTCGCTCGAGTTACCCGAACCCGCTCGACCTGAAATCATCCGACGGTCCTGCCGAAACGATAGGATTGCGAACAGGACCGCTCCAGCGGCGCACAAGGCGCGAGGTAGGACCAGTGTGAACTTGTCCGAACGTCGGCGCATGTTCCATGTCCTTCGGTGAACCGACCTTCGGCTGGGGCCTAGCACTACTTGGCAGAATGTTAGATCTGGGCTTTTTATTAGGATTCCCGAATCGATTTTTCAATGATTCATGGGTGGTCGGCTCTTGGACGGCTGACCATGGCGGAATGGGAAGACGAACTCGAACGCTGGCTCATGCCGTTCTTGGACCGGTTGGGTCATAAGACCCGGCAGCGGATGTGTCCCCTTTACGTTGCGGGACTGATCGGTCCTGGCGATCGCAAGAGCGTTCCGCCGATGGCAGAACGCCTTGCCACGGGCAACTACGATCAGTTGCACCATTTCATTGCGGACGGTGTCTGGGACGCGACGCCGCTGGAGACAGAGCTGCTCAACCAGGCGGACCGACTTGTCGGCGGCAAGGATGCGGTGCTGGTTATTGATGACACCTCACTGCCGAAGAAGGGCGACCGCTCGGTTGGTGTTGCGGCTCAATACGCGTCGGCTCTCGGCAAAACGGCAAATTGCCAAACGCTGGTGTCTTTGACGCTTGCGCGCGGCGAAGTGCCAGTGATGGTGGCGCTACGTCTCTTTTTGCCTGACAGTTAGACAAGCGACGTGTCTCGTTTGAAGCGCGCTCGCGTGCCAGTCGAACATCGAACGACACAGTCCCAGCCGGAAATTGCTTTGGCCGAGATTGACCGCGCGATGGCAGCCAACGTGCGCTTTGGATGTGTGCTGGCGGATGCAGGATAAGGACTCAGCGCACCGTTTCGACAAGGGCTAACAGAGCGCGGGCTGGCCTGGGCTGTCGGCATCCCTCGGCACCTGAAGGTGTATCCGGTCGATGTGAAGCTCATTTGGCCGATTACCAAAGTCCGCGGGAAACCACGAAAGCACCACGTGCCAGATATCCTGTCGACTGCGGCAGAACAAATGCTGGCCAGCGCCAAATGGAAAGCCGTGAGTTGGCGCAGCGGGACGAAAGGTCGGTTGAGAGCATCTCCCGGGCGACGAAGCTTCGCTCATTGGCGAGCAACGTGCCTCAGGGGAGAAGAAATACGATCTTACCAATCTCCCTGCGGCGACGGATCTGCGCACACTGGCCGCCACCATCAAGGCTAGATGGATTTGTGAGCAGGCGCATCAGCAGTTGAAGGAGGAACTTGGACTTGATCACTTCGAGGGGCGATCATGGCAGGGTCTTCATCGCCATGCCCTGATGACAATGATCGCCTACGCCTTCCTGCAACATCGCCGCCTCGCATACGCGGGGCGGAAAAAAAGAATCAACGGACCTCCGCCTCAGCCAACCATGCCCGCCGTACGTCACGCCATCGTCGATCTTATCCTTCGGCCGCCGTCTCAACGGTGTCCATACTGCCGAAAACAAATCTTTGAAAAACACTGGCGCAAATAGATTCTACCAAAGTAGTACTAGCTCGACCGGCGACTTTTCGCCAGCCTCCTTCGCAATTTGGCCGAAGGTCGCGTCAGGCGCGTCGACCTCGCTTATTCACTGTGAGAGACGCAAGATACGGCCAAGCCGTTCTCGCGTCCGGCACCCGTTCCAGAGCTCGCATCCGGAAATCGCAGCGTGATCTTGAGACCTGGTTTGCTGTCGGACAGTTCGATCACGGCTTGATGGAGATCGGTAACGGCAGCAACCAGACTAAGTCCAAGGCCGTTTCCCGCCGTGGTGCGGCTCCGCTCCAGGCGGTAAAATCGCCGGAACACGCGATCTCGCTCGGGTTCCGGGATGCCGGGACCGTCGTCGCTGACCTCCGCGATGACTGTGCCGCGCGAGTGAAATCCGCGCAAGACGATGCGCGTCTTCGTCGGTGTATGCCGCAGCGCGTTTTCCATCAGGTTGGAAAAGAGTTGGATCAGAAGCTCGCGGTCGCCATGGATCGGAAGCTCGTCGGCAAGTTGCAGCTCCAAAGCTCGGCCGCCGTCCTCGATTGTCGGCTCGTAAGCATCCGCAACCGTCCGCATGACCTCCTCCAGATCGACCAAACGGAACGACGCGCGTCGAGCCCCGGCCTCGATTTGCGCGATTCTCAAGAGTGCCGAAAATGTCTCGAGGAGCTGGTCTGCGTTCTCGATGGCCTGATCGATGGCACGTTGATAATCGACTGGCGAGCACGCCCGCGCTTTGGCGGACTCGAGGCGCTGGCGCAGGTGAGTGAGCGGTGTCCGGAGATCGTGGGCAATATCGCTGGAGACCTGTCGCAGGCTCTCAAGCAAATCCGCGATGCGATCGAGCATCGTGTTCAAGGTCGCGGAAAGCCGATCGAAGTCGTCGCCCGAGCCCGTCAGGGCGATGCGCTGAGACAAGTCGCCGGCAATGATTGCTTCCGCAGTCCGGCTGACGTGGTCAACCCGCTTGAGCAGCGAGCGGGTGAAGAGGGTCCCAGCCGCCAGACCGAGTACGAGTGCAAGGCCGAGCGCGATGAAAAACCCATTCAAGACCACATCTTCGACGTCCTCGACGCTTTCGAGATTGTCGGCAACGACGAGCGTCAAGCCGTTTGCCAATGCAGTCGAGCCCACCAGGATTTGGTCGGTTGCGTCTTCGCCATTGGACCGAGGCACGATCTTCGGTCGTGCGGTCGACGTTGCGGCAAATTCAGCCAGATAGCTTTCACCGATCAGGACGTGGCCTTCGGCATTGACAATGGCATACTGCAGACGCCGCTTGGCGGCCGAAGATCGCTCCTCGATCGTAGAGCGCAAGCCCTCCATGCCGTGGCGCCGATATTCGGCCAGCATCGACGAAGACTCCGCGTCCATGCGGTCCCGCGCCTGATGCTCAAGAGCGGACGTCACCGTGATTTCGGCAACCCAGGCGATGACGGAGACGGACAGTACGAAGACGACCGTGTGAAGCAGAGCGAAGCGGAACCCCGTGCTTCTAAAAAGTCTAGGGGCGGGCACGGAGAATGTATCCTGAACCGCGAACCGTCTCGATCAGCTCAGTGTCGAAACCGCGATCGATTTTTGACCGCAGCCGGCTAATGTGAGTTTCTACGATGTTCGTTTTTGGATCGAAATGGAAATCCCAGACACTCTCTAAGAGCATCGTGCGCGTTACGACCCGACCGGCATTGCGCATCAAATACTCCAGCAGACGGAATTCGCGGGGTTGTAAGTCGATGTCCAGACCGGCGCGGCGCACTTCTCGGCTGATCAGGTCTATCTCCAGGTCCGCGACTTTCAACACGGTCTCGACTTGGGCCATTGGCGGCCGTCGGGCCAGGGCATTGATCCGGGCCGACAGCTCGGCAAACGCGAACGGCTTGACGAGGTAGTCGTCCGCGCCGGCCTCGAGGCCTTCGACGCGATCACCGACGCCAGACATCGTTGTCAGAAAGAGCACTGGGGTCTTGAGTCCCGTCGCACGGGCCGTCTTGACCACCGAGAGGCCGTCGAGATGGGGAAGCATCCGGTCGACGATCAGGATATCGTAGGCCTCGCTGGTCGCCATGAACAAACCGTCACGACCATTTGTCGCGATGTCCACCACGTGACCCTGTTCCCGCAAGCCCCGCCTGAGATAGGACCCCGTCTCGGCGTCGTCCTCGATTACAAGAACACGCATCGCCTGCATCTCCCATCGCATGAGCCCGCCGCCTCGCGATCAGGTACGATCCTACAATGCCGGCGCGTCGTCAAACGCGCCGCTTGACCGGAACGGCCTCCTCGCCCTCGTGGCTGAGCGTCATATAGACTATCACGCTGGCAATAACGGTCAGGAACACCGCGCTCGTGATCACGGTGCCAAGTCCCAAGCCGCCATTTCCGATCGGTTGCGACAGGAGATCGCCGAAGGATGCGCCCATCGGGCGCGTCACAATATAGGCGAGCCAGAATGCGAGGATGGAGTTCATCTTCAGCCCGAAATAGCCGAATGCAATAACGGCGATGACTGCGCCGTACATCAGCCCGGCATGCAGATAGCCCAGGTTCAGGCCTTCAGCGGCGAGATCTCCGGCGGCCGTGCCGAGGGCGAAGGTCAACAAGATAGCCAGCCAGTAAAACAGTTCGCGCCGGGTGGTGTAGATGGTATGAATGGAAAGCGTCCTTTCGACCAGATACCATACGGCGAAGGTCGCCGCGAGGGCGATGGCGAAGCCGATGCTGGCGGCCTCTTGGCTGACGCCGAGGTGATCGACAAGGTTGTCGGTGAGCAGGGTGCCGACAATGCTGACCAGAACCACGATCACCCAGTAGATCCAGGGGACATATCTCTTCTGCGCAAACTGCACCATCAGCGCGGCGAGCAAGAGCCCGCTCATCAGCAAGGATGTCTTCGAGAGGCCGAGACCCAAATTTGCGTTGAGGAAGTCTGCCGCCGTCTCGCCGACGGTCACAGCCATGAGTTTGATCAACCAGAAGTCGACCGTTACCTTCGGTACGCGATTGTAGATGGCGCTTGCCGTCAGCTGGGTTGCATGCATCGGATCGGCTCCTATTCAAGAATTGCTGCCAATTGCGTACGGCTCCCGCGCGTTTGACACGCAAGACGACGGTCAAAGACATTCGAGAAGATGCGCGAGGGGAAGGAACTGGAGCCGCTGTGTAGCGGCCCCAGTCGTCGAGATCAGTCGTCGTCGCCTTCGTGGCCGTTCTCGTTCTGCTCGTTGTCGGCAGTGACGGTTTTCACCACCTTGCCCGATTGAGGGTCGATCAGCACCTTGTGGCGGGTGCCGCCTTTGAGGACCTGCACTTCGAGATAGACGGTACCATCTTGATCCTCGATGCCCGAGCCGACGGCCTTGCCGCCGACCGCTTGTTCTGCGGTTGCCATGGCCTCTTCCATACGGACCTTGGCGTTGGCCATGACCGCCGCTTCGTCGGTCGGAGCATCGCGGTTTTTGGCGTAAGCCGCGACCGAGCCGCCGATCGCGCCCGAGGCAAGAGTACCGGCCAGGATAGCGGTCATAAGTTTGGTGCGGAGCATTGGTGTCTCCTTTCGTCCGCCGCGAAGCGAAGGCTTCGCTGATAGGCCGAACCATGACCGGGAGAGCATTGCCTGAATTCGACCGACGCTATACGTTTTAGTAATGATCGCCCGGATATCGCGACAGGCGCCGCGACTTGCGGTCCACCTCGGGACCCAAAATCCATTATGGAAAACGGATGATCACCTCGATGATCGGCTGACGCAAGGCGACTGTCGCGCGCATCACGATGGCCGCCAATAGCGCCGTGCCCATGCCGCCGACTACGTCCGAAACGTAGTGCGTTCCGACGTATATGCGCGAGACCATCAGCAGCGCCGCCGGAATCGCCAAGATCAGCGCGCGGAGCCGGCGATGCTGCAGCAGTGTCGCGGCGACGATCGCCATCGCGGCCGTGGCATGATCTGAAGGAAAGGAGGGGTCGGAGCTGGGTGCGACGATGAGATGGGTTACACCTAGCTCGTAGGGGCGGAGACGACTTACATACAACAGGATAAACTGGTTGATGAGGAGACCGAAAAGAAAGGTCAGTCCGGCGTCGACCGCGAGCATCCTCTCGTTTGCCCTGTCCTCACGTTGCCACCACCGCACCGCGACCGCCAGAACCATGACGGGAACCGTGTAATCCGTCACCCCGATCATGAACCAATCGAGCATAGGACGATGTCCGGCCGAGCTGTTGAGCCACTGAGTAAGCGCGATATCGAGACCTTGTCGCATGCGTGGTGCTAAGCCTCCAGGAAAGCAACGCCAATCTGGGTTTGCGTTCTCCAGGCGGCCCGGCAGGCCTTTCGCGCGTTGTCGGCGTTGACAAGAAGGATGAACTCGTCCGGAATTCCGCAGGTGTTTTCGACATTCAGCGCAGCGCCGCCCTGCGACAAGTTCTTGATGGTGCAGTCGATGATTGAGCGCCCGTGGTTGAAAACAATCTTGCCACCCTTGAAGGTGCGCCGTCTCTCCGCTTGCCGCTTCTCCATGACTGCCCCAACTCGGCGCGATCCATCCGACGAGAATAGGAGCCTAGCAGTCGACACCTGACGGGGCCCTCACCAAAACTATACCGATTTGTAATGTCGGCTCGACGAGTTCTGGCGAGTAGGGGGCGGTGTAATGTATGCGACGCTCGCAGTCCTCATCTTCCGGATGAGGCGATAGCATTCGACTTGCGGTTTGCAAGTCTGCCCTCGCGCCGCCTTGCAGTCCGCAGAATACGGAATTGTATAGAGCCCGTAACCTCGCGGAAGGAGAAAAGATTGCACTCTGCGCGTTGTCGCGTCGTTCAATCAGGAGGTGCTCACATGCAAGAGAGAAATGCCGGTCGCCATGCAGGGCAGGACTTCTCATCACCGTCTGCTTCAATCGAACTGCAGGATTTTGCCACCAAAGTACCGGCGGTTACTCTCTCGTTCTGGGTGATCAAGATCGCCGCCACCACGCTGGGCGAGACCGGCGGCGATACCGTTAGCATGACGTTGCATTGGGGGTACCTCGCCAGCACCGCGCTGTTTCTCTCGATCCTTGCGGTCTTGGTTGTGATGCAGACCGCAGCGAAGAGGTTCCACCCGTTCCTTTACTGGGCCACCATCATCGCATCGACCACGGCCGGCACGACCATGGCTGATTTTGCCGATCGCTCGCTCGGTATCGGCTATGCTGGCGGCTCCTCGATCCTATTTGCTTGCGTCATCTTTACCCTGTGTTTGTGGTACTGGTCGCAGGGCTCGATCTCCGTCGACACCGTGAACACGCCAAAGGTCGAGGCGTTCTATTGGGCGGCGATCACCTTCTCGCAAACCCTGGGCACCGCTCTGGGCGACTGGACGGCCGATTCGACCGGGCTTGGGTACGAAGGCGGGGCGATCGTCTTTGCGGCAGGCCTTGCCGTCCTCGCCGCACTGTATTATCGGACCACAGTTTCGCGGGTTCTGCTGTTCTGGGCAGCGTTTATCCTGACACGACCATTGGGCGCAACCGTGGGCGACTTCTTCGACAAGCCGGTCAGCCAGGGCGGCCTGCACCTGAGCCGCCCAATCGCCTCGGCCGTGATTGCCGTCTTCATCGTCGCCTGCCTCCTGATTTTCCCGCAGCGGGCTGGCAGACATCCGGCAGGGCGCCTCGCCAGCGATGCAGTCTAGACCCTACGCCCACCTGGCGAGGCGCGGCCTAGCATCAGGTGAAGGCAGCTCCCAAAGGAAGCCTGTGCAGGATATGCGAATAGCGACCCCATTGCAGTATGGCACCACCGCGAGAGTTCTTCACTGGCTCGTTGTCGTACTGCTGCTCGCGCAATATTCGATTGGATGGCTGATGCCGGACATTCACCGCGGCGAGCTGCCGGGCATCGCCATGACCCTCCACGCCAGCCTTGGGGTCTTGATCCTGGCCGTAATGCTGCTGCGGTTCGCATGGCGGCTTACCCATCCTGTCGCACCAGAGAGCTCGCTGTCCGCCTGGCAGCGCTTGAGCTCGGAAATGGTGCACTGGTCGCTTTACGCGCTGGTGCTCGCGACGACGCTCACAGGATGGCTGTTCGCCTCTTTTCGTGGCTGGTCGGTCTCCTTCTTGTTCCTGACGCCGCTGCCGATGCTGGGCTCTGTCGATGCGACCGCCGCTCGAGCCATTGATGGCCTCCACCAAGCCATGGAATGGACCCTGCTGGCGTTCATCGTTATCCATGTGTCGGCAGCCCTATTGCACATCCTGCTGTACCGCGATGGGGTCGTGCAGCGGATGCTACGATAGAGCCCTTTCGTCGCGCGCGTTCGCGGGCGGCGTGGAGCATTGCAGCTTCATCCGCGGGATCTCGGAATCAGATAGATTTCCATGCCGGGCGCGTCATCGAGCGACCAGCTGGAAGGCCACCCGTTCAGGAGCCCGGCCCCTCCTTGAGGGGGCTGCCACGCCTCTCATGGCTTTCGCGCCCGGCCACGTTCGGAACAGCCGGCCTGCCAAGGTCCATCACAACAGACCCAGGCTGCGGACCAGCATGTAGATTGCGACTGCGAATATGAGCGCGGCAAACACGGTGTTCAATGCGCCCTTGCGGCTGGCCAGGGAGGTTGCAGAGCGGGCGCCGAGGAGCCCGCCGAGAACGCCGCCGACGATGAACAACCCGGCGAGGGACCAGTCCACGAAGCCGGACACGGCGTAGTTCGCCGCAGTTGTCAGTCCGAAGGCGGTCACCGCCAGCAGAGAAGAACCCACCGCGTACAAGATCGGCATGCCGGTGGCGGCGATCAGAGCGGGTACGATCAGGAAACCACCGCCGATCCCGAAGAAGCCGGACACGCCCCCCGTGGCGAGACCATAAGCCACCAGCTTCGGCAGATTTTCACGATTAAGCCTGACCGACGGCTCGCCCTCGCCGGAGCGGCCCTTCAGCATCAGCGCTCCCACGACCAGCATGACGATGGCAAACAGGGCGAGAAGCTTCTGGCCGTCGATGATCTTGCCCAGAGTGGAGCCGAGAAAGGCGCCGGCGACGCCCGCGAGCGCGAACACGGAGGCGCAGCGCCACTTCACATTGCCGGCGCGAACGTGGTTGGCCAGGTTGGTCGCGGCGTTCGCCGCGACGGCGATGGCGCTGGTCCCGATCGCGACATGGGGATCCGCTACCCCGACCAGATAGATCAGCAGCGGTACCGCGAGAATCGAGCCGCCGCCTCCGACCAGGCCCAGCGAAAAGCCGACCAGCGAGCCAGAGGCGATGCCGAGCGCGCCTTGGGCCAGAGACAGCATAGCGGATACTCCTCAATTCTCGGGCGTCACGCGGCTCGCCCCGGCGCGCTGTAGAGTTGGCGGTTCCAAGGGGCCCGCATGAGCATACGGGCCATACCGCAGAAGCCTGTGAGCCCGGCGGTGATCAACCCGGCACCGACGAATGCCGGCACGGCGAAGAACCAGGGCGAGACCAGAAGGCCAAGCAGCGTCCCGACGAAGACCAGACTTCCGGCCCCCATCTGCACTTGGCGCTGAAGCTCGATCGGCTGCCGCCGGTCGGTCGCGACCGGCAGACCCGCCTTACGCCAAGCATCGAGCCCGCCATCGACGACGAAGGCCTCGCAGGCGGGATCGAGTTTCACGGCGAGCCGCGGAGCGTTGGCTTGGGTTCGCGCGCCGCTCTTGCAATGGAAGATGATCGGCTTGTGATGCGCCGCGAGATCGGCGTCGTCGAGTTTCGACAGCGGCAGGTTCCGCGCGCCCGGGATCTTCTCGCGAGCGTGCTCGTCCGCTTCGCGGATGTCGATGAGGGTAGCGCCCTTGTCGAGAAGACGACCCGCATCCGTCGGGGTGATAGTCGGTAGAGACATTCCTGGTTCCTTCTTTGGCTTATCTGCGCTTGGCTTTGACGGGCGCGCAAAACAGCTTGTGCAGCGTAGCAAAGAGCTGCTCGATGCGCGGATCGGCGATGCGATACCAGAGCGTCTGGCTTTCCCGGCGGAAAGTGACGAAACCCTCGTCGCGCATCTTCGCGAGATGCTGCGACAGCGCCGATTGCGACAGGTCGACCGCCTCGGCGAGGGAACTCACGTTGTCCTCGCCGCATTCAACCAGTCTGCACAGGATCATCAACCGGCGCTCATTGGCGAGCGCGCGCAAGATGGAGGCAACTTCAACTGCCTGCTTTCCGAAAGTTGCCGGATCGAATGTTGAGATGGCCATATTCCCGTTCCCATTATTTCAGGTATTGCTTAATTAGGCATCGCTAATATATTCGTCAAGTCCAAGTGACCATGGCATCAGGGAGTTCCAGAATGTCACAGCCAATTATCCGATCGTTCTTCGACGAGCCCACCAACACCGTAAGCTACCTTGTCGCCGATCCGGCTACGAAAAAGGCCGCCATCATCGATCCGGTGTTCGACTACGACCATAATTCAGGAGAGGTGGATACGCGCTCCGTCGAGGCGATGCTGGCAGCCGCCGAACAAGCGGGCTACACCGTCGAATGGGTTCTGGAGACCCACGCGCATGCCGACCATCTATCGGGCGCGCCCTTTATCAAGTCGAAGACCGGAGCCAAGATCGGTATCGGCGAGCACATCAAAGACGTGCAGCGCATCTTCCGACCGATCTTCAACGCCACCGACCTGAAGACCGACGGCAGCGACTTCGATCATCTGTTCCGCGACGGAGAGCGCTTCAAGATTGGGGAGCTCGACGTGGAGGTTCTCTATACCCCGGGGCACACGCCGGCAGACGTCTCCTACAAGATCGAGGATGCGGTGTTCGTCGGCGACACTTTGTTCATGCCCGACTACGGCACCGCGCGCGCCGACTTCCCCGGCGGCGATGCTCACAAGCTTTACCGTTCGATCAAGCGGCTGCTGGCGCTGTCGCCGGAAACACGGCTGTTCATGTGTCACGACTACAAGGCCCCCGGCCGAGATACGTTCGCGTGGGAGACCACGGTACGCGAGCAGCGCGAGAACAACGTCCACGTCAAAGACGGCGTATCGGAAGACGAATTCGTGGCCATGCGGCAGGCGCGCGACACCAAGCTGTCGGCACCGAAGCTGCTGCTGCCTTCCATTCAGGTCAACATCCGCGCCGGCAAATTCCCGCCGGCCGAAGCCAACGGGGTGCGCTATCTCGCGATCCCCGTGAAACTCAAGGGCGGCGCGCAGACCTGCGTGTAGGCCCCAGACGATCGTTCATGCCGTGGCACCGGTCGCTGATCAGACGTCGAACGTCAGCTCCGACCGAGTGCCGCTGCGACCTTCGCGGTTGGATATGGTGAGTTTCGCTCCGACCTTGGCGAGCGCGAGCTTGACGATGGCAAGGCCCAGCCCACTTCCGATCGGGCTCCTCAGTCGACCCCGGAAGAAGCGCTTTCCGATTTGATCGAGTTCGTCGGCGGGGATCCCCGGCCCTTCGTCCTCGATGGCGACGGCATTGCCCCGGGCCGTCCAGACGACCCGTCCCTCGCTAGTGTACTGCATCGCGTTTTCGTGCAGGTTCCGCAGCGCGAGCTGTAGGCATTCGGCGTTCGTATTCAGCACCATGGCCCGGACGCTGGCGTCGATCGTCACTGTCGTCCGTTCGTGCCTCGGAGTGGCGGCGACGATCTCCTCGAGGATCGGACCGACCGCGACCGGCGCCAACGGTGCATCGACCGTTTCGGAGTCCAGCCTTGCGATCGTCAGCAGTTGGCGCACCAGGCGCGAGCTCCTGTCGACGGCTCTCACGATCTGTTCGAGCGCCCCCCGCACGACCTTCGGGTCGTCGGCGGCCAAAGCCACCTGGGCCTGCGTCTTCAGTCCTGCCAGCGGCGTGCGCAGTTCGTGCGCCGCGAAGGCGGTCACTTCGCGTTCATGCCGACGCGCGGCTTCCACTCTGCTGAGAAGCCCGTTCAGGGCGACCGCGAGCGGCCTGACCTCGGTCGGAGCGCGTTCGGTTTCGACGTGCCGCATGTCGTCCGGCTCGCGCGCGCCGAGGTCCTGGGCCATCTGCCGCAAGGGACGAAGACCCTGCCCCACGCTCGCCCAGATCGCGGCGCCGAGCAGCGGCGCGATCAGCAGCGCCGGCCACATCAGCCCCTTGATCAGGTCGGTCACCAGCCGCTCCCGCAGCCCGACGCGGTCGCCGACCATCACACGCAGATTGTGATCGGCGTCCTCAACGGAGAACACGCGCCAGGGTTCGCCGTCGATGATCCGGTCGGAAAAGCCGGACACCGCGGGCGAGAGCTGCTGATCGGGCGCGCCGCTCGATTTCGCGACCATGCGGCCATCGAGAGACCAGATCTGGCATGACAGTTGACGTTCGTAGCTGCCGAGTGGCTGCGGCGCGGCGGGTGTCGAGCCACCGGGAAGCGCGTCGAAGCCGGACGCCAGTGAGGCCACCATGCGCGCGGCCTCCTGCAGGCGCGTGTCGAGAACGTGCTCAACTTCATCGCGGGTCCCGACGTAGATCCAGATGACCGCCGCCAACCAGACGATCCCGGTCGCGGCGAGCAGCATCGCAAACAATCTCAGTCTCAAGGATCTCATCGGGCCGCCCCCATCCGGTAGCCGACGCCGCGCAGCGTCTGGATCGCGTCTTTGCCGATCTTGTTGCGAAGATTGTGGATGTGGACCTCGATCGCATTGCTCTCGACGTCCTCCTGCCATCCGTAAAGCCGCTCCTCAAGTTCGGCGCGCGAACGGACCTGCTCCGGACGCTCCATGAGCGCTGCCAGGATCGCGAACTCGCGACGCGACAGGTTGATCGGCTCACCCGCGACGGTCACGGAGAGATCAGCAGGCGAGAGCACAATGGCGCCGTGGGTCATGGCCGGAGCCGCACGACCGCCTTCCCGGCGGACAATGGCGCGCAGGCGCGCTGCCAGTTCATCGAGATCGAATGGTTTCGCCAGATAGTCGTCGGCCCCAGAATCCAGTCCCGAAACCTTGTCGCCGACGCTGTCGCGCGCCGTCAGGAGCAGGACGGGCGTAGCGTCCCTGCGCCCCCGGAGCTTGCGCAGCAGATCCAGACCGCTTCCATCCGGCAGCATGATGTCGAGCACCACCGCCGAATAGCGCGACGCGGCGAGCGCCTGGTCTGCGTCCTCGCAGGTTTCGACCGCGTCGACCGTCGCACCCGTCAACGACAGACCCGCCCGCAGACCGTCGGCCAGGATCGGATCGTCTTCGACCACAAGTATGCGCATCAGCACCTCCGAGTTTCCTCTCGGTCGCCAGCCTTAAGGCTGGCTTAAGGTAGCCTATCCAAGTCGTGGCACCGCTCACAAAAACGCAGGGCCGCCACCGACATGCCGGGCTTTCAGCGACTATCGATCTTATTGCTCGTTCTCCTGTCATCGCTCGCGCAAGCCCGGGCGGGAACGCCGCCTCCGGCCGATCAGGCGTTCCAATTAAAGGCTTCGCGCGACGACGCGGGGCTTTCGCTCACTTGGGCGATAGGGCCGGGCAGCTACCTCTACCGCGCGATGATCGTCGTCAAGGATGCGGTGCCGCCCGGAACCCCTATCGCGGTCCAAACGCCCCGGGGAGAACCGAAGGACGATCCGGATTTCGGGCCGCAGGAGATCTATCGGAACTTGGCGAAGGCCCGGATCCCATCAGCCGATCTGCGTGGGTTGCGCGAGATCGCAGTGACCTATCAGGGCTGTGCGGAACAATATCAGATTTGCTACCCGCCCGTCGCCAAGACGATCGATTTGCAGACGCTGGCGATCAAGGACCGCGAGGCCACCGGCGCGAGTTCGTCGGGATCATCGTCGGCCTTCGAGGACGCTCCCAATGTCGCGGGGGGATCGGATGATGACCTTCCGACGAAGGCTGGGTCAACTTCTGACACGGGTATCTCCTCCTGGGCGACGCTCGGCGGCATGCTGGCCTCGTTCTTCGGATTCGGCGTTCTGTTGTCGTTCTCACCCTGCACCTTCCCGCTGGTGCCGATCTTCTTCGGCCTGATGGCCCGGTCGCAGGACCATCTTTCGCTCGGTCGCGGTCTCGCCCTCGCGGCCACGTTCGTCGGCGCGTCGGCCTCGGCCTATGCGGCACTGGGCGCGTTCGCGGCCTGGTCCGGATCCGGAGAGAACCTGCAAATCCTGCTGCAGACGCCGATCGCGCTCGGCGCAATGAGCGCCGTTCTCGTCGTCCTCTCGCTATCCATGTTCGGCCTGTTCGAGATCCAGCTGCCGGCCGCGTTCGTCGAGCGGATATCGGGCGCGGCTTCAGACGGAGGTCGAGGGCCGTTGGCTGCGGCCGCCGTTCTTGGATTCGGATCGGCGCTGATCGCCGGCCCCTGCGTGACGCCTCCGCTTGCCACCGCTCTTCTGTACGTCGCGCGGACCGGCGATGTCGTGCGTGGCATGACTGCCCTTTTCGTGTTCGGCGTCGGCATGGGAATGCCGCTTCTGGTCTTCGGGGCGCTTGGACCACGCTTCCTGCCGAAGCCTGGTCGCTGGCTCGTCCGCGTCAGGCATGCCTTCGGGTTCATCCTGCTGGCCGTCGCGATCTCGATCTTCTCTCGCGTTCTGTCGCAGCAGACCACGCTGCTGCTATGGGGCGCTCTTGCTACCGGTGTCTCCGTCTATTGCGGAACGCAATTCCTGGTCAGGCAAAGCCGATGGCGCTTCGTGTCCATGAGCTTGGCGAGTATCGCGCTGCTAGTCGGTTCGGTCCTGATGATCGGATCAGGAGGCGACGATAGCCTCAACGCGACACGCATTCTCGATCGGTTCGTGACCCGCGAGAGCGCATCCGAGGCACCTTTCCGAACGATCCGGTCAGTCGCCGCGCTGAAAGACGAACTCGCCGCGGCCCGAACGGACGGAAAGCCCGTCATGGTCGACTTCTCCGCCGAGTGGTGCGTCGAATGCAGAGTGATGGATGCCGTCCTGCGCAAGCCTGAAGTTCGGGCACGGCTGCAGGACTTCAGAATGGTTCGTGCCGACGTGACCTCCGTCGACGACGCGAGCCGCGCCCTGATGAAGCGCTTCGACATCGTCGGGCCGCCGACGATTCTGCTGTTCGGCGCGCATGAAACCGTCGAGCCCGCGGTCAAGATCATCGGTGCTCTCGATGCCGACGCCCTGCTCGGAAAGCTATCGGCCTTCGCCGCGGTCGACTGAGCCCCATCTACAGAAAAGGAAATCGAACATGCCTCCGCACATCTCCAGACGCACCCTCGCCCAAATGATCGCAATCGCGGGTGCCCGCTATCTGGTAGGCCCCGTGCGCGCCGAGGGCGCTCCGACTGAAGCCGACATATCGCGCGAAGCCATCCTCTACGATCCGGCGACGCCGACCGCGGGCAACCCGAAAGGTGATCTGACGATCGTCGTCTTCTTCGACTACAACTGCCCCTTCTGCAAACAGGCCGAGCCCGAGCTCGATCGGCTGGTGAAGGCCGACGGCAAGATACGCCTCGTCTACAAGGATTGGCCGATCTTGACGCCGGACTCCATCAAGGGTGCGCAGTGGGCGCTGGCTGCCAAATATCAAAACCGCTACGAGGCCGCCCACTCCGCGATGATGGGGATACCAGGACCGAAGATACCCGCCGAGCGGATGCGGGAAGCGATCGCGCAGTCGGGGGTCGACATGGTTCGCCTCGATGCCGACCTGCAGGCACACGGCGACGAGATCACCAAGTTGCTGCGACGCAACCTCGCCCAGGCCGACTCGCTGGGGCTGATGGGCACGCCCGCCTACATCGTCGGTCAGTACCGGGTGACGCAGGCCCTGAACTACGAAGGCTTCAAGCGCGTCGCCGCCGACGCGCGGGCGCGCGCCGCAAAGAAGTGAGCCAACGGAGCCCCTCTTAAGCGTGGCTTAAGCTGAGGATTGAGACTGACCGCCATCAATGAAGCCACGCTGGGATCGTCAGATGCTGAGGCCGCAGACCTTTATGAGGGACGGACGTGTAGGACGCAGGGGCTTCCTCGCTTTGGCTGCAGGAATGGTGCTGGTCCCGCGTCTGATCTCAAGGGGATCGGGCAGCGCCGTCGCTGACAGCGTCGACGTCGGCTCCATTCTTCGGGATCCGGATGTGCCTGTCTCGGGCAATCCGGACGGCGACGTGGTCGTGGCAGCTTTCACCGACTATAACTGCCCATTCTGCAAGGCAGCTGTCCCGAATTTGGATCGGCTGTTAGCGGAAGATAAAGGTGTTCGCCTCGTCCACAAGGATTGGCCGATCCTGACGAACGCCTCTCTCTTCGGCGCCCGCCTCGCCCTCGGAGCTCGATACAAAGGCGGATACGACAGGGCGCACCATGCGCTCATGGAGATTCCGGGCTCGAGGATTCCGCAGAAACTGATGCTGGACAGCGTCCGCGCCTCCGGCATCGATATGGAGGCGCTGGAGGCCGATCTTCGCCAACACGCCGACGACATCAATGCGCTGCTCGCCAGAAACGCGGCGCAGGCGGACTCCTTGGGCCTTGCCGGCACGCCATCGTATCTGATCGGAAATCTTCTTTACAACACGCTCGACTACGCCGGCCTTCGCCGGGCGGTCGCCGACGCGCGCCGGCAAGCCGCATCGAAGGAATCGACATGAGCACTTATAGAAAATGGACCGTACGTGCTGCGGCACTGCTTCTGCCGGTAGCGTTGGCGGGCTGCGTGTCCGACTCCGACATGATGCCCAAGGCCGCAGCGGCGACCTACGCGCCGGCTTCCGACCTGCGATATGGGGCGGTCTCGGACGGCGCCTACACTGTTGCGGCGGTTCCTGGCGGCGACCTGAAGATCCGTTACATGCGACAACTCGTCGACGATCCGACCGGGCAGCCTGCCGGGACCGTCGTCGTGGACCCGAAAAACCGTTTCCTCTATCTGGTGCAGGAAGGCGGCAAGGCGCTCCGCTACGGCGTAGGCGTCGGCAAGGAGGGCATGGCCTGGTCGGGTACCGCCAATGTAGCGATGAAACGCGAATGGCCGCGTTGGACGCCGACCACGGAGATGATCGCCCGGGAGCCGGGGAAATACGCCAAGTGGGCCCGGGGCATGGAAGGCGGCACGCAAAACCCGCTCGGCGCCCGCGCTCTCTATCTCTTCAAGAACGGCAAGGACACGCTGTACAGGATTCACGGCACCAACGAGCCATGGTCCATCGGGCAGGCAATGTCGTCCGGCTGCATCCGCATGATGAACCAGGACGTGATCGAGCTCTACCGACGCGTGCCGTCGGGAGCCAAGGTCGTGGTCCTGCCGACGGGCGGTGCAGAGACCGCGGCCTCGGGCGGATGAACTTCGATCCGCGCGCGACCTCGACGAAAGTAGGGATGCTCCAAGGGGCGGGATCCCTCCCTCCGCGGTACCGAGTGTCCCTGTCGAGACGTCGCCAGGCGACGTGTCGCCGAGCTGGAGCGATGCACCAACACAAAGAACAGAAGGCCTTTAGATGGCTTCGACCGCCGCCTTCAATTCGCCGCGGACCATCTCCGCGATCGCCGCCAGTGATTCATTCTGTATGGCCTGCATTGACGCTACCGGATCCACCGCTGCCACTTCGGTCTTCCCGTCGAATTCCTGAACCACAACGTTGCATGGAAGCATGGTTCCGATCTTGTCCTCGGCCATCAGCGCCTCATGCGCCATTCTCGGGTTGCACGCACCTAATATGACGTAAGGCCGAAAGTCGGCGCCGATCTTCTCCTTGAGCGTCGATTGTACGTCGATCCTGGTCAACACGCCGAATCCGCGGGCTTTGAGTGCGGTTATCGCTTTGTCGACGGCCTCCGCAAAAGGAAGGTCGAGTGTTCTCGAGAAATAGTACGACATTCCAAACTCCTGTACTGGTGTGCCTCAGCGCTACGCTGGTGCAGTCGCGTTTGGGACACCCCTCGCAGCCCGAAGGGCGCTATCCGCGTTTTCCGCCACGTGCCTGAAATCGCCTCGTAACGCCATCAGGGCTCGACGTTCTTGCTCGATTTCGTAGGAAGTGCGAAAGCCCAGCTTTCTCAAGACAGGCACCGGGGGGCACCACCCCTGGATCGCATGCTGGAACAGAAAGCCGGTCACCAGCGCCGGGAGTGCGAGCCAGCGCTGATTGTGAGCGGCCGCCAGGACGATGCCAGTGAATCCGATTACAGCTGCATTAGCTTCGATGGTTCTCTCGATGTCCCACTCCCGGTCGAGCTCGCGCAACCTGTCGGCAATCTGGTCGCGGTGTTCGGCGAAAAAGGCGACGTTCGCCCGCATCGTGCGCTCGATGCGACGATTATCGCTCTCAGACGAACGTAGGGGCACCCGATTCCGCGTCGTGGTCATCCATCAGCTCCTAGAGGTCCTTACTAGATTACGCGCGCTGTCCTGATTTGTTCCTACTGCGCACGCGCTGACGACGGCCGACTGTCGCGCGAACGTGCAGCGGACAGCTATGTCCGACGATTCGTCGCGACGATCACTGACGGCTGTTTCAAGGCGCAATGTCGAGCCTCGGGCGGTAACGAATCAGGCGCGCTCCACGTCGCGGGCTTCGCGGTTCCGAAATACGAGCTGAAGAACGTTGCCGGCGGCAGGCTCGCTCCGTCGCCCCCTTCGTGCGTCGAACCGCTTGCTCTTCAACCTTTCTCCAATTTCATCTAACGCCGACGCAATTAAGTTGATTTTGCCGCGCACTCCCTCACACTTCAAATTGCCTCGCGCAACGCTGCAATGTGGGAGCTGTCGTGATGCCGCAATTCGATCCCGAGCTGGTGTCGCGAATGAGGAGCGCTCTTGAAGATGCGATGGCGAGGGTGCCATCAGACGTCGCTACGGTTTCCACAAAAGCGTTTCTCGCCGAATGCATTCTCAAGGCCGCGGCGCAAGGTCACACTAGCTACGCCGATCTCGTCGCAGCCGCCACTGACCACATCCAAGCCCTGATATCGATGTTGCCGTGAACTGCCGACCAATCACATCACGAAGCAGGAAGGGACGCGGCCGCCGCTGCCTATGATATTTGACAAAGGACGTGAGACCGGGACTGAGATATGAGATCGGCGCAGATGCATGAGCGAGGCCAGCGATGGAGCCGTTCACTCTTTGAAAAATTGATGGTTCTTCTCGGTCATGCTCGGTGTCCGGCGCCGCCGCCCGATCGAACCGGCTGTGCCGCTGACAGTCGCCACCCCGCGTACGCCCGCGAGAAGATCATCGGCGCGGGCCTACCTGGTCGACTTCCGACGACGAAGGGAGAGGCCGTGCACGCATACATACCGGTAAGCGCTTGGAACTCCGTCCCGTAAGCGTCGTTGCTCACACCTAAGAGTTTCACGAAAGCGCACAGGACTATGGGCGAACGCTCCCCGATGGCTTGCCGGAGATGACAATGCTGTGGCGTTCGCCTCCGCCAAGGGGGGCCACTCGAGCCCTCCAATTTGCTGCAGGACGATGTCATGATGTCTCGCCGCGCTCTGCTCGCCGGTGCTGCTCTGGCTGGCACCGGCGTCGTCGTGGCCGGTTCACTCTGGCACGATCGTGCAGCCCCCGAGCCGCAGCTACTGCGGATTCCCGATCTGATCGACCTTCGGGGGATGGGGCAATCGGCGTCCCTCAAGGTGCAGCGAGGCACCACCTCGTTCTTTCCAGGTCGAGAGAGCAGAACCCTCGGATACAACGGCAGCTATCTCGGCCCCACACTTCGCGTCCACAGTGGAGACGACGTCGAGGTGGCGGTCACGAATGCGCTTGGCGACGACACAACCGTGCACTGGCACGGGCTCCTTGTCCCGGCGGAAGTGGACGGTGGGCCACATCAACTCATCCGTCCTGGCACCACATGGCGCCCCGTGCTGCCGGTCCGCCAGCCCGCGGCGACCCTTTTCTATCACTCACACGTCCATGATCGGACGGCCGAACAGGTCTACACTGGTCTTGCCGGTGTACTTCTTGTGACCGACGACGAAGAGAATTTGCTCGGGCTCCCATCAGAATATTGTGTCGACGATCTGCCGCTCGTTCTGCAAGACAGGCAATTCGAGGATGGTCGGCTCGTCATTCCAAACGGGATGATGACGTTGATGGCTGGTAGGAGGGGCGACACAATGCTCGTGAACGGGACAGTGAATCCAATAGCGAGGGTGCCGAGGCAGCTGGTTAGATTGCGTTTTGTGAACGGATCGAATGCTCGCATTTTTGATCTTTCCTTTACGGATGGCCGGACGTTTCACTGGATTGCCTCGGAAGGCGGACTGCTGGAGCTTCCTGTCAAGCTGCAGTCGCTGAGCCTTGCGCCCGGCGAGAGGGCGGAGGTCCTTGTGGATTTTCTGATGGACGATCAGTCGCGCTGCAGACGGCACCCGACCGTAACATGCCCACGATGATGCGCATGGTCGGCGGCCCGCGAAACTTCCTGCGGGATCTCGTCGACCTCGATCATGAGCGCGTGCTCGCGTTCGAACCAACGGAAACAGCGGGCCATCGCACCAACCCAACCGTTCCCGACCGACTCGTCACACGCGCGAATCCAGACTCAAGCAGGGCTGTGAGGCGCCGGCGGTTTTCGCTGAACATGGGTATGGGCGGCATGATGGCCATGATGGGTAGCAGAGGGCGGATGATGGAGGGCGGCAGAGGCAGTGGCATGGCGATGGCTGGCATAAATGGCCGCGCCTTTGACATGGATCGTATCGACGAGAAAGTCCGGCTGGTAGATTTTGAGATTTGGGAAGCGTCGGGCGAGATGATGGCCCATCCACTACACATCCACGGCGTGCACTTCCAAGTACTGAGCCGGGGTGGAGTAAAACCGTCTATTCGCGACCAGGGTGTTCGGGATACTGTCCTAGTGAAGGAGCCTGTCGAATTGCTGGTACAATTCACACAGCCCGCTTCGAAGGCGGCGCCTTTCATGTATCACTGTCACATCCTGGAGCATGAGGATAATGGAATGATGGGGCAGTTCACGGCGGCCTGTTATTTTTCCTAGCCCTGTTCCAAATATGGTCATCTGATAGGACGAAACCGCAGCTCGTCGACAGTGGGCGGCGGCTTCCTCATCGCGAAAGCGCCGATGTGCTGCCGTTTCGTGTAGTCGATTGCGCCCGCTTTTCCTTGCGCATGCGTGGCTGGAAAGACCTGACACCTGCCGGCCAACGCCACCCACAAATGAAGCAAGTATTACCAAATAGAATGGCGCAAACTCCGGCGTCTAAAGAGAGAAATCATAGACACGCTCGTGTATTCTTGCCCCGCGCACGGCCAGCAAACCCGCCAGCGCGATCAGCGCGAACCCGGCTCCCGCGACGAAAGTTCCCCTTGGCCCGGCGGCGTCCTAGAGTGTGCCGGCGATCACGCTCGCGCCGAGCATCGCCGAGCCGCCCAGCAGATTGAAAAACCCATATGCCGTCCCTCGCAGTTCCGGAGGCGACGTATCCGCGATCAGGGTCGCCAGCAGCCCTTGCGTGAATCCCATATGCAGTCCCCACAGCACGGTCCCGACGGTTGTGCCGCTGGTCGTGGAGAGGAAGGCCTGTGCCAGATCTGCCGCGATCAACAGCGCGAGGCCAAGCGCGAGCAAACCCGTGCTGTCGATACGGTCCGAGAGGACGCCCACCGGATGGGCCGCCAGGGCATAGAAGACGTTCATCACGATCAGCACCGCCGGCACCAGTGCAATCGGCAGCCCGGCGTTCTGCCCGCGCAGGATCAGGAATGCCTCGCTGACCCGCGCCAGCGTGAATGCGGTGGCGACCGCCACGACCCACCAGTACGCCGCGCCGAGACGCTTGATCTCGGCCAGGCTAATCGGATTGCGCACCTCGCGCATCCCCTTCGGCTGCGCCGGCTAATGGACGGCGAAGATGATGAGCGCCAGCGCCAGAAAGGCCGGAAAGACCGCGAACCAGAATACGGCCTTGAAGTTGTCGGCCGTCCACACATCAGCGCGATCGCCAGCGCCGGCCCCGTGAAGGCTCCCGCCGTATCCAGCGACTGACGCAAGCCGAAACTCGCCCCCCGCAGATGCACCGGGCGATGTCCGCGATCAGCGCGTCCCGCGGCGCGCCCCTGATGCCCTTGCCGACCCGGTCCGTGAAGCGCGCGGCCACCAGAGCCAGTCGACCGTAGATGCAAGCGGACACACCGGCTTGGTCATTGCAGCGAGGCCGTATCCGACGACGGCGATCAGCTTGCGCTTGCCAAGCCGGTCGGAGAGGGTGCCGGAGAAGATCTTCGTGATGGATGCTGTTGCTTCGGCGATGCCTTCAATGAAACCGACCGTGACCATCGAAGTGCCGAGCACCGTCACCAGGTACACCGGAAGCAACGCGTGGATCATCTCCGACGAGACGTCCATCAAGAGCGCAACGAAGCCGAGCGCCCAGACGCCGGTCGGAATGTTCCTCACCGAGTATTTCTGCCTCGCCTCAGCCATTTCGTCGCCCGCCTGTGATTTCGTGAATCGCGCCGCCCCATCGGAAGGCATCAAGCTCGCTCCTGCCGGAACCAGTTCCGCCACCCGAATCTTGAGATGCACCCGCCAGGCCGCTCCTATCTAGTGTTCCGAGTCACAAGTTCGCAGTCGCTGTGCCAGAGATGGCGCCTGCATCGAAGCGGTGATCGTGAGGACGCTGGAAAGCTGCCCTGAGAACGTGACTCATTGGAGTTCCCGTGGCATGGCGAAGGCCAGCGGCCTGTCGGTGTCGACGGTGCAACGCATCTGGCGGGTCTTCAGGCTCCAACCGCACCGGATGGAGACGTTCAAGCTCTCGACCGATCCGAACTTCGTGGCCAAGGTGCGCGACGTCGTCGGCCTTTACGTCTCGCCGCCGGAGCACGCCATCGTTCTGTGTGTGGACGAGAAATCCCAAATCCAGGCGCTGGACCGCATTGAGCCGATGTTACCGATGCGTCCCGGCCAGCCGACCCGAAGGAGCCATGGTTACAAGAGGCACGGCACCATCGCTGTTCGCCGCCCTCGACATTGCGACCGGGCGGGTCATCGGCACGTGCTACGGACGACCGTGCCGCCGAGTTCCGCAAGTTCCTCGACGAGATCGAGGCCGCCGTGCCGCGTGAACTCGACGTCCATCTCGTCATGGATAACTGTGCCACGCACAAGGCCCCGCCGATCCGGCGATGGTTGGCTAAGAGGCCGCGCTGGCATGTGCACCTGACCCCGACCAGCTCGTCGTGGCTCAACCAGGTCGAACGCTTCTTCGCGCTCCTTACCGACAAGAAGATCAGGCGCTGCGTCTATCGCAGCGTCGCCGCCCTCAGGGCGGACATCACCTCGTTCATCGAATGACACAACGCCGATCCCAAGCCGTTCCGGTGGACCAAATCAGCCGATGACGTCCTTGCTTCTATCGAGCGCTTCTGTCGGTACAATGCCCCGCCAGAACACGACGCGATGTTGCGGACTTCTGGTTCAGGACACTAGATCACCGGGACCGCTCCCGCGATTGTGGCCGGGGGTTTCCAATTGCAGTCGACGGCTGGAACGGTCGAGATCACGTTGTCGCCATCCATCCCGGCAAGGCAGCGCGAGCCACGTGCCAGAGCGCTGCGTGGTGGCGACGCGTCGCCAGGCAGAGCCGTCTGTGCTTTTTCGCGTCATGCGCAACTCCTCGGAAATTCCATGGTCACCGTGGTGCCTTCCCCGAGATGACTGTCGATCTCGACATGCCCGCCGTGCCGGACGACGATCGATCTGACGACTGCGAGGCCCAGCCCGACGTTGTGTTGCGAACCCGCCCGCGCCTTGTCGACCCGGTAGAACCGTTCGAAGACGCGCGGCAGATCAGCCGGGGGAATCCCGCTGCCGGTGTCCGAGACGGCGACGGCGAGAGCACCTTTTGAAGCCTGCGCCTTGACGCGAAGCCGTCCGCCGCGGTCCGTGTGGGTTATGGCGTTCGAGACCAGATTGCTTAGAGCCTGGCGGAACAACGTTCGATCAACGCGCGCCGTGAGCGCCGGAGAAGCGCCGAGCTCGAAGTCGATACCCTTCTCGGCGGCCGAGGGTTCGAAGAAGTCTTTCACGCTCGCGATCTCGTCGCGGACGTTTACCTCCTCGACGTCGAGTTGGCCGACCGCGTTGTCGGCCCGAGCCAGGAACAGCAGGCTTTCGATGATACGCGAAATGCGGGCGCACTCCTCCAGGCTGGAGCCGAGGATATCGCGGTAGTCCTCGTTGCTTCTCGCCCGTGTGAGGGCGACCTCAATCTCGCCCCTCAAGTTGTTGACCGGCGTCCGGAGTTCGTGCGCGACGTCGTCGCTGAATTGCGAGATGCGGTCGAACGAGCCCTGCAGCCGGTCCAACATGTGGTTGAAGGTGGAGGAGAGTCCCAGAAGTTCCGTAGGCAGATCTGCGGTATCGATCCGCTCATGGAGCGTGGTCGAGCGGATCCGCTCCGCCGTTTTGCTGATGCCGCCGACCGGACGCATGGCGCTGCGGGCAATCGCGTATCCGACCAGCGAGCTGAGGACCACGGCCAACACCAGAATCAGGTAAAGGCGTTCTCGGTAGCGCCGCAACGTCTTTTCTTCGGCTCCGCGGTCCATCGCCACCTGCACGTACTGCGCGTCCGGGCGGCTGGCGTCGGCGGGCGCGCGCGTGGTCAGGATCTTGAACGGCCGCTTGGAGCGGGTCGCGATGTCCCGGGGCTCCGGCGGTCCGGTCGGGAGCGTTTCCAGGGTCTCCGCCGACGGCGGCGGAATCTCCTGCGTCATGCCGGGGGTCTCGACCAGCGGTCGGCCGTTCCGGTCCAGAACGCGGATGTATATCTGCGTGTCCACCGGCGAGGCATCGGGTGCTGCCGGCTCGGTGAGAAAGCCCGAGCCGTGCTGCGGCTTCAGGAGCAGTCGGAGATTATCCAGGTTGTTGGTGAGGATGCGCCGATCCTCTTGATTGAGGTTGGTCGCCATCGCCCAATAGAGCGTGCCGGTCGCGGCCGACACTATGGCCACGGCGGAAAGCACGTACCAAAGGGTTATGCGCAGAGCGATGGAAGTCGGGCCACGCCAGATCGGCCACCGCCGCGCCTCCGCAGCTTCAGGATCGCGTTTCGAGGACATAGCCAATTCCGCGTACGGTATGAAGAAGCTTTCTGTCGAAGGGATCGTCTACTTTTGACCGAAGCCGCCGAATGTGGACATCGACCACGTTGGTGTCGCTATCGAAGTTCATGTCCCATACCTGTTCAGCGATTACGGTCCGGGAAAGGACGTCGCCGGCACGCCGCAAGAACAGCGATAGCAGGAGAAATTCCTTTGGCGTGAGGTCCAACGGCTTGCCGGCGCGGGTGGCACGCCCGCGATTGAGATCGATTTCGAGATCGTCGAGCCGAAGTATCGTCTGCTCGCGCTTCGCGCTCCGCCGCAGAATGGACCGGGTCCGCGCCAGCAGTTCCGAAAACGCGAAGGGCTTCACGAGATAGTCGTCCGCCCCGAGATCCAGGCCCTTGACCCGGTCCTGCAGACCATCGCGGGCTGTCAGGAAGAGGACGCGCACGTCGCTTTGCGTGCGCCTGATCTCCGTCATGACGGACCAGCCGTCGATGACCGGCAGCATGACGTCGAGGATGATCAGGTCGTATGGTCCCGTACGCGCGAGGAACAACCCGCTTTCCCCATCATGCGCCACGTCCACGACGAAGCCGTTCTCCTCAAGGCCCTTCTTGAGATACGCCGTCGACTTCTCTTCGTCGTCGATGACGAGGATCTTCATTTACCGAACGACTCCATCGCTTCAACTTCGCACGCGCTTGATCCACGTCAACATAATCTCCCCTTCGCGTCTTTGGAAATCAATCCGGTGCCGACGCCAAGATGACGAAATCGTCATCTTGCAGGTGCACCTCCGATTCGATCAATACGCTCTCGACATACGACCGGCCGACGTTCGGCGTTCCGGCGGAGGCAAACATTTTATTTCGGTCACTGGCCGAGTTGTGGAACGATTTGGCGAGCCGACGGAGCGATCGGAGCGTACCCCAGTATCGCCCCGTGCCGATTGCGCGCCACAGAGATAGTGGTGATGGCTCAATCGCAATCGCCGACCGGCGTAGCGGCCAGGGTTTGCGCATCGCTGCACATCAATGGCGCTGATAGGGCTGCAGACTTGCTCGGATCTCAAGCATCAGTTCATCAGAGTCTCGCGTCCCGAAAACCATGCCTGCCGGGCCGACGATGCGATTGTGCGCATATTCCAAGTGCAGGTTGATGAGCTTCTTGAAGTGGGGAGGGTTGTAATTGATCCCAAGCCTCACCGCTTGTTGTCGAGCACTTCCGCCAAAACCGGCGGCGCTTGCATTCACCACATCATGGCGGACGAAGAGGTCGAGATCGCCCCAGATTTCGGTGTCGAACAGCGAAAGCTGGGCCATGACGTAGCCGCCACCAATTTTCGTCTTGCTGCCGCTGAAGTTCGAAAGCAAGCCCTCGGCTTCCAAGGTGATAGGATGTCCGAAGGCCTTAAACGAATAGGACACATCGCCTTCGACGGTCAACTTGTCGCCTTCGGCCGGGAGGGCGCCCAAGCCAGATTGGCCGACGGCGGTCAGCAGCCTCAGCATTCCGTTGTGGATGTCCATCGTATGATCGATGCCGCCCCCCCAAGGTTAGTTTCTGTCCGCTTTCCCTATCCTCGAATGGCGTCGCAGAGAGCTTTGCCGAGAGCGAATTGCCGATCGAGTATCGAGGGCGGTCGACGTTGAACGAGCCGCGGTTGTCGAGGGCGGGAAAGGCGATCGTGTATTGCGGCGACAACGCCTGAACATACTCGAAGCCAAATTGCGCGCCGAAGAGATTCGCTGTCCCATGCTCTTCCAGGATCAGAGATTGATTGATGGTTGGGAGATTGCCGGACGACAGATTGTCCTCGCGCGAGGGAATATGGGGATTCTGGCCGAGCAGGGCGCGCAGATGGCCGGGATCCCGGACATCTGAATCGCAACGAAAAAGTTTTCTAGATTGCGGCGGCCAAATCCGCTTGTTCCGCCGATGCCGCTCTTGAAGAAGTCAGAATTGACCATGTCGATTTCGTAGACGAGCGCTGGCCGTAACTGATCGGTGATACGGGGAAGATCAAACTCGCTGCCCTGCCGGAAGCGACGCCATGTGCTGTTGTTGTCGCCCTGCGCGTCGATCAGACGTTCAGCATAGCCCCATAACGTCCATCGAAAATCGACATTCTGGTAGAAGAGACCGGCGCCCGGATCATAGGACCAAGTTCCCCACGGTCGCTCTGAAGTGACCGATGGGGCCGTCGCTTCGGCCATCCGGGTCGCGACGTTCGTCGATTCATCTGCGAGCGCCGGTAGCTGACCCGAGAACGGCCAAGCCTGCCAGCATTGCCATGTGCTTTGCGGCTGCCATGAAAAACCTCACCCTGATGGCGCCTGTTCCTGACGTTTGATGCGAACTGGCGGCACTAGATTTCACGCCAAAAACGCCGAAAGCCTCATTCGACTGCATGCGGGCGATCCAATATCGAACGGGACTCCTACTGCGTCCTCCGAAAGTGGCCTCACGTCAAGCTAGTCCAGCCCGAGAAGACAAGCTTGATCTCGTCACGAAAGGCGAAGCGCATTGCTACTGGCAGATGACGAAATCGTCATCTTGGCGTCAGGGGCCTGTCAGGCTCGCTTCTGTAGGCAAGGGTAGGTGTCGAGGTTTGGATGAATCCAATGTGGCGGGCGAACTTATTCGGTCGGAAGTCGATGTGGACCGCATTTGCCGTTCCCCTGACGATTGTCGTCGCAGGCTGCGCCCAGTATCGGCCCGAGCCGTTTTCGGCCGAGCGCCACGCTGCGGCGCTCGAAGAACGTTCGTTCAACGATCCGCGATTGGGCGAGTTCGTCGCGCTTGGTTTGCCTCGGCAACGGAAGGGCGGCCGGGCATGGGAGCTCTCGAGCTTGACGCTGGCGGCGCTGTACTATCATCCGGATCTCGACGTCTCGCGCGCCAAGCTTGTCTCGGCACGGGCCGCCGTGATTACCGCCGCGCAAATTCCGAATCCTACGCTGAGTGCGAGCGCGACCTACAACGCCACGATGACCGCGCCGACGCCGTGGACCGTCGGCCAGATCGTAGGCTTCCTGATCGAGACGATGGGTAGGCGCAAGTATCGGATTGGCCAGGCGGAAAACCTGGTCGAGGCCGCGCGCGAGGATTTGGCGACGGCCACCTGGCTGGTGCGCGGGCACGTCCGCACCGCCTTCCTGAGCCTGTGGGCGGCCCAGAGAAGGCTCGAACTGAACGGCCGGCGTGCGGCCCTTCAGCGCCAACTCGTCGACCTGCTCCAACGGCGGTTCTCGGAAGGTCAGGCCTCCGCATTGGACCTCACGCGCGAGCGGATAAACCTCAATCAGGTAAGTCTTGCGGTGCGCGATGCAGAGCGGCAACGCGCCGAGGCGCGGGCGCAACTTGCGACCGCCGTCGGCGTGCCGCTCCGAGCGTTGGACGCCGTCAGCCTCTCGTTCGGCGCTTTCGAGCGGGCACCTCCATTCCGCCTGGAGGCCGGCGAATTGCGCCGCGAAGCCCTTGTCGGTCGCAGCGACGTGCAGGCGCTCCTCGCCGAATATGCGGCAATGCAAACTGCCCTGCAGTTGGAGATCGCGAAGCGATTCCCGAACGTTAATGTCGGGCCCGGCTACACCTTCGATCAGGGCGCCAACAAGTACAATCTCGATCTGTCCTTCGAACTGCCGATCTTCAACCAGAACCAGGGGCCGATCGCCGAGGCGGATGCCCGCCGCAAGGATGCCGCCGCTCGCTTCGACGCCTTGCAGGCACAGATCATCGGGGCGATCGACACCGCCGTCTCGAGCTATCGCGCGATAAACCAGACGATGACGACGGCGGATGCGCTGGTTGCCACCGGACGTCGGCGTCAGGATGAAGTCTCCCGCTCGTTGCAGGCCGGGGACGTCGATCGCTCCACCCTGGTCACGGCCGAGCTCGAGGTGGCGGCGATCGAAATCTCGCGTTTCGACGTCCTGGTGCAGCAGCGACAGGCGCTGGGCGCGCTGGAGGATGCGCTTCAGCACCCGATATTCGAACCGCGCGTCCGCCTCTTCGTTTCGGAGACGAATCCACGCGGACCATCAGGGTCAGGCATATGATCGAATCGAAGCCATCGAAGAAGCGCTGGCGGCCGTTGCGCCGTTTCCTTCTTGTACTTGTCCTGGCCGGCGTCGGAGGCGGGATTCTCTGGGGTTTCGTGGCGGGACGAATGGAGGCGGCGCTCGAGGCCGAGCGGGAAAGACCCATCAAGGCTCCGCTCCGCGTCTCCCTGGATAACGACGAGCAGGTCGTGACGCTGGACGCCGAAGCCCAGAAGCACAACGGGATCGAAACGTCCCGGGTTGCGGCGGCGCCGTATCGGGAGCGCGTCCGGGCCTACGGCACGGTAGTCGATCTGGCGCGTCTGACCGACCTGAGCAACAGCTACCAGACCGCCAAATCCTCGCTGCAGGCCGCGAACGCCCGGCTCGCGGCATCGCGCCCTGCGTACGAACGTGCGCAGACGTTGAACAAGAACGAGCAGATCGTCTCGCAGGCGACAGTCCAGGCGGCGCAGGCGACCTACGGCGCCGACGTGGCCACTCAGGCCTCCGCCGAGTCGCAGCTCCGGACGCTCGCGGCCACCGCGCAACAGGAGTGGGGGCCGGTTCTAGACAAGGCGCTGATCGAGGGATCTCCTACGATCACCCGATTGATCGAGCGGCAGGACTTTTTGTTGCAGGTCACCCTGCCGCCCGGGGTGTCGATACCGACGCCTCCGCCGACTGCCGCGATCCTCACCGCCAACGGACTGCGAGCCGACATCAGGTTCGTCTCGCCCGCGACGCGGACCGATCCGAAGATTCAGGGCGTGAGCTATTTCTATATCGCCGCGGCCGACAGCGGCGTGTTGCCCGGCATGAACGTGATTGCGTATCTGCCCAGCGGCGCAACTGTCGAAGGCGCGGCCATTCCGGAGCCGGCCATGGTATGGTGGCAGGACCGGGCCTGGGTTTACCGGCGCAGCGCCCCCGACAAGTTCACCCGCGTCTCGATCGCGACCGACTTTCCGGCGCCCGGCGGAGGCTACGTCGTCAAGGGCTTTCCGAAGGATGCCGAAATCGTGACGCGCGGCGCGCAGGCGCTCCTGTCCGAGGAGTTCCGCGCGCAAATCCAGGTCGGCGAGGACAAGAAATGACCGGCGCGCCTCCATCGGGACCACAGGCGGCGGTCATCGGCTTTGCGATCCGCTTTCGCGGCATCGTCATCGCGCTTGCGTGCCTGCTGCTGGCGTACGGGGTCTATTCGTTGGGGCGGGTCAAGTACGACGTGTTCCCGGAATTTGCGCCGCCCCAGGTCGGCATACAGACCGAGGCCGCCGGCCTCACGCCCGAACAGGTGGAAATTCTCGTCACTCGGCCGATCGAGACCGCGATCAAGGGAGTGCCCGGCGTGCAGACGTTGCGCTCCACCTCTATACAGGGGCTCTCGGTCGTCACGGTGTTCTTCGATCCGTCGAGCGACATCTACCGCGACCGCCAGGTCGTGGCCGAACGGCTCGCCGCAGCCGCTCAGCAGCTTCCCGCCGGCGTCCAGCCGCCCTCACTGACGCCGCTCACGTCATCGACCAGCACCGTGCTCGTCGCCGGCCTGACCTCGGATTCGAAATCGTTGATGGAACTCCGCTCGATCGCGGAATGGACCGTCCGCTTGTGGCTGCTCGCGGTGCCCGGCGTCGCCAACGTCGCGATCTTCGGCGGTGAGACGCGGGCCATTCAGATTCAGGTCCACCCCGATAAGCTCATCCTGTACGATCTTGGCCTGAACGATGTTCTGACCGCGGCCCGCAAGGCCACGGGCGTGCGCGGCGCCGGCTTCATCGACACCAAGAACCAACGCATCGTATTCCAGACCGAAGGCCAATCGCTCCAGGCGGCGCAGATCGCCCGTACCGTGCTGCTGAGCCAGAACGGCTCGAGCGTCACGCTCGGCAATGTCGCCGATGTGAGGGACGCTCCGGAGCCCGCGATCAGCGGCGCCGCCATCGGCGGCCGGCCGGGTGTCATTCTCAACGTCTCCGAGCAGTACGGCGCGAACACCGTGGACGTGACGACCGCCGTTGAAGCGGCGCTCGAGGATTTGCGGCCGGGATTGGCGGCCAGCGGCATTAGCATTCAGTCGGACCTGTTCCGGCCGGCGAACTTCATCCACACCGCGACCAGCAACGTCCGCGATTCCTTGATCATCGGCGGCGTCCTGGTCATCGCAATCCTGTTCCTGTTTCTCTTCGACATGCGCACCGCGGCGATTTCCTGTATCGCCATTCCGCTGTCGCTGCTGGCCGGGACGATCGTTCTCCAGGTGGTGGGCGCGACCCTCAACACCATGACCCTTGGCGGTCTTGCGATCTCGATCGGCGTCGTGGTCGACGACGCGGTGATCGGGGTGGAGAACATCGTCCGGCGCCTGCGCGAGAACCGGCGCCTGCCCGAACCGCGATCCGAAGCCAGGGTGATTCTGGACGCCTGCATCGAGGTCCGCAGCGCCGTCGTCTACGCCACCTTGGCCGTCATTCTCGTCGTTCTACCCATCATGGCGCTTTCCGGACTTGCCGGTCGGTTGTTCGCGCCGCTTGGCTTCTCCTACACGTTGGCCGTGCTGGCGTCGCTCCTGGTCGCGCTCACGGTGACGCCGGCGCTCTCGATGGCGCTGCTTGCCGGCCGGACCGCTGCAGCCCACGATCCTCCGGTCGTCCGTTGGACGCGCGCCGCTTACGAAAACCTGCTGCGGGGCATTGCGCAGCAGCCGCGGACCGTAATTGCCGCCGCGGTAGCGTTTACGCTAGTCGGCTGCGCGGCCTTGCCTTTTTTCGGAGGCGGGTTCATTCCCGAGCTCAAGGAGGGGCACTTCATCATTCACATGTCGGCCGTGCCCGGCACGTCCATCGACGAGTCGCTGCGCATCGGAGCGCGCGTCGCCGACACGCTGCGGACTCTGCCTTCGGTCCGGTCGGTCGCGCAGCGGGTGGGCCGGGCGGAGAAGGTCAGCGACACGTGGGGACCGCACTACAGCGAATTCGAGGTCGATCTGAAGCCGCTAAGCGGCGATGAGGCGGAGGGCGCGCAGGCCGAGATCCGCAAGGCACTCGCCGGCTTCCTTGGCGTCAATTTCTCGGTCAAGACGTTCCTGACCGAGCGGGTCGAGGAGACCCTTTCGGGCTACACCGCCTCCGTCGCCGTCAACATCTTCGGCAACGACCTCGACGTTCTCGATCGGACGGCGCAGGAGATCGCACGCGTCCTCGGCGGGATTCCCGGCGCCACCGAAGTCCAGGTGCAGTCGCCGCCGGGGCTCCCACAGCTCACGATCCGCTTGCGGCAGCCAGATCTGGAGCGATGGGGATTCGATGCCGTCGAGGTGCTTGATCTCATCCGCACCGCCTACCAGGGCGATGTCGTTGGCCAAACCTACGAAGGCAGCCAGGTCTTCAACGTCATCACGATTCTGGATCCGGAAAGCCGCGGCAGCGTGACCAAGGTCGGCGACCTTCCGCTTCGCGTCACAAGTTCACCGGGCACGGCATCGGCCACGGCCGGTGCAAGCTCTTCCGGAGGCGGCACCTACGTGCTGCTGAAGCAGATCGCCGATATCTACGAAGTCGCTGGACGCTACCAAGTCCTGCACCAGGGCGGGCAGCGCCTGCAAACTGTCACTGCCAACGTGGCGGGGCGTGACGTGGCTTCCTTCGTTCAGGACGCGCGTGCGGCGATCGGTTCGAAGGTTCGGCTTCCGGCAGGCTCCTACGTGACCTTCGCCGGCGCCGCGGAAGCGCAGTCGCAGTCGCAGCGCGATCTTCTTCTGAACTCGCTGATCGCCGCCGTTGGCATCGTACTGCTACTCTCGATCGTGACGGGCAACTGGCGAAACCTGCTCCTGGTGCTGGTCAACCTGCCGTTTGCGCTCGTTGGTGGCGTGCTGGCGGTGTTCGCGACCGGAGGCCTGCTGTCGCTGGGCTCGCTGGTCGGTTTCGTGACGGTCTTCGGGATCACGCTGCGCAATTCGATCCTGATGGTTGCGCACTACGAACATTTGGTCGAAGTCGAAGGGTTGAGTTGGGGCCCGGATACCGCGATCCGGGGCGCCGCGGACAGGGTAACACCGATCCTCATGACTTCCCTCGTCACGGCCCTGGGCGTGCTGCCCCTGGCAATCGGCATGAGCGATCCCGGCCGCGAGATCGAGGGGCCGATGGCCGTCGTAATCCTTGGCGGGCTGCTGACGTCCATGGCGCTCAACCTGCTCGTGCTCCCGACCCTGGCGCTGCGGTTCGGGCGTTTCGAAGCGGAGGCCAATGAATTCGCAACTCGACAAGCAAGCCCGGGGCCCGCTCCCGCAGAGTAGATCGGATGGCGAAACAGCGCGCTCTTCGAGCGTCTCAGCCGATCGCCGCGGCTTCTGAGCAAAGAGATATCTCTGCCACGCATGGACCAGTAACATAAGTCCAGTCCGGATCTCCCGATCGTCAAAATGACTTGCCGACAGTAGAGCAAATGGGAGTCGCGGGGCGTGCCGAGCAGCATTCTTGCTGGAGAGGCTTTCACGTTGGCGCAACTAGCGACGGCTCTCAATCTCAACATGGTTCATAGACGGGAGCGGCTAGAGGACCTCATCGTTGGCGGCGAGCGCTGATCCTACGGCGCGATCAGGATGGCATTTGCCATAGCCTTGAGTCCTGCGTGCGTTCGTCGTGCATTCACAAGCACAGCATTGACTGGAAACGCTCGTCCTACTTGGGGCATCAGTGAAACCAAGATGACGGATTCTTAATCGCCATATCGGCAGTCCGTAATCTGCGCCTGATAGTGATCGCACCTTCGTCGCCTCGGCTCACTGCATCCGAGGGAGCTTTGCGGGAATCGCTTATGAGTTGGCATCCATTCTGCGACGTCTCAGGATTGGCGGCGATCGGGGCGGACCATCCGTTTTACTGCTTTTGGTCGGAAACGAATCGGACGCGCTATCAGTTTCGTTGCCTGCGGTACTGGTTCATGCGCAGGATCATCGACCTGGAGAGCGAACGACGCGGTTGTCCGCTGAGGGTGCTGGAAGTCGGAATCGACAGAGGACAGATGTTGGCGTTCATGAACGGGCGCGCGAGCGGATCCGGTCGCTTCGGTTTGCCGGAGCTGTTCGAGCGATGGGACGGGCTGGATCGGTTGCTCCGGCCGGAATTAACGCGCTATTCATACAGTGACCTGATCGAGCACACGGTGGGACGTGAAGCGCTTCCCTGTCTGCGGTCATACGACATCGTGATCGCGCTGCACGTACTGGAGCATCTCAAGGAACCGGAATACGCGCTGCAACAGCTATCGACCTGCCTGGTGCCCGGCGGCATCATCGTTGGTGGCTCTCCCACCATGCCTGCTTGTCTGGCGCCGCTTCGCGAACGCGTACTGCGAAGACGGGCCGGGCCCTTCGAGCATGTCAGCGTGATCTCTCCGCAACGGCTCCAGCGATTTGCGGACGACAATTGCTTCTCCGTCGAATTCCTGTCCGGCGCCTTTCTGTCCCGACACTCTGGATGCGCGATCGAGAACTCGCGCATTTGGCTGCGACTGAACCTACCTTGGGGAGCCCTGTTTCCTGCGCTCGGCAGCGAAATCTACTTCTCGATGAGGCTGAAAGGCCGGCGAGCGGCGGCCGCTTCAGATCAGTGATCCGCTTGGAGACGCGCCACAGAATGAGCCCACCAAGCCTATCCGAACCGAAACCCAAAGCGAGGTCTGCCGACGCGCCGCACGCCTCGGACATGCGAAGCTCGTCGACGGATATCGTAAGGAATGCCCATCCGGCAGCTCGGCGGCGCGATCTTCGCCTCGACCTTTTCCGTGGTTTGCGAACTGGGCGATCTTCCTCGATCATATCCCCAACAATGCGGTCGCGTGGTTGACGACGAAGCACTACGGCTTCAGCGATGCCGCCGATCTTTTCGTCTTCATCTCCGGCTATACGGCGGCTCTGGTCTACGGTCGGACGATGCTCGCGCGTGGATTCTTTCCCGCCGCGATCCGGCTGCTTTCGCGTGCTTGGCAGCTCTACGCGGCTCACGTCCTTCTGTTCGTGACATATGTCGCGTCGATTGGATATATCGCGCGCACCTACGAACACTCGCACCTCCTCGACGAATTCAACGTCGCCCAAGTCATCAAGAATCCGCTTGCCACACTGGCGCATGGCTTAACTCTTGGATTCAAGCCGCTGAATCTCGACGTGCTGCCTCTGTACATCGTGCTGATGGCCGTCTTCCCGCCTGTGCTCTGGGTGATGACCGACGGCCCGACCGGGCCCTTGCGGTCTCGTTGGTGCTTTACTTCGCGTCGAGACATTTTGGATGGAATCTCCCGTCCTTTCCGTCGGGCGTCTGGTACTTCAATCCGTTTGCCTGGCAGTTGTTGTTTACGCTGGGCGCATGGGCCGCGCTGGGCGGCGCGGCCAGGTGCCGGAGCCCTGATCGAATCTAACGTGGCCCTAGCACGCTTCAGGGCACTCTCAAGGAGCCGCTGCCTGGTGGTCAAAAGAGATTTTTGACCACGCGCGTTGACCAGGATGTGGCGCAGGAGCTTGAGAAGTACAACGTCTGGTTCACCGGGCAGATCGAGAGCACATTCCTGCGCGACATCCTGTCCTGGGCGATGCCCGTCCTGATATTCTTCGGCATATGATGGTACATCGGCCGCCGCATGGCCGAAGCGGGTGGCCTGGGCGGCGGACTGATGGCGATCGGCAAGAGCAAGGCGAAAGTCTATGTCGAATCCAACACTGGCGTGACCTTCACCGACGTGGCTGGGGTCGACGAAGCAAAGGACGAGCTTCGCGAAGTCGTCGATTTTCTGAAGAATCCCACCGACTATAGCCGTCTTGGTGGCCGCATGCCCAAGGGCGTGCTGCTGGTTGGCCCGCCGGGGACAGGCAAGACCTTGCTGGCAAAGGCGGTTGCAGGCGAAGCCCGGGTGCCTTTCTTCTCGACCTCGGGCTCTGAATTCGTAGAGATGTTCGTGGTCGTCGGCGCTGCGCGGGTGCGCGACCTGTTCCAGCAAGCTCACGAAAAGGCGCCAGCGATCATCTTTATTGACGAGCTCGACGCGCTTGGCCGAGCCCGCGGCATCGGCCCGTTTGCTGGAGGGAACGATGAGAAGGAGCAAACGCTAAACCAGCTTCTCGTGGAACTCGACGGCTTCGACTCGCGCTCGGGCTTGGTTATCCTCGCGGCTACAAACCGACCGGAAATCCTCGACCCTGCCCTGTTGCGCGCTGGGCGTTTCGATCGCCAGGTCTTGGTCGACCGCCCCGACAAGAAGGGCCGTATCGAGATACTCAACGTCCACATGAAGAAGGTGCGGCTCGCTGGTGATGTCCAGCCGGAGGCCGTTGCAGCGCTAACGCCCGGATTTACCGGAGCCGACCTTGCTAATCTCGTTAACGAGGCCGCGCTTCTGGCGACGCGCCGGGGGGCCGAGGCGGTAAGCATGAGCGACTTCAATAACGCGGGAACGCATGGTCGCCGGCTTGGAAAAGCGCAACCGGCTGCTCAATTCCAAGGAGCGCGAGATCGTCGCTTACCACGAGATGGGCCACGCGCTCGTCGCGCTCTCACCGCCCGGTGTTGACCCAGTGCACAAGGTCTCGATCATCCCGCGCGGAGTCGGCGCGCTGGGCTACACCATTCCGCGGCCCATCGAGGACCGGTTCCTGATGACCAAGGAGGAGTTAGAAAACAAAATGGCCGTACTTCTCGGCGGCCGTGCGGCTGAGCTAATTGTGTTTGGTCATCTATCGACCGGAGCCGCCGACGACCTGCGCCGGGTAACCGACATCGCGCGAAGCATGGTGACCCGCTACGGGATGTCGGAGAACTCGGCAGCGTTGCCTACGATCGCGAGCCCGGTAGTTTTCTCGCAGGGCCTGACCAACCTTATCCGGTCCACGAGCGAGATTATTCGGAGGAGACTGCTGCTGCTGTCGATCGTGAGGTGAAAGCGATTGTAGATCAGGTCTTCCAGCGCACCCAGGGCCTATTGAACACACGACGTCCGATCCTGGACCGTGCCGCAAAGAAGCTCCTCGAGAAAGAGACTTTGGAGCAAAGTGACATTGATGTGTTGATACGGGAAATGCCCAGGGAGGGTCTCCGAGCGATGTGATTCTCTTCCCACATCGCCCAGGCCACTGGCTTATTGTCTAGGTGCGACGCAGGACGCCTGACCGCGCAATCGCGAGCCCCTTCAGTCTTGCGTCTCGCATGGTTCTGGTTTCCGCATCGGTCGCTCAACCTCCGGCAGGGCGCACCTGACGGCTCCAGCCGGAGGCTCATCGCGCGGGGAGGTCAGAGCAGCTGACGACAGGCCAACTAAATCGGCCGACCTACTTTCAAGAGGCTGAGCAGGGGGCCAGTAGGCGCGCCTGGCATTGCTTGTTTCCGGCGGGCTCTTGAAGGCTCGCGAGCAGACACCCAACTTGATTGCCGCGACGCTGGCAAAGAAGCGGCGCAAGGGCATGTCGTTCAGTCATCCTTTCATAGGACTGACGCGCTGCGCGGCTTGAGCGAGCCCTGTGCGGTTCTCAGACATGGGAGGGATCAAATGGAGGTCGTGAACACCAAAATTTTGGAACAACCCGTACCAGAGGCTGTCATTGCCAATGACAATCTGCCGGCAGATCTTTTCACCCCGTCCGTGTTCCCGAAAGGCGCCACAGCCGTCATCTTCAGGCCGGCGCCATCGCCGATGAGTTCGGGAAGAGCCCATTGCGACGGCTGGCGGCTCGTGTTCGAGCGGCGCAGCGCTCCTTACCTGGAGCCTTTGATGGGATGGACCTCCGATGATGACCCGCTGGCCCAGGTCGAGCTCAAGTTTCCGACCCTGAGGTCCGCAATCCGGTATGCTGAACGGCAGGCCCTACGATACGTTGTTGAGACGCCTCACCACGAAGGCGCGGACCAAGCGGAAACGCAGCCCCCGGTGACGCGTGCCTTCTCCGATGCCACCCTCGAACGCCTTGGGCTTGGCGCCTTGCAAGAAAGCTATGTGGACGCCGTTGCAGGCGCTGAAGCTCGGCATGACCCTCGAGGGGATGAAGGCTGGGCCACCCCTATGGCCGTGGCAAAGGATGCGGCCTTCCCAATCGAGGCCAAACGCTCGATCCTGATAAACTGGGCTTGGACCGAATACCTGATCGAACAAGCGAGCGCCGACGCAAAACCCGACGAGCAGCGACGATCGCGCCTGGGTGAAGTCGAGCTCGCCTTGCTCGAGCTCGAACGGACCACCATTCAGTCCAACCAGCGCCGAGAGCCGGCCCAAGGGAGCGAGCCGACGACCGAACTAGCAGCATGAGGGGATCTGCTCGATTCTGCGGCTGCAGCCGGTCAGCTTTCGAGAGGAACGAAGACCCCGGCAAGCCCGGGGTCTTCGTTCCTGGCCGACGGCTGTATGCTTCGCTCAGCCGACGTTCCGCTGTGCGCGGCCAGGGCCATCCCTATCAGCGTTGCGCCGCCAAAAGCCAAGTCGATCCCGACAAGCAGTCCAACGGCCCACAGCGCCGATCCGGGAAGGCCAATAATGATGATGGACGCGATCAGCAGGTCCATCAGACCCGCAATCAGCATCCAAGATCAGCCAATCAATTCGCGCCGATGCTCGAACGCGTACAGGATGGAAGCGACGCCCTCGGCCAGGAAGTAAGCTCCCAAGACGATGGTCAGCGCGTACGTGCCCTGGATGGGCGCAACCAGCAGGACCACACCCGCGGCAATAGCGACGAGAGCGGACAGCAATGACTTACCAAAAGCCCGGCACTCCTTTCGCCCAGAATGTTAGGACCAGTCCGACTAGACCACTGATCAAGAATATCCATCCGAGCCAGATGGTTGTGGCAATGCTGGCCAGTGGTGGCACGATCATGGCCGCGAAGCCGAGGATGGTGAGCAGAACGCCTTCGTCCCGCATCGCCCCCGTCGCCGCCGATCGTAAGCGGGCAAAGAACTCTGGTGTAGTCATTGCAATCTCTCCCGTCCGCCGCTCGTCAGGCGCGCGACCTACTGCATGAAACGTACAGTTCGAACTTTGTTCCATATGCCCCGCGCGCACCCAACTGCAGCGAGAAGCTTGGACGAGCAATTAGAGCCCTTTCCACTTGATGTGGGTCATTATGTGTATCCGGCATGTCGAAAGTAGTTCGTGCACTGGGCGGGTGCAAATGACTTGATGAGCTTGCCAATCAGCTTCATCAGCGTTGTCACGGTGCGAGCGGCGCCCTTGCGCAGCGCCGTCTCCAGCTTCGAGAATGCCATTTCGATCGGATTGAGGTCGGGCGAGTAGGCCGGCAAATAGCGTACCTTGGCGCCGACCGCTTCGATCGCTTGGCGAACGCCGTCGATCTTGTGGGTGCGCAAGTTGTCCATGAAGACGGTATCGCCTTTGCGCAGCGTCGGCGCGAGGATCTGCTCAACATAGGCGAGGAACGATGGCCCATCCAGCGCGCCGTCAAAGACATAGGGCGCCGTCAGGCCATTGATGCGCAGCGCGGCAACCAGTGTCAGCGTCTTCCAGTGGCCGTGCGGCACGCTCGCAACGAGACGCTCGCCGCGCGGTGCGCGACCGCGATGCCGGACCATCTTGGTCGTAACCGCCGTCTCGTCGATGAACACAAGGCGCGGCGCATCAAGCCTGGATTGCTCGGCCTTCAGCTCGGCACGCGCTGCAGCGACAGCAGGACGATCCTGTTCGGCGGCGTGCAGAGTTTTTTTTGAACGTGATGTCGTGGCGTTCGTAGAGCGCCAGACCGAGGTCGTACCGGTTTTCAGCCGCTTCTCGGACTTGAGTCGCGCGCGAATCTCTTCGAGCGTCAAGTCCGGCTCCGCGGCGACCAGATCAAACAGCCATTGGCGATGCGCTTCAAGTGGCGAGCGACTGTGGCCCGTGCCGGGCAATGCCGCGACACTGCCCGTCGTCGCCCACCGCTCAATCCAGCGGATGGCGGTCGAGGCGCCGAGACCAAGCACCCGCGCCGCTTCCCGTCTGCTCTCGCCATCTTCGACAAGCGCGACTGCCCGCGCCCTCAGGTCCTTCGAGTATCCCTTCGCCATCGCGCAACCTCGTCGTTGCTGTCAAAGCAACACGAATCTGATTTTCTCCCCTCTGGGAACCCCCTTTTTGTTCCGATTCACATCAACCGAAAACCGCTCTAGTCAGGCCTTGAGTTGATGCACCCAATTGCGCAGAGCGACGCTATCGGTCACGCCTACGTGGCTCGCTGCTACCTTGCCTCCACGAAACGCGAAGAGAGCCGGGATACCTTGAACACCGTATTGGCTGGCAGCTTGTAGATTTTCTTCGACGTTCACTTTGACGAAGCGCGCTCTGGGCTCCAGGGTTTGGGCGGCTTGAGCAAATATCGGAGCCATCGCGCGGCACGGCCCGTACCACGGCGCCCAAAAATCGACGATCACCGGAGACTCTGCGATGTGTTTCTGCAGCTGGCTGGCGTTGACGTCGATCGGGCGACGCTGAAAAAGCGGCGCGTGACAGCGGCCACACCTTCCGGCTTCAGCTGGTCGATCCGCCGGAACGGCATTGATGCTATCACAACTCGGGCAGACTACTCGACGCTTCTCGGCCATAGGACGTCCTCACGTTCAGCCGGTGCCGCCGTGAATCTGGGCATGAGTCCGAGCGATCGCCAGTGGTCTGCCTGCGGCGCTTGTGCTCCGCACGCAGGCTCCTAGATCATCATCAAACGGCGCGGCTCGCGCCGTTTAGCCCCCAACAGGAAAGGATCAATTGGAGATAGGGAGCACGGTTATGAGTACCCATGCAGGTCCGCTCGACGTTCGCCCGAGCCGTATCGAACAACTTGAGTCTGATTTTGCCGCTCTCGCGCCTCAGCTCTCGGGGGCGCTGAAAGGCAGGCGATCTCGCTGCTGCATGGGATGGTCCAGGAGCTGTGGCGCGCGGTGGGTTCTTCCAGCCCGGCACAAACCCGGCCCGGCGCCACAATCGAAGACATCGTTGAACTCCATCAGCACGCGCCGGCAATGGAGGGGGAGGCGGTTAGCACACCGCTGCCTGTGGGACAGCCCGCGCCAGAATTCGCTCTTCCTGACGCCAACGGGGCACCATTCGCCTGTCCGATTTCCGCGGCCGACCAGTTGTGCTGGCGTTCTACCCGCTCGATTGGAGCCCAGGCTGCAGCCGGCAACTGGATGTCTACCAGCACGAGCTCGAGGAGTTTCAGCGCCGAGGTGTCGAACTCGTTGGCATTTCGGTGGATAGCCTTTACAGCCATGGAGCCTGGTCCGCTGTTCGGGGGCTGAGCTTCCCGCTTCTGTCGGACTTCAATCCAAAGGGCGAAGTCGCCCGGAGCTATCGGGTCTGGCGCGAAGCCGAGGGATTTTCCGAGCGCGCGTTGTATGTCGTCGATGCTGACGGCATCATTCGCTACGCACACGTATCGCCCAAACTTCAGCATGTCCCGGACATCTACGAGCTGTTCGAAGTCCTGGACGGACTTGTGACTCGCAAGGCCGCTTGATGGAGCATTCCCGATGTATGCGTCTACTTCCTCTATGTTTCGAGCAAAGCCGCATGCCGGCGGCGTCGTTGTCTATGGCAGCCGCTGGTGTGGAATCACGATGATGGTGCGTCGCCATCTCGATCGGGCTGGTGTGCCCTACCATTTCGTGGATTGGGAGGCATATCCGGAGGCGCGAAGTCAGCTCGAATGGTTGGCCGGCGGACGGATTGCAAGTCCAGCCGTCACTATCGGCGGACAAGTGCTGGTCCAGCCATCGCTACGCGAACTCGACTCGGCTTTGAGCCGGGCAGGTTATCGCTGACCGCCGTCGATAGGAGCTGACCCACTCGTCGGCGATCCGCACCATCCGCGGCGCGCGTTGCGCTGATGATCGTACGGGCAGCAGCATGGCAATAGGCGCCGGTTACTTGAACTCGCCTCCGACAATTCTAATTCAACTCATAGCCGAACCGAGGTTCGGCTATGTTGAGCTTGGTAAGGACTTAAGTGCGCAGAGCGCGTAGAAAGTTGAGGGAAACGACATGAGAAAGCTTGCCCTTACAATCGTCGCGGCGGCAACGCTCCTCATCGGATCGATGGCGCCGGCTTCGGCCCATTGGCGTCACCATGGTTGGGGCGGCCCGGGTATCGTTCCTGGGCTTGCTCTCGGATTGTTCGCGGGAACATTGGCGGCCGCTGCCGCGCCTCCGATCTATTATGGACCGTCTATGGTCCGCCCTACTACTACGGCCGCCCATATCGGGTAGTCCGCTGACTATCCGCCGGTTGATCCCTACTGGTACGCCTGGTGACGAGAAGAAGGCCCGGCTCCCGCCGGGCCTTCTTAGTCCGCCATACGGCGCTTCCGGCAATGAAACTCGATGGCTTGAAAAGGTTGGGTTTGGCGAGGTGACGAGTGTGTGCTGTTGGCGGGCGAAGATGCCGAAGGAGAGTCTGCGGTCGCTGAGCAGCAATGTTGCGCCGCTCGCGCACTCAGCTCGCGCTCCGATTTTGAGCTCGGGGCGGCTCGATCGGCCAGCCGGTAGATGACGGCGCGCGAGAGATGAGGGCCGGCTGCCCGTCCTGCCGCGATGGCTGGGTCGGATGTGTGGGGTAGTTTTCGAGGTAGATCTGGCCTGCAACCAGCATGATTCCGGCGGATAGGAGCGTAAGGCTTGCTGTTACAATGTCGCTATAGTCGTCCATTTCTGTCATATCCCTTAAGCGAGAGAGCACGTCTGCCATCTGTGATCAAAGTTTCGCCACAGCAAACCTCGCCTAGCAGGCCGGCATGCTGGCTCGGTGTCGTCGCCGTGGTTGGGTCTGCTCCGCAGAACCCGAAGGTGTCGCGTTAAATACGGATTGGTCCTCGGTCTTACCCTCGCGTTCCCGCATCACCGGCGCGACAAGCCGAAAGGCTATCGCAGAGCCGGGAATGGGGTCTTCGCCCGCGCGCCTCACTAGTCCACGGTCGATGAGATCCTTCAGCGCGAGCCTGAACTCTTTCGCGGTTGCGTGCGTACCGATGCTGGCTGCCAGGCTCTGCAATGTGATAGCCCTGCCATCGCTGCCGTGGCGCTCGAACGCAGCAAGCAGTTTGCGTTTAATCTGCTCAAGATCGATAGGAACTGCTCTTTCCATGGCCTTCACAGTGGCTCTCTGCTCAAGTCTCGATCCGGGCCAGCCGGACTCCCTCCCTGGCGGAGAGACGAAGCGACTATCGGCTGAAATGCGGACAATGCTTCCCGTGCGCGGCGCAGGCCGCGCGACGGGAGCGATTCGGCCAAGACTTAAGCCGTCTGCTTGTGCTCGAGCTTCTGATTGTCGTTGCCGGCCTGGAGAGGAATCTGGCGCGGCTTCATCGCTTCGGGAACCTCGCGCACCAGCTCGATCTTGAGCATGCCGTCCACGAAGGAAGCGCCCTTCACCTGCACATATTCGGCCAGGTTGAACTGCCGACGGAACGGGCGAGACGAGATACCCTGGTACAGAAACTGATGGGTACCCTTGTCCGCCTTACGGCCTTCGATCGTCAGTACGTTCTGCTCAGCCGTGATGGTCACCTCATCAGGCGAGAAACCGGCCAGAGCAAGCGAGATCTGATAGTGGTCCTCATCGCTCCGCTCAATGTTGTAGGGCGGGTAGTTGTCGCCCGTCCATTGGGCGGAATCTTCGAGTAGATCGAACACGCGGTCGAAACCGACGGTCGATCGCCACAGCGGGCTGAAGTCAAAGGTGGTCATAGCCACATCCTCCTTTCGAGCAACATGGTTACGAGCGCACGGACACCGTAGCCGGCGCCCGATCACCGGGTCCTCAGAAGGCACCCGGAGCAGCGCATCGCCGCGCGCTGCACTACTGGAATTAGAACGGGCTCGGCCGGTTTCAAGCCCTCTGCATCGCGAGCCCCCCTCGATAAGAGGCTTCGAAGGCGTTGCCAACGGTCTGCGGAAGCGCATGCGGTCGCTTGCCACCACGCCGCCCATGCCGTATCGGCGATAAAATGGCGGCGATGACCTGATCCTAAGTATGCAGCTTCGCGCCGGGCTCGAGAGGCCTGGGACAAGCGGATTCGCGCTCCACCTCAATCGAGCAGGTGACCGCGGGGCACGATGCAAGCCCATCGTTTTGGGACCGTCCATCCGTCCGGGGGGATGGCGGCGGTTCGACCGGTCGTCCGAATTGACGGAGATCTTCCGACCAATGGGTTAGTCAAAACGTGGAACAACCCATTGTCTTCGCGGTTCTTTCGGCGTCGCCGGCCTGAGTGTCGCTGGGCGCCTTCTGGGCCCAGTTAAGCCGGGCAACGCGGCGGCTCGTACCATTTTGCTCCATGGAGGATTTGGATATGAAAGCCACCTGTCTTTTCGCTTTGCCGTCCATCGGTCTCACTCACCACGGTGGGCTCGCGCGGCTGCATCTTCCCTTTGGCAGCCCGTTCGAACTCAAGAACGGCTCTGGCTTCTGAAGGAGGGCAAGTCATGTCAATTGCCTCAGCCCTCCCTGCTATCCATTCGGAAGCCGGGTTGTCCCGGTATCTGCAACAGATCCGCAGCTTTCCGCTGCTCGATGCGTCGGAAGAAGTGATGTATGCGAGGCGTCTTCGGGATTTTGGCGATCGCGAAGCTGCCTACCGTTTGGTGACGAGCCATTTACGGCTCGCTGCCAAAATCGCCCTGAAATATCGGCGCTACGGTTTACCGGTTGCCGATCTCATCTCAGAAGCCAATGTCGGATTGATGCTGGCGGTCAAGCGGTTCGACCCTGAAAAAGGATTTCGCCTTGCCACCTATGCCACTTGGTGGATCAAGGCGTCCGTGCAGGAATTCGTCCTGCGGTCATGGTCACTGGTGAAGCTCGGCACGACGGCCGCACAAAAAAAGCTGTTCTTCAACCTTCGAAAGTTGAAGGCGCGCTTGGGTGCGCCGGAGGACGGCGAGCTTTCGCCAGAACAGGTAAAACAGATCTCTGAGCACCTTCAGGTCAAGGAAGCCGATGTCGTCGAGATGAACGGGCGGATCCGTGGCGACATGACGCTGAACATTCAGCTCAGCGACGAAGAAGGCGAACAATGGCAGGACAGGCTCGCCGATTCGTCTCCTGATCCTGAAACCCTGCTCGTGGAGACCGGAGACCGTGAACGGCGGAAGGCCGCACTCTCGGAAGCCTTGAGCGCGCTTTCGCCGCGAGAACGCACCATCGTCGAAGCGCGTTACATGGCAGAAGAGCAAAGAACGCTGGACGATCTTGCTACCAAGTTCGGAATCTCTCGCGAGCGAGTTCGCCAGATCGAGCAGCGTGCCTTGAAGCGTATCAAGGCGATGATCTGCGCTCGCCTCCCCGATCTTCAGACTGCATCAGCAGAGGCATACTAGGAGGATCCCACAACCACAGACTGGCTGCTGATCAATGGATCAGCAGCCAGTGCAGATATCGGGCACAATGGCTTCCGCTGAGAATTCACGGTCCTTGCGGGCATCGGACCTTGTTCTTGCAAGCTTGCCCCGCGGCTGTGAGCTTTGATTGCTCACGATCTGCTTAACGGCGGCGTCCGAGCCTCGCAACGCTCGCAGCGATCCCACTTCTTTGGCGTGCAGCGAAACCATCATGCCGAGTAAAGCAGCGAATACCATCAAGGTCCGCATCTCTGATCAACCTCCTTTCGACGATGCTCCAAACTGCTGCGTTGCTCCGCGGCCGAGCAACATCTCGGTTTTATGATCTAAGTTTTCAACTGAGCGGCGAGCGATTCCGACGCTGGCGAAGCCTCGAGCGCGAGTGCTATCGATGAGCAGATTTGGGGCAGAAAAATTTGCTCACTTCCTCTTGAAAGTAGAACCTCCGCGCCTAAGTGGATTTTTGCCCGGGGGCCGCTATGGACCCGGTTTTTGGACATCGCTGAACCTGCCCAAGGAGGATGTGCATGCATTTCCGTCCCTTGCACGATCGCGTGCTCGTGCGACGTCTGGACGCCGAAGAGAAGACCGCCGGCGGCATCATCATTCCGGACACCGCAAAGGAGAAGCCACAGCAGGGCGAGATAATCGCCACTGGGCCCGGCGCACGCAACGAACAGGGCCAACTCGTTCAACTCGACGTCAAGCCAGGCGATCTTGTCCTGTTCGGAAAGTGGTCTGGCACCGAGGTCAAGATCGACGGCGAGGACTTCCTCATCATGAAGGAAAGCGACCTTCTGGGTGTCATCGACAAGACAGGCACCGTCAAGAAGGCAGCGTAGCGCACGGACAGTCATAGAGGACATTGACAGTCATAAAGGAAAGGAGAGTTCAAAATGGCTGCCAAGGACGTCAAGTTCGCAACCGAGGCCCGCGAGCGCATGCTGCGGGGGGTCGATACACTGGCTAACGCGGTGAAGGTCACGCTCGGTCCGAAAGGGCGTAACGTCGTGATCGAAAAATCGTTCGGTGCACCGCGCATCACCAAGGATGGCGTCACCGTCGCCAAGGAAATCGAACTGGAGGACAAGTTCGAGAACATGGGCGCGCAAATGGTACGCGAGGTCGCCTCAAAGACGAATGATCTTGCGGGCGACGGCACCACGACAGCGACCGTGCTCGCGCAGGCCATCTTCAAGGAAGGCACCAAATCCGTCGCCGCCGGCATGAATCCGATGGACCTGAAGCGCGGCATTGACCTGGCTGTCGACGCTATCGTGTCCGATCTGAAATCACACGCCAAGAAAATCACCTCCAATGACGAGATTGCCCAGGTCGGTACAATCTCGGCCAATGGCGACACCGAGATCGGCCGCTTTCTCGCCGACGCAATGAACAAGGTCGGCAATGAGGGCGTGATTACTGTCGAGGAGGCCAAGAGCCTGCATACGGAGCTCGAAGTGGTCGAGGGTATGCAGTTCGACCGCGGCTACATCTCGCCCTACTTCGTCACCAATACCGAGAAGATGCGCGTCGAACTCGAGGATCCCTACGTTCTGATCCACGAGAAGAAACTGTCCGGCTTGCAGACCATGCTGCCGCTGTTGGAGCAGGTGGTTCAATCAGGTAAGCCGCTCCTGATCATCGCGGAAGACATTGAAGGCGAAGCGCTTGCGACCTTGGTCGTCAACAGACTGCGCGGTGGTCTGAAGGTCGCGGCGGTGAAGGCGCCCGGTTTTGGCGACCGCCGCAAGGCCATGCTGGAGGACATCGCGATCCTGACCGGCGGCAATGTCATCAGCGAGGACCTCGGCATCAAGCTGGAAAAGGTCACAGTGAAGATGCTTGGCCGCGCCAAGAAGGTGGTCATAGACAAGGACAACACTACCATTGTCGGCGGCGCGGGCGCCAAGAAGGATATCGAGGCGCGCGCCCAGCAAATCAGACTGCAGATCGAGGAAACCACCTCCGACTATGATCGCGAAAAACTGCAGGAGCGGCTGGCGAAGCTTGCCGGAGGCGTTGCGGTGATCCGGGTGGGCGGCGCGACGGAGGTCGAAGTCAAGGAACGCAAGGATCGCGTCGATGATGCGATGCACGCAACTCGCGCGGCGGTCGAAGAGGGCATTCTCCCGGGCGGCGGGGTGGCCCTCCTGCGTGCCCTTAAGGCGCTGGAGGGCGCCAAGACGGCGAACGCCGACCAAAAGGCCGGCATCGACATTGTTCGCCGAGCCATTCAGATGCCGGCTCGCCAGATCGTGGAGAACGCCGGCGAGGATGGGTCGCTGATTGTCGGCAAGCTTCTGGAGCACCAGAGCTACAATTGGGGCTTCAACGCGGCGACTGGCGAGTACGAGGATTTGGTGAAAGCCGGTGTGATCGATCCCGCCAAGGTCGTCCGCACCGCCTTGCAGGACGCCGCGTCGGTGGCGTCGCTGCTGATCACGACCGAGGCGCTCGTGGCCGAGAAGCCGAAGAAGGCAGAACCAGCTCCGGCAGCTCCCGCCATGGACTTCTGAACAATAGAGCCCGGCCGAGGACGGCCGGGCTCCGCCGATGAGAGGAGAGAAATCAAAGACGAAGTCTCGCATGAAAGGTCTGATCGTCGTCGGCTCAGGATGAAACAGGACGCGATCCACGGGTTCATGTTCTCACTGAGCTTTCTCACCATCGCCTGGACCTGTTGTCGAACGATTGGAGGAGTATAGATGCGGAGTCATCATCGTACGTTCTCCGCCCGAACGGAGACCAAACACAACCTGCGGCGACACCTGCTGGCGCTCGCGATTGGCGGCGCAATTTCTATGACTGCCTTTGGTGCTTACGGCATGGACAGCCCGCGCGGAGCCGAGACGACGCGTAGTGCTTTCACAGGCCTGCCACTGCCGCCGATCCCTTATCTTGATACAATGCCGTGGATGAAATGGCAGCCGGAGCCAGCAAGGATGAAGATCGACATTTTGCTGCCGCCGAGCTCTGCGCCGACCAGCATCTTTCCGCAGCAGATGCCCGGTCCTAACGGGCCGGCTGCAACAAGCTGAACCTCACGGGAGCGGCCCGCCAGGCCGCTCCGGTTTCAGTGCGTCAAGAGCGAGCGACGATCATGTCCGGACCGAATTCGGCGAGGCATTCCGTACGCGGGAGCACCGACCGGGCATCACGCGCAACACTCGGGCCTGACGTCCGCGACTTTCTCATCCGGGGTAGCCAGAAGGTGATCGGTCACTACGAGCGCCTTCTTTCGACCGCGACGAGTGAGGAAGAGCGCCAGCTTTATCAATCCCGAATTGAGCGAGAGCGGCGAGTGATAGAGGATCTACGCCAGGGCGCTCTCCCGGATCGCTTTGCCGCGTAGCCGCTGAGCAGCTTCTGCCAGAAAAAGTACGTACGGCCTCTTGAACTCACGGGCGTCGCTTCTAGTTCGATTCTCGACCGCGGCTGCGGTGTGTCGAGCGCCGGGCCGGGTTCGGCACGAGGTACGGGACTGGAGGTTCGACTCTCACCGACTCCCGTCCTGCCTAGCTTCGTATCCATATTGCTCTTTGGAGGACTTGGCTATGAGGACACCTGATTTTACGCCACTTTGGCGCACTAGCGTCGGCTTCGATCATCTGGCTGACCTTGTCGAGGGCATGTCGGGCCAGCCGACCGAGGACAACTATCCTCCGTACAACATCGAGCGGTCCGGTGACGATCAGTATCGAATCACGCTGGCCGTAGCGGGCTTTGGTGCCAACGATATCTCCGTGACGGCCGAGCAGAATGCTCTCACGATCGAGGGCAGGAAACCCGATGGCGCTGCGCGCGAGTATCTGTATCAGGGCATCCCGGCGCGACCGTTCCGAAGAGTCTTCAGCCTCGCCGATTACGTTCAGGTGAAGCAGGCGACCTTCCAGAATGGTCTCTTGATCGTGGATCTCGTTCGAGAGATTCCGGAAGCCATGAGACTACGCAGAATTCAGATCGGAAGCGGAGAGGCCTCTTCGTCTCAAATTGAACAGAAGAAGGCAGCGTAGAATGGCCCGACATGGATGCTGAGCTGTGACCTCCAGCCAGGTCGCGCTCTCTCGAGTGATCTCGCGGCGAGCATCGCTGCTCACCAATACGAAACCCCGCGTGGCGACGCACTTCGCGCCGCCGCTCATAACGCACCCACCATCCCTTCAGAAAGGAGTGATAAGGGAGGCACCCATGACCAACGTCAACGTTAATGGCGGTGGCATGCACCCATTCTTCCACCCCGCCGCTCATTACAGTTCGCCGGCGGAAGTCCTGAATGACAAGGAGCTCTCGATCCCCGAGAAGCGAATCGTCCTGTCTTCATGGGCGTCCGACATGTACGCGGTGGAATCCCGCCCCGATTTGCGGGAAATCCCTGGCACCGGCCATTCGGTACGGTTGAACGACATACTTGCAGCGTTGCGTCAGCTCGATGGTGGTGACGATGACGATCCGCCCCGTGGCGGCGGCGTTCCCATGCGGTTGCGGCGGCCTTGGGCCGCCGCCGCACACCGGAGGTGGTTGTGATGGTCACGGAAGCCGTTCTGGGCATCGTTCTGCTTGGCCATGCCGCAGCGGCCTGGGCAGTTCCGATTGTAGCATGGCAACGAGGGCTTCTGCCGCTGCTTGATGACCCCACACGCATGCAAGGGTGACCGACATGTGTGGTCAGCGAGCAATATTGGCATGGGTTCTAGTTGCGGCGTTCTTCGCGTCTCCACCAGCCTCAGCTCAGGTGCCGGACCTGAAGACGGGCGGTACTGTACCAACATTGGCTCCAGTAGTTCGGCAGGTAACGCCCGCCGTGGTCAACATTTCCGTGCACGGTCGTGTGCGCGAGGACAATCCGCTTTATCGCGATCCTTTCTTCCGCGAATTTTTCGACATTCCCAAGCAGGTCGAGAAAGAGGTCAACTCGACGGGTTCGGGAGTCATCGTCGATGCGATCCGTGGCTATGTGTTGACCAACAATCATGTTGTCGAGGGCGCGTCTTTGGTTCAGATTACAACCAAGGACGGCCACCAGCTTTCTGCGAAAGTAGTCGGACGCGATCCTCCTACCGATGTCGCTGTACTGCAGATCCAGAACCCTGTCGGCCTTCAAGGGCTTCCCTTCGGCGACAGCGACGCGCTTGAAGTGGGAGATTTCGTGCTTGCCATTGGCAATCCCTTTGGTCTCGGCCAGACGGTCACGTCCGGCCTCGTGAGTGCGCTGGGTCGCACAGGCTTGAGTAAAGAAGGCTACGAGGACTTCATCCAGACCGATGCTGCGATCAATCCGGGCAATTCCGGCGGCGCATTAGTCAATCTTCGCGGCGAGTTGGTCGGCATCAACTCGGCTATCATTTCACCTGGCGGCGGCAACGTCGGGATTGGCTTCGCCATTCCCGCGAACATGGCGCGGCTGGTCATGGACCAGATTGTAGACAAGGGACGCGTCGAGCGCGGCCGCATCGGAGTCTCACTGCGCGACCTCCAACCATCGACCAATAAAGGTCGCAATGAAGGTGCGGTCATCGCGGAGGTCTCGCCGGATTCGCCCGCTGAGAAGGCCGGCTTGCGGAAGGGTGATATCGTCATTATGGCGGACGACCGTCCGATCCGCACGGCCTCGCAACTTCGTAACAAGATCGGCCTCGCGCGTGTCGGCCAAGACGTGAAGCTTACGCTGGTGCGCGGCGAAGCCACCAGTTCGGTGATCGTCAGAGTAGCCCCGCCGGCCGTGGGGAGTAGCCCATCCACTCGGTTGCGTTAGATGCAAGACCGTAAGGTTCGGCACCCCACAGCAGAACAATAGGTCGCTATGCGCTCAGTGCAGAATGGCCCGCTTTTATCTCAAACCCTGCGAGAACTTATGATTGGCGTTTGCCTGAAGAAGAACGCTTTTTGTTCCAGGGCAACCACCTGACTGCTCAATGCTGTAAGTCTTATCGCCTCCCAGTGCCTCTACAGCCACGACCGCGCCATTTCGGCTTCGGGCTCGCCGACAAACTGACAAGTTCGCTTTCGCCCGGTCTGTGTGACTGTTGCGCCGAATTTAATAGTTTTACCGGAGCGCTTGGAGACACATCGACGATTTCTGCACGCGCAAGCTTGGCTTCCAAGTCGGCTATGCGGGCCCGTTAAGACCTTGCTCGGTCCTTCACGCCCGCACCTCCTGCCGTTGGAACAGGACGTAGCCGACGACGAACAGCACGATGGTGCCGGCGATGAGGCCGACGGTCTGTGGCCAGGCAATCATGACGCTCTCGCCGAACGGCAGGGGCGAACCCATCACCGCGCCGCGCAGCTGATCGATGAAGACCGGACCCAAGGTCCGCGTGGTCGGCGAGAGCACGGCGATCATGGCTTCGCCAAAGAGGTCGTTGGGCGACACACGCTGCAGCGTGTTGGTCCAGATGGCGGTCTGCGGATCGTTGAGACCGAGCAGCGCATAACGCGGATCGGGCGGCGAGATCGCCTGCGCGATCGCCGGCGCCAGCATCGTATAGAGCACGGTCAGGAATAGCCAGATGCCGAGCGCGACGAGGGCTGCGGTGGCCGGCGAGCGGAACACGATGGACAGCAGCATCGCGAGCGACAGCCAGACCCCAGCATAGAAGATCGCCACGACTAGGAACACCAGCGATCGCGCGATCTCTTCGCCGCCGGGCGGCACGCCGAGGAAGATCAAACCGAGCCCGATCACCAGCAGCCACAGCGCGGCGAGGCTGATGCCGATGGTGGCGAGCGCCGCAAGATATTTTCCCATCAGGAGCGCGTCGCGGTAGATCGGCTGGGCCAGGATGCGCGACAACGTCCGCCGGTTATACTCGCTGTTGACAGCGTCGAAGCCGAGCCCGATCGCCATCAGCGGGATGAGGAAGCCGAGGATCGCCACGAAGGACGGCAGCGGCGCCTGGTCGATGGTGAAGAGGCGCAGCAGCAGGAACGGGTCTTCGGCCGTGTTCTGCCGCAGGCTCGTGATCGCCTCATAGAGCGCGGCGAGCGCCGTGAACAGGATCAGAAGCTCCAGTATCAGCATGCGGACGCTGGAGATGTGATCGGCAAGCTCCTTGACGAAGACCGTGCCGAGGCCCTGGAACGGTGAACCTTCACGCCGCATGACGGACGCCTCCTCCCGCGGCCTGGAAGTAGCGGGCATAGATCGCCTCCAGACTGGGTTCGTCGACCGAAAGCCGCTTGAGCGCGCCATCGACCGAGACCACGGCACGCGCCGCATCCGGCCGCACATCGCGCTCGGCGGTCATGCGGAAGCGATCGGGCGCCAGCGTCTCGACCTGCGTCACGCCGGGAATCATCGACAGGCGCTGGGCGATGCCCGCGCCTTCGGCCTCGACCTCGACCACAAAGCCCGCGCCGAGCACCTTGACCGACAGCTCCGGGACCGATCCCATCAACACGATGCGGCCGGCCTGGAACAGCGCGACGCGGTTGCAGATGCGCTGCACCTGGTCGAGCAGGTGCGAGGACAGCAGCACCGTGATGCCCTCGCCCCGGAGCTCATCGATCAACGCGAGGAACTCCAGGGTCGCCTGCGGATCGAGCCCGGAGGTCGGCTCGTCGAGGATGGCGATCTCGGCGCGCTTGATGATGATCTCGGCGAGGCCAAGCCGCTGCCGCATGCCGCGCGAGAAGGTGGCGACGCGCTTGTTGGCGACGTCACTGAGCCGCACGCGTGCCAGCGCCCCTTCGATCCGCTTCGTGCGCTCGGCCCGTGTCAGTCCCATCAGCTTGGCCGTGTAGGCGAGATTCTCCGCCGCGGTGAGCTGATCGTAGAAGCCGACGGAATCGGGCAGATAGCCGACGTGGCTCTTCACCTTCAGCGGCTCGCGGGCAGGATTGAATCCGAGCACGCTCACTGTGCCCTCCGATATCTCGGTCAGGCCGAGCATCATCAGAATGGTCGTGGTTTTGCCGGCGCCGTTGGGCCCGAGCAGACCGAACACCTCACCCCGCGCGATGTCGAGATCGATGGCGTCGACGACGGCGGTGTTGCCGTAGCGTCGGGTCAGGCCGCGCGCGCTGATGACAATGTCGCGCGGGCCGCCGACGGCCTGTGTCTGGCTGTCGCTCATCGCCGTCCGAACCTTACAACCGCACCCAGCATCAGCAGCAGCGCCATGCCGATGACCCCGGCTCCCGCAATACCCCACACCGTCGAGGTGCCGACGGTGATGCGGAACTGGCTGGAGGCGCTCTCGCCCCTCGAGGTCGCGCGGATCGTGGCCTGATAGTCGCCGGCGAGGGACTTTTCGCTGGGGGTCACCAAAGCCTGCACCTCGGCATCCTTGCCGGGCACCAGACGCTCGATGGTCTTAGGCTCGAAGGTGACCTTCCAGCCCGTCGGGGCGGTGGCCGCAAGCGTGATATTCTCCGCCGGCGCCGTGCCCGAGTTGGTGACAACCACGGGAATCGAGCTTTGTTGTCCGGCAACCGCGCGCGCGCTGAGCAATCCTTCGCGGCCGGACACCTGGAGCTGCGGCTGGCCGACCACGTCGAGGGCAACCTCGGTCGAGGCCGAGACATCTTCGGCTTTCACAGTCACCTTGACCGGGAAGTGCCCGGCATCGACCGTGCTCGGCGGCCGCACCTTCAATTTGACGTCTTTGGACTCGCCGGCCTTGATGGGGATCGAGGACAGCTCCTGCGTACCGTAGGCCTCGGTGAACGAGGTCTCGAAATTGCTGGGCGCCTGCGCATCGAAGCTTGCGACCACGTCGCGGCCGGAATCGTTCTTGATCGCGAGCGTATAATCGAAGTTCGATTTCGGGCTGCCGCGCAATGACGGCAGGGTCGGAATCACCGTGAGCTTCGCCGGCAGCTCCTTGGCAAGTGCTATCGTGATCGGAAGGTCCGCACTGGCGCCCTGCCCTTGCGCCTTGACGGTGATTGTCTGCTGGCTGAGATCGGCCCCCTTCGGGATCTCGAGCCGAAGCTGGAGCGACACGCTGGCGTCAGGCGCCGGCTCGGCCGCAGCGACCGGCTGTCCGCCGCCGAGCAGCGCCGCGGTCCACCCGGCCGGCACGCCGGC
>VYLF01000044.1_pt1 | contig 68496 bp, 54 predicted proteins | sample 5114371 | NCBI WGS metagenome assembly VYLF01 (sample SAMN12291773, study PRJNA351875) | freshwater metagenome | isolation source: freshwater lake | place: USA: Michigan, Kent Lake | collected 2013-08-15 | reverse complement strand
CGGATGAGGGTGCCGAAGGAGACGGCCATGCGCTGGGAGATGGACTTGAGGGATAGCTGTTGCTCGAAGAAGAGCGAGAGGAGGGAGTCGATGGCTGGGATCGAAGGAAACGCGGTGCTCATACCCTATACCCCCCTTTGGACGCTTCTGTGCGCGCGCAGGCGTCTCCTCGGTTGAGCGGGGAGCGAACGGGGCGAAGGGCAAATGAGAGGAGGGGGCTGGTTTTGTGGGGGTTTTGGTGCGCGGGGGGTGGTGAAGAAAAAGTTGTGGCGCGCACAAACATGTCTCCTCGGGCAATGGGGAGTGGGGAATGGGCAATGGGAAGAGGAGGAGGCGGGAAAGGGTGGTTGCCGCGGGGGCTTGCGGGGGGTGGGGGCCGGGGGTACATTGGGGCGGTGCGGGTGCGCGGCAGGAGATCGAGCTCCGGATGAGGGCGTGTTTCCACGCGGGATCTGCCGTGCCGCGATGAGGTGGGCCTGCGGAATGGAGGCTGTGGATGAAAGCGATTCGCGTTCCTCGCCTGACTCTGGCTGCGACGTTGGTCGTGGTCGGCCTGCACCTGGGGGCATTTCTCCCGGCTGATTCTGGCGTTTCGGCAGTGTCTGCCGCGCGTGCGGATCAGCCGTTTGTCGACCCCTATTCGGTCGCGTCTCCCGACGGTCGCTGGACGATTTCGATTGTTCCGAGCAGCGACGAAGGCGCGGGGCGAGCGAAGTACTTGATGCGCGAGAACGGTGCCGCGGCCTACGACGTGGAGCTCGCCTACACGCTGCGGGAGTGCGTCGTCAGCGATGCGGGGATGGTGGTTGGCTACGCCTACGACAACGGCTACATGGGCTGGAATGGGAACATCGTCGTGCTCGTCATCGGGCGCGATGGCGTTGCGCTCACCACCGAACTCCACCCCCGCAAGGGACTGCCTGGTTCGTGGAACCCGCCGCCTCCCAACGAACCACGCGGCCAGGGCGTGATGCTCGACCAGGCCGGTCAGCGTGCGATCGTGCGCGTCTCCCGCTCGGCGGGCCATGAGGAATCGCCCGTGGAATGGTGGGTCTACGGGCTCGCGGACGGCAAGCCTCAGGGCGTGCAGACCCCCAAGGCTCCGCACGAGGGCGAGTATTCCTGGTCGTGGGAGATGGATGCGAGGCTGATCGGAGACACGGGCCTCATCGCTGTGCACTGGTACGTGTATGAAGCACGCCGGCGGTCCGCGGTGTTTGAGCTGATCGACCGCGCGGGGGAGATCGTCTGGTCTCGTCGGATCGACGGCGAGTACGCCAACATGCCGCGGGACTGGGGGGCGTGGGACCTCGTCGAGCGGGGCGTCCGCCAGATCGAAGCCGGCGCCGACCGCTCGTTTGCGTTGGTCTCCTATCTCGAGGGGAAGCGGACTACGTACACCCTCGCTCACAACGCGGACGCGTGGAGCGTGAGGGAGGTCGGGACGGAGGCCGCAAGCCCATCGGAAAGGCAGGGGCCGATTCGTCCGGTGATTGAGAGAGGAGAACTGAGGCTCTTGCGTGAGGTTGCGATCGCCGCGCCTCCGTCAACCGACGTGATCGACGGGATCTATAGCCTGAGCATGGATGACCGGGGGCGAATGGGGTGGGTGCGGCGGGCCCAGGACGCGGAATCCGCCGCGCGGTTCACGCTCGTGGATCGCGCTGGTCAGACGGTCGAGGACATTCCCTTGAAGCTGCCGGTTTCGGAGCGTGCCCAGCTGCCGCAGGCGGTGTGGCTTGATGGCGATCGCTGGATTGTCGCGCGGACCGAATATGGGGAGGACCACGCCTCGGTGTCACACGCGTGGTTCCTGGACACCACGACGAAGGAGCTCCAGGCGATCGCCGATTTCTCGGCCGGCTCGATCGAGCGGATCTGCCGCACGCTCGACGGCGGATTCATCGTGCTCGGGAGGCTTCATGGAAACTACACGATCCGCGATCAAGTTGCGCGATACGACAAGGAGGGTAAGGTCAGCTCGTCAAAGACCGAGCCTGGGTACGGGCAGGGCGAGTCGATCCAGGACATCGCGGTGCTCTCCGATGGGTCGGTGGCCATGCTGACGGGCGTAGCGGACGATGGCGCGATCGAAGTCATGCGCCCGGGCCAGAGCGAGCCGCAGGTGTGGCAGGTAGCGGCGGTGCTCGGAGATGCCAAACCGCCGGGGATGGGTTACTACGCCGACATCCGCGCCGACAAGGACGGTGGCCTCGTTCTCTACGACAGCGCCCACAAGAACCTCCTGCATCGGATCAATCGCGAGGGCGTCTGCTGGCAATCGTTCCACGCTCGCGGCCCGAAGGGCGAGCCGTTCCGCCTGTATGACCCCTTCGCGGTGGATCCCGATGGGCGCGTCTGGGCCTCGAACGGCTCGCGGCTCTACCGCTTGGGCGAGGACGGCAAGGCGGACACAGCGCTGGGGGGAGCACCGGAGGGCTCGATGTCCAAACCCGCGGCGGTGACGTTGGACAAGAGGGGCTGGATCTACGCGGTGGAGAAGGGCACGGCGTACGTCCACGTGTTTGATGAGTCGGGCAAGCCGATGAAGGTGCTCAAGCCCGATCCCGAGGACACTCCGACGCAGGACGTTCTGGCGTGGATCACCGTGGAGGAAGGTGGCGGTGTGCGCTACCGGATGACATACGAAGGGAACATCGTGATGTTCGGCCCGGATGGCAAGCGCATTGGAGTCGAAATGCCCAAGGACTCTTGGGACCCCGAGGTGATGGGCCGCTGGGAAGCTGTTCGTGGTGGAGGCTGGGAAGAGAATGGCGGATCCGTGCGCCGCGTGGCCCCGGATGGCACGCCGGGACGGGAGATCGACCATCGCCCGGACGGTGCCTGGATCGTCAAGGTGCTGGACGCTCAGGCCGCGCCGGACGGAACGTTGGTTGTGCTCTGCTCGCGTCAAACCCCCGAGAGCTGGTCCAGCGAGCGGCAGGCGTGGTTGTGCGTGTATGGACCGGAGGGGGAAGGACTGGGCACGCTCCCGATTGAGGTGTCACCGAGCGGGGCCGGACTTCGCGTTGATACCGGCCGTGCGATCGTTTGCGACCCTGGCGGCCTGACGTCGTTTGCTGTGCCGCTGACGGCGAAGGGCACCCGCTTTGATCTCAGCGGGGGCGTTCGCGCGTGGTACCACATCATGCAGAGGCCGGATGGCACCCTTGCGACCTGGAGTCACGGCGCGCGAGTGGTGCAGTTCTGGGAGTTGCCGGAGCGGTGAGGCGGGCGGGTGTTTCGACCGCTGGGTGGGGTGCTGCGCCTGGGCTGTTCGCCCGCGAGGAACAGCCCTGCGGTTGTGGGCTCCCTTGCTGTGAGCGTTGTGGGTGTCGCCGCAAAGGTGCGCAGTGGAGTTGTGGGCGGGCGCTCCAAGGTCAATCGCGCCGGGCAAATCGGCGGGAGGCGTGGTGGTGCCTCGGCGGCGGGGGTCGGAATGCCGCAGCCAAGAGCCGATGAGTCGGTAAGCTGGAGGCATGAACAGGAACACTTTTGTCGGGGTCGCCGAAACGCAGATTCTGGCCGCGGTCGAGACACTTGAGATGTGTGTGCGCGCGTGTCCTGATGCGCTGTGGAAGGAACCGGTGGGCACCAAGCCATTCTGGCATGTTGTCCATCACACGCTCGGGTTCACCGATCTTTACCTCGCGAAGCGATTGCTCGACTGGAAGCCCGACCGGGCTTCGGGCGGGATGCACCCGGGTGGTCGCAAGGGGCTGTGGGAGGGGCCCGCGCGCGAGTTCGGGCGCGAGGAGCTCTTGGAGTACGCGCGAACCGTGCGAGAGAAGGTCGAGTTGGCCCTTCGCGAGGAAACCCCGCGAAGCCTGGCCGGTCCGTCCGGGTTTTCGTGGATCAAGGGAGCGAGGGCCGAGACGTATCTCTACAACCTCCGGCACTTGTCGCATCACGTCGGGCAACTCACCGCCTTTCTCTGGAAGCACGGGTGCGAGGTGTCGTGGGTGACCGGTAGCCGGTCGAAGAAGCGTGCGAAGAGGGAGGCTCGCCGTGCTTGAACTGCGGCCCAACTGCGAATGCTGCGACGCGGATCTCTCGCCGAGCGATCCTGGGGCGATGATCTGCTCGTTCGAATGCACCTACTGCACGGCCTGCGCGGCGGGTGTTCTCCGAGGCCGGTGCCCGAACTGCGGCGGAGGCCTCGCGCCCCGCCCCCTGCGTGCTCCGGAGAAGCTCCGGGCCGATCCCGCGTCCACCACGCGAGTCCGACGCTCAACGCCGTGCGCGCCGAGCAGCACCACCGCTCCGCGCGCCTTTGCATCCTACTCGCCGCGGCAGGTGCGCTTCGAACGGATCGAACGACGAGCGGAGTGGTCGCTGAAGGTATACTGCATGAGCGCGGGAAAGATCAGCGAGGGGCCTTCGGCGGCTGCGGTGCTGCAGGCTGGGGTCGAGACGGCTCTGGCGCATCTGATGTCGCCGCGCAGGCGTGCGCACGTCGGGGGCATAGAGTGGGGCGAAGTGCCGGAACACGGGGTCGGCTTCGTGCAGATCCACGAAGGCAGGGACGGTGTGTACACCGTGCTGGACGTGTGGTTTGGAGAGGCCATGCTTCGGCACGCGGTGTGGATCGCGTCCCTTGACGCGCCGACGGAGTTTCAATACGCGGAGGCAACGGGGCTGGGCGTGTGCGTGTGGGAGTTGGCCGTGCTGGAGCATGAGCGTCGTGCGTGGTTGCGGCACGTGTTGACGCCGGAGGGGCGGGGCGACATCGAGGGGTACCTGGCCGATGTCATCGATGGCTTTGTCTGAGCGAAGAGCGGTCAATCTCGCCGGGCAAATCGGCGGGCTACGCCCAGGGCACGCATCATCGGTCGCTTCTTCGACTGGTGGTGCTGCATGCGCCGCATGAGGCTGTCGAGGAAGCGCACGACATCGACGATGAACGGGCCCTTGTTCAGCATCACGCACTCCGCCCGCTCGCCCATTGCCGCGTCGGTGACTTCGGCGCGGGAGGGGCGGCCGGTCTTTGCCATCGTTTCCAGGACCTGGGTGGCCCAGATGACCGGGATCTGCGCCGCCTCGCACAGCCAGAGGATCTCCTCCTGTACCTCGCCCAGACGCTCGTACCCGACCTCGACGGCGAGATCGCCGCGTGCGATCATGACGCCGGCACTCGGGCCGTGCAATGCCGCGAGAAGCAGGTGCGGGAGGTTCTCGAATGCGCGCCGGGTCTCGATCTTGAGGATCGTGCCCAGGTGGGATCCGCCGAGCGTGTCCAGACGGCGGCGGAGGTCAACTACATCCGACGCCTCGCGGACAAAGGACATGCCGACGATGTCCGCGTGTTTCGCCGCGATCGGGAGCACTTCGATGTCCTGCTGCGTCAGTCCGTGGACCGCGATGTCCGTGTCCGGAAGGTTGATCCCCTTGTCCTCCTTGATGCGATCGCCGAGGGCCGAGGCTCGTGTGACGCGAAGTACGACCGTCTCGTCGCGGATCTCCTCGATGACGGTGCTCACGCGGCCATCGTCGATGCACACTTGCTCGCCCGGCGTGGCGCGGGCGAAGGCCTCCGGCAGCGTGCACGAGAGAACCGCCGGGCGCTGCCCATCCGCGGGACGTCCGAGCCTATTCGAGAGCGACAGATGGATGACATCACCCGGCCGCGCGATGATGCACTGTCGTATCGGCGGCACGCTCCCGGCGACGGTTTCGCGGACCCGCTCGCGGGCGTTCAACAGCCGAAGCACCGTGTTCGACCCGACGTACAGGGTGCGGTCGCTCGTCGTGAGCACTCGGGGCGACTCCGGATCACCCCCCGTGCTCTGGACGCGGAGCAAGCGCCGCCGACCCCGTGTATCGAAGAGCTCGATGGCGTCCCCGGCCTTCAACGAACGCAGCCATTCGCGAGGGACGGGGAGTTCCTGCGGCGAGGTCGCGGGCGCGTCGTCCGGTCGCAGCAGCAGGGTCGCGGGACGCACGACACGCCCCAGCTCGTCGCGGTCTGGCTTCGCACGCACCACCTGCGGGCCGGGCTCAAACTCCCCGGTGCGGAGCTTGGGCCCCGCGAGATCCATCAGAATGCGGCACTCCACGCCGAGCTTCGCGGCCTCGGTGCGGACGTGCGTACACATGCGCACCCAGGCGTCCGGCTCGTCGTGCGCCGTGTTGATCCGTGCGCAGGCCATCCCCGAAACCAGCAGATCACGCACGAGCGTCGGGTTTGTCGCGGCCTCGCTCGGGAGGGTGACCATGATGCGTACCGAGCGAGCGTCGCCGGAGTTGTTGCGCGCCGGGCCGAGCAGCGACGAGGTGCGCCGCTCGAGGAGCGTGGCCGCTTCGGCGAGTGTGATCGGGGGCGGCTGGGTAGCGCCGTGGACGTGGAGCCGGTCGAGAACGGCATTCAGGTTTGCGAGGACGTTTGACTCGATCCTGCCGAGCGAGGAGAGCCCGAGTTCGGCAAGCGGGATGTGCAGGTCTCGGAGGTCTTCGCCGCGGATGGCGAGGTAGTGGAGCAGGTTGCGGGAACTGGCCATCGCACCGGCCGCGGGGCCGGGTGTTTCGGACTCGCAGGCGTCGGCGAGCGAGCGGAGAAGGGGTGCGTTGTCGCGTTCCAACCTGAGGCAACCATCTCGGAGCGCGAGCAGACGATGGGCGAGACGGGACGACGTGGAGGAAGCGTCCATAGCAAGGCAATGGTAGGAGAGAGCGCGGAGGCGCGGGATATTCAGGACGTGCGAAGATCGGGCGGCGGCTGCGACCGTGATGCCCGGGTGCGGATTCGCTTGGCGATGAGGCCATGGGTCGGAGAACCGATGACCGCGAGGAGGAACACGGCGAGCGAAGTCGCCGCGACCATACCGGCGATCGAGGTGTTCAGCCAGACGGCGCCGATGTACCCAAGTACCGCGCAGAGTGCCGCGATGCCCGCGGCCCAGAAGAGCATGGCGCCGAGCTTGTCGGTGATGAGCTGCGCGGTGGCACCGGGAGCGACGAGCATCGCGATGACGAGGATGGATCCCACAGCCTCGAAGGATGCGACGGAGGTCGCCGCGACGGCGGTCATCAGTCCGTAGTGCACCAGCGTCGCGCTGATGCCCATGGTGGTGGCGAGGTAGGGATCGAAGCTGACGATCTTGAGCTCTTTGAAGAACACGAGGATGAGCGCGATGTTGACGGCCAGAGCGGCGAGCAACCAGACGAACGCGCGGGGGACTTGGATGCCCAGGATCTGCGTGGTGTCGAAGGGCACGAACTCGAGGAGTCCGTAGAGCACGCAACCGGGGTCGAGGTCGACGTTCTTGGCGGCGAAGGTGATGAGGACGACCCCGAGCGCGAACAGGGTGGTGAAGACGACGCCCATTGATGCGTCCTCGGGCACGCGGCCCCAGCGGTTGAGGCCCGCGGAGAGCACGGCGGTCATGACGCCGACGAGCATGGCCCCGATGAGCATGGGCAGGATGTCGCGGCTACCGGTGAGCAGAAAGGCGCCGGCGAGTCCTGGGAGAATCGCGTGCGAGATGGCGTCGCCGAGGAGGGAGAGGCGGCGGAGCACGAGGAAGCAGCCGAGCACGCCGCACGCGATGGCGCAGCAGGCCGCGGTGGCGATGGTCCAGAGGTCGTTCGATCCGACGGCGTACGAGCCGAGGTGGAAGATCGCGCGTTCGGCGGCGCTGGCGTCGGTTGCGGCGAGGGTCAGCATGCCCGCGAAGGCGAGGGCGGGGAGGGTTCGACTGGCGGTGGGGGGCTTTTGCGGGAGCGGGTGGGGCGAGGTTGGGACGGATCGCGGCGGGACATCGCCGACGGGGAGACGGCCTTCGCTTGCGAGTCGCCAGTGCAACTGCGAGACGAGTTCGTGGGGGAGGACGTGTTCGATCTCATCGGCGTCGCGGTCGACGTGGTCAGGGGCGATGTCGGCTTGTTCGATGAGGTAGAGCTCCCAGAGGCGGTGCGTGCGCACGACGCGGGCTGCGGCGGCCTGGCCTTCTGGTGTGAGGGCGAAGCCGGAGGGGAGTTTGTGGACGTAGCCTGCGCGCACGGCGCGGAGGGCGGCGCGGGTGTGGTCGGTTGAAGCGCGGCCGAGGTGGTCGGGCTGCCATGGGAGGGAGAGGTCGCCGCCGGCTTCGAGGGTTTCGTAGGCGTCGCGGAGGAGGTTTTGGATTGCGATTCGGCGGCGGAGGGAGCGGCGGCGGATGAAGTCTGCGATGAGTCCGCGTTTGGGGGCTGCGAGGAGGGAGATGATGAACATGCCCGCGGCGACGAGGACAATGACGGGGCCGGTGGGCCAGCCGCGGGTGAGGGAGCCTGCGGGTGCGGGGACGACGGCGCTGAGGGCGGTGCCGAGCATTCCGGAGAGGCCGCCGATGGTGCCCGCGATGATGATGAGGGTGGAGAGTTTGTCGGTCCAGAATCGCGCGGCGACGGACGGGATGACGAGGAGCGCGACGACCAGGACGACGCCGACGGCGGGAAGGCCGACGACGGTGCAGACGCAGACGAGGGCCATGAGGACGAGGTCGAGGAGGAGCGTTGGCCACCCCTGGCCTGCGGCGAAGTTGGTGTCGAAGCAGAGGACCTTGAACTCTTTGTAGAGGAGTAGCACGATGCCGACGACGACGGCGGCGGCGACGAGGATGAGCTGGGCGTCTTGGCGGACCATGCTGGCGGCTTTGCCGAAGATGAAACCGTCGAGGCCGGCGCGGTTGCCGGAGGGTTCGTTCTGGATCATGCGTGAGAGGGCGACGCCGAGTCCGAAGAAGCCGCCGATGGCGATGGCGATTGCCGCGTCTTCTTTGACGCGTGTCATCGAGCGGACGAGGGAGACGAAGGCTGTGGCGAGCACGCCCATGAGGAGTGCGCCGATGAGGAACGCGATGAAGCTGCGGTCGCCGACGATGAAGTAGGCGAGGCAGATGCCGGGGAGTGCGGCGTGGGCGACGGCGTCGCCGACGAGGGAGCGTTTGCGGAGGACGGCGAAGCAGCCGACGATTGCCGCGGCGATGCCGAGAACGGTTGCGCCGAGGAGCACGACGCGCGTGTTTCCGTCCTGCAAGGTGATGAGCCGGAAGAAGTCGTGCATGGAGGGTCAGATTCCGCTGCGGCGAACGGACTCGACGGCTTCGTCGAGGATGGTGAGGCGACCGCCGTAGGTTTTCTGGAGGTTGTCGCGGGTGAAGGTGGAATCGACGGGGCCGGCGGCGACGAGACGCATGTTGAGGAGGACGACGTGGTCGAAGTAATCGGCGACGGTTTGGAGGTCGTGGTGGACGGCGATGACGGTTTTGCCCCGGCCGCGGAGTTCGCGGAGGACGTCGACGATTGCGCGTTCGGTGGCGGCGTCGACGCCGGCGAAGGGTTCGTCCATGAAGTAGAGTTCGGCCTGCTGGGCGAGTGCGCGGGCGAGGAAGACGCGTTGTTGCTGGCCGCCGGAGAGCTGGCTGATCTGACGGGAGGCAAAGTCGTGCATGCCGACTTGGCGGAGGCAGGCGAGGGCGAGTTCGCGGTCGGCGCGGCCGGGGCGTTTGATCCAGCCGAGGCGGCCGTAGCAGCCCATGAGTACGACGTCGAGGGCGTCGATGGGGAAGTCCCAGTCGACGGTTTCGCGTTGGGGGACGTAGCCGATGAGGTGTCGCGCGGCGGCGAGGGGGCGGCCCATGACTTCGATGCGTCCGCTTGCGAGGGGGACGAGGCCGAGGATGGCCTTGAGGAGCGTGGATTTGCCTGCGCCGTTGGGGCCGACGACGGCGATGAGCTTTGCGGAGGGAAGGAGGACGTCGATGTCCCAGAGGACGGGCTTGCGCTGGTAGGCGACGGTGACGTCGTGGACTTCGACGCTGACGGCGGGGGCTGGGTGGGCGGCGTCGGTGGTCATGACGGTGCCTTGGCTTGGGAAGCGGCGAGGCGCTGGAGGTACTCACCGAGCTTGCCGGGCTTGTGCTCCGGCACGGTACCGCCGAGGGCGTGCGTGATGGTGTCGACGTTGTGGACGACCATGCCCACGTAGGTTCCGGAGAGGGTGCCGTCGGCGCCCATGGCGTCGCTGAAGAGTTCGCCGCCGATGACGAGGGTGTGGCCGCGGGAGCGGCAGCCTTCGACGAGGGCGTCAACGGTTTTGCGGGGGACGCTGCTTTCGACGAAGACGGCGGGGATGTTGGCCTTTGCGAGCACGTCGACGAGGGCGTTCATGTCGCGGAGGCTGGCTTCGCTGTCGGTGCTGATTCCCTGGATGGCCATGACTTGCAGGCCGTAGGCTCTTCCGAAGTAACCGAAGGCGTCATGGGCGGTGACGAGCACGCGGTTTGATTCGGGGATGGTGCCGATGGTGGTGCGGGCGTAGTCGTGGAGTGATTCAAGAACCGCGGCGTACTCGGTGCCTCTGGTGGTGTAGGCGGGCGCGTTGGCGGGGTCCTTCGCGGCGAGTGCGGAGGTGATGCGTTGCGAGGCGGTGCGCCAGAGGGAGACATCGAACCAGACGTGCGGGTCGAACTGGCCTTCGAACTCGGGGGGTTCGCGGAGGAGTGATTCGTCGATCGTGTCCGTGACCTGGATGACGTCACGCCCGGAGGCCATCTTGACGATGACGTCGGCCATGCGTCCTTCGAGGTGGAGGCCGTTGAAGAGGATCATTGCGGCGTCGGACATGATGCGGACGTCACCGGGCGAGGGCTTGTAGAGGTGCGGGTCGACACCTTCGCCCATGAGGGTGGTGACGGTGGCGTGTGGGCCTGCGATTTCGCGGGCGACATCGGCGATCATGCCGGTGGTTGCGACGACGCCGAGGGTTGGTGTGGCGGCGGTGTCGCGTTTGCCGCAGCTGGGGAGGGAGAAGGATGCGAGGAGGGCGATGGCGCAGAGGGAAGTGCGGAGCAGCAACCGTCGCGACCAGGGATCGGAACCGCGAGTACCCACGAGTAGTGCCTCCTGTGCTCGGAAAGGGGAAAGTTTGACGACTCAAACTGTAGGCTTTGGAATCTCGCAGTCAACGCACGCGACAGTTGTGGGCGGGGTTGCTAGGATCTCATCTGTGGCCACCGAAACCGTTGAGAACTACCTCAAGGCGATCTACCGCCTCAGCCTCGAATCGCCTGCGGGCGAGGCTTCGATGACGCACATCGCGGCGGTGGTGGGCGTGACCACGGGCACGGCGACCTCGATGGTGAAGAAGCTCGCGTCGGCGCGGCTGGCGAAGTACCAGCGGTTCGGGGGCGTGAGTCTTTCGGCGAAGGGGACGCGGGCGGCGCTCGATATTCTGCGGCGGCACCGGTTGGTGGAGACGTTCTTGGTGGAGACGTTGAAGTTGGACTGGGCGGTTGTGCATGACGAGGCCGAGCGGCTTGAGCATGCGATTTCGCCGCTGGTTCTGGAGGCGCTGGACCGGCACCTGGGTCATCCGCGGTTTGACCCGCACGGGGATCCGATCCCCGCTGAAGACGGGTCGATGCGCGAGCCGAGGGTTGTGCCGCTCGCCGAGCTTTCCAAGGGGCAGGGGGGGCGTCTGGCCCGCGTCTTGGATCAGCGTGGCGAGTCGTTGCGGTTCTTGCGGCGGCACGGGCTCACTGTGACGTCGAAGATCACTGTTGCTGCCAAGGAACCCGGTGCGGGGATCATCGTGGTGCGAACCGCGGACGGTGCGGAGGTGCCGCTGAGCGAGGCTGCCGCGAAGGCGGTGTTGATTCAGATCGACGCGTGAGCCGGGGTGATTGTCTGTGGTTTGCGCGGTTGCTCAGGTCTTGCGGCGGGATCATTCACCGACGACGTGGACGCCGGCCTGCTTCATGGCGGCTACGGCGCGGGCACAATCGCCGGGCGAGAGTTCGACGCCGCGGCAGGCGCGGAGGTCGCAGGTTGTGGCGAATCCTGCTTGCGCGGCGTCGATCGCGGTGGCCTTGACGCAGTAGTCGGTGGCGAGGCCGATGATGCAGACTTCGCGGACGTGGTGATCGCGCAGCCAATCGGCGAGACCTGTGGAGCGGCGCCGCCCGTTGTCGAAGAAACCGCTGTAGCTGTCGACGGTGGGGTCTTCGCCTTTGGTGAAGACTTGTGCGATGCGCGTGCGGTTGAGTTGTGTGGCGAACTCGGCGCCGTGGGTGCCTTGGATGCAGTGGTCCGGCCAGAGTACCTGGGGAAGTCCGTGCAGGTCGATGACTTCGCCGATGCGCCGGCCGGGGTGGGTTGACGCGAAGGACTCGTGGCCCGCGGGATGCCAGTCTTGGGTTGCCACAACGAGGGGGAACTCGGCGGCGAGGTCGTTGGCAAGAGCGATGATTTCGTCGCCGCGCGGGACGGCCAGTGCGCCGCCGGGTAGGAAATCGTTCTGGATGTCAACCATGATGAGTGCTCGCACCGGGGTCTCCTTCCGAGAGTGGGGGAGGTGTCAGACTTCGAAGTCGAAGCCCTTTGCCGCGAGTTGGTCGTACTTCTTCTTGTCGAATCGGTACAGCTTGGCGGCGCGATGGGCGACGTCCTGCTGGGTTGTGTCGGTGTCGACGAGGATGCCCATGTCGAGGATGCGTTTGCGGAAGTTGCGCTTGTCGATGGTGCGTTCCAGCACTACTTCGTACACGTGCTGGAGTTGGGAGAGGGTGAACTCGCGGGGGAGCAACTCGAATCCGACGGGCTGGTAGCGCACTTTGGCACGCAGGCGCTGGTGGGCCATGTCGAGGATCTTGGCGTGGTCGAAGGCGAGGCGGGGCGGGTCGCTGACGCTGAACCATGCCGCGGATTCCGCGTCGCTCGCGGCGCGTACGGGTTCGGCGAGGACGCGGGTGAGTGCCCAGTAGGCGACGGAGACGACGCGGCCTCGGGGGTCTCGCTCGGGATCACCGAAGGTGTAGAGCTGTTCGAGGTAGACGCGTGTGAGGCCGGTTTCTTCTTCGAGTTCGCGCATGGCGGCGCGGTCGAGTCCTTCGTCCATGTCGACGAAGCCGCCGGGGAGGGCCCACTTGCCCTTGTGGGGGTCGCTTGCGCGTTTGATGAGGAGGACCTTGAGGTCGTCTGCGTCGAGGCCGAAGATGACGCAATCGACGGTGAGGGCGGGCCGCGGGTATTCGTAGGTGTAGCTCATGAGCGGTGCTCCTTTCGCACTTCGGCCTCGAGTTCGGCGAGTTCTTCGGCGAAGCCGCCGGAGAGGATTGGGAATCGACACCAGGTCTTGGGGTCGAGGTTGTGGTCGTCGAGGTGGAAGCTTGGGGCATAGCGTTCGCGTTTCCACTGGTTTCGTGCCCAGAGGCGGAAGAACTTGCAGACCCACGCGAGGACGACGTGTTTGGGGCGGGACGGGTCGGTTGCGCAGACGCTCACGAAGACTTCGCGTGGGGAGTGCTTGGCCGCGACGGCGAGGTCCTCGATGAGTTCGAGGACGTCGTAGGGCATCAGGTCGCCCTCGCTCGTCTGGTCCATGCTCGGCGGGCGCAGTTCGGGGCTTGGGATTCGAGACGTGATCGCGGCGAGGGCGGGTACGGGGCCGAGTCCGGCGGGGCCTTCTCGCTCCATCCATCGGAGCCATCTGAGCAGGAAGGCCTTATCGATGCCGGCGATGGGTGAGAGGCCGCCGCATGTATCGCCGTCCATCGTGGCGTAGCCCACGGCGGCTTCGGAGCGGTTGCTGGTCGCGAGCAACAGTGCGTCCTTGATGTTGGCGAGCATCCACGCGCCCGGTCCGCGGCTTCGGGCTTGGATGTTCTGCAGGGCGAAGTCGTCGCTGGTCCAGGAGAGTGGTCTGCCGATCGCGGATTGAGCGTGCGCAACATGCTCGCGTACGACGGCGGAGACATCGAACTCGTGGTGCGTTCCGCCGATGGATGCCGCGATGGTTGCGGCGGCGGCGCGAGAGGATTCCGAGCTGCCTTCGGCGGTTTGGTAGACCGTGGTGAGCAGGTGTGCCATCCAGTTGCGGGGGTCGGGCGTGGCCGCGCCGATGCGAGGAAGTTTCGAGCGGAGCCCTTCCGGCCCGAGTTCTGCGAGCGCGAGGTCCACCATGGCGCGGATGAGGCAGATCACGCCGCCGGAGTCGGCACCGCCGCTCAGGGAGACGACGAAGCCGCTCGCGTTGCTCTTGCGGAGGTAGTCGAGGAGGCCCAGGGAGACGGCTCGGGTGAACTCTTCTTCCTTCACGTGGCGCGAGTGCTCCCAGGCGGGAAGCTGGGGCGTGCGGGCAGGTTCGGGGTTCCGGGGTGGCCACTTGAAGGCCACGGGGACGCAGAGCGGATCCGGTCCGACGGCGGGCTGGAAGCTGGCCGTGCGGGATTGCATGGTGCGTTGGCGGTCGATGTCAACGGCGGCGCAGGTCAACTGCCAGTCCTTCATGCTGAGCCGTTCGCCGCGTGCGAGAAGTTCGCCGCAGGAGGCGATGATGACACCACCGTCGTAGATCGCCCGGCCGGCCTCATTGCCGAGGAGATTGGAGTACACGTAGGCGGTGCCGAACGCACGCGAGCCTTCGAGCACGAATCGCTCGCGGACGTTGATCTTCCCGAAGGCGAAGTGCGATGCGCTGGGGTTGAGGATGATGTCTGCGCCGTATCTTGCGAGTGTGGCTCCCGGACGCTGCGCGACCCACGCGTCTTCGCAGATTTCGAAGCCGATGCGCACTCCGCCGATGTCGAACATCAGATCACCGATGGGTAGTACACCTAAAGGCGTTTCGACTTCTGAGCGAACGCCCTCCGGCCAGGCCTTGAACCATCGCGGCTCGTAGTGCAGGCCTTCACCGGCGAGGTGGCGTTTGGCGACCAGCCCGACGACGCGGCCATCGACGGCCATGGCGGCGCAGTTGAACAGGGCGTTGCGGTGCATGACGGGGAGCCCGAAGCACACCGCGAGCCCTCGGGCTTCGGGTAGCAGTTCGCTCACCATGCGCCAGCAGCGATCTCGAACATCGGGGGAGGCGAACGCGTCTTCGCATCCGTAGCCGCTGGTGCAGAGTTCCGGGAGGCAGAGAAGGCTGACACCGCTTTCGCGTGCCTGGCGGATGGCGTGCAGGAGATTCAGCCGATTGGAACGCCAGGCCATGGGGGTTTGGTTGACGGCTGCGCCGGCGACTTTCAGGAACCTCATCGCTTCGTCTCCTCTCGGGCGGTAGTGGTGGGGGTGTCCTTGGCGTGCCTGACCGCGGCGATCATCTGCAGACGTTTCTCGTGCAGTGATTCCTCCAGACCCGCGGGGTACTCGTGGGGATTCAGGAGTCGCCTGCAGGAACCATCGAGCATGGCGAGGTCACGTTCGCAACGGGCCCGTGCGTCCGCGAGCGTGGGAGACCCCGAGACCAGTATTCCGTTTCGGACCGCAGGCGCGAGCAGTTCGACGAAGGAACCGCCGACGTGCCGGCGGCGAGTCGGGTCCTTTGGGTCGACGATCATGTCGCGCGGCGTACCGGCAAGTGATTCGTCGTAGATCATGTCGGCCACCATCTTGCCATCGCTCGTGAAGCGACGAACTCCCAGAACACCCGGAACGCTGGCCTTCGCCAGCTGTTCACTCGCCTTCACGACGGAGGTCCACGCGCCGGGTGTTGTTTCCATTGCTCCGAGCTTGTAGACGCCGCCCAGGGCGGGCTGGTCGTGCCCTGTCACCAGCCGCGTGCCGACTCCCCATGTGTCGATCTTCGCGCCCTGATGCTTCAGGCTCTCGATGGTGTGCTCGTCGAGGTCGTTGCTGGCGACGATCCTGGCGTCGTTGAGGCCCGCCGCGTCCAGCATTGCGCGAGCCTGGATGCTGAGGTACGCCAGATCGCCGGAATCCAGCCTGATCCCCAGAAGTCGGTGTCCATGTCGCTTGAGTTCATGGCCAACATCGATCGCGTGCCGAACACCTTCGAGCGTGTCGTACGTGTCGACGAGCAGCAGCGTGTTGTGCGGCATGGCGTCCGCGTACGCGCGGAAAGCGTCTTGCTCGTCGCCGAAGCTCATGACCCAACTGTGGGCGTGTGTGCCGCGGACGGGGATGCCGAGGAGTTTGCCCGCGAGGACGTTGCTGGTTGCCGCGATGCCGCCGATCCACGCGGCTCGGGTGGCGGAGAGGGCGCCGTCGATGCCCTGTGCGCGTCGCAAACCGAAGTCGATGACAGGATCGCCGCCCGCGGCTGCGCAGATCCTTGCTGCCTTGGTCGCGATGAGGCTCTGGAAGTTGATGATGTTCAGCAGCGCAGTTTCGACGAGTTGGCACTGCCAGAATGGTCCTCGGACCCGGACGAGCGGCTCGTGCGGAAACACGACGCTGCCTTCGGCTACGGTGTCGACATCCAGGGTGAGCCGAGCGTTCGAGAGCCATTCGAGAAACTCGCGGGGGAAGAGTCGTTCGCCCTTCGCCGCGGCCAGTCCGGCGAGGTAGTCGATGTCGGACTTATCGAACCGCAACGACGTCAGCCAGTCCATCGCGGGGCCGATTCCCGCGGCGACGGTGTATCCGCCGCCAAAGGGCGGCTTCCGGAAGCTCATGTGGAAGACGGCGCCGAGGTTGTGACGACCGGCTTTCCAGGCTGCGCACACCATGGTGAGCTGGTAGAGGTCGGTGAGCAGGGCGAGCGATGGCCGGTAGAGTTCCGCGAGCATGACGACCTCCCGAGTGCTTCGTGTAAAGTATACACTATGAACATCGGTACGGCAAGGACCGGGCTTCAGTTCGTTTGACCATGCGAAAAGCGGCGGTGGGGGGGTCAGATTCCGAGGGCGGTCCGCATGAGCCCCTCGATCGCGGCGATATCCGGTGCCGGGGGGCGGTCTTCCGTCAGCGGCCGTACCACCGACCGTACCCGGGCGTGCAGATCTTCGACGCGCCGTCCGGACTTCAGCGGTCTGTGGACGTCCAGGCCCGCCGCGGCGGTGAGGAGTTCGATGGCGACGACGGAGCGGGCGAGTTGGAGGGCGCGGCGGACTTTCGCGGCGGAGCGCGGCCCGAACGAGTTGTAGTCCTCCATGCCTGCGCTGGTGCCGACGTTCGAAACGCTCGCGGGCGTGCAGAGGGTGATCATCTCGTTGCAGCACGCGGCGGCGGTGTACTGCGCGATCATGAGGCCGGAGCTCAGGCCGGGCTGGCCGGCGGCGAGGTAAGGCTTGAGGTGGCTTTCGCTGTCGAAGGCGGCGGTCATCCAGAAGACGCGCCGTTCGCTGATGCCGGCGAGGTGGGTCACGGCGAGGGCCATCGCGTCGAGGGGGATGGCGAGGGGCATGCCGTGGAAGTTGCCGCCCGAGACGATGGCGTCACCGTCGCCCTCGGTGAAGACGAGAGGGTTGTCGGTGACGGCGCCCAGCTCCCGTTCGACGCAACCCTTTACATAACCCAGGCAGTCCCAGGCCGCGCCCATGACCTGCGGCATGCACCGCAGCGAGTAGGGGTCCTGGACCCGCGGGTCGTTCTCCGCGTGACTGCCCACGATCTCGGTCCCGGCCATCCATCGCCTAAGTTCCGCGGCAGCGGCGATCTGGCCCGGTTGCTTCCTCGCCTCGTGAATCCGACCATCGAGAAACGAATCGGTCGCGCGCGACGCATCGATCGACATCGCGGCCGCGCCGAACGCCCAGCCCATGAGCACAGACGCATCCTCGCACGCCAGTGCGCCCAGCGTCGCCATCAGGTGCGTGCCGTTGATCAGCGCGAGGCCTTCCTTCGCTTCGAGCACGACCGGCAAGATTCCTGCCGCGGCCATCGCTGCACCGGCGGTGGTTCGTTGTCCGCGGTGGTCGACGGGTCCTTCGCCGATGAGCGCGACGGCCACGTGAGCGAGGGGCGCGAGGTCTCCAGAGGCACCGACGGAACCGGTCTCGGGGACGACGGGGGTGATTCCGGCGTTGAGCATTGCCGCGAGGGTTTCGGCGAGCACGGGGCGTGCGCCGGAGTGTCCACGAGAAAGCGACGCGGCGAGTAGGAGCATCATGCCGCGGACGACGTCGGCCTCCATTGGTGCACCGACCCCTGCGGCGTGGGAGCGGACGAGATTGCGCTGGAGCGTGCGGAGGTCTTCGGCGGCGATTCGTTGGCGTGAGAGGGAGCCGAAACCGGTGTTGATTCCGTAGTGGGCGAGGCCATCGCCGAGCGCGGCTTCGACGACGGCGCGGGATGCACGCATGGCGTCGACGGCTCGGGGGCCGATGGAGACGTTGGTTCCGCCGCGGGCGACGGAAACGACATCGGAAATGGTCAAAGCCTGGCCGTTCAAGATCAGATGCATGGCGAAAGGTAACCGCCCCCGCCGCGAGAGGCAAAGGTGCGGCCCGGCTTCCTGTAGGTCTGGTCGTGGCGATAACACGCACCAAACGCGATTCCGGCTGCCTTCCGGCTGGCACCTCTTCCCGCCGAAACCGACGCTTGGGGCGGAGGAAACTAGTGGAATCTCACAACCTCGATCGCGATAGCCTCTGGGCGCGGTTTCTCGGGCTCGACGAGCCCCACGGTGACGAGCTGACCGAACTCGAGCCGCGCACGGTCATGTCGGCGGCACCGATCGTGCTGGCGGACGTGCTGGCCGCGCCCGTGGGCCTTACCGCCACCGCGACCGGACCGACGACCGTCAGTCTTCGGTGGCCGGCGGCTGTGTCCAGCGCGACGGGGTACAAGGTGATGCGGGCCCCGGCGACGGGGGCGTTTGCTCAGGTGGGCACGATCGCCGCGGGTGGGCCGCTTGCGTTTACGGACACCACCGCCACTTCAAACAGCCAGTTCCGTTATCAGATCGTCGCGTTCAACGCGAACGCGCAGTCTGCGCCATCGAACACCGCGAGCGTGGCCACTCCGCTCGCCGCACCGGCCGACCTGCGGGCGACGATCCTGTCCAACGCTGTCGTGCAGCTTCAGTGGCAGGGCAAGGACGCCACGGCCACCGGGTACGTGATCTCGCGGTCCGTGGCCGGTGGTGCGTGGGCGAACCTCGTGCGGCTCAACGGGGCGTCGGCGTCGTCGTTCATTGACATGACGGTCGCACGCGGCACGGTGTACTCGTATCGCATCCAGGCGGTCACGGCTACGGGCGCATCCGCCGCGTCGGCCGCGATCACGGCGGCGATTCCCGTTGCGCCGCCGGCGGTTGTACGTCTTGTGGTGATGCCGACGTCCCACGTGCTGACATGGTCGGCTGGTGATGCGAAGGTCGCGAGTTACTCCGTGCAGCGTGCGACGGGCAGCGGGAGCTTTGTCACGCTCGCCACCGTTGGTCGGAGTGTGACGACCTTCACGGACACGGCCATTTCCGGCGGGGCGACGTACTCGTACCGGATTCTCGCCAACGGGACGGGTGTGCCGTCTGGTACGTCCGGGACGCTTCGCGCGACCGCGGCGCTGCGGGCGGCGACTGCGCCGGCGGCCACTCGGAGCGACGCTGGGGTTGCGCTCACGTGGAACGCGGCGAACAGCACGGATGTGTCGTACCGCGTGCAGCGGTCGTTTGACGGCGTCAACTTCACGCAGATCGCGACGACGTCGAGCAGGTCGTACACGGACGCTTCGCCGGACAGCAGCCGGCGGGTGTGGTACCGCGTACAGGCTTTCCTCGGCGCTGCCTCGTCTTCCGTGAGCGCGAGCACCGTCGTCGCGGCGGCGCCAGTAACTCCGCCCGCACCGACGCCCACGCCGACCCCCGGAACGGGCAGCATCGCGGTTACGAGTCGATTCACGAACGAATCGGTTGTCACCCTCAGCGGCGGTACATCCTCGATCAGCGTGACCGCGGCGGGCGCAACGCTCCGCATCATGTCGGGCAGCACGCTCGTTTCAGAGATCACGATGCCGTCGGCCCTGTTCATCTACGACCGCGGTGGCACCAACGCGATTTCGATCGACGCGTCTGTTTCGATCCGCACGATCATCACCTCCGTCGGTGGGGGGGCGACCTCGATTTCGAGCTCTGCTTCGAATGTCTCGGCTTGGATCGATACCACGGACTCCTTCAGTGGCAGCGGCAGTGTGCACAGCATCGGCAGCCTCGCGGGCGGGGTTTCGAAGGCCGCGGGGGCCGCACTCGCGAATCCTTCGGACTCGGGCGCGACGCGCGACGCGAGCGCGAGCCTCTGGGGTTCCGGCCCGAGTGTCGCGGACGTGAACCAGGGCGCCGTGGGCGATTGCTACTTCCTCGCCACGCTCGGCGCGTTCGCCGTGAGCAACCCCGGCTTCATCGCCGATCGGGCCGTCGATCTCGGCGACGGGACGTACATCGTGCAGTTCAACCAGGGCGTCAACCCGGTCTTCGTGCGGGTTTCGGATGACATTCCGACGACCAACGGGACCAGTTATCGCTTCGCTCGTCCCGGCGCTTCGGGCAGCGTGTGGGTGCCGATCATGGAGAAGGCGTTCGCGTACTTCCGCACGGGGGCGAACACGTACAGTTCGATCAACGGCGGCTGGATGGGTGACGTGTTCACGGCGTTCGGGGTCGCTTCGAGTTCGATCGGTGCATCGAACGCCAGCGAAACGGCTCTGTTCTCCTTCGTGTCCACGGCCCTCGCCTCGGGCAAGGGCGTGACCTTCGGCACGACGGTTTCGTCGCCCACCCTCGTCGGTGGCCACGCGTACACGGTGACGGCGGTCCGTCGGGACGCGAACGGGCAGGCGATCTACACGGTGCGGAACCCGTGGGGCGTTTCGGGGACTTCGGCGGAGAACAGTTCGGGCTACGCCGAGCTGACCTTCGCGCAGATGCGATCGAACTTCACGGCGGGCGTCCGCGCGGCGTGAGTGGGGAGGCGCGGAGGTCGCGGCTTACGACAAGGGGGACTGCATCCGCACGATCCGGCCGTCCATGGCCGCCCGCAACTCCGGGTGCACCGTGGTGATCGCGAGTCTGCCGTGAAGCTCGGCGATGGTGATCAGATTCTCGAGGAGTAGCCTCGAGACGAACGAGAGATCCTTCGGTCGTCCCGCCGCGAGTTTCGAGATGGCAAGGTCGTGAAGGTCCAGGCAGAGGCCCTTTGCTCCGCCCGTTGCTGGGCTCTCGATAACCCGCAGGCGTGACCTCCAGTCAGCGGGAAGCGTCGCCGTTTCGAGATCGACGCCGTGGGCGTGGTAGCCGAACGTTGCATGAAATGGAGAACCCTCTCCGATCGTGCCGTCGATCAGGGTGGCATCCGCGGCACCACCCGGGCTGATCAGATCAGCCTCCATAGAAACGACAAGGTCCGCGTGTGGGCGTTCGACGGTCCCGAGGATGGCCTGCGATCCGATCACGATGAGCGTGTTCTGTCCGGTGATCGCGGCGGCCGCGTGGATAACGTGCTCAAGTTGCGTTCGGTTCATGGCTGGATTTCTTGATCGCCCAGACTTCGCGAGGCGGGAGGACTCCGGCGAACGGTGAACTCTGCCGCAGCCGCTGTCCTTCCTCGGAAGGGTCGACCAGGCGGCGGCGGATCTCGTCGACCGGCAAGTCGAGGATTGCCAGCCACTCCTGGTAGCAGCGCACGAGTCCGGGAGCATCGGCGTTCCGCGACTGCCAGCGTTGAAGGTTGTTGCGGGCGTGGGTGAGCCACTCGGGGTGCGTCCCGAGCCCCGCGGCGATCCGACGGGCCATCTCGAGGCTGGCGGTGTCGAGGGCGTGGTGGGACATTCCCCGGAGGGTAGGATGTGCGGGAGGCGTGCGGTGGTTCGGGGTCCGGGGGCGGCTGGAGAGGCCCAATCCGACCACCCTGTCCAAGGTCCTATAAGATAGGTTATGTTAAACAGAGTGGTTGGAAAGCACCCTTGGGGCCACTTTCGGAACTTGCAGGGGCCGCCGGCCTCGTGCATCCTATCTCCCCATGCCCACCTTGCGAATCGTCCTCGCGCTCGCCGCGATCCTCGTGCTGGCAACTCCGGTTGCTCTCGGCCAGTCGATGGCCGTGAGCGTCTCCGATCCCTCTACCGCCTTCCAGCCTTCGCTTCGGAGCCACGAGATCCGGATCATTGCTCGGATCCTCGGGCTTGCGGACCCGGAGCGGGACGCCCTCTCCGCTCTTTACGACGGGCACTGCGAAACGCTCAAAGCCCGCGCCGCCGAGATCGCCAGCGCTCGCGAGGAGATTCTGGAGCGAGCCCAGGCCACGTCGGACCTCGATGTTGCCAGAATCCCGAAGGAAACCGAGGATGCGTGGAAGGCCGAGGCGAACGAGGCCAAGGCTGCGTTTCTCGATGATCTCAAGGTCCTCCTGACCAAGGAGCAGGCCGATCGCTGGCCGCTCGTCGAGCGGGAGCTCCGCCGGTTCAAGAGCCTGGACCGAGGCCGGATCGCTGGCGAGAAACTCGACCTGATCCGCCTCGTCGACGAGCACGCCCCCGCTGCCTGGAAGAACCCGGACATCGCCAATCTGCTCGCCTCCTACGTCCAGTCGCTCGATGCCGCGCTCATCAGGCGCGATGCCCAGCTCGATGCCGTGGACGGCTCGGAGTTCGCCAAGCTGGCGCACTCCGATCGGGCTGCCGCGGAATCGATGTGGCGCACGGTGATTTCGCTGCGCGTCGGGGTGCGGGACATCAACTTGAAGACCGCCGAGCAGGTCGCGGCACTTCTCCCGGAGGACGACGCCGAGTCCTTTCGCGGCGAGGTCTTCAAGGCGGCGTATCCGCGAATCGCCAAGCCGTCCCGCACAGAGGCTTTCATCCGTGCCGCGGCGACTCTTAAGTCGCTCACGCCGGAGCAGGCGGGGAGTGTGAAGTCGGAGCTTGAGTCATTCGATCTGCGGCTCGCGGCGGTCCAGAAGGAGCAAGCGGCGCTCCGTCGGGAAGAGGACGCGACGAAGCTGCCGTCGGTCCTTCGCGGCTCCGACAACGGGTCGAAGACCGCCACCACGGCCGACGGCGAGGTTGTTACCTTCTTCTCGTCGGATTCCCAGACTGTGAACAGGGAGTCGCCCGCGTACAAGCTTCAACTCCGGCGGTACGAGCTCGAGGCGGAGGCCAAGCGGCGAATCAGCGGTGTGCTGAGTGCGGACCAGCGTGCCGAATGCCGCCAGCCTCCGATCAACATGCTGGTCTTTGGCGACGATGAGTACTGGGGGCTCTAGCGTTTCATGCACATCACCCCGATTCACGATAGCCATCCGTGCTCGCGTTGCTCGTACGACCTTCGCGGGCTTGACGCGAACGGCCGCTGCCCCGAGTGCGGCACGCCGATTACGCAGACCCTCCCCCGCTGTCCGAGGTGCCCGCGGACGTTTGGTCTGTGGATTCCACTCCAGCGGGTCCAGCGCGAGGATCACCATGTTTGGGAGTGCGAGCGTTGCGGGGGGATCGGCTTTGATCGCGGGGGGCTGGGCCCGGCGGTTGCCGCGGCGACTCCGAGCCTCGTGGACGATTCGGTGCATGATGCCGAACTGCAGGCACCAGCGCACTGCGGCCGGTGCATCCTCGCGATGACGCAGATCACCATCGATCCCAACACGATCATCGACCGGTGCGATCGGTGCGGTTTCGTGTGGATCGACTTCGGCGAGCTTCCGTCCGTGGTTCGTCGCGCCCGCACGGAGCTCGCGGGCGCTCCGCCTCCCCCACAGCTCGCGGAGTGGTTGGATCAGCCGGAGAAGCTGCGCGCGTGGCGACAGGGTGGGCTCGCGAACGCCGATTCGAACCGATCGGTGCTCGAGATCATTATCGGCGTGATTCTCGCGTCCATCAGCTCGTCGTGATCAGCACCCCGAGTCCCACCTTGAGAAGAGCTCGATCGTGTTGCGAACGTCCAGCCCCCCCACTACCAGGTAGTGTCGCGGCGACGAACCGGTCACGACAATCACCTACAAAGCACGGGCGTTGTCAGGGCCAACGCCGACATCTCCATTTGGGCCCGAGGGCACCACTGTTTCTGCGCCGCCGCGATCGTCAGACACGGGTTGTTTCAGCAGCCGATGTCCCAGCGGCTGAAGAAGAAGATGACGTCGTCCCCATCCACGCCCTCATCGCCGTTCAAATCCGAGGAGATCAGACCGGCGTCCCAATCCGCGAAGAACTCGATGACGTCGTCGCCGTCGACGCCACCGTCGTCGTTGTAGTCCGCGATCGGATCGACGGTGATGATCGCCTGGTTGCTGGGGAACGACCCGCAGTCGTCGGAGATCAAGCAGTCGTACACACCCGCGTCGTCGCACTCGGTCGACGAGAACGTAATCGTACCGGTGCCGGTTCCTGTGATGCGGCCGTCGTCAGACAGCGGGAGAAACTCGCCGGAACTGTGGCGCTTGCGCCAGCGGTAGCTCACGTTGCCGCTGGGCTGCGATGTCACGGCATCGCAGACGAACTGGATCGGAAGACCAGAGAGGATCGCCAGTGACTGGGGTTGAGTGAGCACGGTAACCGAGGACGAACCGAAGTTGATCGTCCCGTTGCTGGCCTGGGCGCCGCTGGTGGTGCCGCGGCTTGCCGTGATGTTGGCCAAGGGCATCGTGACCGCGCAGGAGTAGACTGCGACGCGTCCACCGCCCCCCGCTCCCCAGAAGCTGGAGCCCGCTTGGCCGCCGTTGGCGTTGACCGTGCCGGAGCCAACGACGCCGGAGGCCTCGAGGTAAATGCTGCCGCCAGATCCGGCGCCCGACGCCGAGACACCTTGCTGGCCTCGTGCGGTGATCGACCCGTCGACGGTGAGGGCTCCGTTGATAGAGAGGCGGATCGCGCCGCCGCCCGCGCCCGGGTTGTTTCCGATGTAGGAGCCGCCGCCGCTGCCGAGGTCAAAGGGCTGGGTTACCGAGCCGTAGGGTTGACCTCCGGCGAACGGCGTGGCGGTCGCGCCTGCGCCGCCGTAACCGCCGCCCGCGCCGCCGATACCGCCGTTGTTGCTCGCGGCGCCGCGACCGGGGCCTTGGCCTCCCGGGAACCCGCGTGCGTCGGCAGTGATCGCTGCGCCGGTGCCGACGCTGACATCGCCACCGACGAAGAGATCAAGGCGAGCTTGGGAGGGACTGAAAATCGTCGAGCCCGCGCCCGTCACGGTGACGTCATCCAGCACGACGTTGTCGCTGGGTGCGAAGGTGAGCCTCGCTGAACTCTGAACCGTGGTATCAAGCTCGACGGTCACCGCGTCTGTGAAACGGCCGTTGGCGCGGCCGGAGATCGAGACGTTTCGGAAGGGCCCTTCGGGAACCACGGCCGTTTCCGCTGACAAATCGCCCGAGGTGACGAGGTTGTCGAGTTCGAACTCCGGGTTCGATTCGGAAGAGGCCTGCCGGAAGATGGTTCCCGCACCGCCTCGCTGCACGCTGGCGGGGCTGTTGCCGCCTGCCGCGCGAACGGTGCCGGTGAAGGGCATTGTGTCGTAGTAGAGCGCGATGCGACCGCCGCCGCCCCCGCCCCAGGAGTTGTTCGAGCCGCCGTTGGCCGCGATCGAACCGCCGCCGGCGATTGTGGGAGCAACGATCCAGAGGCCACCGCCCGAGCCGCAGCCGGAAGAACTGACTCCAACGACACCGTTCGCAGAGAGTGAGCCATCGACGGTGAGCGTGCCGCCCACGGAGATCTTGGCTGCGCCGCCGCCCGCGCCTCCGGCGTTCCCGACATAGGCACCACCGCCGCTGCCGACCTGGTCTGGCTGCGAGTACGAGCCGTACGCGGTGCCGCCGGGGAAGGGCCCTGCGAGGGCACCGTTGCCGCCGTAGGCTGCGCCGGGACCGCCGATGCCGCCGTTGTTGCTCGGGGTGCCGGCGCCGGGTCCCTGACCACCCGGGGAGCCGCGTCCGTCGGTGTTCAGTGCGGATCCTGCGTCGATGGTGAAGTCGCCGACCACGGTGAGGTCGAGCCGTGCCGCGAGGGGGTTGAAGATTGAGTTGGCAGCGCCCGAAAGCAGCAGGTTCGTGCCCACCTGGTTGTCACCGGTTGCGAACGTGAGCCATGAGCCACCCTGAAGAGTCAGCGTTTGCTCGGTTTCAATCGCCGAGGTGAAGACGAGGTTGGCCGCGCCCCGGCCGATGATCGTGCGGTAGACGCGGTCTCCGGCGACTGGCGTGGTCGCGGGCCGGAGCGAAGGTGCTGCGCCTGCGTCGATGATGAGATCGGGATTGAGCTGCGAGGCGGGCTTGATGTAGATCGTGCCCGCGCCGCCGCGCTGAGCTGAAGCCGGGCTCGTGCCGCCGAAGGCCCGCAGTGATCCGCTAAAGTCGGAAGTGGCATAGAAGATCGCGATGCGGCCGCCCGATCCACCGCCCCAACTGTTGGCGGAACCACCATTGGCGGACACGATGCCCGTGCCCGCGAAGTTCTCCGCCGAGATCCAGATCGAACCGCCGGAGCCGCACCCGGAAGCGCTCAGCCCGCCGCCGCCGTTCGCGGAGACCGCGCCGTCAAGGGTGAAGGTGCCGTTGGGAACGGCAATGCGGAACGCTCCGCCGCCCAGGCCGCCCGGCTGCCCGGGGTATGTGCCGCCGCCGCTGCCGAGGGTGACCGGCGCGTCGATGGAGCCGTACGAGCCGCCGCCCGCGAAGGGTTGCGACGTCGAGCCATTTCCGCCGTGACCAGCACCCGCGCCGCCGACGCCCGGGTTGTTGCTCGCGGTTCCGGCTCCGGGGCCCTGGCCCGCTCCAAACCCGCGGCCGTCGGCGTCGAAAGCCGACCCCGCGCCGATCGTGAGGTCACCGAGGACGGTGAGTTCGCCCAGCGTGCTCTGCTGGTTCGCGACCGTGTTGCCCGCGCCGACCAGGAGCATCGAGCCAGCGACGAGGTTTGTCCCGGTTCCGAGTGTCAGACGAGCGCCGCCCTGGAGAACGGCGTCGTTGCCGACCGCGAGCCCCGACGAGAGTTGGAGGTGCGAGACACCCTCGACCGAGAGCGAGTTCCACACGGTGCCACCGAGCGGGGTGGGGGCGCACCGATCGCCGGACGAGGCACCCGCGGTGATGCGCACATCCGGGGTGGCCTGGGCGTTGGGCTTGACGAAGATCGTCCCGCCGCCGCCGCGCTGGACCGAACCCGTGCTGGCGCCGCCGTGGGCCTGGAGCGTCCCGCCGAAGGTTGAAGAGGCGTACTGGACGCTGATCCGTCCGCCGCCACCGCCGCCCCATCCCGTTCCGGTGCCGCCGTTCGCGGCGATAGTGCCGGAGCCAGCGAACGAATCAGCGACGATCCACACGGAGCCGCCTGCGCCACACCCCGCAGGGGCAGTGCCGCTGAGCCCCCCGGCGGAGATCACACCGTCGAAGGTGAGCGTGCCGTTGACCGTCAGCTTGAGCGCCCCGCCGCCCGCTCCGGCCGGGGTTCCGCCGTAGAAGCCGCCACCCGAACCGAGCCGGACCGGCGCGGCCGGATCGCCGTAGGCGGTGCCGCCCGCGAAGACCTGCGAAGTGGCACCGTTGCCGCCGAACCCGCCGCCTGTCCCACCGATACTGCCGTTGTTGCTCGCCGTTCCGGCACCCGGGCCCGCGCCCCCCGCAAATCCGCGGCCATCGAGATCAATGCGGCTCGCGACCCCTCCCGACGAGCCCTGAATGGAGGCGTTGCCGGTGATGGTCAGTTGGAGCCCTTCGACGATGTCCGTGCCTGCGCCGCTGTAGTCAAAAGAAGCCGCCGCGGGGTGCGTGAGCACGCCCGGGTTCGCGCCGCTGCGCTCGACTGCGAGCGAGGCGATGGTGTGGCGGCCGCTCATCGTGAGTGTTGTGCCGCGGATGGTGATCTGGGCGGTGGCGAGGGAGATCGGGAGGCCGCTGGCCTGGTCGATGATGGTCGTCGCGGTGGGACCGACGGTTGCGGGGGCGGTGATGAGGACCGGCTGCGCCCAAGCGGGAGTGCAGACACAGGCCAAGCCCAAGGTAAAGGCGGCATAGATGCGAATCGACATGCTCAAGTTACTCCCTGCGACCGGTCTGTGAAACTCCCGCGTTGACGAAAGACCCAGAGACCAGAATACGACCTCTTCCGCAGACCTCTTGTACAAGTTGTGCGCGAACCGGCACCTGCGCGGGTTCGCGGTCCGCAGCATACCCGTCTACTCGCCTAGGCCCGACTGCCAGTGCGAATCTTGCCGGATTTCGCCGGTTCTAGGACTTCGCAACATGACTTCGACGCCGGCCCGGCGACCCACGCAGCAGCACGTCCGATTGTGTGTCAGACGGTGGCAGACTGTGGCAGACGGCCGGGGGAAATCGTGGCCGCCACTCCTTACCCGCCCAACGCCCCCACCGCCTTCGCGACCACTTCGCCCATCGGCACGAGTTCGCCCTTGCCCGGATCGCGGCGGAGCTTGTACTCCACCGCGCCGGCTTCGAGGCCCTTCTCGCCCAGCGTCAGCCGCAGCGGGATGCCGATCAGGTCGGCGTCCTTGAACTTCACGCCCGGACGCTCGTCACGGTCGTCGATCAGCACGTCCACGCCGCGGGCCGTGAGCTCCGCCGCGAGCACCTTCGCCGCGTCCTGCTGCTTCGCGTCGTCCGGTCGGATCATCGTGATCAGCACGTGGTACGGAGCGATCGCCGCGGGCCAGAGGATCCCGTTCTCGTCGTGGTTCTGCTCGACCGTCGACGCCATCGTCCGGCTCACACCGATGCCGTAGCACCCCATGATCACGGAGCGCTTCTGCTGGCTCGCGTCCATGATCGCAAGGCCCATCGCGTCGGAGTACTTCGTGCCGAGCTTGAAGATGTGCCCGACTTCGATCCCCTTCGCCGCCTCGAGCTTCGACCCCGCAGCGCGCGGGCTCGGGTCCCCCACTGCCGCGTTGCGCAGGTCCCCCACCACCGTCTTCGTCGCGTCCTTCAACGCCGCCCCAACCTCGCGGCTCCAGTTGAAGTGCTTCACGTGATGGTCCGCCTTGTCCGCGCCCGTCGCCCAGAAGCCGCCCTGGGCAACGTCGTGATCCACCAGCAGCAGGGTCTCTGCCACGGTGTTGATCGTCCGGGGCGAGACATAGCCGATCGCGAAGCCCGCGGCCTTCGCGTCCTTCTCCGGCGCCATCTGCACCGTGCAGCCGCTCAGCTTCTTCACCTTGCCCTCGTTCACTTCATGGTCGCCCCGCACCACCGCGAGCACCCACTTCGGCAGCTTCGCGTCCGCGGGCGTTCCCGGCGCGGCACCCGTCACCGCAAACACCAGCGTCTTCAGCATGCGATCCGGCTTCACCTTCATCGCCTTGCCCACCTCTTCGATCCCCGGCAGGTTCGGCGTGTGCACCTCGGTTAGTTCCCCGGTCGGCGCGGCATCAAACGTCCACGCGCCCCGGTCCCCGATCTCGCACTTCTCCACGTTCGCCGCGTACCCCGTCGCCGGGCACCGCAGAATCGTGTCCTCGCCGCTCGCGCAGTTCACCATGAACTCGTGGCTCGCGGAACCACCGATCGGCCCGCTCTCCGCTTCCACCGCCGTGAAGCTGAGCCCGCACCGCGTGAAGATGTTCGTGTACGCACGGTACATCGCGTCGTACGCCTCGTTTAGCCCACCCGCGCCTTCCACGTGCATGTGGAAGCTGTACGCGTCCTTCATGATGAACTCGCGGCAACGCAGCAGCCCCGCCCGCGGCCTCGCCTCGTCGCGGAACTTCGTCTGAATCTGGTACAGGTTCAGCGGCAGCGTCTTGTAGCTCGAAACCGCCCCCTTCACCAACTCCGTGATCACTTCCTCGTGCGTCGGCGCCAACGCATTCATCCGCCCCTTTCGGTCCTGCAGACGGAAGAGGTTGTCGCCGTAGTCCACGTCGCGCTTCGTCCCCGCGAAGAGCTCGAACGGCTCGAGCGCCGGCATCAGCAGTTCGCTGCCACCCGCCGCGTCCATCTCCTCACGCACGATCGTGCTGATCTTCGTCAGCGTGCGCCACGCCAGCGGCAGGTAGTCGTAAATGCCCGCGCCCACCTGGCGGATGAACCCGGCCCGGTGCAGCAGGATGTGACTCGGCGTCTCCGCGTCGTTCGGAGCTTCCCGCGTCGTGGGGATCAGGGTCTGCACCCAACGGTGCGCCACCCCGGCTCGTGTGTTCGTGATCGTCGCTCGTACGCCGCTGTTGGTCGTTGACATAGGGGCGTAGTTTAGCGCGGCGAACCCGCCCTCACCCGTTAACTCGCCTGTTCTATCTCGCCCCAGCCCCTGCCTTCGCCAGCGCCTTCCCCCACCGTTCCGCCTCGTCTGCCCCCATGGCCGCCCCCCGGCCGTGCCACCAGCAAAGTTCGACCTGCACCCCAAGGTCCAGTGCCAGATCCGCCAACCGGTCGTCGCTCAGATCCGCGTAGGGCGTTTCGATCGTAAACCCCGGCTGGCCGTGGCTTGGTGCATCCAAACCAACCAGCCGCGACACCAGAATCGCCTTGTCCTGGATCTCGCACACGCGATCCAAGTCGATGTGCTCGCCGATCCCACCCGTCGCCGGCCAGATCAGCCGCGATATCCCCGCGCGGGCCGCCTCAAAGGCCGTCGTGATCAGGCACTGCGTTTCCCATTCCGATCCGGACCCGCCCCCCGGCACGTGGGTGACATCCGGTCGCGCGAGCAGGGCCAACGTCAGCCGCTCGCACTGCTTCGAGATCACCCCCAACCGAACCGTGTCCGTCCACAACTCCGGGGGCCACGCTAAGACTCCGGGGTACGCGAACCCCCCCGCCGCTGCCCCGCCCGGCTGCGACAAGACCGCCCCTTCCCGGGCCGCGGTCATCGCGGCCAATGCCGCCAGGCCCCCATCCGCCAGCACCGCCATCCGTGGTCCTGTAGCCATGCTGGTCTGATCGGCTGCCCGCCCCGAGTTCCCACAAGATCGGGCAGATTCGCGAGTTGTTCGGGTGCATTCGTGAAACCTCCGACCCCCGAAACCGAATACACGCTCGGCCTTCCTCTCCACCGAACCCGTTGGGAGATCTCGCATGGACCAGTTTGCCCCATCCGCACTCGCCGCCATCGATCCCGAGATGTTGCTTTTCGTGACCGTCGGCGCGTTCGTCTTTGTCGTCTGGTTTGCCATCAGCTCATGGCGAAAGGTTGCCGAGACGCAAGCCCGCGAGCAGACCAAGCGAGAGATCGCCGCGTACGTGGCCGAGGGGTCGATCCGCGCGGAGGACGCACCCAAGCTCATGGGTACCCAAAGCCCCGAGACAGAGAAGGCGATCGCAGACGCCGTCGCCTGGGGCACGATCAAGCCCGAGAAGGCCGAGGGGCTCTTCCGTGCCCTCCGCAGCGGCCCCAACGCCGAACCCGCGTCGCCCAAGGCCTGATCGCTACTCCTCTGCTTCTTCCTCTCGCTTGCCGAGCAGCCGCTCGCTCAGCCGCGAGTACGCGAAGTGCACGCCCAGCATCAGCACGCCCAGCCCGATGAACGAGGCAATCCGCCAGCCCTGCGGCACGCTGCCGAGGTCAAACACGACCGCCTTCACCGACGCCACCGCGATCAGGGCCAACCCGGCGTAACGCACCCAGGCGATCCGCGCCACAAACCCAGCGCCGATCAGGGCGACCGCGAATACGCCCCAGTAGATCGAAACCGCGGACCCTCGCACCGCCGCGTCCGCCGCGAACGACGACGCCACCCGGGCGACCTCGAAGGACGTCGCCGCGAAGAACAGCCCCACACCCGTCGCGGCCATCCCGACCACGCCTTGCCGCTCGACCGTGGCGATCGTGCCCCAGCCCTTCCGCATCGCCATGACCGTTCCCGCGTAGACGCCGCACACGAGCAACGCCGGGATCAGGCCAGACTCCTCGAACGGCGACCGCCGAACAACGCACGCCGCGAACCAGTACAGCGTTCCCGCGACCGCAACGACAGCGGCGTGCCATGCGGCGATCGTCGCCGGTCGCAGACTCGCGTACGCGAGCCACACGACGCCGCACACCATGACGTACGCGCTCACGGCCAGTGGCGATGACTCGTGGTGCATCGGCCCACCGACGATCAGCAGTGTCGCCGGGAATGCCATTTCGGGCCACTCGCGCGTCCACTTGAACTCGCCCTCGTGATCGACGCCGCGCCACCGATCCACGGCGCGAATCACCAGCACAAACGCGGCGATGAAGTATGCCGCGCCGACTCCCTCGCCCCACACCAATCCCGCGATCTCCCCGGTCCGGGGCGAATCCCACCACGCTCCCGCGATCACCGTGAGCAAACCCGCCGCGAAAGCAGCGGTCGCGCCCGCCCGCAGCGGCACCGACCCCAGCCACACGCTCAGCAAACCGGCCATCAACAGCGACACCGCCGCACCACCCGCGACCGTCGTCGTCGTTCCGTCGCTCCGCTGGATGGAAGCGCCAACCAGCAGACACCCCACCGTCGCGGCCCATTCGCCAGCATTGGCCCACCGCCGCTGCTCTCCCCCGCGGCGCATGATGAGACCCGTGCCGACCCAACCCGCCGCGCACAGCAGCACGCCGATCATCCACTGAGACACGACCACGGGCCCCACGCTCGCGATCTTGGTGGGCAGAGGGGTCACCCAGGAGTCGTACAGCAGCAGTCGACCGGCCGCCAGAGCCAACGCGACGAGCGCGTACACCTCGAACGCCCTCGCACGCAGCCACTTGCCCGCGACCGCCGCGCCCGCGCCCAGCAGCACCCACGCCAGGACCTGACCCAGCCCCGACACCGCAAGCGCGATCGCCAGCAGCAGCAGCGACGCCGCCTGCACCAGGTACACCGCCGCCAGCCGCTGCCGGTCGTTCGTGGGGCGTTCAAACACCGGCGTCAGCATCCCGGCCAAGAACGACGACGCGAAGAACGTGAGCCCGCCAACGCCCAGCGGCAACACCCACTCCGCCGGGATCACCCCCAACTGGCTCCCGAGTCCAACCAGCCACACGGTCGTCGAGACACTCGAAACCAGCGGCCGCCACCGCGACAGCATCGCGACAAACGGAGAATCCAGCCATCTGCCCATCGCCCCGGGCTCGCTCAGCGGCCCTCGCGACGCGCTCACGATCAACTCCACTTGGATCGCCGCCCACGCCAAGGCCTGGAACACCAACGCGGTAGTCGTTTCCGCCGCGGGCAGTCCGCGCTGGCCGATCACCCAGAATCCGCCGATCAACACCGTTCCCCACCACACGATCATCCGCAGCGTGACGAACGTGCCCCGCAACCACCCCGCCATCCCCAGCCCGATCGCCAGCAGCATGAGCAGATGCGACGGCAACGCCCACACCGCGGACTGAGACCCCGCGAACAGAAACGGCGTCACATACCCCGCGACCAACGACAGCGCGGCCACCACCACCAATCTCGCCCTCGCCCCCACCGCTACGCCGAACAACGCCGTCACCGCCAGCAACACAAACCCCACCCCCGGTCCCACCAAACCGAACAGCTTGTACGCCGCGAACACCGCCGTGTACAACACGCCCAATCCCGCGGCAGTCACGCCACTTGCGGCCAAGGCCCCCCACCGCTTCCGCGCGAACTCACCCAACCCGACCAGCATCAACCCGAACCCAGCACCACCCACGCACCGGATCACCGGCGCGACGCGCAGCCATCCCTGGTCGTACGCGAACTTCAGAAACAGCCCGAAGCCAACCACCAGGATCAATGCTCCGGCTGCGGCGAGTGCCCGCCCACCGACCAGCATCTCGAGGTTCAGCTTCGGTTTCGCGGCCTTCTTGCGCGGCGCGATGGGTGGCGCAATCGGCGGCGCTCCCGGGGTCACGGTGCGTCCACGCTCGGCCGCGGCATCCGCCGCGTGCTCGAGCATCTCCCGCAGCGACTCCCGCTTGCCGGCGGGCGCATCCTGAACTTCAATCGGAGCAGCGGTCGGCGGCGCGGTTGGAGGAGTCACGGGCAACGGGGGCGGCACGGGCTGCTCGCTTCGTTGAACGAACTCCATCTCCGCAACGTCCGGCGACTCGGCCGTCTCGGGCGACTTTCGTTCCCCTCGCAGTTCCCGTACCTCTCGCTCGAGGCTCTCCAGCCGTGCCACCAGCGAACGGACGAGGCTCTCGAGTTCAGTCGGGTACTTGCTCATGTGGGGGTTCCGTCGACAGCGTACCACGATCCGCCCGCGGCGTGAGCGACACCCGCGTCAGCTCGCGGTGCTCCGCCCCCGAAGGGTGCAGCACGCTCGCCATGAGGATCACCGCATCGACCGTCCATCGCAACGGTTCCGCGGGCGTGTTGACCCGCTCGGTACTACGCACGAAACGGCAGAGCGTGACGTGCGGCTCAAACCGCCCGTCGTGCCGCTTGGACTCCCGCCTTGCCAGCCGCATCGCCAGCCGCTTGTGAAGCTCCAGCAACAGCGGCGGCGCGTCCGTCGTCGCCGCGATCAGCTTTGGCTCGCCACCCATCGGAAACGATCTAAAACGATCGAAGGTGAGCGTGAACGCGGGCATTCCTGAGCACGCCCGATCGACCGACTCCATGACCCGTGGCAGGTCCCGTTCCTCGGTGTCCCCGATGAACTGGAGCGTCAGATGCACCTGCGACGGCGGCGTCCACCTCGCGTCCATCAGATCGGGCGAGCGGGCCCTCTCCAACAGCGCACGAGACAGCCCCTCGGGCGGATAGGCCGCCACGAACAGCCGCAACGGTCCACTCTCGCGACGCGGACGCATGCCTCAGTCTACCCGGAGCCGAACCTCCACGCCCCGACTCAGTAGTTCGGGGTCGGCGGGCGGAACTGCTCCATCTTGATCGACTTGAAGTACGCGATCGTCTTCTGAAGCCCCTCGCGCAACTGGATCTTGGGCTCCCAGTTGTCCAGGTGCTTCTTCGCCAGCGTGATGTCGGGCTGACGCTGACGCGGATCATCCGCGGGCATCGGGCGGTACACGATCTTCGACGAGCTCCCCGTGAGCTCGATGATCGTCTCCGCCAGTTGCTTCATCGAGTACTCGACCGGGTTGCCGAGATTCACCGGGCCGATGAAGTCGTCCGATCCGTTCATCATCCGCATGATGCCCTCGATCAGATCCTCCACGTAGCAGAACGAACGGCTCTGCGTGCCGTCGCCGTACAGCGTGATGTCTTCATTCAGGATCGCCTGCCGGATGAAGTTGCTCACCACGCGACCATCGAACGGGTGCATCCGCGGCCCGAAGGTGTTGAAAATCCGGATCACTCGGATATTCACCTTGTTCGACCGGTGGTAGTCGAAGAACAACGTCTCCGCGGCCCGCTTGCCCTCGTCGTAGCACGCCCGGGGGCCGATCGGGTTCACGTTGCCCCGGTAGCTCTCCCGCTGCGGATGCTCGGTCGGGTCGCCGTACACCTCCGAGGTCGAGAACTGCAGCACCTTCGCGCGGCACCGCTTCGCCATGCCCAGCACGTTGATCGCGCCCAGCACGGACGTCTTCATCGTCTTGATCGGGTTGTACTGGTAGTGCCCCGGAGCAGCCGGGCACGCCGCGTTGTAGATCTCGTCCACCTCAAGCCAGAGCGGGTGCGTCACGTCGTGCCGGATCAGCTCGAAGTTCGGCTTGCCCAGCAGGTGCTGCACGTTCGTCTTCTGGCTCGTGAAGAAGTTGTCCACGCAGATCACGTCGTGACCCTGCGCCACCAGACGCTCGCACAGATGGGAACCCAGGAAGCCGGCGCCGCCGGTCACCAGAATGCGTCGAATCCTCATGAAGCACCTTTCTCGTAGCCGGGGCAACTCATTCCAACACCAACCCCCGCAATCGGGGCATGGTATCCCGGGACCGGGGAGACATTATCGGCCGCCCCCGTTCCCGTTCAGGATCTCATCGACCAATCCGGCGTTCTTCTGTAGGTTCACGGGCGACCCCGTCCCCACAATAACCGACCCCACCCCCTCCGTACCCACCGCCAGCCGCAGGCACTCCGCCACCGTTGGCCCGCCCTCCCCCACGTGCCCCGACATCAACGCCTTCTTCACAACCACCCCAACCCCTGCTCCGGCCGCGGCTTCGATCACGGGCAACTCCCCCCGCTCCCGAGGGTTGAGGGTCACCATGAGCACGTCGGCCCACCGCAGCGCGGCCAGCCCGCCCGCCACCGTCTTCGACGACATCCCGACCGCCCGCACCAGGCCCTGCCGGCGAACGTCCTCCAGCCCGGCGATCAGATCCTCCCCCATGGCCCCCTCGATAACCCCGTCGGAGTGCACGAACAGCACGTCCACCCACGACGTCCGGAGCCTCCCCAGCGAACGCTCGAGACTCGCCCGCATCCCGCCGACCGAGAAGTCAAAGGACGACGTCCCGCTCTCGAACCGCTCGCCGAACTTCGTCGAGATCACCCAGCGATCCCGCTCGCCCGCGATCGCCGCGCCGAGCCGTTCTTCCGACGTTCCGTACGCGGGCGCGGTGTCGAGGTAGTTGATCCCCGCTCCGCTCGCGGCATCCAGCAGGCCCCGGACTCCGGCGTCGCTCGGAAGTTCGAACCCGCGCGGGTACTTCACGCCCTCGGTGCGGCCGATCTTCACCGTGCCAAGGCCCAGCACGCTCACGCGGATCCCCGTGCGGCCCAGTGTTCTCAGCTCCACCGCACACCCCCCGCCAACCACGGCGACTGCGCGACCCCGCACGCCACCTCACCGGCATTCACGCCGCTGCGGGCCACGCCCATCTCCGCAACTCGGCGAACCACTTCTGTCGCGAGCGTCGGCGCGAGCGCGAGCTTCGTCGGCCACGCGAGCAGTACCCGACCGTGCTCCAGCACCACCGGCCCATCCGGTCGCTTGCCCTCGGCGGTCCGGCCCTCCGCGCGATCGATCGAGTACACCGAGAAGCTGGCCTGTTTCAGGTCCGCCCACGGCACGCACGCACGCACCGCATCGCGGGCCGCCGCGACCTGCTCCGCGTCCGTACGCGAGACCCCGTCCTCCGCGAGCCCACCGCCGAGCCACCAATACCGGTCGCCCTCGCCACCGGTGGTCGTCACCGTCAATCGCGGCTTGTCGGACATCGGTTGGATGCAGTGGCCATTGAGTTCGAACGGCGCTCCCCGCATCGCGACCATCTTCAGCGGCCGCGTCTGCATCACCGACTCTGCTCGCAGACCCACCATGCCCGCGATCTCGGCGTTCCCGCCACCCGCACAGGCCACCACGCACGACGCCCGCACGCTCTCGCCATCGGCGAGCACAACGGTCGCTCCGTGCGCATCGGCCGCGATCGAGACCGCCACTCCCCGCGCCAACGGGGTCCGCCCCGCGTGCAGCATCACGCCCAGCAGCGACGCGACGTCGACGCACCGCTCCACGACTTCGTACACCGCCGTCGCGGGATCTGCACCCTCAAGGCACCGCGGCCATCGCGACGCATCCAGTCGCTCCGCCGCGCTCGTCATCGTGAGCGTCGCCATGCCGGCGGTCACCTTGGCGAGCAGCCCGCCCACACCCCCCGGCGGCGCCCACATGTGCATCCGCTCGGCGAGTGTCTGAACGCCGCGAAGATCGATCTCCCCGCGCCCGGCGAGGCAGTCGTCCCACACCTTCGACGCGGCGCCGAGTTCCGACGCCGCCTTCGCGGCAGCAGGCGACAACTGGTACTTCAGCCCCCGGTGCAGGATCCCCTGCGAGGCGATCGACTGCCCATCACCCGCGCCACTCCGCTCGAGGGTGAGCACGGAGTACCCCGCCCGCTCGAGCGATACCCGCGTCCAGAGCCCCGCGATCCCGGCGCCGATCACTAGGCAGTCGACGTGGCGTGTGGGCGTCTTCACTCGGGCTTGTACTCGGGGATGACCAGCACCTGTCCGATGCTGAGCGAATCTACGTCCGCCAGTTGGTCGCGGTTCGCGTCGAAGATCAGCGCTGCCTTTGTGCTGTCGCCGTACACCTTGCTGGCGATCCGCGAGAGTGAGTCGCCCGCAACCACCGTGTACGTCTGCCGCTTCGTCGATTGCTTCGGAGTCGGCGAGGGCGCGACTGGAATCCCCTGGATGTTCTTCGGGTCCTTCGGCACCCGGATCGTTCGGCCGGGCTTCAGCCGCAACGGATCCACGAACGGATTCGCCCTCGCGATGATCGCCCCAGTGGCCTTGGGCCCGAAGTACTTCTTCGCGATCGCGTCGAACGTCTCATTCTTCTGCACGACGTGCTCGAAAAACTCCGGCGGCACCACGGCCACCTCGGGCTTCTTCGGCTCCGGCTTGGGGTCCGGCTTCTTCTCCGGCTCGACCACCGGCGGCTCAACCGGGGTCTCTCGCCGCGGCGGCGCCACAGGGCCCTTCGGCAACCCCGCCGGTTCGCGTTTCTCTGTCGACGGAGTCGGAAGCCCCGGAGCCTCGAGATCGGCGAACGTCACCCGCGGCTCCGCGGGTGTAATCCAGTACACAGCGATCCACACCGCGATCAGCAGCAGCGAGAGCCCGGCGAGTTTGGCGACCGTCTCATTCACCGCCCGAGCACTCCTTCGCCCGGCACCCGTGCAGCCCGCTTACGCCGCCGCGGGCGCCGTGCCGTCCGGCTCCGCGGCCTCGTCGAGCTTGCTCGACCAGACCATCGGGGCACCGAGCACAACCGAGGAAATCGTCCCGATCACAACGCCGAGCCCCAGGGTGTACGCGAACGAACGCACCGCCTCGCCGCCGATCAGGTACAGGATCAGCGTCGAGAGGATCGTCGTCGTACCCGTCATGAGCGTGCGGCTCATGGTCTGGTTGATCGACTGGTTGATGACGTCGCGGCTGGCGTAGGTCAGCTTGCCGCGGTTCTCGCGGATGCGGTCCAGCACGACGATCTTATCGTTGATCGAGTAGCCCAGGATCGTGAGGATCGAAGCGATGGCCGTGAGGTCCAGCTTGAACGGCAGGAGATTCAGGCTCGCCGCCAGCGCCGGCGAGACATCGCAGATGATCTCCGCCACGGCGATCAGCCCGACCACCGCCACGCAGTCCAGCATCGTCGGCACGATCGCGGCCAGCGAGTAGCGGATCGAGTTGAACCGCACCCACACGTACACGATGATCAACACGACCGCCAGCACCATCGAGCCGATCGCCTGCGCGACGAAGGTCTTCGCGACCGCCGGGCTGAAGGACTGGACGTTCAGGAACTGAGACTGCGAGGTCAACGCCGTCTGGGCCAGCTTCCACTCGCGGTCACGCACCACCGAGTTCCAACTCGACGAACCGAAGAACGAGACGTCCGGATCGCGAACGAGAACCACCGCGCCGGTCACTGCTTCGTCGCTCCCGTCAAGAACAACAACCTCCATCGGCCGGCCGACGGTCGAGTTGAACTCCGATTCCGCACGCGAGTTCTCGATCCGCGCCTTGAGAGAGGCCGCGGTCGTGGGCGGCGTGATGTTCTCCAGCAAGATCCCGACGCCGCCGAGGTACTCCGCCACCGAACGGCTCACCGCCGGTCGATCGAAGTTCGCGCCCAGCCTCTGATTCACGATCGCGAACACCGGCGCCTTCGAGGCATCCATCACCTCGCCACCCTTGAAGGCCAGCGGCACCTGCACGTCCATCAAGTCGCCGAACTTCCGCGAGATCGCGGCGTTGAGCACCTTCGTGTCCGTCACGAGCGTCTTGATCGTGAAGGTGTCCGACGTAAACCCGTCCCTGTCGGGATTCACCACCAGAATGTCGGCCGTCCGCAGCTCTCCAAGGCCGCCCTCCTCGGTCGACAGTTCGTTCAGCCGTTCCTCAACCTGCTTACGAGAAAGCGTGGTCCGCCCGCCGCTCCCGTCGCCCTTCAGCTTGATGGTGATCGACGACCCACCCAGGAACTCGGTATCGAGCATCTTCTGGCCACGCACCGCAATGACACCCGCAGCCCCGAGGATCAGCGCCGCAAACATCACCACGAACACCTTCCGCAGCCGCATCCAGTCCACGTTCAGTTCGAACGCCTTCTGAATCGCAGGCACCGCCAGCGGCAGCATCGGGGCCCGCTTCCAGCCGAGGTACTCGATGCCGACGTCAAACACCCACTTCGTCACCACGAGCTGGGAGAACAGCGTGGTCAGCACGCCGATGCCCATCGTGATCGCGAACCCGCGGATCTCGACCGTACCGATGAACCCGAGCACCATGCACACGATGAGGTTCGTAAGGTTGCCGTCGACGATCGCCGACATCGCCTTCTCGTACCCCAACCGGACCGATTTCTTCAGGTCGTTGCCACGCAGACTCTCTTCTCGCATGCGCTCGTACACCAGCACGTTCGCATCGACCGCCATCGCGATCGACAGGATCACACCCGCGATGCCGGGCAGCGTGAACGCCGCGTGATTCGCCGCCATCGCACCGACGATCAGCACAAGGTTGATCGCCAGGGCCAGCGTCGCGTTGATCCCGCACCAGAAGTAGTACACCGTCAGGAACCCGGCGCACATCAGGAACGAGTACATGCCCGCCCGCAGACCCGCGTCCAGGTTGTCCTTGCCAAGCTCCGGGGCCTGGTTGTTCACGCTGATCGGAGACTTCGAGAGCTTCGCCTGCAAAGCCCCGCCGCCCAGCACCCGCACGATGTACTCGATCTCGCTCTGGTCGAACTTGCCGGTGATCCGACCGCTCGACGAGATCGCCGATTCCAGCGTCGGTGCCGTGTACACCTGGTCGTCGAGCAGCACCGCCATCTGACGCTGCACGTTCGCACGCGTCAGGTCCCCCAGCTTCACCGCGCCACGAGCGTCCATCTCAAAGCGGATCGCCGGACGCCCCAGCTCGTCCATCGTCTGCCCGGCCGACGAAACCCGCCACGAGTCACCCTCGGTCGGCACCAGCTCTTTGCCGGGACCCGTGTAGCAGAGCATGTAGTAGTCGCCCTGGTAGAACTCGGCCACCGCCCCATACCGGCTCGCGAAGTACCCCGACACGTTCTCCGGAGACTCGAACAGGAAGTCCGCATCCTTCTTCTGGTCGACCCACGCCTCGATCTGGTTGATCTTGTACCAGTGCGCGATCCGCGACTCGACGTTCCGAGGCCCACGCTCCTGAAGCTGCGCACGAAGCTGGTTCTCCTCCGCCAACTCGCCCGGCTTCACCGTGATCCGGAAGCTCAGCACGCCCGCGCCCTGCAGCATCCGCACCAGGTCGTTCGGATCGTCCAGAGTCTTCCGCTTCTTCATGTAGGCGGAGTGCAAAGCCAGCAACCGGTCGATCTCCGGCCCGCTGCTCGGGTGCACTTCTCGAAGGTGCGCCTCCGCCAGCTCTCGCCGGCTCGGCAGCGTCACAACCTTCCGGCCGTCCTTCACCGTGCGCGTCTTCGTGCTCGCCGACACCACACCACGGATCTCGTCGGGCGAAACCACCGTCGCCAACACCGCCTGCTTCGCCTTGTCGTACGCCAGGCTCGCTGTCGCCACGTCCCCCACCATCGCACGCCGGGCTTCCTGATTGTCCTCCGGCAACGCGTTGTACGCCGTCGCCAATCCGGTCCACGTGTCGTAGGCCTTCGCCAGCTCATTCAGGAGCGACAGACGCGCCGAGATCCCGCCGGACAACGCCTCCAAGGCCTTCGCCCGCTCCTCCGAAGGCTTCGCCAACTCGCGATCCAGCCGGCTCTCCGTGATCTCAATCTTCGTCAGCTCGGCCAGAGCATCCTCGTAGGCCTGCTTCAGCTCCTTCACCTTCGCCGTCGGCAAAGGCATCGTGATCTCCAGCCGATCACGCCCCTGCGCAACAATCGAAATCTCCATCAACCCATCCGGGTCCACGCGCTCCTTGAGAACCGTGATCATCTGGTTGAGAACGCCCGCCGGATCCGGCTCGTTCTCCATCGATACCGAGTACACCAGGCTCACACCGCCCGCCAGGTCCTTGCCCAGCCGCAGCTTCTCACCAGGTGGCCACGCCACCAGCCCACACAGGGCTGTGACCGCCAGAATGATCACCAAACGCGTGATGATGCTCTTTTGCATGATGTTGACTTGCGATACGCGATCCACCGACGCCGCAGGCGACGGCCCGCCTCTGTTGTCCCTTTGCTCTTCTCGTACGCCGCGAACCGATCAGACCTTCGCGGCACTCCCCTCGGGCTTCGCTTCCAGCACCGGCTCCGACTTCGTCCCGCTCGCGCGAACCACCTGCTGGATCGCCGACTTCGCGAACCGAATCCGGCCCTGCTCCACCGTCAGCACGACATCGTCGTCGGCAATGTCCGCCACCGTACCGATCACGCCGCCGATCGTCTGGACCTTGTCACCACGGTGCAGCCCCTTCAGCATCTCCTGACGCTTGGCCTGCTCCTTCTTCTGCTGGCGCGAGCTCGTCCAGATCATGAACCCGAACACCAGGATCAGCGGCAGGAAAATCCACGATCCCAGCCCGCCCGTGCCCGTCGTCCCCGTCCCAGCCGGTGTCGCCGTCCCGGGCGCGCCGGTCGTCGGCACCGCCGTCGTCCCGCCCCCGCCCGCCGGAACCAACTGCTCCCCACCCTGCGCCTGACCGATCACGCCGGCCATCACACCCAAGTCAATGCTCACCTGAGACATAGATACCTTTCATCAGACAACACCACCACCCGCCCCGCCCAGCCCGGGTGCAAATCCAGACGCCGCTACGGGCCATCGCTCCGCGAAGCCCGTCCAGCAATCATCCCGGATTGCCGAACGAATGTCCAACATCAGCCGTTGGAAGTGCCTCAGATTGTGCAGGCTCACCAAAATCGGCCCCAACATCTCCCCTGCCATGAATAAATGTCGAATATACGCACGACTGAACCCCCCCACCCCCCGCCACCCATAAAGCTCCGGCGCGCACGCCTCGCAATCGCACCCCGCCTCGATCGGCCCCGCATCCCCCCCAAACTTGGCGTTCCGAAGCCGGATCTGCCCCGTCCGCGTGAACGCGTTCGCGTTCCGCCCGTTCCGCGTCGGCAGCACGCAGTCGAACATATCCACCCCCGCCCTCACCGCCGCGACGATGTCGCGCTCGTATCCCACCCCCATCAAATACCTGGGTTTTCCCTCCGGCAACAGCGGCGCCGTATGCCGCACGACCCGCGCGATGTCGTCCGACGTCTCCCCCACCGCGACCCCGCCGATCGCGTACCCCGGCAGTTCCACGCCGCACACCTGCCCCGCCGACCGCGTCCGTCGCTCAAGGTCCGTCCCGCCCTGCACGATCCCGAACAGCGACTGCTCATCCGGCCGCCCGTGTGCCGCCTTGCACCGCTCGAGCCACTTCGCCGTCCGGTCCAGCGCCACGTCCAACCGCTTCTGGTGGTCGTACCCCCGTCGGCCCGCGTCCCGCACCACTGCGCGCTTCGCCCGCGGATCCTCGCTCGCGTCCGGAGCATCCGGCGACGCATCCGCCGCGGGCGGGCAGTCGTCGAACGCCATGATGATGTCGGCCCCCAGCGCGTTCTGGACGCGAATCGCCTCCTCGGGGGTCAACCGCACCATGCTCCCGTCGATGATCGACTTGAACGTCACCCCGTCGTCGTCCACGCTGTTCATGTCCGCCAGCGAAAACGCCTGATAGCCACCCGAGTCCGTCAGAATCGGGCGGTCCCAGTTCATGAACCGGTGCACGCCACCCATCTTCTGCACGAGTTCCGGTCCCGGTCGCAGCAACAGGTGATAGGTGTTGTTCAGCAGGATCTGCGCGCCCGTCCGCTCCACCTGCTGCGGAAACAAGCCCTTCACGCTCCCCTTCGTGCCCACCGGCATGAAGGCCGGCGTATCGAACGAGCCGTGCAGCGTCGTCACGCGACCCAGCCGCGCACTCGACGTCGAGCACTTCCCGAGCACCTCAAACCGCAGCGCCGTCATGGCCGACCGTCCGCCTCTCGCCGACGGCGTGTCAGCTCCGCGAGTCGATCCTTCTCACGCTTCGTGAGGTTCGCGTGTCCAACCTGATTCACCCGGTCGAGCAGCGCATCCAGCTCAGACTCATCGTCCCGGGCGATCCGCAGCTTCGGGTTCCCCATGAGGTCCGACGTCCGCACCTTCCGTGGCTTGCGCGAATCCGTCACCACATCCCAGAAGTCCCGCAGCAGGTGCGAGTGCCGAATGAAGAAGAACCCCGCCGCCGCGCCTCCAAGGTGGGCCGCCTCACCGCCGGCGTTGTGCCCGCGGGTCAACACCGTAAACGTCGCGATCCCGACGTACGCGTAGGCGAGATACTTCAGCTTCACCGGCACGGGCGGGATGATCAGCTGCACCGTCGTGTTCGGCGAGATCTTCGCGCAGGCCACGATCACACCGAACACACCCGCCGAAGCCCCCACCAGCTGCGTCTGCGGGTTGTTGATCAGCACAAACGGCAGATTCGGGAGCAACGTCCCGAGCGCATTGAGCAGGAAGTAGGTCAGCGCCCCGAAGAGCCCGCACGTCAGGTAGAACGCCAGGTACTTCCGCCGCCCAAGCTGCTGCTCCACCATCGGACCGAACATGTACAAGCCGAACATGTTGAACGCGATGTGCATCAGCCCGCTATGCAGGAACTGAAACGTCAGAAATCGCCAGAACTGCAGCCCCCCGTCCCACGTCACCTTGTACGTCGAAAAATGCCCGATCTGCGTCATCAGGTCCGAGCCGCCCCGGACCGGCTGCTGCGTCACCGCCTGCAGCAAAAACACCCCGATGTTCACGATGATCAGCCACGCCGTCACCGACAGCATCGCCGGTCGCGAACCGAACCCACCGCCCCTGTTGAACACGTAATCCCTGTCGTAGATGCCCATGCGGCCCGTTCCATGGCCCCGTGTCCCGCGGCGAGTGCCCTTCACCCGCCCGCGAGCCGTTCGGCCCGTCTTGTATCGGCGAGATCCGTCCACATCCGGCAGCCGGTGCCTCAGATGCTACTCCAGCCGCCGCCTGCGCGTCATCGCCTTCAGGAAGGCCCGCTCATCATCCGTAATCGACCCCATCCCCCCCACCGAGATCTTCGCCAGTATCGCGTCCAGCCGCCGCTCGTCCTCGTCCCCACCACCATCCGCCTCCTGCACCGCCTCCGGACTCACCGGCGGCATCACCCGCGTCAGCTCCCCCACAGCCCCGCCCCCCAGCCGAATCGGCTGCTCCAAAAACTGCGACCTCCTCAGCTCAATCCACGTCGCCACCCCGCCCAACACCGCCAGCGCCATCAGCCGCGTCGACTCCATCGCCGCCCCCGCCAGCAGCACCGCAATCGCCGCCACAAACCCGATCTTCGCGACAAACGCCGCCGCCGCCGCGTCCCCGAGCCGCCGCTCCTGCCACGCCAGCAGCACGCGGCTCGCATCCAGCGGGAACATCGGCAGCACCAGATTCGCCAGCAACACGCACGCGTTCGCGTAGTACAACGACCACGCCCCGATCAGCACCAGCGGGTTCGCCCCCGTCGTCGCCCGCACCGAATCCAGGTCCTGCCCGATCGACCCTAGCGTCACCGCCGGATTCAGCGGACTCACCGACAGCTGCGCCCACCCGCCACCCAGCATCCACACCGCCGTCGCCAACACCGGCCACGCCAGCATCCCAAACAGCAACCCCCCCGACTCCGCAAGCGCCGGCTGCAACCCCGGAAAGACCCGACTCACCGGCGACGTGTGCGACACCCCGCCCAGCGGCCACAGCACCACCGTGTCCAACTGCCTCCCCATCGCCCTCGCAAACGCCGCGCGGCAGAGCTCCCTCGCCACCACCACCACGCAGAACGCCCCCACCAGCGAAGCCGAGTACACCAGCCCCAGCTTCCCGGGATGCAACGGCCCCAGCAGTTCCACCGTAATCCACAGCGGCATCAGGATGTGCAGCCGTACCCGCGTCCGGAAGAACCGCCCCAGCGGCAACGACCACGACAGCGGATCCTCACCCTCCCCAAGCACCCGCGCGAAGGTCGCCCGATCCCCCGGCCCGTGCCGCGGATCCCCGCCATCTACCCCGTTCTCTCGCGAAGCCGGTTCCATATCAAGAGTGCTCAACGCCGCTCCGGTCGCGCCAATGCCACCTGAGCACCGTCGCGATCGTCTTTGCATCGACGATCTCGCCATCGGAGATCATCCGCATTACCTCATCAACCGGTGTCGAATGCACCGTGATGAACTCGTCCACCTCCGTCCGCTGCCCAACCGGGCGGAGGCCCCTCGCCAGAAACACGTACATCTTCTCGTCGGTCATACCGGGCGAAAGGTGATACCAGCCAAACCCCTCCACGGTTGCGGCCTCGTACCCCGTCTCTTCCACCAGTTCCCGTGCCGCGCAGTCCCTCGGATCCTCGCCCTTCCCCCTCGTCCCCGCCGGGATCTCCCAGAGGCAGTCCCCGATGGAGAGCCGGAAGTTGCGGATCAGCACGATCCGTTCTTCCCCGCCCTCCTCCAGCAAGGGCAGGATCACCACCGCCCCCGGGTGCCTCACCACCTCGCGCACGACCTGGGTTCCGTTGCTCGCGCGGAACGAAACCTGCTCAAGATCAAACTTGGCACCCACGTGGATCGTCGTTCGGGTAAGGGTGGGGCTACCCTTCGGCGCTTCGGGCTTGTTCGGTTCGCTCACGCCGCCATCGTAGCGGATCCCCGCCAACCGCCCCCGCCCGAACTCACGATGCCCGCCGCCAACGCCGCTCCCATCCTCCGCCTCGTCAACGTCCACAAGAGTTTCGGCGCGCAGCCCGTCCTCGACGGCGTCAGCCTCGACATCGAACCCGCCAAGACCACCGTGGTCCTCGGCCCGTCGGGGTGCGGCAAGTCCGTGATGCTCAAGCACTTCATCGGCCTCCTCCGCCCCGACCAAGGCGAGGTCTACTACGACTCCCGTCGCGTCGACACCCTCTCGGAGTCCCATCTCCTCCCCGTTCGCCTCAACGTCTCCCTCGTCTTCCAGATGTCCGCCCTCTTCGACTCCATGTCCGTCCGCGAGAACCTCGAGTTCCCCCTGGTCGAGCACACCAAGCTCACCCGCGCCCAGCGCACCACCAAGGTTCACGAGGCCCTCGCCACCGTCGACCTCGCCGGCGTCGAGGACAAGCTCCCCGGCCAGCTCTCCGGCGGCCAACGCAAACGCGTCGCCCTCGCCCGCGCCCTCGTCACCGCCCCGCGCGTCGTCCTGTACGACGAACCCACCACCGGCCTCGACCCGATCCGCTCCGACGGCATCAACGAGCTCATCCTGAAGCTCCAGCGCACGCTCGGCGTCACCAGCGTCGTCGTCACCCACGACCTCGTCTCCGCCCGCAAGATCGCCGACCGCGTCGTCATGCTCCTGGGCGGCCGGATCGCCGCCGACGGCACTTTCGCACAAATCGAGCGCCATCCCGACCCCCGCGTCCAACAGTTCATCGCCGGGCGATACGATCGCACCGCGGACGCCATTCCCGAAGCCACCCCAGCCCTCCCCGCCGACGCCCTCGCCCCCCCCGATCGGACCTAAGCCATGAGACCCGTCGTTCGCGACTTCCTGACCGGACTCACCGCCCTCGTTGGTATCGGTGGCCTCGTCGGCATGCTCTTCCTCTTCAAAGAGTTCTCCGCGCCCGGCGAGCAGTTCACCCGCTTCCAGGCCCACGTCGAAAACGCCGGCGGCCTCGACTCCCCCGCCCCGGTCCTCCTCAACGGCGTCCGCATCGGCCAGGTCGAAGGTGCCTCAGTCACCGACGGCGGCGCACTCCTCTCCATCCGCATCCGTTCCTCCATCAAGCTCCCCAAAGCCGCGCAACTTGTCGTCGACAAGGGCCTCATCGGCGACTCCTCCCTCCAGTTCGTCATCCCCGCCAGCCTCACCGCCGAGCAACTCGCCGACGTCGTGAAGGACATCTCCGCCGACCCCGCCTTTCGCTTCTCCGGCGGCATCGGCGCACAGTCCATCACCGACAAAGTCGAGGCCATGGTCAAGGCCCCCATCGAGCGCCTCGAAACCACCGCCACCAAGATCGAAGAACTCGCCTCCACCTACAACGAACTCGGGAAACGCCTCACCGACATGGTCGAGCCACGCACCCTCGCCGACGTCGAAGCCGGCGCCCAACCCAACCTCCGCACCGCCGTCGAACGCGCCGACCGAGCCCTCGCGGCCGCCGAAAAGTGGCTCAACGACGAGGCCCTCCTCGCCCAGGTCAAGTCCGCCGTCACCCGCGCCGACACCGTCATCGCCGAGGCCCAGTCCCTCGTCACCACCTGGAAAGCCGCCGGTCAAACCCTCACCGACGAAGTCGCCAAAACCCGCTCCGACGTCCAGGCCTTCCTCGCCAAGGCCGACGAGAGCCTCCTCTCCGCAAAGTCCGCCGCCGACTCCATGACCGGCATTCTCGAACGCGTCTCCAAAGGCGAGGGCACCGTCGGCCAGCTCGTCGCCAACCCCGACCTGTACAACTCCATCAAGGCCGCCGCAGATCGTCTCGACCTCACCCTCACCGAAATCCAGCTCCTCGCCGAGCGCTACCGCAAGGAGGGCCTGCCGATCAAACTCGGCGGCTAATCCGCACATGACCCTTCGCCGCGTCCCATCCGACTTCACCGTCCGCGAATGCCCCGTCCCCGCATTCCTCGCCTCCCTCGCGCCCACCGGCTCCGCGACCAATCGCAACGCCGTCTACGAACTCACCAAGACCTCGCTCTCCACCCCCGAGGCCGTCGGTCTCATCTCCAAATCCCTCTTCCTCCGCCCCGGCATGATCGACTACGCCGGCCTCAAGGACAAACACGCCGTCACCACCCAGCTCATCTCCATCCCCGCCAAGAACTCGCGGATGGCCGCCGACCTGAAGCCCAACCTCGTCGCCGAGGGCTATACCGCCCGCCTCCTCGGCTGGGCCGCCAACCCCGTCACCGCCGAGTCCATCACCGGCAACACCTTCTCCCTCACAGTCCGCGACCTCACCCAGGACGCCTCCGACGAAATGGCCCGCCGCGCCGCCCTCCTCGCCCGGGGCACCTCCCTCATCTTCATCAACTACTTCGGCGACCAACGCTTCGGCTCCGCCCGCCACAACAAGGGCTACGCCGCCAAGTCCCTCATCAAGGCCGACTTCGAAACCACCCTCAAGCTCATCATCGGCACCCCCGCCCGCAAAGACGCCGGCAACACCCGCATCGTCACCCGCCTCGCCGCCGCCAACTGGGGCAACTGGACCACCATCGTCCGTGGCCTCCAACGCTGCCCCGAACGCAAGGTCTTCGAGCTCCTCGCCCGCGGCGGCTCCTTCCGCGACGCCTTCGCCGCTCTCCCCTACTTCACGCAAACCATGATCGTCGAGGCCTACCAGTCCCACATCTGGAACCACACCGCCGCCCTCATGGTCAACGGTCTCGAAGCCCACGGCGCCCACATCATGCACACCGAAGGCCTCTTCGGTGACAACGCCTTCCCCGCCGCACGCGACATCCCCGCCGAATGGCACCTCGTCCAGATGCCCGTCCTCGCGCGCAAGTCCCAGCTCGTCTCCCCATGGGGCGAAGCCGCCGCCCAGGTCCTCGCCGCCGAGGGAATCTCCGTCCGCGACCTCGACGTCCCCCAGCTCCGCCGCCCCTTCTTCGGCGAAGCCCCTCGCCCCCTCGTCATGCACGCCGAGAACTTCAAGATCTCCCTCGCCGAACCCGACGACCTCTCCGACCGCAACCGCCTCAAAACCTCCGTCGAGTTCACCCTCGGCCGAGGCGGCTACGCCACCATCGTCATGCGCGCACTCGGCCAGTGACCCCCGCGGTACACTGACCCACCATGAACTTCCTCGGCATCGACATCGGCACCTCGTCCGTAAAGGTCATCGTCACCAGCCCCGCCGGTGACGTCCTCGCCTCCGCCTCCGCCCACTACCCCCTCCACCAACCCCACCCCAACTGGTCCGAGCAAGACCCCGCCGACTGGTGGACCGCCACCCAATCCGCCACCCGCTCGCTCGGCCCCCTCGCCTCCTCCATCTCCGCCATCGGCCTCTCCGGCCAAATGCACGGACTCGTCCTCCTCGACGACGCCGCCATCGCCACCCCCACCACCCCCTCCACCCTCCGCCGCGCCATCCTCTGGAACGACCAACGCACCAGCGAACAGTGCGCCCTCATCGAACACACCCTCGGCAGCCGCGCCGCCTGCGTCCGCGCCGTCGGAAACGCACCACTCCCCGGCTTCACGCTCCCGAAACTCCTCTGGGTCCGCGACCACGAGCCCGACGTCTTCCGCCGCGCCGCCGCCTTCCTCCTCCCAAAGGACTACATCCGCTTCCTCATGACCGGCCAACTCGCCACCGACGTCGGCGACGCCTCCGGCACCCTCCTCTTCAACCCCGCCACCCGCAACTGGAACCTCGACGTCGCCGCCGCCTTCAACCTCCCCTCCTCACTCCTCCCCCCAGTCCTCGAATCCGGTGACGTCGCCGGCCGCCTCACCCCTCACGCCGCCGCCGCCCTCGGTCTCCCTCCGCACATCCCCGTCGTCGCCGGCTCCGGTGACAACATGATGGGCGCCATCGGTGCCGGCGTCGTTGCCCCCGGCATGGCCGTCCTCACCATCGGCACCAGCGGTGTCCTCTACACCCACACCGACTCCCTCACCCTCGATCTCCCCAACTTCGCCCCCGCCGGCCGCGTGCACACCATGTGCGCCGCCACCGGTCGCGCCCACTCCCCCCGTGGCTGGTGCATCACCGGATGCTCCCTCTCCGCCGGTGGAAGCCTCGCCTGGGCCAAAGACACCCTCTGGCCCGAAGTCCCCTACGACCAACTCCTCGCCGAAGCTGCCTCCGCCCCCGCCGGATCCGACGGCCTCATCTTCCTCCCCTACCTCACCGGCGAACGCTGCCCCCACCCCGACCCCTTCGCACGCTCCGCCTGGATCGGCCTCACCTCCCGCCACTCCCGCGCCCACCTCGTCCGCTCCATCCTCGAAGGCGTCGCGGCCACCCTCGCCACCATCGTCGACATCCAACGCTCCGCCGGCGTCTCCATCTCCCGCTTCCGCGTCGGTGGCGGCGGCGCCAAGTCCCCCCTCTGGCGACAAATCCTCGCCGACTGCATCAACCAGCCCCTCCACCTCCCCAACACCGAAGAAGGTCCCGCCTTCGGCGCCGCCCTCCTCGCCCAGTCCACCACCCAATCCTCCGAATCCATCGCATCCCTCTGCGCCCGCACCATCAAAGAATCCTCCACCACCTCCCCACTCAACCCCGCCCCCTACCCCGACGTCAAACTCGCCATCGCGCAGGCCTACGACGCCCTCAAACAGCACACCGCCCTCATGCTGTAAACTCCCCGCCGCATCACCCAGGAGCCACCACCCATGTCATCCACGAACTACACCCCGCGTCTCTCCTACGGCATGGTCGGCGGCGGTCGCGACGCCTTCATCGGCGCCGTCCACCGCATGGCCGCCGAGCTCGACCACGAAGCTCGCTTCGTCGCCGGTGCCCTCTCCTCCTCCCCCGAAAAAGCCATCGCCTCCGGCCGCGACCTCGGCCTCGCCCCCGAGCGAAACTACCCCACCTGGCAGGCCATGCTCGAAGGCGAACTCAAACGCCCCGCCAACGACCGCATCGACTTCGTCTCCATCGTCACCCCCAACCACGCCCACTACGAAGTCGCCAAGGCCTTCGCCGCCGCCGGTATCCACGTCGTCCTCGACAAGCCAATGGTCCACTCCTCCGCCCAGGCCGCGGATCTCATCTCCACCGTCGAGTCCTCCCGCTCCGTCTTCGGCGTCACGTACAACTACACCGGTTACCCCCTCGTCAAACAAGCCCGCCACATGGTCAAGTCCGGCGTCATCGGCGAAGTCCGCAAGGTCATCGTCGAATACAACCAGGGCTGGCTTGCCCAGTCACTCGAATCCGCCGGCCAAAAGCAGGCCGACTGGCGCACCGACCCCGCTCGCTCCGGCCTCGGCGGCGCCATCGGTGACATCGGCTCCCACGCCGAAAACCTCGTCTCCACCATCACCGGCCTCGAACTCGAAGCCATCTGCGCCGACCTCACCACCTTCGTCGAAGGCCGCCGCCTCGACGACGACGCCTCCCTCCTGCTCCGCTTCAAAAACGGCGCCCGCGGCATCCTCATGGCCTCCCAAGTCTGCGTCGGGTACGAAAACGACCTCCGCATCCGCGTCTGCGGCGAATCCGGCTCCCTCGAATGGCGTCAGGAAGACCCCAACTTCCTCATCCATCGCCCCATCGACCAGTGCGACCGCACCCTCCGCCGCGCTCACTTCTCCCTCTGCGAAGAAGCCAAGCAGGCCTGCCGAACCCCCACCGGCCACCCCGAAGCCTTCATCGAAGCCTTCGCCAACGTCTACCGCGAGATCTTCAAGGCCATCCGCTCCAACCAAGGCGGCCCCGACGCCGCCTTCGATTTCCCCTCCGTCCGCGACGGCGCCCGCGGCGTCCGCTTCATCGAGAAAACCGTCGAAAGCTCCAAGTCCGCCGCCAAGTGGACCAGCTTCTAATATCATAATCGCATGACCGCCGCGGCCGACCACCCACGCGACCTCTTCGCCGCCGCCGCTCACCTCCGCGACGTCCCCCACGCCAGCCGCGCCGACGCCATCCTCAGCGCCCCCGCCCCCCTCGCGCCCCTCCTCCGCTCCCCCTCCGGCACCCTCACCCCCCACCGCTGCGGCCTCGCGCTCGAAGCCATCATCGCCGCCGCCGGCTCCGAACGCCGCAAAACCGGCGCGTTCTACACGCCCCCATGGCTCGTCGAACACGCCCTCGACCTCTGCCTCGATCCCATCCTCGACTCCCTCCAACTCCACACCCCTCCACACCAACTCAACGACGCCCTCCTCGCCCTCCGCATCTGCGACCCCGCCTGCGGCACCGGCAACTTCCTCCTCGCCGCCGCCCAACGTATCGCCGCTCGCTCCCCCTCCCTCCCATTCGACCTCGTCCTCTCCCACTGCATCTTCGGCGTCGATATCAACCCCGACGCCACCCGCCTCTGCCGCGCAGCACTCGCCTCTCACGCCTCTCTCCCCCCAGACTCCCTCCACCACAACATCCGCACCGCCGACGCCATTCGCGGCATATGGCCCCGCTCCTCCCACCCCGCCCCGGGCCTCGACTGGAACCTCGCCTTCGCCCCCACCACCGACTTCCACCTCGTCGTCGGGAACCCGCCGTACCTCAACCAACTCGAATCCGCCACCGTCCAGTCCCGCGACGCCGCCGATCACCTCCGCCTCGCCTCAAACAACATCATCACCGGCTACGCCGACCTCGCCGCCGCGTTCTGGCTCCTCGCCTCCCTCCTCACCAAACCCGCCGGCCGCTTCGCACTCATCCTCCCCTTCCCCATCCTCTCCAGCCGCGACGCCCGCGCCGTCCGCACAGCCATCGCCCAGCACTCCACCATCACCCACCTCCACGCCGCGCCCCCAAGCGCCTTCCGCGCCAGCACCCGGACCTGCATCATCGCCTGCCAACGCGAATCCGCCACCACCCACCACGTCGCCATCTCCTCCGGCAACCCCCGCGCCCCGCTCCCACCCCTCTCCATCCCCCGCGACTCCCTCGCCGCCGCCCCCACCTGGTCCCGCTTCGCCGCGGCATTCTCCGGGGTCCCCCCCATCACCCTCGCACCACTCCACCCCACCCTCGCCGACATCGCCACCGCCACCGCCGACTTCCGCGACGAGTACTACGGCCTCGACGGCTTCATCCTCGACCTCGCCAACGCCGACGACTCAACCTTCCCCCCACTCCTCACCAGCGGCCTCATCGACCTCGCCCACTGCAGTTGGGGACGCATCGGAACCCGCATCCTCAAACGCTCCTGGTCCCACCCCCGCCTCGACCTCCCACGCATGCGCCGCGAAGGCCCACTCGCCGACTGGACCTCCCGCCGCCTCCGCCCCAAAGTCATCGTCGCCACCCAAACCCGCGTCCTCGAATGCCTCCCCGACCCCCGCGGCCAGTTCCTCCCCGTCACCCCCCTCCTCTCCGCATTCCCCAAGCAACCCGCAGACCTCTGGCTCCTCGCCGCGGCAATCGCCTCCCCCATCGCCACCGCTTACGCCATCGAGCACTTCGGCGGCGCAGGCCTCAACCCCGACGCGATCAAACTCAGCGCCAAACAACTCCTCACCCTCCCCATCCCCACCAACTCCACCCACTGGCAACTCGCGGCAACCACCTTCCAGCACGCCACAAGCGCCCCCACCACCCAACGCCCCCAACTCCTCCGTCTTTTCGCCGAGCAGATCGCCCTCGCGTACGAACCAACATCACCGATCGAGCCCCTGATCCGCTGGTGGACGAGCCGCCTACCACCAACAAATACAGAACATGCAACCGCATCGCCATGACGCCACACAGCACCATCACAACGCACGATTCCACATTCCCCCGCACCGCCGCCTACCACCCCGACTGGATCCTCTCCGGCGTCAGCGGCGGCGCAAACCCCCTCTGGCTCACCGAGTGGCTCACGCAGGCCATGGACCTCCGCCCCGGCATGCGAGTCCTCGACCTCGGCTGCGGCCGCGCCCTCTCTTCCATCTTCCTCCGCCGCGAGTTCGGCGTCGAAGTCTGGGCGGCGGACCTCTGGTTCAACCCCTCCGAAAACGCACAACGCATCCGCGACGCCGGCGTCGCCGACGCAGTCTTCCCCCTCCGCGCCGACGCCCGCGCTCTCCCCTTCGCCGCCGAGTTCTTCGACGCCATCATCGCCGTCGACTCCTTCATGTACTACGGCACCGACGACACCTTCCTCGCCACGCTCCTTCGTCACCTCAAGCCCCGCGGCCAGATCGGTATTGCCGGCTCCGGCCTCACCCACGAACTCGACGGCCCACCCCCCGAACACCTCCGCGCATGGTGGACCCCCGAACTCGCCTGCCTGCACTCGCCCGACTGGTGGCGCCGCCACTGGTCCCGCTCCGGCATCGTCAACATCGAACGCTCCGACACGCTCGCCAACGGCTGGCAACTCTGGCGCGACTGGCTCACCACCATCGCCCCCGACAACACCCCCGAAATCGAAGCCATCACCACCGACCAAGGCCGCACCCTCGCGTACACCCGAACCATCGCCCACCGCCGCGAAGACGCTCGCCTCGAGGACCCGATCACCTCAATCCCCGGCAGCTACACCAAAGCACCGCTGTTGAGAACCAGCACCGCCAGCTAGGTCACCGCCCGATCGACACCCGGACGAGGTTATCCGCCTCCAGCAGGCCCCGTTGCCCCTGAAGCCGCTTCGGTTTCGGTGGTACTCGCGGGCATTTCAGGCACCCCCAAACGCAAGCCACCGCATCTCTGGCCTCCCGGCCAGCCGATCTCGCATTGGGTGCAACCAGTGGCCCGCGCTCACGCACACGCCCACACACGCCACCCCCCGTCCACCCGGAGACTTTCGATGAACCGCCGACTCGCACGCCCCGCCCTGCTGGCTCTCGCGCTCGCCCTCGGAACCGCGCCCGCGGCTTTCGCCCAGACGGAGATCGAGCCCAACGGCACGCTGGCCCAAGCCACCGTGCTCTCCAGCACCAACACAATCGTGACGGGCACGTTCACCACCGGCAGCATCGATATGGACTACTTCCGCTTCACGCTGACCGAGTCCACCAACGTCTCGATCCGCCTCTGGGGTGCGACCATCGGCGTCTGCCCGAACTCCGCCATGGATCCGACGCTCAATCTCTTCAACGCGGCCGGTCAGCCCCTCGCCGACAACGATGACGCGGGCAGCTTGTGCCCGCTCCTGGACGCTACGACGCAGCCAATCATGGGCTCCTTGCCCGCCGGCACCTACTACCTCCTCGCCAAGTCGCTGTTCGCCCCCGCGAGCCAGCAGCCCTACACGTTGGTCATCGAAACAAACCCGGCCCCCGTGCCGATCACCGGGAGCTTCACGTACCAGGGCAAACTCGACTCCGCGGGCCAGCCGGTGAACGGCGAGACGCAGATGTTCTTCTCACTCTGGTCGCACCCGACCAGCACGCTGACCACCAGCCGCCTGAGCCTGCCGATTCAGTATTCGTCGGTCGGCATCATCAACGGCCTCTTCTCCGTTGACCTCGACTTCACGATCCCCAACGCGCCGGCGAACTACGACGGCACCGAACGCTACCTGCAGATCGAAATCGCCGACCTGAACGGCAGTGGCAATCGCACCGTGCTCGAGCCGCGCCAACGCCTCGCGCCGACCCCCCACGCGATCCACGCGATCCGGGCCGGCCGCGCCGCCCGCGCCACCCTCGCCGACAACGCAACTCACGCGGGCACGGCGAGCAACGCCGACTATGCCGGCTTCGCGCAGGACGCCGCGTCTGCCAGCACCGCGAACACCGCGGCCAGCGCGGCGGTGGCGTCGAACGTGCCCTGGAGCGGCATCACCGGCAAGCCCGCGGAGTTCGCGGACAACGACGACGCAACGGGTGGCTGGAACGAGGTCACCGCGAGCGGCCTCACCTACACGTCGCACCAGGTTGGCATCAACACCTCCGCGCCCGGAAGCTTTGATCTCGCGGTCGCCGGCACCGCCGCCAAGACCGGCGGTGGTTCCTGGTCCGTCTTCAGCGACGAACGCCTCAAGCACGACATCAAGCCCATGAACGGAACCCTCGACCGCCTCCTCCAGCTCCGCGGCTACACCTACGAGTACAACGCCGAAGCCGTCACCAACCGCCTCGCCCTCCCCGGCACCCAGATCGGCCTCCTCGCCCAGGAAGTCGAACGCGTCTTCCCCGACTGGGTCGCCACCGACGCGCAGGGTTACCGCTACGTCACCGAGCGTGCAACCACCGCGCTGATGGTCGAAGCGCTGCGTGACCTGCGGACCGAGAAGGACGCCGAGATCGACGCACTCAACGCCCGCATCGAACGCCTCGAGCAGGCCCTCGACGCCCTCTCCAACAAGTAACCACCCCAACCTCGCCCACACCCTCGCAACAGCACACCAAGGGACCCAGCCACCGCGCGGGTCCCTTGTTTCATTAGCGCACTGGCCTCCGGCCTCCCTCCTCCAGCATCTCTTCCGCCCTCTTCTGGCGCGCGCATGTCGCCCGTGGCACAGCAGGGCCTTGCGAGCAAGCCACCGATAGCCCCTGCTGATCCCCGCCGCCCGGCGAAGCGCGGACGCGCTCACGCCGTCCCTACATCCTTCCCTGCGGTCTCCGACCCGTGTTCAGTGCCCTTCTTCGAGGCCGCTTCAGCGGCCTTGCCCGCTTGTAGGCCACCGCTTCAGCGGTGGTATAGCAGCGATCTCTCAACATGTTTCTCTCTTTGCTTTGCATCTCAGCCCGTTTCAACGGGCTTCCCCGCTCGTAGGCCATGCCTTCAGCCATGGTCACCCTCCACCTCCCACACACCAATCACCCCCCACGCCGAACGCGTGGCAGAACAACACGACATCACTGCCATATCACAACGAACCCACCTATCCGACCACCTACGTACTTCTATTATGGCCTACGGCCTACGGCCTATGGCCTTCTTCAGCCTCGGGAGGTGCGTGACAGCTGCGTGCGATGCTACAGGTGCCAGCCGGCGTACATGCGCAGCGGACCGAAGATAGCCTGCGCGTCCTCGTACAACGCCGCGATCAACGGCACCTTGAGAAACCGGCGGCGGTACTCCCCCCAATCCGTCGGGCAACTCCAACCGAAGAACTCCAGGCACACCATGCTGGTCGCGACGTGCTCCGGGCCTTCGTCCGTATCTCCGTACACCACCCAGGGGCCCCAAACCAGGCCCAGGCTATTGGGCACGAATCCCCCCGAGATCGCGGCGATAGGGTCGGCTCTGAGCGCCGATTCGACCTGCCGCCAAAACTCGTAGTCGTAGTAGACCTGCACCGTCGATCGCGTCAACGTGCGTGCAGCGAAGTCGTCGAAGCTAAGCGGGCCTTCGCTTCTTTCATCCGGAGAGTTGTCCGGGTACCCCTCGTTGTCGTCGATCCAAAACTCCGTGTAGCGTCGGATTGCTGTGGCGCCAACGACGCGAGCGAGTGCCCGTACCGCCTCGTCGCGCGAGATCGCAGGAAACGTCGTCGTGTACAGGCTTACGTGGCCGCGGATCCCCATGCTGCCGTTCTCCGCGCGAGAAGGTGCGAACGCGCAGTCTACCGTTTCCAGTTGCGATCGTGTCCCATGCCTACACGCATGGTCGCCCTCCCACACAACAACCACCCCCCACGCCGCACGCGTGGCAGAAAACGACCCTCCCACCCTCACTCCGCAAGAATCGCAACCGGCCGAAAGCTCATCTGTGGCGAGATCCTGAGAAGTTCTTGTGCCAGATGCTGCGAGAGGATGAGCAGACTGGAGTCGGGATAGGTGTCGTGGCCACGGGGCTCGAGCGCTCTCGCGGCATCGAACCGAGGCAGGTTGCGGAGGTCGCTCCGCCGGTAGACCGGCTGGAGATCGGCGAAATGCGGATTGCACAATGGGCAGTACACGTTTTCAAAGGGCGTCTCGACTCCACTCCAGTCCCCTCGGCGGATGAGGGCGCGGACCATCGCGGGCAGTGTTCGATCGCTCGTAACCTCGTAGATTTCATCGCCCGGTTCGCAAGGCACGATTTCATGCGATGAATCGTCCTCGTCAGGGAGAGAGGTTTCGTCGAGCTCGTACTCGTCTTCGAGAGGAACGGCAAGCAGCACCTCACGGAAGACGAGTCCCGTGAAACCCGCCGACTCGAGGCGCTCGCGGGCTGCGCGGCTTGCGAGCAGGTACGGGCCGCATGCCCAGAGCTGCTGCGCGGCCTTCGTCTTTGCGAAGCTCCAGCGGCCTTCCGTGTCGCCGGTCGCAATGACGAGGCGGCCATCGGTCCGCTTCTCGCCAGCGGCCATGATGTACTCGGAGGTGATGCCGTCCCACATGACCAACTCGGCCGATGCGATCTGCTCGGGCGCAAAGACGCGAATGCGGCGGCGATAGTAGTGCCCGCTCGCTGTCACGACACTCAGCCGTAGGCCGTACTCTTCGATTCCGTGCTGCGCCAACGCTCGAAGGGCTTCCGCAACAAGCGGGCTTGACTCTTCGATGCGGATGAAGGTTTCGGCCAGATGGTTGATGGGGGTGCCGCAGAGGTGCGAGACTCGTGCTTTGTAGAGGTGCAAGCCCGCCTTCTTGGGGAGCATGAGTTCGATGGTCGGTGTGCCGTGCATGAATGGTTCCCGTGTCGTTCCGTTTACCCAAGTCTACCGCTCTTCGATCCGCACCGGCCTAAACGTGAACTGCAGCCCCCGCTCGCGGCAGAACTGTCGGAAGCGTTGATTCACAATGATCGGTGCCCGCTCGTTGCACGAACGGGCGCGGGCCACATCGAACGGAGGCAGTGACGCAAGGTCTGATCGGCGGTAGTGGAGTTCGACGTCCTCCCAGCCCTTCTCAATGAGCGGCATGCACTTCTCGCTCGGCGCTTGGTACACCCCGGGTTGCCTCGTGGTTTCCAGGAGCGTGTCGGAGGGTATCGGCATCCGCACGGTCGAATCCATCATCCACCAAGGGCCGCGGTTCTTGGGGTAGGGCTTGATCTCGGCAACGTCTCGGCCGCCGATCTCGACTTCGCGTGCGAGGGGGAACGGGAGGAATCGCAGGTGCGAGAACCCGCCTTCGGCGAGTGCCACTCGTGTTTGCTCGTGGACAAAGATCCCGAACAGCCTATGGCCGTGCGAGGTGAGGACGCCCGCGGGCGGGAGGCCTCGGCTCTGCACACCTGTCACACCGTAATCGGGGCAAGGGGGAACGAGACCGAGTGACTCCCACTGCTCCCGCTGGATGAACACCATGTCGAGAATCGGCGGGTGGGGGGTGGCGAGTTGGAGGAGTTCGAGGCCGTCGAGATCGGCGTCGTCGTACTCGCGACGGCGAAGGATTCTGTATCTGCCTCGGTCCCGCGGGCCGTCGGTTGCATGCACCCAGCCCAGGTTATGCATGTGCTCGATCAGTTCCTTCAGACGCAGATGATCCTCGGCACAGGAAATGCCGCTACCGTGCGGGTCCGTGAGGTCGGCGAACTTGGCCTTCAGTTCCCGAGCCTGCTCGCCAAACAGAAGCACATCGACTCGAACCTTCATGGCATCTCCTGAGCATCGATCCAGCGTTCGGCATCCCGCCCGAGCGAGTTAACGTTAGGTTCATCGCCGCTCTGGCCATCCTCTTAGGTCGGCTCAGGATATCCGAAGGCAGCAGGGAAATGGCAAGCCCGTCCCCCAATCACCCCGCCCCTCCACCCGCCACGCTTCCCACCCTCTTGCGAATCAGCCGCCCCATATCGCGATAGCACTCCGCCAACGTCAAGACCGCCGCGAGCAACGCGAGAATGCCGATCGCGCCGTAGGCCACCGATGCCAACACCATCGCGGCCGCCAGCATCCGAATATTGCTCGCCTTCGCCGGCCAGTTCGTCTGGTCCCGCATCCACGCAACCTGCACAAGAACCGCCCAGGTGTTGGCCAAGAAGAGTCCAAAGCCAATCACCAGCGGCCACTCCTCCACCACCACAATCCCCACCGCCGCCGCAACCCCCGCTCCCGCCGCTGTCCCCACCATCACCCACCGCCGCCACGCCCGCGGCACAGGCTCCGCGATCGACCCAATCCCCCCAAGCTGATACCCACCGACCCCCACCACCACCAGCGCAGCCATAGCCCCCCAAAGCACGCCATTCTCCGCCATAAACCCAAGAGCTCCGGCGAGCGGAAGCGCCAGCAGCCCACCGATCAACACCCCCTGCGCACGCCGCGCCGCCCGCATCGCTGCGACCGTAAACCCGCCACGCGCCACGCTCTCAAGCGTCCGCCACACCGCGATCCCACACTCCGGACAAACCCCCTCCACCCCCACCCCGCGCAGGCAATACCCACACCCCACACACGAGGCATCGTCCCGCACGTAAACCGGCGACTCACTCATCGCGCGGACCTCTTCGCAGCGATCTCACGCCTCCGCCTGAAGGCATCCGGGCTCATCCCTAAGGCATCCGCCGAACGCCTTCTTCCTAATGTCTTTCTAGTGCCTAGTGCCTAGTGCCTTCCGCTATGGCCTTTCCTAGTGCCCAGTGCCTATTGCCTATTGCCCCTCTTCACCCAAACGCCTTCTTATAATCCGCCAGGAACTTCTCGATACCTATATCAGTCAGCGGGTGCTTCATACAATCGGTTATTACTTTGAGCGGGCACGTCGCCACGTCCGCGCCCGAGAGGGCACAGTGCAGCAGGTGGTTCGTGTGACGCACCGATGCCGCGAGGATCTTCGTCTTGAAGCCGTAGTTGTCGTACACCGTCCGGATCTGCCGGATCAACTCCATCCCGTCCTCGCCGATGTCGTCCAGCCGCCCGATGAACGGGCTCACCAGGAACGCCCCCGCCTTCGCCACCATCATCGCCTGCAGCGTCTGGAAGCACAGCGTCAGGTTCGTCTTCACGCCCTCGTCGCTGAACGCCTTGCACGCCTTCAGCCCCGCCATCGTGCTCGGCAGCTTCACCACGATGTTCGGGGCGATCTTCACGTGCTCGCGCCCTTCCTTCATCATCCCGGCGTACTCCGTCGAGATCACCTCCGCCGACACCGGCCCGCTCACGATCTTGCAGATCTCCGCCAGCCGCTTCGAGTAGTCCACCCCCTCCTTCGCAATCAGCGTCGGATTCGTCGTCACCCCGTCCAGCACGCCCAGGTCCGCGGCCTGCTTGATCTCATCAATGTTCGCCGTGTCGACGTAGATTTCCATGAACAGGTCACTCCGGGTTCTCAGGACTCACAGCAGCTTCTTCAACTCCCGACGCATGATCTTGCCGGTCGGGTTCCGGGGCAGCGCATCCACACGCCGCACCTCCCGGGGCACTTTGTAGCCCGCCAGATGCTCGCGCACATGCCCGAGGATCGCTTTTTCATCAAACTCCGCCCCCTCCTTCATCTCCACAAACGCCACCGGCAACTCCCCACGCATCGGGTCGTGCACCCCCACCACCCCCGAATCGTGCACCGCCGGATGCGTGTTCAGCACCTCCTCGATCTCCCGCGGGAACACGTTCTCGCCCCCCACAATCAGCATCTCCTTCAGCCGCCCCGTGATGTACAGGTGCCCATCGTCATCAAACCGCCCAATATCCCCCGTGCGGAAATACCCATCCGCCGTGAATGCCGCGGCAGTCTCCTTCGGCAGCTTGAAGTACCCCCGCATGATGTTCGGGCCCTTCATCTGCACCTCGCCGTCCGCGTTCGCCGGCAACCTCCGCCCCGTGTTCGGGTCCGTGATCCGCTGGTCCATCTCCGGCAGCGGCATCCCCACCGAGTGCGGCTTCCACTCGTGCGGCCGGCAGATATTCGTCGCCGGGCTCGTCTCCGTCAGCCCGTACCCCTCGTTGATCGTCAGCCCAAACCGCTCCCGGAACTTCGAAGCCACCACCTCCGGCAAAGGCTCCCCGCCCGACACCGCGTACCGCAGCGAAGCGAAGTCCTCCGGGTGCGCATCCCTCAGGCTCAGCAGCGCGTTGTACATCGACGGAATCGCCACGAAGATCGTCGGCCGATGCTCCCGGATCAGCTTCAACAGCTTCGCCGGCATGAACCGCGCCGTGTACACAGTCTTGATCCCGTGCATCATCGGCAGCAGCGTCAGCACCGTCATCCCGAAGGAGTGGAACTGCGGCAGCACCCCCAGCATCGTGTCCGCGTTCGTAAAGTGCACGAAGTTCTGCACCTGCCGAATGTTCGCCTCGATGTTCGCGTGCGTCAGCATCACCCCCTTGGGCTTGCCGCTCGTCCCCGACGTGTACAGCAGCACCGCCAGATCCTCCGGCTCAGCCCCCTTCGGCCGCCGCGGCTCCGGAATCCCCGTGAAATCAACCTCCTCGAGCAGCACGAGGTTCTTCACGCGAGGCCGGAACCCCATGTGATCCAGCATCGCCTTGGCCGTGATGATCGTGTCGGTCTCGCAGTCGTCGATCACGTACTGCAGTTCCTCCTGCTTCAGCAGGTAGTTCAGCGGCACCACCGTCTTCCCCAGCGACCACGCCGCCAAGGCCGACGGCCCAAACCCGCCGCCCGTGGGCAGCATCACCGCCGCCGAGTGGCTGTAGGTCATGGACGCGAGCTTGGCCGCGATGTGGAGCGACGCGCCGAGGATCTCCTTCCCTCGGTATGTGCGCCGGTCATCGACGACCAAGGGGCGGTTGAGGTTGCGGAAGCAGGACCAGATGATGGGCCAATGAACGCTCACGGTTTTTCCTCGAGAAGGGACAACGCCGGCCGGAACCGGCAATATGCTACCGGGTCTGAAGCACTCGCGCGACAGGGAGGTCCCGCATGGCTCGTTCTCGTGATTCCCATACCGTCCGCCGCCTGATCCTGGTCACCGCCTGCTGCGGTCTCTTGGCCGGCACGGTGGGGTGCTCCAGCACCTCCAAGTCCAAGGACAACTACCTGACGGCCTTCCAGGAGCACCGCTACGCCGAGGCGTACGACCTCGCCAGCGAAGCGGCCGGGAGGCTCAACGGCATGGACCGCGACCGGGCCGCCCTGATCGCCGGCCAGTCGGCCCAGGCGATCAACCGCAACGCCGACGCGGACCAGTGGTTGCGCCCCTTGCTGGACAACCCCGACTACGGCGTCGCCGGCCGGGCGGGAGCCACCCTGGGCCTGATCGCGCTCGAGGAATCCAAGTACGACGACGCCGCGACGCTGCTCTCCAACGCGTCGAAGAAGCTCGCGGGCGACGAAGCCGCCCGCTCGGCCATGTACGCCGGCGACGCCCTCCGCAACGCGGGCAAGGCCATGCAGGCGCGGGAGTCGTACGTGCGGGCACAGGCCATGGTCGAGAGCGACCAGCAGCTCAAGAACCAGATCGGCGAGCGTCTCGCGAACACGGGCTTCGCGAACGAAAAGCCCGGGCGTGGCAAGTACAGCGTGCAGATCGGGGCCTTCAGCTCGCAGCAGCGAGCGGGCGAAACGGCCTCCAAATACGGTCGTTTCGGCGCGGTCCGCACCGTAGCCGTCCGCTCGAAGGCCGGGCAGACCCTGTACGCGGTGCGCATCGGCGTCTACGGGGCCAAGCCTGATGCGGAAGCGATGAAGAAGCGGATCGGCGGGGACTGCCGCGTCGTCGAGACCGCCGACGAGTGATTCACTCGAGCGTGGGGACAACGAGGTCGGCCCACACGGGGAAGTGATCGCTCGGAAAGACCAGCGAGTTCGCGGGTGGCGTGCGCCAGATTCCCGAGCGGAGCACCTCGATGCCCGCCGCGGGCAGGACGTAGTCCACCCGGAGTTTGAACATCGCGGTATCGGTCGGGTCGAGGCCTTGGGCGGAGAGGTCGACATCGGCTTGCGGGGTGAACTCGGTGTTGATGCGGGAGGATGACAGCAACTGCGTCTTGATCGGGTTCTTGAAGCTGTCGCCGTCGATGGGGTCGGCGTTGAGATCACCGAGGATGACGAACAGGTCGCCGCGGCGGAGTCCGCCGGGGGTGTTGTTGTCGTCGACGATGTAGGGGGCGTTCTCGATGTAGTCGCGCCAGAAGCGGATCTCGTCGTGGTTGCGCTTCTTGTTGCGTCCCTCGGGCCCATCGAAGGCGGGCGGGGTGGGGTGGCTGCAGAGGACGTGGAGGATCTCGCCGTTGGGCAGCTTGACGGGGACGTCCCAGTGGCTCTTGGAACTCAGCCGGGCGACGGCGAGTTCTTCCGGGGTGAACCAGTTGGTGCCGTCGGGCTTGGCGGGGATGAATGCCCCCGAGACGTAGTCCCATGGGAGGCGTTGGAAGGTGCGGATCTGGTCGGTGAGGATCTCGAGGCGTTCGTCGACGAGCAGAGCCATGCCGTACTGCCCGGGGAAGCCGCCGAAGCCCCAGCAGTCGTTGCCGTAGGCGCGGGCGTCTGGCGGGAGGTCGGTGGGCTTGCCGTCGGGGCCGGAGGGGGCCGGGTAGGTGTAGGTGGTGGCGGTGGTGCCGTCGTTGTCGAGGTCGAAGCCGCTGGAGAGGCCGGTGTTGGTCGGGGCGGTGAAGGGCTTGAAGCGGATGGGCTCGATGCCGCTCTGGGGGGTGATGAGGAAGGTGTTGATGAAGCGCAGGGCGTTCTGGCCGGCGGGTTCACCCTCGACGAATCCTGGCGCGCCGGGTTGGTCGTAGGCGAGCTCGTTGAGGAGGATGATGTTGGGGCGGACGCGCTGGATGACCTCGGCGATCTGCTTGAGCCGCGGGTGCTCGGGGTCTTGGAGGTCGGTCGTGCGGACGTCTTCAACGTTGAACGTGGCGACGCGGAGCGTGACGGGACCGGAGGTGTGCGCGAGGATCGCGCTGGCGGCGAGGAGTGCGATGGGGCTCATGGTGATCAGGCGACTGCGGCGGCGCGGGAGCGGACACCGTCGATGACTTCGCGGACTTCCGCGGCCATGCGGGTGTTGGGGAAATCACGGATGATCTGTTCGCCGACTTCGACGGCCTCGCGCCAGCGGCGATCGCGGACGGCGAGCTTGAAGCGGGCGCCGAGGTTTTCGCGGGCCTTGCCGATGACGCCGCGAGCGAGTTCGCGGAGGGGCTCGGCTTCCTGGGGGGTGAGGTAGGAGTCGAGGTCTTTGAGGAGGGCGAGGGCTTCGTCGGCGCGGCCTTCGTGGGTGGCTTCGAGGAACTTGCGTTCGAGTTCGTCCTTGAAGGAGAGGCGGGCCTGGATGACGCGTTGGCGGAGGCCTTCGACGCGGGGGGATTCGGGGTAGAGGCGTTGGAGGCGGGCGGCGTCGGCGAGGGCGGCGTCCCAGCGGCGTTGGATGATGAGGCCGTCGAGGTAGGCGATGGCGTCGTTGACCTGGGCTTCGAGCGTTGCGGCGCGGGACTGTTCGATGCGGCGGCGGAACTCTTCGGCGTCCTGGCGGTAGCCGAAGCGGTCGGCGAGCTCGCGGACGAGAACCATCGCGGCGTCCCAGTTCTGGGCGGTGATGTCTTCTTCGATCGCGCGGCAGAGGATGTCGCGTTCGGTGCCTCGGTTGAGGAGGCGGCGGGCGTCGTCGGAGAGGGCGTGCTGGCCGGCCATTTCGCGGACGGCGCGGGTGACTTCGTCGAGCTTGGAGGAGAGGGCGCGGGTGTCGGAGCTGATGAGCTGGACCGCGGCGATGAAGGCGAGAGGGGCGGTGGTGAGCACGAGGAGGATGCCGACGATGCCGATGTCGAGTCGGTTTCGGGCGATGAGGGTGAAGGAGAGGATGAGGGCGAGGGCGTAGAGGAGACCGAGGAGGCCGAGGACGGGGCCGTGGCCGCCGGAAGACCGGGCGCGGGGGGCGGGGGAGGGGAGGGGGTCGGACGGTTGTTGTTGGCTGTGCATAGGTCGTTCCTTCGCGGGGCCTACATTGGTCCTTTCCGTGACCGGTGTCCCCTGTAGTTTAACGCCGATTGGGCCATTCCATGTCCAAACCTCTGCGGATTCCAGAGTCTGAAGCGACGGGACACCCTGGTTTGCCGCCGAGGGTGGAGGTCCGGAAGTTCAGCCCGGGGCCGTACCAAACGAACTGCTATCTGGTGCGGGTGGCTGGGGGGGAGGAGTGTTGGCTGGTGGATCTGGGGTTTGCGCCGGAGGGGGAGTTGGGGGAGGTGGAGAAGATGGGGCTGAAGCCGAGTCGGCTGCTGTTGACGCATGCGCATGTGGATCACATGGCGGGGGTTGAGGCGTTTCGGCGGCGGTATCCGGGGGTGCCGGTGTGTCTGCACCGGGGGGAGCGGGGGTTTCTGGAGAATCCGGAGTTGAATCTGAGCGCGTTCGGTTCGCCGATTTCGGCGGGGGAGGCGGATGAGTGGTTGGAGGAGGGGCAGGAGCTGCGGATGGGGGAGGTGGTGTGGAAGGTGCTGCACGTGCCGGGGCACTCGCCGGGGAGTGTGGCGTTTTGGTGTGAGGGGGCGGGGCTGGTGATTTCGGGTGATGCGTTGTTCGCGGGTTCGGTGGGGAGGACGGACTTTCCGACGAGCGACCAGGACCTGTTGTTCAGCAGTATTCGGAAGAAGCTGTACACGTTGCCTGGGGAGACGCGGGTGTTGCCGGGGCATGGGCCGGTGACGACTGTGGAGCGTGAGCGGAAGACGAACCCGTTTGTACGTGGGTGAAAAAGAGCAAAGCCCGGCGCGGGGCCGGGCTTTGTGTTGCGAGTGAGGGGAGTTGGTATTACCAGCTTCCGATGCCCATCTTTCCGGCGGCGGAGTGGATGGCGTCGTGGTGGGTGCGGGTCATACCGGAGACGTTGCCCTCGAGGTCTTTGTCGGTCACGCGGAACTCGTCGCGGGCTTCGCGGAGGAGGCCCTTGCCGTGATCCTCGGGGTAGTCCTTATCCGGCGGGTGCTTGGGGTGAGACTTGCCAGCGGACTTGCTGCCGGCGAGGATGAGCGCGCTGCGTGCGCTGTTGTACGCATGCCCCTTAACCGTTGCCATTGTGAACTCCTGTGCGGTGATTGGCCCTGAGACGGCCCGGGCCCCCGGCCTCCTGATGCCAGAGCATAGCTTATTCGACGGAGGCGAGTCCCATGCAGCGGCGCCATGTGGAAAGTTGGCCCAGGTGCATGCTGGTGTGGCCGAGGAGGAGGAAGTTGATCATGGAGCCGGTGGTGGGGAAACGCGCGCGGAGGCGTTCTTCGGCGGGGGATTGCTGGAGGGTGGAGTCTGGGACGCCGGCGAGGTTGTTGAGGGCGGTTGTGGTGGCGTGGAAGTAGTGGGTTTTCACGGCTTCGAAGGCGGGGTAGATGGTCCCGTCGGGGTCGTCGAGGCAGGGGGCGCCGGCTTTGAAGAGGGCTTCCCACTCTGGGGAGACGGCGATACCGGCGGTGTCGAGGCCGCAGCGCTCGAGCATTTTGGCGGGGTAGATGGCGAGATGGCCGTAGAGGAAGGTGGCGTGGTTGCAGTCGACGGTGACGGGTTTACCGGCGCGTTCGAAGTGGGGCTTGCGGGCGGCCATGGCGGGGGTGATTCCCGCGGTGAGCTGTTCCATGCGGCCGTTGAGGACTTTGGCGGGGCCGATGAAGTAGTCGATGGTGTTCATGGGGGAGGTGCTCCGAAGTGGGGTTGGTTGCCGCGATGAGGGGACGGGCTGATCGGATTAGAACGGGATGTCGTCGTGGGGAACGTCTTCGATGGGAGCGGAAGCCTGCGGGCGCTGTGCGGGGCGTCCACCCCCTCCACCCCCACCACCACCGCCGCCGCTGGGGCGAGAGTAGTTCCCACCTCCCCCACCACCGCCACCGCCACCACCTCCACCGCCCCCTCCTCCGCCTTCAGCGCCTTGGCGGCTGTCGACGAAGAAGAAGTTTTCGATGACGACCTTGAGCTTGGAGCGGTTGGCGCCGGTTTCCTTATCCTGCCACTGGTCCATCTTGAGGCGGCCCTCGATCATGATGGGGCGGCCCTTGGCGAAGTACTGGGCGATGACTTCGGCGGTGCGGCCCCAGGCTTCGCAGTCGACGAAGGTGGTCTCTTCGCGCTGTTCGCCCTCGGGGGTCTTCCAGCGACGGTTCATCGCGAGGCCGACGGTGGCGACCGCCTGGTTGGTCTGGGTGTGCTTGAGTTCGATCTCACGGGTGATGTTGCCCATGAGCATGACGCGGTTGAAACTGGAAGCCATGGGGGCCTTTCGTTTAGGGGGCAATGGGGAATGGGGAATGGGCAATGGGGAAGGCCATAGGGCTTAGGCCATAGGCCATAAGAAGAGAGGCCGTAGCGGAAGAGGTACTAGGAAGAAGGGCTTTAGGGGTGAGGCCGTGGGCCGTAGGAAGAGAAGATGTAGTCGGAGGTGCGGAGGGTGGGGAGCGGGTGTGTTGGGGGAGTTGGGGCAGGATAGCAGCGCGAGGTAGATGGAGGGATGGTTTGGTTGCGGAAGGAGTGGTGTGGGTGTGTTGTCGCTTGGGGCTGCTGGGGTTGCGCCGGCGGATTGTGGCGGGGGTTAGGCGGTGAGGCGTTGGGGTGGGGCGCCGGCTTGGGTGACGAGGCGGTTGAGGCGGGATTGGAGGGCGGGCGGGGCGGCGCTGGCGAGGGTGG
>VYLF01000051.1_pt1 | contig 68572 bp, 49 predicted proteins | sample 5114371 | NCBI WGS metagenome assembly VYLF01 (sample SAMN12291773, study PRJNA351875) | freshwater metagenome | isolation source: freshwater lake | place: USA: Michigan, Kent Lake | collected 2013-08-15 | reverse complement strand
GGATGGGCGGGGAGGCGAGGAGGGCTGCGTAGAGGGATGGGTTGGGGTCGAGGGGGGTTAGGGGGGCGGGCGCGTGGGCGCTCGGTTGGGAGGGGGGATGGGCTGCCGCGCGTCGGGGGGTGGGGGGCGGGGTGTGGAGTTTGAAGAGGAGTTCGGCGGCGCGGCGGGAGGAGTCGAGGACGCGGCGGAGGCGTTCCTGGTCGGCGGGGGAGGGGTTTGCGGGGAGATCGGGGAAGGTTGAGGCCCGACGGAGAACGGCCTCGATGGAGGCGGAGGAGATGAACTTGGCGCGGTCGTCGAAGACCTTGGCGACGCGTTTGATTGCCGCGATAACGGCGGGGCGTTCGAGCTCGTCGGAAAGGGCGATGATGGGGACGCCGAGGGCCTTGGCGATGCGTGGAGGGGAGAGTTCGGGGTCGAAGTAGAGGGAGAGGAGGGCGTCGAGATCGATTGGTGTATGTGCGGTGCTCATACGGTCATATTACGGAACTGGTGCGGCTGAGGCAAGGGTATCTGTTTGGTTTTTGGAAAAATGGAGGGGGACGGGGAGTGGCAGGAAGGGGGCAGTAGGCAGTCGGCATTGGGGACACCTGAGCAATCTCTCCGCAGGCAGCGAGAATGGATCGACCTCACACCGCGGGCGGCCTTGGTGTGGACGAAGAGCATTGTGGCAACCGACGCGGCTGGTAGACTGGGGGACTCTCCTATCACATGCGTGGAGGAATGATGCGACTGCTCATGATGGTTGCTCTGCTGTTTGCGATGTGCACCGCTCGAGTGGGCGCCCAGTGCGGGTGGATTTCGAATGGCCAGCCGCCGGGGGTGGCTGGTCAGGTCAATGCCTTGAAGGTACTCGCCGGTGGCGATCTGGTGGTAGGCGGAACTTTCAGCACTGCGGGCGGGGCGGCTGCGAGCAACATTGCCCGATGGAACGGGACAACATGGTCCGCACTACGGCCGGGAACCGGCCTGCCTGGAGCCGTCCGTGCGATTGAGGTCCTGAGCAACGGGGATCTGGTGGCTGCGGGTTCGTTCGCCTTTGGCGGCGAACAGCCGGACAAAGTCGCTCGCTGGGACGGAACCTCGTGGTCCAGGCTCAGTGGGGTTATGAACGGTGAGGTCTACGCCTTGGCGGTCCTTCCCAACGGCCAGTTGGTCGCAGGGGGTTCCTTCACCACGGCGGGCGGCGTGACGGTGAATCGAATCGCTCGCTGGAACGGGGCTGCATGGTCCGCGATGGGTTCGGGCGTGAATGGGGAAGTCTACGCGCTGGCGGTCCTCCCCAACGGCCAGTTGGTCGCAGGGGGTTCCTTCACCACGGCGGGCGGAGTGACGGTGAACCGGATTGCGCGGTGGACTGGGACGACCTGGTCAGCACTTGGATCGGGAGTCGACGGAGTTGTAAGCTCGCTCACGGTCCTTCCCGGCGGCGATGTGGTGGCGGGGGGCATTTTTGCTGCCGCGGGCGGTGTAACGGTAAACAACGTAGCGCGGTGGAACGGGACGACCTGGTCCGCGATCGGTTCGGGGGTGAACGGCAACGTCACGGCCCTCGCGACCCTGCCGAGCGGTGAGTTGGTCGCGAGCGGGCCTGGTGGAGGGGGATCGCTGTACCTCGTCATGCGATGGGACGGAACGGCTTGGTCGGCGATGGGTGCGGGGATGAGTTCGACACCCCTTGCTCTGGCGGTCCTTGGCAATGGGCAACTTGTCGCTGGTGGGGGCTTCGATTTCGCAGAAGGCGTGTTGGTGAACGGGATCGCCGCGTGGAACGGGAGCAGATGGTCGGGGCTCGGCGCGGGATTCGACATTGGTTCCCTTACCACGCGGGTCTCGGCTCTTGTGGTGCTCCCGAATGGCGACCTGGTGGCGGGAGGCAACTTCGACACCGTGGGCGGAGTGAGGGCGAACAACATCGCGCGCTGGAACGGGGCGACTTGGTCGGCGTTCGGATCGGGGCTCGGTCCTGTTCGCGCCCTCGCGGTCCTCGCCACCGGAGAGCTCGTTGCCGGGGGTGACGGTGGAGTGAGGCGGTGGGACGGGACGGCGTGGCGGCCAGTTGGCTCTGGGTTCAGCAGCCCCTATTCCCTCAAGCTGCTTCCCAGCGGGGAGTTGGTGGCCGCAGGCGGCGACAGCTCCTACCGGAACATCGCGCGATGGGATGGGACGAACTGGGTGAGGTTTGGCTCTGGATTCAACGGCATTGTCAAGACCCTCGCCGTTCGTCCGGGCGCTGAACTGATCGCGGGAGGCTTGTTCGCGACCTCGGGCGGAGCGTCTGTACGCTACACGGCGCGATGGACGGGGACGAGGTGGTCGCAGCTTGGAACGAGCGTGTCTGATACCGTCTTGTCGCTCGCGGTCTTGCCCAACGGGGACCTCGTTGCGGGGGGCCAGTTCAGCCACGCGGGCGCACTGACGGTGAACGGAATCGCGCGATGGGACGGGACCCAATGGTCGGCGCTCGGCACGGGGTTGACTCCGTGGGGGGGCCCCGGCGTCACCGTCGTGCACGCCATGACCGTCCTTCCCAATGGCGACCTCATCGCCGGTGGAGTGTTCCGCGACGCCGGCGGAGTGCGGGCGAGCGGCATCGCGCGCTGGACTGGGACGTCATGGTCGCCGCTGGGCAGCGGAGTGACCAGTTTGACGTCGCATTACGGTTTGGTCACCGCCCTCGCGGTGCTCCCCAATGGGGACCTGGTCGTGGGCGGCGAGTTCACGTCGGCCGGAGGCATCCCTTCCTCTTGCTTGGCTTTCTACCGAGGCGGCGCGATGATCGCAGCGGACCCGGTTTCCGTGTGTGCTTCTCCGGGCGCCTCTGCGGCGTTTGAGGTCGCGGCGGTCGGGGTAGACGTGCAGTATCAGTGGCGGGTCAACGGGGCGGACATCCTCGGCGCGAACGCGGCGACATACGCCATCGAGGCGGTCTCGCCCGAGGACGCGGGTCTATATGACTGCGTGGTGACCGACGCGTGCGGAACGGCGACATCAGCTGCCGCGGCGTTGGCGTTTGAAGGGCCCGTCGTCACGATACAGCCGGAGCCGCTCCGTACGTTGGTCGCGGGGATGGAACTCTCGGTCGGGGTACCGGAGCGTACTTTGAACACCTACCAGTGGCGGCGTGACGGTGAGGCATTGGCGGATGGGCCGGGCGAGGTCAGCGGTTCTACTAGTCGAGTTCTCACCATTCTGGCGGACAACCACTCCCTCTCTGGCACGTACGACTGCGTGCTCGAAAACGCGTGCGGCGTGACCACGACCGCGGCGACGGTCGTGCGTTGTGTTTCGGATTTCAACGCCGACGGCGCGGTGGACAGCGATGACGTCATTGTCTACTTCTCCCTGTGGGATGCGAGCGACCCGAGCGCCGACGTCAGCGGCGACGGCGGGGTAAACGCGGATGACGTCGTCGTCTTCTTCGGTCGCTGGGATGGCGGGTGCTAGGGCGGAGAACGGAGCGCGTCGCGGAGTCGATCGAGGTCCACGATGAGGTCGTGCAGGCTGCCGCGGGGCGGGGATGCGTGCAACTGCTGCGGATGCGCGACTACTGGGGCGAGGTCGTTGAGTTCGACACTTGCGCACTGCGGGAGTTGGCGGAGGAGCTTGCGTCGTTGCTCCCGAGCCTGTCACAGGCCGCGAGGTTGGAGGTGGAGGAAGTGCGAGCGGTAGTGTTGAAGGCGATCGCAACGGGGCAGAGGGTGCATGCGCTGCCGGACTGATTGGGGATGGCCGTTGGTCGCTCCTAGGCGGGCGAAGGGCACTCCGATGGGAGGAGGCGGCAACGGGCGTCGCTTCGGCACGCGAGACGAACACGGAGAACCGGGTTGATGGAGAGGAAGACGCGGCCCCTCTTCCTCCTCAAACCGCCCCATCTGCCCAAGTCAAGGCGCGGCTAGGAGCCTGCGTGGGGACGATGTGATAGAGTTCGATCATCCTATTCGTGGTGGTTCGGGGAAGGCGGGCTGGTCATGTCGACTGGTGTTCAGTCCCGAGGTGCCTGGTGCTACGAATGTTGGTGTTGCACGTGGACAAAAGAGGCCACGGGGGTTGTTCATGACCACTGCTTGCAGTCTCCGTAGTCCTTTGAGTCAGCCTCGATCCCTCTTTCACCCCCGGATAGTCTCCGTTCGGCTCCAGCTTAGGTTGGACTCGGGATGTGTGTTGTCGTGGGATTGTCTGGTCCCCTGGTCGCTCCGTGCACCCGATGTTGGGGTTCGTGAGTGTTTTCGCAGTAAAGAACGATGCACACGGGAACGATTCGGTGAATCCTAGATCATGAACGGAGTTGCGATTGCAGACCAATTGTGATCTTGGGAGGAGGGCTGGCGAACAACTGGCGCGTCCAGCTCTGCCGTCATTGGCTTTCGCTCTCGCGTTTGCTTCGGCTTTGTTGTTTGTTCTGGCGAATAGAGCGAGGGAATCAATCGAAGTGGGAGCCCGTTCGCAAGCCGGAGCACTCTGCGAAGGCGGCGGGGCGTGGTGGTTAGTGTTTCCCGAGGCGGATGGGAGTTTTGATTGGCCGCCCGGAGCTAACACGAGGGGAACCGTGGACGTTCGGATTGGGCACGGTTGGAAGACGACATGTGACTGGATAGGGCTAGGGCGTCTGACCGAACGCCAGTCTGTCGCTACATCACGTGCGGTGTACCTTCACCCTGGCGTGAGTGTGGTGTTGAGTGCAACCGGTGATCTCAGCGTAAGCAGGGGTGGTACGCTCGAGCCGGTTCGGTTTGTCGGGGCACCTGAGTACCGCGAGTACTTCGATGCGGCTCGCGTTGTCGCGGGAGAGACGACTACCGTGCCGCGTAGTACTGTGTTGTACGCGGCTAGCCTTGGTATCGGTATGGCTGCGGCTTATGTTGGGACTCGCCAGCTCCAGCGATGGACCAGTTACCTCGTGCGACGTGAGCGATTGGCTCGGGAACACTGCCCCCAGTGTGACTATCCCCTCAGCGAGACGGCGACGTGCCCCGAGTGCGGTTGGCGGCGTGATGCCTGATCGATCTAGGGCAGATGGTGAGGTTTGGAGAGGAAGAGGGGTCGCGTATTACTCTCCATCAACGCGGTTATCTGTATTCGGCGCGCGTCACGCCGTGACGCCGGTTGGCGCGGCGAGGGCGCGATGGATGTCTTCGGTGTGCGAAGGCTCGGCGAGTTGTGCGGGCGCTGGGACGGTAGGGGTTCTGCCACACCTTCGGTGTGGGAGGGTTGATTTGGGGGCGGACCGGGGGTCGCGCTCGTGGACTCGCTTGACCCCCGGCTATTGACGTGCAGCCCTATCGGGCTGCGGGGAGGGGTGAGTTTGCGGCGAATAGGCGCGGCGGTGTGGCGGCGGGGGTCTCACGAAGCCGCGTCCGCCCTCAGCCGGCGGAGAGGCACTAAGAGGGCTTCCGGTGGCTTGCTCGCAAGGCTCGCCGCGCCACTTTGGTGGGGGCGGCAACCTGCGTGCGCCCGAAACGGGCGAAGAGGGGTGCGTGCGCTGCGGTATTGATCGCGGCGTTGTGGGATCGGAGGTCCAACCGCACGCCGGAGGCGTGCGAGAACGCTTTGGCTAGAATGCCAAAGCTACCTTAGATTTCGAGGAGGAGGCGCTGGGGGTCTTCGATGCACTTCTTGATGTGGACGAGGAACTGGACTGCTTCGGCGCCGTCGATGATCCGGTGGTCGTAGCTGAGGGCGAGGTACATCATGGGACGGATGGCGACCTGGCCGGAGGCGGCGGGGTATTCGACTGCGCGGCCCTTGATGGCGTGCATGCCGAGGATGGCGCTCTGCGGGGGATTCAGGATCGGCGTGCTCATGAGGCTGCCGAAGATGCCGCCGTTGGTGATGGTGAAGGTGCCGCCCTGCATGTCTTCGAGGGCGAGTTTGCCGTCTTTGGCGCGGGTGGCGAGGTCTTTGATTCCGTTTTCGATTCCGGCGAGGGAGAGTTTCTCGCAGTTGCGGAGGACGGGGACGACGAGGCCCTTGGGGGTGGAGACGGCGACGGCGATGTCGCAGTAGTCGTGCTTCTCGATGGTGGGCTGGCCGTTTTCGTCGACGATGAAGGCGTTGACGAGGGGGAAGGCCTTGAGGGCGCTGGCGGCGGCCTTGACGAAGAAGCCCATGAAGCCGAGGCCGATGGCGTGCTTCTTCTCGAACTCTTCCTTGTAGGACTTGCGGAGGTCCATGACGGCGGACATGTCGACTTCGTTGAAGGTCGTGAGCATTGCCGCGGTGCGCTGGGCCTCGACGAGGCGGGCGGCGAGACGTTGGCGGAGGGGGGTCATGCGGTCGCGGGTGGTGGCGCGGGAGGCGGTTGAAGAGGCGGGCTTGGCGCCGGGGGCGGCGGGAGCGGCCTTGGACTGGAGGGCGGCGAGGACGTCTTGCTCGCGGATGCGGTGGCCGGGGCCGGTGCCGGGGAGGCCGGAGACGTTGACGCCGAACTCATCGGCGAGTTTGCGGGCGGAGGGGGTGATGCGGACGTCGTCGTGGGCGCCGTTGGTGTGTGAGGAGGGGGAAGAAGATGGGACTGATGGGGCGGAAGGGACTGATGGGACTGGTGTGGGTTTGGCGGCGGCGACGGGGGATGGGGCAGCGGCGGGCGCGGCAGCAGCTGCTGGCGCGGCGGCGGATTCGTCGATGGAGCCGACGACCTGGCCGATGGCGACGGTGTCGCCGGCCTTGGCGGAGGATTTGAGGATACCGGCGACGGGGGAGGGGACCTCGAGGTTGACCTTATCAGTTTCGAGTTCGAGGACGGGTTCGTCGCGCTTGACGTAGTCGCCGTCTTTCTTGAGCCAGCGGGAAATCACGCCGCTTGTGACACTCTCTCCGGCCTGGGGGATCTTGATTTCAGTGGCCATTCCTGGCTCCTCGTGGTTGGTCGATGGGGGACGTGGGAGTATGGGGGAGGATTAGTGCTTGGCGGAGGCGGCGGCGGAGCGGGCACCTGCCTGCTTGGCCTGGCCGTTGCCGGACGCGTCGGCGGGTTGGAGGGGGGCGATTGCCGCGTCGAGGATGTCGGACTGCTGGTGCTTGTGGGCGTACTCGGAGGCGGTTGCGGGGGACGCGGCGGCGGCGCGGCCGATGTAGGCGAGGTTGACGCCGAGGTGTTCGCGGAAGGTGTCGGCGATGTAGAGGAATGCGCCCATGTTGCGGGGTTCTTCCTGGACCCAGACGCGCTTGGCGGACTTGGGGTACTTGGCGTCGATGGAGGCGGCGAGTTTGGCGTGGAAGGGGTAGAGCTGTTCGACGCGGATGATGGCGACGTCGGCGCGGCCGGTTTGGTCGCGGCGTTCGGAGAGTTCGTGGAAAATCTTGCCGGAGCAGTAGATGACTTGGGTGACGTTCTTGGGGTTGGCGTGGGCGTCGTCGATGAGGTGCTGGAACTCGCCGGTAGAGAGCTCGTCGATCGAGGCGGTTTCGGTGCGGAGGAACTTCTTGGGGGTCATGACGATCAGCGGCTTGCGGAAGTCGCGGACCATTTGGCGGCGGAGGAGGTGGAAGAGCTGGGCACCGTTGGAGGGGTAGACGACTTCCATGTTGTCCTGCGCGCAGAGCTGGAGGTAGCGCTCGAGCTTGGCAGAGGAGTGTTCGGGGCCTTGGCCTTCGTAGCCGTGAGGGAGGAGGAGGACGAGGCCGGACCAGCGGTTCCACTTTGATTCGCTGGAGCAGAGGTACTGGTCAACCATGACCTGAGCGGTGTTGGCGAAGTCGCCGAACTGGGCTTCCCAGCAGACGAGGGTGCGGGGGAGGGCGCGGGCGTAGCCGTAGTCGAAGGCGACAACGCAGTATTCGGAGAGGGGGGAGTCCCAGACGTTGTAGAGGGCTTTCTGGTCGGGGCGGATGGAGTTCAGGGAGGTGTGCTTGGCGCCGGTTTTCTCGTCGCGGAGGACGGCGTGGCGCTGGGTGAATGTGCCGCGACGGGAGTCCTGGCCGGACATGCGGACACCGAAGCCGTCGAGGAGGAGGGTGCCGATGGCGATTTGTTCGGCGTCGGCGTGGGAGAGCTTCTTGGTTTGGGGGAGGGCGGCGCGGGCCTGGAGGAGGCCTTTGAGTTTGGGATGGACGTTGAAGGCGTCGGGGGCGCGGCCCATGGCGGCGCAGACTTCGGCGATGACGGAGGGATCGACGGCGGTTTTGGGGGAGGAGAAGGAGTAGGTGCCCTGCATTCCCTTCCAGTTACCTTCGCCCGGGGGCGGGACGGGGTTGGTGGGTGAGGACTGGGCGAGGGACTGGGCGGCGTCGAGGGTTTTGAACTCGTCGTCGATCATCTTGGCGGCGGCTTCGGCGGAGATCTGGCCGGTGGAGATGAGCTCTTGGCGGTAGGTTTCGGGGGTGCCGGGGTGGGAGCGGACGAAGGAGTAGAGGCCGGGCTGGGTGTAGTTGGGCTCGTCTTGTTCGTTGTGGCCGAAGCGGCGGAAGCAGACGAGGTCGACGAAGACGTCGCGGCGGAACTCGTGGCGGAAGTTGACGGCGAGGGTTGCGGCGGCGACGACGGCTTCGGGGTCGTCACCGTTGACGTGGATGATGGGGCAATCGCCGGTTTTGGCGATGTCGGTGCAGTAGCGGGTGGAGCGGCTGTCGTTCCAGTCGGTGGTGAAACCGACGAGGTTGTTGACGACGACGTGGAGGGTGCCACCGACGGTGTAGCCCTCGAGCTGGGACATGTTGAGGCATTCGGCGACGACGCCCTGGCCTGCGACGGCGGCGTCGCCGTGGATGAGCAGGGAGAGGACGCGGCGGCGGTCGTGGTCACCGATGAGGTCTTGCTTGGCGCGGGTCTTGCCGACGACGACGCCGTTCACGGACTCAAGGTGGCTGGGGTTGTTGAGCATGGAGAGGTGGACGAGGCCACCGCCGATGACGGGTTGGTCGCCGGAGTAGCCGCGGTGGTACTTGACGTCACCGCCGGAGCCATCGCCACCGGACCAGGAGTCTTCGAACTCGGTGAAGATCTTGTGGAGGTCTTTGCCGAGGTAGTTGCGGAGGACGCTGAGGCGGCCTCGGTGGGGCATACCGACGACGATTTCCTGGGTGCCGAGTTCACCGGCGCGTTGGGTCATCCACTTGAGGATGGGGATGAGGGACTCGCCGCCTTCGAGGGAGAAGCGTTTCTTGCCCTGGTAGCGCTTGCCGAGGAACTTGTCGAAGGATTCGGCGGCGGTGAGTTGTTCGAGGAGGAGGGTTTTCTGTTCGAGGGAGAGGGGCTTGGTGGCGTGGCCGGCTTCGAGCTGGTTGATGAACCAGTCGTGCTCGGCCTGGTTGTGGACGTGCATGAACTCGACACCGAGGGAGGAGCAGTAGGTGCGTTCGAGGTGGGCGACGATGTCGCGGAGGGTTGGGTTGGGGTGGAGGCCGGGGAGGGAGATGTCGACCTTGCGATCGAGGTCGGCCTGGGAGAGGCCGTGGTGTTCGAGGGTGAGGGCGCGGGGGCGTTCGAAGAGGGTGCGGCCGAAGGGGTCGGTCTTGGCGGCGAGGTGGCCCATTTCGCGGTAGGCCCAGACGAGGTTCTCGACGACGCAGTGGAAGGGCGAGGCGTCGGAGCCGGAGCCGGGTTTGGGTGCGGAGGCTGGGGAGGAGGAGGCGAGGGCGAGGTCGAAGCCTTGGAAGAAGGCGCGGGTGTCGGCGGGGACGGAGGAGGGGTCGGCGAGGAATCGGAGGTATTCCTGCTCGACGAACTCGGGGCTCCAGCCGTTGACCGCGGGCTTATTGCCACGGGGAGAGAAGTTGGTTTGACCGGCGTTCATGACGCTCCCAGCGGGTCGTTGCGACCCTGACAAAATGCGACCACATAGGGCAACCGAAACCCATAATGGTAGCCCGATTGTCTATCGGACAGAAGGGGGAGGGAGCACGAAGGGGGGAGAAATGGGAGGGGAACTAGCAGCCAGCGTCCCACGCGAGGAAGAAGGCGATGACATCGTCGCTGTCTACTGCGAGGTCGAGGTTAAAGTCGGCGAGCGGGAGGTTTGAGTCCCATGCGGCGAAGAAAAGGATGACGTCGTCTGAGTCGGAGCCTGAATCGCAGTTGATGTCGGATGGGCAGGGGCAGGGGTGGGACACGGTGAGGGATGCAGGTTGGGAAATGGCGCTGCTGCAAGGACCAAAGAACACGACGGAGTAGGCACCGGCGTCGGAGGGTTGGACGTTGTCGATGTGCAGCGAGATGGGGGCAGGGTTGAAGACGGATGGCACCAGACCGGAGGCGCCACGGACGGTACCGCCAGCGGGGGATGCTCCCCCTGGTCCGGGGACGACAGGAGTGCCGTTGCGTCGCCACTGGAAGGAAGTCTCGGGGAGACCTGGGGCGAGAGAGGCGGTGAAGGTGATGGAGTTGCCGGCGGAAGCGGTCTGAGGGAGGGGTTGGGAAGCGAGCCAGAGGTTGTTGTTGAGGGTCCAGCGTGCAAAGGACGCGGGGCCGAGACCGGTGGTGACTTGAAAGTCGCCACCGGCGAGGATTTCACCGTTGGGGGTTTCGGCGAGGGTGAAGACGGGGCCGGGGAGGCCGCTTTGGAGGGGAGCCCATTGGAAGCCATCCCAGAGTGCAACGCCTTGACCGGACTCGCCGTTGATGGCGGTGAAGAGGCCAGCGGCGATGAGTTGGCCGTTGGGCAGGGGGAGGAGGGTGCTGACGGTGTTGTTGAAGCCACTGCCGAGTGCGGTCCAGGTGGTACCGTTCCAGCGTGCGATGCGTGAGACGGGGATGCCGTCGGTGGTGGAGGTGAAGTCACCTCCGGCGATGAGATCGCCGTTTGGCATTTCGGCGAGGGCGTGAACTGCCGCGGTGAACCCGGCACCGACCGGGATCCAGCCGGAACCGTTCCATTGGGAGATGAAGGCACCGCCGGTTGAGAAGTCGCCGCCGGCGACGAGGGAGCCGTCGGAACGGGCGAGGATAGCGCGAACCAGTCGGTTGTGTCCCGTGCCGTAGGGGTGCCACGTCGAGCCGTCCCAGCGTGCAACGTTCACGGCGTTGACGGTGCCGATCCTGCGGAAGCGGCCCGCGATGACGATGTCGCCGTTTGGGAACCTGTCGGAGCAGAGGCCGATGGTGGATTCAAAGCTGGGGGAGTTGCTCATGGTGCCGCTGATCGCGGACCAAGCGGAACCGTTCCAGCGGGCGATGTTACTGGCGGGGACGCCACCGGCGGAAGAGAAGGTGCCGGCGGCGATGAGATCGCCGGAGTTGGTGGATGTGAGGCAGTAGACATCGCCATTGACCCCTGTGGTGAGGGGTTGCCAGGAACCGTTGGCCCAGCGTGCGATCCGGGACATCAGGGTGCCGCCGGCGATGGTGAACCGGCCGGCGACATATGCGGAGCCATCGGGGAAGGGTTCGATATCGTGGACCCGGCCATTGAGACCATCGCCGAGAAGCGACCAGCGGGACGCGGACCAGAAGGCGGCGTTCAGTGGGGGGTCGAGTTCGAAGATGCGGAGGGTACTTCCAGCGGCGAATATCGAACCGTCGGGGAGGGCCGAGGTGGTGCGCACCATGCCGAGCATGGTTGTGAGTCCGGGACCGAGTGCGGTCCAGGCGGAGCCGTTCCATTCGGCGATGCCGTTGCAGGTGATACCGTTGATGCGGGGGAAGGCTCCCGCGACGACGAAGTTCCCGTTGGGGAGGTTTGTGATGGAGCTTACGGTGCCGGCGATGCTGGCGACCGGGGCCCACTCGGTTCCGTTCCAAAGGGCCATGGTCTGGATGGAGAGTTGATCAGGGACGTTCGACCATCCACCGCCGATGATGAAGGTGCCCCCGGGGCGTGGTGCGAGAGCGAGCACCTCGATGGAGCTATTGCCTCCGGAACCGGGAAAGCCGCTCCACTCGCTGCCGTTCCATCGCACCACACCTCGCAAACCACCGGACACGCTGAGCCCGATACCGCCGGCGATCATGTCGCCGTTGGTGAGGAAGGCGAGTTGGTTCACCGTCCCGAATGACGAGAAGCTGATGGTGGATAGGAGGGGCAGGGGCGACCAGGATGTACCGTTCCAGCGGGCCATGCGCGATGCTGGCACGCCGCCGGCCGAGGTGAAGGCGCCACCAGCGATGAGGTCCCCACCGGGATCGATGGTGAGGGCCTTGACGGTGGCGTCCATTCCCACGCCGAGGGGCGTCCATTCGGAGCCGTTCCAGCGAGCGATGCGGGAGACGGGGGTTGAGCCGCTCGAGGTGAATGATCCGCCGGCGACGAGTTCGCCGGTGCTGAGTACGGCGAGGGCGAAGACAGTGCTGTTGAATCCGGCGCCGAGGGGGAGCCATTCGCGGGTGCGTGGGTTCCACGCGACGACACGAGAGCAAAGCACGCCACCGGCGATGGTGAAGTCACCGCCCGCGACGATGAGGGGTTCTTGCGGACCGGGACAGTCAGGGTCCCAGACCGCGGAGGCGTGAACGGTGGAGTCGAACCCTGGCCGGCCGGGGCCGGGGAGCCACTGCGGGCCGCAGAACTGCGCGAGAGCGGGGAGGTCGGTGAAAGCGAGTACCGCGGCGACGAGGAGACGAAGGGCAAATGGTGCCACGATGCTGGCTCCTGGAACAGCGCAGAGGGCGCGTGCGTGGAGGTTACCTTCGGTCGGCGGGGTGGTCAACGAAGAGGCTGCGCGAAGGTTGCGTGGTGGGCTTATGGGGCGTGTTACAAACCGGTGCGACCGACTTTGAAGGTGGAGCTGCGTTGGCGGATGACGGAGCCGTCGGGAGAGGTGAAGGTGCCGAGGATCTCGGCTTGCTGGCGGGGGAGGGTGTCGGAGGCGTGATCGAGGAGGTTGAGGCGGAAGAGGTAGCCGGGGCCGGCGGGGAGGGTGGCGGAGCCGGCGGCGACGGCGGCGGGGTCGAGGTTCCACTCGCAGAGTGTCTTGCCCTGGACGTTGACGAGTTTGAAGTTGAGGGAGCCGGGCTGCTGGACGGGGATGGGGTAGGGTTCGGCGAAGAGGTACATGGAGATATCGAAAAGGTCGACGTAGCCGTTGCCGTCGGTGTCCTGCGGGAGGGTGGTGGCGAGCCACATGGTGGTGAGCTTGGAGTCGGCGGGGCGCTGGGGGGAGTTGTGGGCGGGTTTGTCGTCGGCGGAGACGCAAGCGGCGAGGGGCGTGAGAAGAGCGCACACGGCGAGGAGCGGTGTGAAGGAAGGGGAACGGCGCATGTGAAACTCCCTCTCTGGGCGTGGTTATCGAGGCGTGATTTCGGGGCCGACGCGGATGACTTCCGGGGGCGAGGGGGGCTCGCCGGGGGAGCTGGGTGTGGGCATTTCGGTGGCGGGTTCGCGTTGGCGCTGGCGGCGGCGGATGTCTTCTTTGATCTGGCGGAGGTAGTCTTCGACGGCGGAGGGGTCTTCGAGGCGTTCGATGGTGGCCTCGTTGACGGTGTCGCCGGAATCGCCGTCGGCGTCGTCGACCTGGCCGGGGATGACTCGCGGGGTGAGGATGACGAGGAGTTCGGTCTTGCGGGCCTGGGTCTGCTTGGAGCGGAAGGCGCCGCCGATGAGGGGGATGTCGCCGAGACCGGGGACCTTGGTGCGGCGTTGTTCTTCGATGGTCTGGATGAGGCCGCCGATGACGATGCTCTGGCCGTCCTTGACGGTGACGACGGTATCGACGGCGCGCTTGTTGATGATGGGCGCGGTGATGTCGGCGCTGATGTTCTGGACCTTGGCGGAGAGCTGGGAGATCTCGGGCTTGATCTCCATGCGGACGAAGCCGTCGCTGGAGATGGAGGGGGTGACGTTGAGGATGATGCCGATCTGCTGGCGGACGACGTCGGCGAAGGAGGAGCCCTGGAAGTTGCGCTCGACGCCGTCGACGATGGCGACTTCGTCACCGACCTGGATCTCGGCCTTCTGGTTGTTGTTGACGGTGACTTGGGGATTGCTGAGGACTTCGAGCTTGCCCTGTGCCTGTAGGGCGCGGATGAGGAGTGAGAAGTCCGCGGCGGAGACTGCCAGGTTGGGGACGCCGAGGCTGGTGACGACACCGGCGGTGCCGGCGGCGGCGCCGAAGGTGTAGCGGTCGCCACCGAAGGGACCGGCCTTGATGTCCATGCCCCACTGCGAGTCGGTGTCGATGGTGACTTCGGCGAGGAGGACCTGGATCATGACCTGCGGGGGCGCGGCATCGAGTTCCTTCACGATGCCCAGGACGGTTTCCATGTAGCGTGGGGAGGTGGAGATGACGAGCTTGTTGGACTGTTCGTCGCCGACGACGGTGACTTCTTCTTCGAGTCGGCGGAGGAGGGAGCCGGAGAGCTGGGGGCCGAGGGTGGAGCGTTGACGGTCGGCGTCGCCGCGGAAGTAGGTCTGGAGCGTGGTTTCGATTTCCTTGGCCTTGGCGTTCTTGAGGTGGTAGACGACGCGGTCGCGTTCGTTGGCCTGGATGGCGTCGAGCTTGATGACGAGGTCGCGAACGAGGTTGAGGTATTCCTCGGTGCCGGAGACGACGAGGGTGTTGGTGCGGGCGTCGACGGCGATGGCGAGCTGCTGGCGTTCGTCTGGGACGGCGGTGACGGTGGAGCTGGAGATGTTGCCTTCGGAGATGGGTTGATCGGGGTTGGCGGGGTCTTCGTCGGGTTGACGGTTGGGGACGAGGACGAGGCTGTTGCCCTGCTGGCGGAGGTTGAAGGTATCGCGGAGGAGTTCGGCCATTTGGCGAGCGTCGGCGTTCTTGAGGGCGAAGTATTCGATCTTGCGTGAGCCGGCGGAGGACTTCTCGATGTCTTCGACCATCTCGGTGATGATCGTGACCATGGCGTCGGGCGCGGTCATCCAGATGGAGTTGGTGCGGGGGTCGGGCGTGAGCGTGACCTGATCGCGGATGGCTCCGTCGACTTCGGCTTCGGTGGGCGGCTTGCCGATGCGGTTCTCGAGTTCGCCGGTGATCTTCTCACGGATGAACTGGAGCTTCGTGGCCTGACGCGAGCCCAGGCCGCGGCCACCGCCGACTGGACGACCGGCGAGGACGTTCTCGAGGAGGTTTACGACTTCGACGGCGTTCGCGCTCTTGAGTTCGATCCACTTGATCTGCTGGGTGGCGGTGACTTCGGCCTTGTCGATGCGGTTGGCGAGGGCGCGGACCTCGATCATGTCCTGTTCGTTGCCGCTTACGACGATGGCGTTGAGGCGTTCGTTGGGGGTGACGGAGACGGCGTTGGGGCCGCGGCGGGCGATCTCTTTCTCGACGTAGAGCTCGGTGATGGAGGTGACGGCTTCGGCGGCGCGGGCGCGGGAGAGCTGGATGACTTCGACGCGTTCACCGGCGGCGACGCGGGTGGCGTCGTCGGTGAGGGCCTTGATGAGCTCGTTGACGACCGCGAGGTTTTCGTTGCTGCAGCCGACGATGAGGAGGTTGCTGGTGGGATCGGGCTCGATGGTGAAGGCGTCGAGGGGGCTGCGGACGGAGCCCTGCTGCGAAGCGGCCTGGATGCGTTCACGCATGAGGCGTTCGATGCGTGGGGCGAGTTGGCGGACGTCGGCGGAGGCGACGGCGATGACGTGGAGGCCGACGGAGAAGTTGGTCTGTTCGCCGTCGAGGGTCTTGAGGAGGGACTCGAGGGTGGAGAAGCTCTTGGCGCTGGTGGCGACAACGAGTGAGTTGGTGCGGACGTCGGGCGTGATGATGAGGGCGTCTTCCTCGCGGATCTGGCCGGAGGCGACGCGCTGCGCGAAGATGTCGCGGGCCATGGAGCCGACGCGTTCGGCGGCGGCGTACTTGAGGGGGAAGATGCGGACCTGGTTGCTTGCCGCGGCGGCGGGGACGTCGAGCATGGCGACGAGGCGCTTCACGACGGCGAGGTTGGCGGGGGTAGCGACGACGACGAGGGCGTTGAGCGCGTCGTCGGCGGAGATGACCATTCCGGTGACGGGGGCGAAGAGGTCGGCCTCGATGGTTTTGACGGGCTGAGAGGGGTCGGCGGGGGGTTGTTCACCGTTCTCGAGCATGCGGAGGCGGCCGTACTGGCGCTGGAGGCCGATGGCATCGGGGGTGGTGCCGAGGCCGCGGACGAGGACTTCCTGGAGTTTGGCGGCCATGTCGGAGGCGTCGGCGTGCTTGAGTTGGACGATGGCGGGTTCGACCCAGTTGCTGGCGCGATCGGAGTCGAGGTCCTTGAGGAGGACTTCGACGAGGGCGAGGGCTTCTTCGGTGCCGGCGCAGATGAGGGTGTTGGTGCGTTCGTCGACGGCGATGGAGATGGGCGCGGCGAGGGCCTGACCGGTGGCGGTCGGTGGCTGGCCGGAGCGATCGGTGCCTGGGATGCGACGGAGTTCGGCGGACTGAGAGAAGAGCTGATCGACGACGGCCTTGGTGCGCGAAGCGGAAGCGTTCTGAAGGGGCATGATGCGGATGAGGAGATTTTCGCCGACGGGGAGGGTGTCGAGCGTGCGGATGACTTCGCGGAGCGCGTCGATGTTGCCGGGAGTGGAGGCGACGATGAGGGCGTTGGAGGCGCTGTCGGCGAGAACGCGGACGGGCTTGGAGAGATCGACGGGGTTGATGGGGGAGTCTGCTGTGTTCTTGGTGAGGAGGAGGCGGCGGACGTGCTCGGTGAGGGCGCGAGCGGGAGCGGCCTGGGAGGCCTGTTCTGCGGTCGACGCGGGGCGGAGCATGTCGGTCAGGGTCTTGGCGAGGGCGGCAGCGTCGGCCTTGCGGAGCGGGATGACGGTGATGCTCTGCTGGGCGTCGAGAGGTTCGCTGTCGACGGCCTTGACGAGCGCCTCGATGGCGTTGCTGTCACCGGGGCTCGCGACAATGGCGAGTGCGCGCTTGCTGGCGAGGATGGAGATGGTGACGGGTTCGGAGACGATGCCGGGGCGATCGGCCTGCTGCGGCTTGGTGACGCCAAGATCCTCGAGGATCTCCTTGATGTCAGCGGGGTCGTTGTTCTTGACTTCGACGATGGCGACGTTCTGGCCGAGGAGGGGCGAGGGGGTTGAGCCGTCGGCGGTGGCGGGAGGAGCGTCGAGTTCCGCGATGACCTTGCGGATGTCTTCGAGGAGACGGGTGCTGCACGCGATGACGAGGGAGTTGCTCTGGCGGTCGATCTCGATCGCGAGGGTTTCGCCCTGGGACTGCGCGGTGGCGGTGAAGGTGGTGAGGAGGGTCTGGCGGATGCGGCCGGCGGCGATGTTGCGGAGGCGGATGATGTGCGGCGTGATGCGGCCGATATCGCCCTGCTGCTGGAGTGTTTCGGCGAGGGCGGAGATCTGCGCGAACTTCTCGTCGTCGGCGCGGACAATGAGTGCGCTGGCGGTGTCGTCGCCGATGATGAGCACGGAGCGAGGGCCGTTGGGACGCTCGGCGCGGTTGAGGTAGATTTCGCGGATGGTGTTGGCGATGGCGGAGGGCTTGCCGTTGCGGAGAGAGATGATTCGCGCGGCGGGCATGTCGGCGAAGCCGGTGACGTCGAGCTGGCGGACGATCTCCTTGATGCGATCGAGCTCGCGGCGGCCGGCGAAGACGATGAGGGAGTTGGTCTGGAGTTCGGCGGAGACGGAGGGAACGCCTTCTGCGTCGACGAGCACGGTGGCTTCGGGCGGGCGCTGGTTGTCGCGGTTGCCGATGCGCTGCGCACCGCTCGCGCGAGCCTGCGCCTGGCGGAACTGCTCTTCGAGGGGAGCGCGGAGGCCGTCGTTGAGGGCCTTGGCGACGGACTGGGCGTCGGCGTGCTCGAGGGGGATGACTTCGAGCTGTCGGGTGGTGTCGTACTCCTCGGTGTCGAGCTTGGTGAGCAGAGCGCGGATGCCCTCCCACTGCTGCTTGTCGGCGCGGATGACGAGGGAGTTGCTGAGGGGATCGGGGAGGATGGTGACGTTGCGGGCGCCGGGCGAGGATGCTTCGGGCGCGAAGCGGCCGTAGAAGACCTTCAGGGCGTTGGCGGTCTGGGCGGCGTTGGCGAACTGGAGCTTGACGAACTCGGTGGCGCGTTCCTCGGTGGCGGGGACATCGAGCTGCGTGACCATCTTCTCGATCTCTTCGATCATGTCGGTCGGCGCGTTGACCATCAGCGAGTTGTCGTTCTCGGTGTACTCGATGCTGGGCGAAGGGTCGCCGGATGCGCGGGGGCGAGCGCGGAGAAGGCCTTCGAGCGTGAAGGAGAGATCCGAGGCCTCGATGTGGGCGAGCTTGAACTTGCGGAAGACCAGGCCGGAGCGGACGGGCTCCTTGTCGATGGCGCGGATCTGGTCCATCACGATGGCGATGGCTTCCTTCGAGCCGGTGAGAAGGAGTGAGTTGCTGCGGTTGACGGGCGTGACGGTGATCTTGATGTTCGCGGGGAGTGCGCTCTTGAGCGCGGTCGCGACTTCGGTGGCGCGGGCGGAGGCGAGCGCGACCGGGACGATGTTCAGTTCGTCGGCCGTAGGCGGGGCGTCGAGCTGCTGGAGGAGCGTGCCGAGTTCTTCGAAGACCGCGTTGGGCGCGGCGACGATGAGGGAGTTGGTGCTCGGCTGGGGCGTGACGATGACGGCGTCTTCGCCGCGACCTTGACGCTGGTACATGGAGCGGAGCACGTTCGCGGTGTCGGCGGGCGTGCTGTTGCGAAGGACGTAGACCTCGATACGACGGTCCTTGCCGAGATCGGGCTGGTCGATCTGGGCGACGAGGTCCTTCAGGGTGGAGAGGCTGGCTTCGTCACCGGATGCGACGAGGACATTGCCGTCGGCGGAGCCGATGATCGAGATGCCGCTCTGTTCGAGGCCTTGGGCGCGGGCGCGGTCGTTGAAGAACGATCGCAGCGTGGTCGCGGCTCGGTCGGCGCGGGCGTGGATGAGGTTGATGGACTCGATCTTCTGTCCTGCTCCGGCGGTCCCGCCGTCGAGCTCGATGATGTAGCGCATGGCCTCTTCGACGCGCTCGGAGCGGCCGACGAGGATGAGGGCGCGGCGGAGCTTGTCGATCTCGACGGTGACCGCGTCGGGATCGGCCTGACGCCACGAGCGGCGGTTTGGGCCGGCCATGGCGCGTTGGATCGCGTCGCGGACGGCCTGCATGTCGGCGTTCTTCATGGGGACCGAGCGAACGATCATGGTCGCGCGGGCTTCGGCGGGCTGGTCGAGGGCGGCGATGACGCGCTCAACGACGGGAATGAGATCTCCTTCGCCCATGACGACAACGCTGTTGGACCGCTCGTTGACCTCGACGTACGCGAGATTCTTCTGCTCGCCGTTGCCGCCGCCGAAGGCCTCGGTCCAGCGGACTTCATCGACGACGTTGCGGATCGTGGCTTCGATCTCGCTCACGCGGGCGTTCTTGAGCGGGATGACCTTGAACTGGAAGCCCTGCGTGGGAGCCTGCGCGTCGAAGGTTGCGGCGAGGGACTTGACCTGCTCGAAATCGTCGTCGGAGGACGCGATGACGAGGGTGCCGCTCCGCCGGTCGCCGATGACGGCCACACGGTTGACAACCCTCTGGCCCGGACGCGAGGAGATCTGCGCGCGTTCGCCGAAGAACCGCTGCACGGCCTGGGCTACAGACTGGGCGTCGGCACGTTCGAGCTTGATGGTGCGCACGGGGAGGCCGTTGGTCTCGGCGGCGTCGACCTGGGCGACGATCGCGCGAACCTCGGCGAGCAGTTCCTTGGGCGCACGGACGACGAAGAGGCTCGAGCCGTCTTCGGCGGAAATGCGAACCCGTTCGCGTTTCGCCGGGTCCTTGCCGACGATGACTTCCTCAACGATGCGCTGCACCGTGGATGGCGAGGCCTGCTGGAGCGTGATCATCGCCATTTCCATGCCGGGTTCTTCGGCGGTGGCGTCGGCGGTGACGAGGAGGCGGGTGATCTCGGCGTGCTGGTCGTCGGAAGCCGTCACGAGCATGGAGTTCGTGCGGTCGTCGGCGATGAAACGAGCCTGCGGGAGGTCTTCGGCATCGCGGCCCTGACGCTGGGCATCGAAGAGTTCCTGAAGGGTCTGCGAAAGTTCGATCGACCGCGCGTGCGTCAGCGTGTAGCGGCGGATGCCGAGGCGGTCCTTCACGGGGCTCTGGTCGATGGCTTCGACGAGTCGGTCGATGAGCGGCATCGCGGCGCGGGGCGCGGCGACGATCATGCTCGTGCCGCCGGGATTCGAGGACATGCGGACGCGCGACGGATCGATGCGGCCGGTCACGGGACCTTCGGCCCCCGCGAGCGAGACGTCCATAGCGCGGATCCGGCGAGACTGCGCACCGCGAGGCTCGGGCGAGAAGAGTTCGCGAACGGAGGCGATCGCCTTCTCGGCGGTGGTGTTGGAGAGCGGATAGAACTTCACCGTGACTTCGCCCGCGGCATCAACCTGCGCCACGGAGGCGATCAGCTTGCCCACGGTGTCGAAGTCGGTGTCGTTCGCCAGAACCACCAACGCGCCGCCGGAGGGATCCGGCATAACGCTGACGGGACCCGCGAAGCCGCCGGGATTCTGCGTGGAGCTGCGACCGATCTGCGCGATCGTCTGCCGAACGAGTTCGGTTACGGCAGCTGCGTCGAGCGTGGCAGGGAGCGTGACGACCTTGACTCCGACAGGCTCGGCCGGGAGTTGGTCCTGGAGCTGAGTCGCGAGTTCGACAAGGCGATCCGTCATGCGGGGCGAGCCGACGATCAGCAGCGAGTTGCTGGCCCGATCGACGGCGATGGTCACGCCCGCGCCGTCATTCGATGACGCGGGCACCTGAGGGCGCGGCGCACCCTGGTCTTCCGGCTGGGCCATGACGAACAGGATGACGTTGGCCGCCATCCGCTGGGCGAGCGATGCGCCGCCCGCGGCGTCGACCGAGGAGACCGGCGTCGCGTGGGGCGCTCGTCCCGAGCCCGCTCCGCCTCCCCCACCACCGCCGGTGGGCGGCGGCTTGTCGTCGTCGTCCTTCTCACCCTTTGCCTTCTTGAGCAGTTCGTCGCTCGAGATCACTTCGACTTTGACGCCGCCCTGCTGCTCGAGCAAGCGGCGAAGGGTGTCGGCCATGATGGTGGCGTCGGCGCGGGAGCGGTCCAGGGGCACCATGCGCATCTGGCGGCTGGAGGCGAGCGTTGCGCCGTCGAGCTTCTGCGTGAGTTCGTCGATGATGCCCATCTGCCGCGGCGAGGCGCGAACGATGAGCGAGTTGCTCTGGGCGTCGATGCGGATGATGGGCGGTGCGTCGGTCGTGTCGTCCTTGAAGACGGCTTCGAGGTTCGTCGCGAGCTGGGCGGCGTCGGCGTTCTGCAGTGTCACCACGCGCACGCTGCGTGCAGCGGTGTCGCTCGTGCCGGAATCGACGTCGAGCTCGGTGACGAGTTGCTCAGCAACTTCGAGCACCGCGGTAGGGCCGCTGACGACGATGGCGTTCAGGCGGCTCTCGGCGGCAACCTTGACGGGAAGTTCCCGCTCGCCGCGGGACATGGCGTCCACGCGGGCCCAGATGGGGAGTCGCTCGATCATGGAGTCGCGTTGGAGCACCTCTTCGACGACAGGGGCGATGGTCTCGGCGCGGCCGTGCTTGAGACGGATGGTGCGGACGCCGATGCCGTCGGGGGCGACGGCCTGGTCCATGCTCTGGATCATCGTGGCGGCCCGCTTGACGGCGTCCGCGGAACCCGCGACGACGACGGTGTTGCTGGCTTTCGCGGCGGTGACCGAGGGAGCGGGGTCACCGGGCCTGGCGGCGGCGGTGAGCGCGGCCTTGATGGCTTCCGACGCGGATGTAGCATCGCCGGATGTCATCTTGAAGACCTGGACATCCACGGCCGAGTTTTCGCCGGGTCTGTCGAGGGTTTCGACGAGCTGCATCGCGACCGACGAGAGCACCGAGGGGATCGAGATCAGAAGACGGTTGAGCTTGGCGTCGGCTGTGACGTTAGGCTGCGGGATCGCGATGCCGGACTTCTCGGCGGCGCGGAGCTCCGCCGGCCAGCGGGAGCGGTCTGAGAGGAGCGCCTGCATGGTCGTTGCCGCGCTCGTGGCGTCAGCGTGCGCGAGCGAGACGACCTGAAGGTCGGTGGCGGGGAGGGAGATGCTGCGCTCGTCGAACTGTGCGAGGAGCTTGAGGCTTTCGGCCACCTGTTCCTGCGTGCCGATCACGACGATGGAACCGGTCGCGGTTTCGGGGGTGAGCTCGACGGGTCCGCGGCCCTGGGCGAGGGTTTCGTTGACGATGGTGGTGACGGTGGCGGCGAGCTTCGCGGGATCGCCCTTGAGCGGCGTGAACGTCGAGACGAGCCGGTCGGGTTTGTCGGCGGGTTGATCCAGTCGATCGATGATCGACTTCGCGAGCTCAATCGTGGCGTTCGGCGCGGAGATGATCAGCGAGTTGGTGCGCGCGGAAGCCTCGACGCGGATGGAGGGCTGCTTGAAGAGGTCCATTCGACCCTGACGGGCGAGCTGGAGCTGCACCTGGATCATGCGCGGGTCGGTCTGCTGCTGCTGGACGAGGAGATTCTCCACCGTCTTCGCGATGGTGTTGACGTCCGCGTGCTTGAGCGCGAAGGTCTCGACGGCGGGCGTCTCGGCGCCGCTGGGCTTCACGTCCAGGGGCTTGATGAGTTCCTCGACCTTGGCGAGGTCCTTCTCGACGCCCGTGAGGATCAGCGCGTTCGAGCCAGGCGCGGCGACGACGTTGACCTTGCCGCCGCTGGGAAGATCCATCTGCGTGATGGCGGTGCCCAACGCCAGCGCGACGGTGCCCGCTTCCGCGAAGTTCAGCGGGAGCACGCGGAGGATGTTGCGGCCGATCGCCGCGGACTCGTTGTCGAGTGCCTTGATGACCTCATCCGCGATCTTCTGCACGTCCTCGGGTGCGGTGATGATCAGCGTGTTCGAGCCGGAGTCCGCGGCAACATCGAGCAGTTGCTTCACGTCGGCCCCGATCACCCCGGTGGCCTGCTGCTCGGTGATGCGGGTCTGCAGCATCTTCTCCATCAAAGGCTGGAGCTTCTCGGCCCGCGCGTGCTTGAGCGCGTACATCCGGAGCACCGTGGTCGGCCGCTGCTGGGCCGCATCGAGCTGCTTGAGCACGCCCTCGACCTGGGTGAAGATCTCCGCCGGGCCGCTCACCACCAGCGAGCGTGTCGCGGCTTCCGTGGTGATGCTGATGTTCTGGATCGCGTTCGCGCCCTTGGCGAGCGCACCGCTGGCGGCGAGCTCCTTCAGGGTCGTCGCCACGGACTCAAGACCCGCGCGCTCGACCTTGTACGTGCGCAGCTCGATGTTCTCGGCGAGCTTCTGCTGGTCGAGGCTCTTGACGATCTGCTCGAAACCGGCGAGCCGCTTGGCCGGGGCGTCCACGATCAGCGCGTTGGTCGCGCGATCGGCCCGCACGATGATCTCGCGGGGTTGCCGCAGGTCCGGGCGCGGCTGGCGCGTGCGCGGATCCAGCGGCATCGGCGGTTCGGGGTACATCTGATCGATGGTCTGCGCGAGCTCTTCCGCCCTCGCAACCTTCAGCGGGAAAATCCGGATCTCGCGGCCGTCCGCGTCGACCGCCTGCGTGTCGTTCAACTGCGTCACGATCGCTTCAATCTCCGGCAGCGCGTCGGCGTGCGCGGAGACGATCAGGGTGTTCGTCGCGGCGTCGGCCTCGATCGAAACGGGAACGCGGGACTTCTGCTCCACCGGGCGGCGGTCAAAGGCGTTCTGCAGCACCGCCGCGAGGTTCTCGGCGTCCGTCGAGCGCAGCTTGAGGATCCGCATCGGCGGGCGATCCGCCTTCTGCGAGTTGTCGAGCTGGCGTACGAGCGCGTCGATCACCGCGAACTGCCCGGGCTGTGCGGCCACGAGGATCGAGTTCGTGGACTCGATCGCCTCGAACTCCGGCTCCGGACCGCCCCGGATCTTCAGCGAACCGCTGGACTTGACCATGTCGCGGAGGAAGTCGATGACATCCCCCACCTTCGCGAGCTTGAGCTCGACGAGATGCACCTCGCGGGCCGGTCCGGCCTGACGTCCCAGTTCTTCCATCACCTTCGAGAACCGAACCATCGCCTCGGCGTCGGCAACGACGCTCAGCGAGTTGGTCGCTTCGTCGACCTGAACGTCGATCGGGTTCGCGCCCGGGATCTGCGCAACCTGAGCGTCGTAAATCGTCAGTGCGCGGTCCTTCACCTTCATCGCGTTCTCGCTGATGATCGGGAAAATCCGCAGGCCCTTCTCGATGGGCACCAGCGAGAGTTCCTTCAGCACCTGCTCGACGACGCTGAACGTCTTGGCGTCGCCCGCCACGATCAGCGTCGAGCTCTTGGGCTCGGTCTCGATGATCACCTGCACCGGCTGCTTGCCGGGCTGCGCGGGTTCGTTCAGCACGCCGCGCGTCGACATCGACGTCAGCGTCCGCGACACCGCGTCAAGGCTTGGGCCCTGGATCCGGTAGGTCTTCAGCTGAGCCGCGGGGGGAAGCTCCACCCGATCGAGTTTCGCGGCGAGTTCCTGCAGCGATTCCATGCGCTCGGCGGGGGCATCGAAGATCAGCGAGTTGCTGCCCGCATCGGCCGAGACCGAGACTTCTTTCGGCTGCTTCAGCCAGGGCTGCGGGCGGCCGAGACGATCCGTCGGCGTGGGGGGCTCGGGGTAGAGCTTGTCCATCGCGTTCGCGACTTCGGTGGCCTTTGCGACCTTCAACGGGAAGAGCTGCGTGATCCGCTGCGGCCCCGTCTTCTTGTCCTTGTTCAACTCCTCGACGAACGACTTGATCTCTTCGAAGAGATCCGGGTGCGCCGAGACGATCAGCGTGTTGGTAGCGGCATCCGCGCGAACGTCGACCGGCTTCGCCGCGCGATCCGTCTGGGACCGCTTGCCGTACTGCTCGCTGAGCATCGACGCAATGCCCGAGGCGTCCGCGGCGCGCAGCTGGAGCAGCTTGAGCGGTGGCAGGTCGGTGCGATCGAGTCGGTCGAGGCGGGTGATGAAGTCGCGCACGAGTGCGTGCTGAGCCTCCTCCGCCGTGACAAGAATCGAGTTGGTCTTCTCGACCGCCTGGAAGGTGGGCTCGGGCACTGCGCGGCCAGGATCAATCGAGTCCGCCGCCTTCAACATCGCGGTGAGTTCGGGCAGAACGCTCGCGGCGCTGGCATTCGCCAGATCCACGACGCGGGTAGTCCGCGAAGGGGGCGTGAGCTGCTGGGCCTGCGTCAACGCCTCGGAGTACAGCTGCATGGTCGCGGGCTTGGCGATAAGCGTCACGCTGCCCGTTTTCTCATCGAAACGCGCCGTCACGTCGCCGAGTTGATCGGCGGTCATGCCCCGCGTGCGCTCCTCGTACAGAGCCTTCGCACGCTCCAGCACCGCCGCGGGCTCGGTGGACGAGAGCTTCATCACTTTGAGTTCGCGGCTACCCGCGTCCTCGGCGTCGAGCTGCTCGATCAGCCCGGCAATCGTCGGGAACTGGTCCGGGCGTGCACGAACGAGCAGCGTCCGCACCTCGTCGATCCCCTCGAAGCTCGGCTCCACATAGGCGGCTCCGTCCGTCGGGGTGAGCAGCGGGCGTGCCAGTCTCGCGACCTTCGGTCCGAGGACCGAGGCATCGGCCTTCTTCAGCGTAAACCGGCGCGTTTCCTGCTCGACGACGGACGCCTCCTGCGCGGTCGCAAGAAGCCCGTCGAACGCGGCGAGCGCCGCCCGCGAACCGATCAGCGTCGCGGTTCGGCTCTCCGTATCGAAGCTCGCGCTGACAGGGTCGCGCTCGGCCTTGCCCGTCTTCGCGTACAGATCAACGGCCGCATCCAGCACGCCCTTGGGGTTCTCCGCCTTGATCCGCACCAGCCGCACCTCGCGGTCGGCGTCGGTCGCGACGTCCAAGCCGGTCACCAACTGCACGAACGCGTCCACGTCCGCCGCGGGCCCAGTCACCACCAGACCTGCACCGTTTCCAAACGGCGCAAACTTCACGAGCTGCAACTGGCGCGGCGTCAGCAGCCGAGGCAGCACCGACTCGATCGCCTGCGGAGTCGTGTGCTTCAGGCTGATGGTCTTTGCGCGGCGTTCCACCCCCGCTTGTTGCTGACCTTCCCTGATCGCCCCGGGATCGACCTGCGAGAGCAGCGAAACGGCCTGTGCGAGCAGCACCGAGTCGCCCACGAGCGTCACCTTCGAGGCGTCGGGCATCGGGATGATGGTCGGCCTGCGCTTCGCGTCCACGCTCGCGAACAGGTTCGTGAGCTGCTTCGCGGCCTCGTCGGTCGAGATCGCGGCGAGGGTGATCGTCAGCATCTGCGACTCGCCGCCAACGCCGCCCTCCGGAACGTCCAGCAAACCGATCAGCTCGCGACAGGTCGTGATGCGTGCCGCGGAACCGACGGCGATGATGGAGTTGGTACGCGGATCGGGCTGCAGGTTCAGCCCCGCGACGGAGACATCCTGCGTGGTCGTCTTGCGACCGTCCTTATCGATGAACGTCGTCACCGTGCGTTCGCCGATCAGGCCCTTGAGCGCGATGTGAACGGTCTCGCAGTTGGCGTGCTTGAGCGTGAAGATCTCAAACTTGGAATCGACCGGGCGCACGGCGTCGATCGCGCCGATGATCTCACGGATGCGCTGAATCTGGGCGGCGGTCTCGACCACCACGATCATGTTCTGCGCCTGAACCGGGACCACGCCGCCGTACGGACCGACGAGCGTTTTGGTCTGCTCCGCGACAAGGTCTGCGCGGGCGTTGTCGAGCGGGATGTTCACCGTCACGATCTGGTCGGGGGTGAGGTCGCGCACGCCCTCGGGCGAGGAAACCGGCAGCGGCTTCTTCATCGCGTCCTGGAGGGTCGCGAGGTACAGGTACTGGTCCTGCTTGCGCAGGTGCACGCCAAACCGCTGCAGGTTCAGGTTCAGGATGCTCAGTGCGTCTTTGAAATTGTGCCCCGACGCGCTGATGAACGTGATCGTCCCCTGCGGCGACGGCGCTTCGAAGATGATCGGCACGCCGCTCTCGCGCGCGAAGATGTCCAACACGCGATCGATCGGCGTGTCCTTGAAGTTGAACGTGATCGGCTGGTCCGTGGGCTGCGCGGCCGCCGGGGGCGCGGCTTGCGGCTCCGGCTGCGCGGTGGCGACCGGTTGCGACACCGGTGCGGGTGCGGCTTCAGGAACCGGCGCGGTCGCTACCGGGGGTGCAACCTCCGGCGTAACCGGTGCGGGCGACGGTTCGCTTGTTGCTGGCGCAGGGGCCTGCGTCGGCTGTTCCTGGGCAAAGATGGACACCGGCATCCCGGCGGATGACGCCAGAGTCGCGGCCACCAACAGCGTCTTGGTTCGTCGCATGTGAACCTCCCTGTCGCAAACACTCAAACACAACCGATTGTCGGCCCGCCCCAACAAACCACGACCGGCGGGGTGCGACCAATGCGTCAGTCTACCTCATCCGATGGGCCGACGCGAGGCAAGGGTTTCCCCGTTGCTCAGCTCGAACCGCTGCCCACCGATCTCGAACACCGCCCGCTCTCCGCTCCCGCCGATCAGCACCGCGTCCAGCACCCGCTCGCCCGGCCTTACCGCCAGCGACTCGCCGCTCTTGCGGTTCACCATCACAACCGACAGCCCCGAGCGTCCCGACATCACCCCGCTCAACGCCCAATCTTCATACGGAGGAAACACAACCGGGGGCGCGGGAACTGCCGGATCGACCGGTGCCGCGGCTTCTGCTATGGGTTTGTCCGGGGGCTGCGCCCGTCGGAAGACGTTGCGGGCCGCCATCGCCGCGGCGTACTGGGCCCCGTCTTCCCCAACCTGCGCGACCACCGGGTCGGGCAGATCCTTCGGCACCCATTGCGGCATGAACAGACTCGCAACATCGAGCCGCAGCTCGAATCGCTCGCGTTCCTTCCCCAGCGGCCGAACGGCGAAGGAGTCCACACGGTGCAGCCAGGGCTGCGCCTGGATCACCGCGATGCAGCGTGAAACTTGCTCCAGCGTCCCCACACCCTTCACCGAGGCCCGCAGCGCGATGAAGTCAGGGTCAGCATTCAACAGCTTTTTCACCGTCGGCGGCACACCCTTGGAGCGCGTCAGGGGGTTCTCTTCCTCCCGAGGTTGGAACGTATCGATCACGATCCCTTGCATCCCCTCCTGCTCCATCACCCGGTTCAGCCCCGTGCGCAGCCGATGCTCGACGACGTCCAACTGATCGCCCAACGTCGAAGCGGCCACCGCGCGGATCTTCGCTTCAGCCTCCTTGCGCCGGTCGATGATCCCCTGCAAACGATCGATCGACGCGCCGATGCCCTCGATCTCGCCCTGAATCTCGTCGCGAGGAACGGAGTACACCGTGCGGTACGTCATCGTGAGCGCGAGCAGGCCCGCCGCGGCACCGCCCCCAATCAGCCATTGCTTCCGGGAGATCTTCACTTCGCATCTCCCTTCTTGGGCTTCGGCGCCGGATTCTCACCCTCGGGCTTCGGATCCGCTGGTTTGGGCGGTTCGTACTTGGGCGCGAGCTTGTTCGACGAAAGATCGAGGGCGAATCGCTCGGGCATGTCGGGGCCGGAACTGACGACGTCGTAGATGCCGCGCTCGAGGAGCGTCTCCCGGTAGCTGCCGACGCCGTCGCCGCCCCTTTGCGTTCCGGCGAGCTTCAGCGAGATCACGTTGGCGGGAACCCACTCTCCTGATGGGAACGACGCGCCCTTCTTCGGCACGAACGACACATCGGACCGCAGGCTTCCGGTGAAGTCGTCCAGCACGCAGCGTCCCGCGGGGAGCGCGGCCTCCGCAAAGTGTCGCAGCCAGTCCGGGCGAGATTCCTTCCACATCGCGAGATGCGTGGCGCGGGCTTCCATCGCGAGTGCCTCGTCGGCCTTCTTTCGCAACGACGCCTCGGCCGACTGCAGATCTGCGCGTTTGCTCTCGAGGTCCCGCAGCGTGCGCTTCGCGGTCACAAACCCGAAGCCGCCGAAGACGATCACCCCCAGAGTCGCCACGAGCGCGATCTGCCTCTGACGCAGGTACCGGTCGGGAGCACGCCGCGGATTCGCAAAGTCCAGCGTCGGACGGTTGATCACCTGCTCGAGCAGCAACCCCGCGAGCGGCGCGGCGATCGCGCGTTCACCCTCTGGCATGTGGTCCGGGAGCGTCACACCGGGCGGAACCGTCACGGTATCCGGAGAACACGACAACCCCGCGGCGCAGCGTTCGGCCACCCGCTTGGCGAGATCGCCTTCGCCGATGACCGCCGCGACCTCCACTTCGGCGATCGAACGGCCCGAGCGGAAGCTCATCCACGTTCGCTTGGCCTCGACGCTCAATCGCTCGGCGAAGGAATCGATCTCATCGCGCTGCGTCGGGCGAGGCACGTCCGCCGCGCGTGCGAAGAGCATGCGGCCGTCGTGAACCACCACGAACTCCGTGGAACTCGCGCCCACGGCGATCCCCAGCACCGGGCCCGCACGCCGCTGCGACAACTCCGCGAGCAGCGAGGCAGCTCCGAACGATCGCAGCCCGATCCGGCTCAGCTTGAGACCCGCCGCGCTCACCACCTGCCGACACCACGCGACACGCTCGGCCGGCATCGCGCCCGCGAGAACAGCGGTGGACTTCGACCCGCCGGTCAGTTCTTCGCCTACCACGGCGTAATCGATCGCCGCGCCGTCCAAACCCATCGTGAGCTGGCGCGACATCTGCAGCCGAACCATGTTGGAGAGGTCCGCTTCGGTCAGCTCCGCGTTCGCGGGAAGGCTCAACTGCTTGAGCACGATGTCGCCGCGAGAGATCGCGAGAACCACTTTGCCCTTTGGCAACCCGGCCCGCTCAAACTCGCTCCCGACCCACTCACCGATCGCCTTCGGGTTGTCCGCGGGGACCGTCTCCGGGCGGAACGCGCTCAGCCAACGTCGCACCTCGACGCGCGACGAGTGCATCGTGGCCGTGATCGCCGTGAGGCGAGTGCCGTCAAGCTCAAGCACGCTGTACTCGCCCTTCGCGCCCAATTGCTACCTCCGTGGCTTGCTGGTCCAACGTCCGAGCCGCCGATCGCTCGGCGGCGCTCTCGCGGGCTCCTGCGGCGGGGCATCTTGCCCCTGCGCGTCGGCTCCCTGATCTTTCGCCGCCTCCGCGTCCCTGTCCCCCGCTTCCTCGTTCTTTTCCTTCTCCGCCCGAACCGGCCGACGCGAGGCGATCCCCGGGGGAGCCGGCTGAGTATCCACCGGCTCAACACCCTCCGCCGTCGCGGCGACGTTCTCCTCGCCGCTCTTGAGCTCCCGCGCAGACTCCGCCTCCCGGACAATCGCCCTCGCTCGCTTCAGGTGCGTGACGTCCCTCAGGTACGCGATCCTGGCGACCGGCCCCGCCACGTCAATCACCGCTTCCAGCACCACCGGCCGCGACAACCGGATCTCCTCGCCCCCATCTTCCCCCCCCACTTCCGCCGCCTCAGCCGCCGCGATCCCGGCCTCAACGCGGACCCTGAACTGCGTGCACCGCGTCCCCAGCCAATCCACGGCAAGCAGAAACTGCTCCTTCGTCAGCACTCCCTCTTTCACCGGCCACGCAAGGTCCAACTTCAGGTCCGCCGCGAGCGAATCCCGCATCTGAACGATCCGCTCGGCCGCCGGAAGATCGATCCCGGGAATCGCCGCCAACACCACCGCCGGTGCGGTCGAGAGATCCACCCGCGACAGCCGATACAGATCGTTGTTCGTCGTGAAGATGTCGAGCATCACCCCCCACTCTTCCGGGGGCACGCCCTTCTCTTGCAGCAGCGCGACGAGTTCGGAGTCTTTCTTCAGCGGCTCGCGGTTCTTGAAAATCTCCGCGGCGACCTTCGTCACGTCCTCGCCGAACCGTTCCTTGAACGCGGCCTCGAGTTCCTGGGACCATTTCAGTCCGAGGTCGATCCGAGAGCGCCCGGCGTACTGCGCGTTCCCCTCGCCGATCCCAGCCTGAATATTCGGGTCAAACGCGAACGTCGTGAGCATCGCCAGCAAGCCCGGGCCAGCCGCCGATTCGCCACCTGGTCCTTCGCTGTCAACCGCCGCGCCGAACAGATCCGCTTCCGAAACCCCCGTCACACCCGCGAGTGCCTCGACACACTCGAAGCCCCCACCCCGCTTCGAGACGATCGAGCCCGCCAGTGTTTCGTTCACACCCGGGAGCTTCGCGAGCATCTCGGCGGTCGCCGCGTTGACATCCAGTCGCCCCGCCTCCGCGATCAAGATCGGCCCTGGGAGCCCGTCCGCCCCGTCCCACCGCACCAGCCGCACGATCCCCACGCCGCCGTGAACCTCGGTCCGCCACCCCTCCGACACCTCCGCCGGTGTACCCGACAGAATCGCCTCCCGCTGCGCTGCAAGCTGCGACTGAACCGCCAGAACCCCCGACCACGCCAGCGCACGCGATTGCAACGCCCCCAGCGATGCCGCGGCGAGATCCTGGTGCGCGTTCGACTGCCGCAGGATCGTCGCGCCGATGATCGACGCGAGCACAACCACGACAAGAACCCCGAGCAGCACCGTGGCGCGACGGGTCATGGCGCCACCTCCTGCTTCTCGATCTCGCCCGCGTCGTGGATCGCGATCACCGTCACACGGCTCGGTGGTGGCAGCAGTTCATCCGCGGCGTCCCGTTCCACCGGCGACTCCGGCTTCGCGTCGTCTTCGCCATCACCCGTGACCGGCGCCACCGGTGCGGGCTCGTCCACCACCTCGGGCTCGCCAAACCACAGAGCGATCTCGACAGCAGACGGCACCCCGCCCGCGGCAACGCTGTCGAACTGCTCGACCCACTCCGAGCCCTGGCGGAACCGAAACCGAACGCGCGAGACTCCGGTCAGAATCGGCTCGTACCCGCCTCCGTCCCGCCGAGCGAGGACCTGGCCAGCCGACTCTTCAAATCGGTACTCGCTCTGCGTCGCATCTCCGAGCGCCTCGGCACCGGTCGCGTCCAGCCGCACCGAGCGCTTCGCGATCGCGATGGAACCCGAGTCGCCCTTGATGCCAGATGCTCCGCTGTCCGTGCGGGCGACGCATGTGGCGAGGTCGTCCTCGATGCATGCGAACAAACGCGTGGCGCCGATCTCGCGTCCCGCGTGCTTCTCGAGCCTTGCACGATCGTCCAGCACGCTCCACATGAACGAGTACACCGCGCCCGCCAGCATCACCACGAGCAGCACCGCCACCATCATCTCGACCAGCGAAAACGCGCGACGCTTCATGTGCCACCCCCGCGTCCGCGGCTGGCGGGTCGGCGTGCCGGCTGCTTTGCTTCGTTCGCCGCGCCGCGTCGCGCCGCCTCGTTCAAAGGGTCTTCCTCCGCCTGCTCCCCGACCTGCGGCGACATCTGCACGAGCTGCGAGAGCTGGAAGGACGCGACGACGCGATCCGATCCGGGCGGATCCATCAACACCGCGCGGACCTTGACCATCGTCAACCCCTCGAACTCGGAGGGTTCGGTTTCGATCTGCAGTTCCCACGCCGACGGCGTCGCCGACTCGTCGAACGATCCGTCACGGTCGTCGCGCCATTCCGGAACCGGCCCGTTCAACGTCTCCGGCGTCGCAATCCCCGCCTCGATCTGCGAGATCGCGCCCCGAGCAAGATCCGCGGCACGCTCGATCCGGGCGGTTCGCTCCGCCGCGTTCAGCGATTGCACCACGACCGAGTAGATCGTCGTCGCGGCGGCGACGAAGATCGCGACAGCGATCATGCACTCGAGGAGAATCGAGCCCGGGCGAATCTTCACACGCCCTCCCCCGCGTCTTTGGGTGTTTCCGGCGGAGTCGATGGACGGGGCTCGTCAGCGGTCGCCTCGTCCTCATCCGCTGCGATGTCCTGATCTTCAGGTCGCAGCAGCGGCCCGACCGTCAGTCGACCGGACCACGACGACACCGTGACCTCACCCATTCGATCCGGCGGCGCGTGCAACTCGATCCGCCCGGTGCTCCGGACCGTGCCATCGGGGAGGATGTTCCAGAGCACATCGTCCGTCGCGGCAGGCGGCTTCATGTCCGTCGGAGGGGGGGCCTCGTCCTCTTCCGTTGCGAGCAGCAGTCGGAAAGACCCCTCGAAGACCATCAGCGGCCGCCGGATCTCCTCGGCCCCGGATTCCTCTTCCGCCTCTGTGTTCGCCCACGAGGCCAGGAGCACCGTGGGGCCGTCGGCCGATCGAACAACACGGACCGAGACGACGTCCCCGCGCTCGATCGCGATGGCCCGCGCGGAATCCAGCGAGGCCTGGATGCTGGAGATCACCGCGCCATCAACAAGTTTGGGCGACCAGTTCGTAAGGCTCGGGAGCGCGAGGCCAGCGAGGACGACAAAGATCGACAGCGCGACAAGCACCTCGATCAGCGAGAACGCCCTGCCTATGCGCAGCGAACAACCCACCGGACCGCGACACGGGGTGCGTGTGGTCCAGCGGGTTCGCACGGCTCTCAGCCGCCCTTCGTCGAGCCGCCCCCGGAAGTGCCGGAGTCGGTCGCACCGCCCGTGCCCGAGTTGGCATCATCCATGCCTTCCCAGGAGGTGATGTCGTCCTCGGTCCCTTCAACCCGATCCGGGCCATAGGACCACAGGTCGTAGGTGGTTTCGTCGCCGTGCTCCGATGCGGCGCGGTAGCCCCACTCGTTGCCCCAGCTGTCCTTGGGCATCGGCTTCTCGAGGAGCTTCTCCCAGTTCTTCACCGCGTCCTCGTCGGTCATGGCTTCCTTGTTCCACAGAACCTGGATGCCCTCATCGTCCGACGGGTACCGGCTGTGCACAAGCTTGAACTGCTTCAGGGCCTTCTGGATTTCCTGCAGCTGGATCTTGCCCAGCCGTGCGTCCGCCTTCTCCTTCGCGCCCATGACGTTGTACGCCACGAGACCGCCGATCGCGAGAACGATCAGAATCACGATCATCACTTCAATCAGCGAAAAGCCCCGGCGGACATTCGCCAGCACACGGTTCCGGTTCTGCATACGACTTCCTTTCCCGATCAAAGACCGATCCGCGACCACTGGGGGTCGCAGCTGCATCATACACGCTCTGACGCACGAGCCCACCCGCCGGTTCCCCCGGACGTATTCTTCACAGAAAACCCCGGTGGCTCACCCGATGTTCGAGGACGCCTGCACCAGCGGGAGGATCAGGGCCATCGCCACCGTCAGCACCACCCCGCCGATCACCACCAGGACCAGCGGCTCGATCAGCTTGGTCGCGATCTGCAGACCACGGCTCAGCCGCCCCTCGATCGTGGTCGCGACCTTGAGCAGCACCTCGTCCAGGTTGTTCGCCGCCTCGCCCATCCGGATCATCTCGATCACGTCGTCCTCGAACAGCTTGCTTTCTTCCAGCGGAACCGCAAGGTGCTGCCCCGCCTTCACCGCGTCCGCCGCCGCCGCGATCGCCCGCGACATCACCACGTTCCCGGTGCCGTCCTTGGCGATGTGCAGCGCGGCAAGCATCGGAACCCCGTTGTCCAGCATCGTCCCGAGCAACTGGCAGAACCGGCTCGTCGCGTGCGTCTTCACGAGCTTGCCGATGATCGGCGCGTTGAGCTTCGCGTCCTCGAGGGCCGCTCGAAACCTCGGCGTCCTCGCCGCGACGAACACCCCGGCCACCACGAGCCCCAGGCCCGTCGCGGTGAACAAACCGTACTTCGTCAAGGCGTCGCTCATGCCGAACACAACCTTGGTGACCATCGGCAGCTCGCCGCCCATGCTCGACAGCGTCTCGCGGAACTTGGGGACGAAGAACCCGAAGATCACCCCCGCGATCACCGTCCCCATCGCGCCCAGAATCGCCGGGTAAACAAGGCTCCCGATGACCTGCGCCCGCAGCTCCGCCTGCGCGAGCGTCATCGCTCCGAGTCTCGAAAACACCTTCTCGAGGAACCCGCCCTTCTCACCGGCCCGCACCATCGCCACGTGAACCGATGGAAACGCCCCGGGACGCTCGGACATCGCCGTCGCGAGCTCGACGCCCTTCTCCACCTGCTCCGCGAGTTCGCGGAACACCTGCGCGAGACGGGGCTTGGCCTTCCTCGCCCCCAGGAGCTTCAGCCCTCGCAAGAGCGGCACCCCCGCGTGCAGCAGATCCGCCAACTGGCCGTAGCTCTCCGCCAACGCCCGAACCGAGATCCCACCCCCCGCCGGCCGGCCATCACCCCGGGCCTCGATCGCCACCGGAGTCAGTTGGCGAGACTCAAGCTCCGCGATGACCGCCTGCTCGCTCGGCGCGGCCAGCACCCCGCGAACCTTCTGGCCCGCAGTGCTGAGTGCCGTGTACTCGTAGTGCGCCACAAATACACGATATCACGCCCGGCCGGGCGAGGCGCACCCCCTCCCCGCGCGGTACGCTGGGCCACCATGAACGCCAGCCGATCCATCGCCGGACTCCTCGCATCCCTCGCTGTCGCCGCATCGGCCGCGGCACAGCCCGACAACCGCCCACTGCCGCACGGGGCCCTGCCCACACCCGCTCAGGTCGCTTGGCACCGCCTGGAGTTCTACGGGTTCATCCACTTCGGGGTGAACACGTTCACCGACCGCGAGTGGGGTATGGGCGACGAGGACCCCGCGATCCTCGCCCCGACCGCGCTCGATTGCCGCCAGTGGGCCAAGGTCGCCAAGTCCGCCGGCATGAAGGGCCTGATCCTGACCGCCAAGCACCACGACGGTCTCTGCCTCTGGCCGACGAAGACCACCGACCACAACATCACCAAGACCAGGATCGCGGACGGGAAGGGCGACCTCGTCGGAATGCTCGCCCAAGCCTGCCGCGACGAGGGGCTGAAGTTCGGCGTGTACCTCTCCCCGTGGGATCGGAACAACGCGAACTACGGGAAGCCGGAGTACGTCACGACGTACCGCGCGCAGCTCGAGGAACTCCTTACCGGCTACGGTCCGCTCTTCGAGGTCTGGCACGACGGGGCCAACGGCGGCGACGGCTACTACGGCGGAGCGAGGGAGAATCGCACGATCGACAAGCTCAGCTACTACGGCTGGCCCGAAACCTGGGCCCTGATCGCCAAGCTCCAACCAGACGCGGTGGTGTTCAGCGACGCCGGCCCCGGCTGCCGTTGGGCGGGCAACGAGCGGGGCGTCACGTCGGAGACGAGCTGGCAGACCATTGACAACGGCAACCGCGCGCCCGGGCTCTCCTATAACGACCTCGATGTTGGCAAGGAAGGCGGTACCCACTGGGTTGGCGTCGAAGCCGACGTCTCCATCCGACCCGGCTGGTTCTACCACGAATCCGAGGACTCGAAGGTCAAGAGCGCATGGCAGCTCTTCGACATCTGGCTCCAATCCGTCGGCCGCGGAAGCAACCTCATCCTGAACATCCCGCCCGATCGTCGCGGCCTCATCCACGAGATCGACGCGTCCAACCTCGCACAACTCGGGTCGCTCCTCAGCGATACGTTCGCGACCAACCTGGCCGCGAAGTGCACCCTGACCACATCCTCGGACCGCGACAATCCCGAATACTCCCCCTTGAAACTCATCGATGGCAACCCCGATACCGCGTGGGCCGCGGCAGAAGGCGAAGCCAAGTCGTATATCACCTTGATGCTCAGGGAACCGCGCGAGATCGACATCATCCGCATCGAGGAGATGATCTCGCTCGGGCAGCGGGTGAAGTCATTCGCGGTCTCCGCGATGATTGACGGGAGTTGGCAGCAGGTTGCCTCTGCCACAACGATCGGTCCCCGCCGCGTGCTGAAGCTTGCCGCCCCGGTCACCACCAAGATGGTCCGAATCGAGCTTAACGAGTCGCTCGCACCGCCCGTGATCTCGGAAGTTGGTCTGTACAAGCTCGCACCGCTCAAGGAGTGACCCATGCGGATCCTGCTCGGCATCGGCTTGATGGTAATCGGAGGATCGGTGATGCTCTACGGGGGCGGCATGGCCGTACGTGAGCTCGTCGGCATGTACGGTGCCGCGCTCAACACTCCGATGGAGGACCCCAAGGGCGGCGAGCAGGCGGTCTCCGATCGAATGTTGACCAATGTGAAGATCGGGGCGGTCGGCGCGCTCCCATTCGTCGTCGGCGTCGCGATCTTCAAGGGCGGACTTGTCCGGCGGGCGCTCCGATCTCGGCGGGTGTGAACCCGAGGATCAGCAGGTTCCGCTGGTTCGCCTTGAACGCGAAGTCGAAGAGGTCGCCCAAGACCGGGATCTCGCCCACGAGGAAGTCGACGCCGACGTTGAGCAGCATCGACCGGATCTGGCGCTTCGACGCGCCGAGTTTCCTGGCCTGGTGGACGATGTAGAGCGAGACGAGGGTGGTCAGAACATCGCCGATGCCGGGGACAAGACCAAGGAGCGGGTCCAGCCCGATCCGAACCCCGGTGCCCGGGATTTCGAACTCGCTGTCCATGAGTCGCGCCAACACCACCAGCTTGGCGGCGCGGGGATCCCCCGAGAGGTCCGGTTCGGGCTCACCGCCCCGGACCTTGACGTTCTCGCGTTCCATCGACGCCCCCTTCCCTCGCTTACGGCGTGGGCGTGCCGAGTGCGCGGTCGATCGAGTCGCAGACTTCTGCCGCGATGTCGACGGTAAACGACTCATCGGGCACGGCCGCCGCGTCGGCTTCGGCCTTCGCGTTCTCGATCAGCTTCCGGACGTCATCCTTGGAGACCTGGTCCTTGGGCTTCAGCTGAAACTGGCCGTTCGGCTGAGTCGTCGAGACGGTCGCGAGGATGTCGTTGATCTTGGTGTGCGAGATCTTCTTCTCGGCGATACCCCGGGCACAGCGTTCGAGGGCCCGCTTCGCGGCATCGGCCTCCTCGGGGGTGAACTGGGCGACCGGGAAGTACTCGGTTTCGACAGCCTTCACGCTCGCCAGAGGAATCAGCGGGCCGGCCGCCAGGTCCTCGGCGACCTTGCCGATTTGTTCGAGGGTGATCTTGCCGTCCTCGAAGTCCTTCATCAGGCTGTCGATCTTCTGGGTGATCTTGTCTTTGTCGGCCTGAACGAGCGAGGACTGGGCGACCATCTGGTCGCTCACCGTCCGGATGCCGCTGGCCATCCAGCCCTTCCAGTTGAAGTACACGAAGATCCCCACACCGATCAGAAGGACGATCAGGACAGCGAGGGCGATCAGGCAACCCTGCGCGGCACCGCCGCGACGGGAGTTGGAACGGATCGAGCGGATGCGAGGCAGAGAGAGCATTCCCACGGAGTTCCTCCTGCGGCCATGTGGCCACGAGATAGTTGGGTACGTCAGTAGCGTAGTTTCACATCGGCTCGGGTGCACGGTTGCGGCCAATAAAACCCGAACCCCCGTGTGCCTGATCCGGGTGCGGGCGCGTACCCTTTGGCCCCGGGCCTGTAGCTCAGCGGTAGAGCAGCAAACTCATAATTTGTCGTGCGCCGGTTCGAATCCGGCCGGGCCCATTCGACTTTCACGCAAGCCAACAAAAAACCCGCGGCGATTGCTCGCAGCGGGCTTTTGATTCGCATCGATTGTCCAGCGGATCAGTTGGACTTCTTGGTGGAGCAGCCGGCCTTGCTGCCACAGCTGGAAGCGCAGGAGCCTTCCTTCTTCTCGCTGACGGCGCCCATGGCGGCGTCCTTCTTCTGGCCTTCGCTGCAGCAGCCGGACTTCTTCTCGCCGACGGCGCCCATGGCGGCGTCCTTCTTCTGGCCTTCGCAGCACTGCGACTTAGCCGAGCAGGACTCGCTCGAGTTCACAGCGCCCATGCTGCCGCTCTTGTTGGAGCTGCAACCGACGAGGACGAGGGCGGCCATAGCGAAACCGATGATACCGAGGTTCTTCATGACATCTCCTTAGTGGGACACACCAGCTTACCGGAAAACGTCCGGCCAGTCTCTGAAAATCTGCCCCGATCGCACACGCGACCGATCAGGCACCGAACTCTAGGCACAGACCTTGCGCTGAGCCTGTTACGTCACTCTGATGCGCAAGTTCGGATCTGGTTACGTCTTCGATGCACTTTTTTCGCGATCCGCCCGCCGCCGCTTGAGCTCGGCGTCGATGAACGGGGCCAGTTCGCCCCGGAGGACGGCCTCATAATCAGTTTCTTCGTATCCGGTGCGGTGGTCTTTGACTCGATTGTCGTAGAAAACGTACGACCGGATCTGGGTGCCCCAACCGCGGTCGATCGCTCCACCGGTGGCCGCGGCGAGGTCTTTTTCCCGCTGTTCTTCGGCCAACTGCTCCAGCTTCGCCAAAAGGACCGACATGGCCTGTTTGCGGTTCTGGGGCTGGTCCCGGTAGGTCGAAGCCACGACCATGATGCCGGTGGGCTTGTGGACAAGTCGGATGGCGGTAGCGACCTTGTTGACGTTCTGACCGCCGGGGCCGGAGGCCCGCACGAAGGGGGTAACTTCGAGGTCCTTGTCAGGAATCTCGACGTTGACTTCGTCCATCTCGGGCGTCACTTCGACCGTGCAGAAGCTGGTTTGCCGCTTTCCCTGGGCGTTGAAGGGGGAGACGCGGGCCAATCGGTGAGAGCCCCGCTCGCACTTGAGGTAACCGAAGGCGAAGGGCCCCTTGATGAACAGGGTAACGGAGTCGATCCCGACCTCGGTGCCGAAGCTCTTCTCTACTTCCTCGACGTCGAACCCCATCTTCTCCGCGTAGAAGATGTACATCCGGAGCAGCATATCGGCCCAGTCGTTGGCCTCGGTCCCTCCGACGCCTGCCGCGATGGTGAGGTAGCAGTTCTTGGCGTCGTGCTTGCCGGCCAGGAGCGACTGGAGCTCGACCTTCTCCATGCGCCCGACGAGCCCGAAGAGGCTCGCGTCAGCTTCGGCGAGAAGTTCCTTGTCGCCGGATTCCTTGGCCATTTCGTAGGCGAGCTTGGCTTCCTCGAAGTCCTTGATGGCGGAGGTCAGCGGATCGATGAGCGCGGAGAGGGCCCGCTTTTCGCCCACCATCTTCTGTGCTTTTTCCTGTGAGTTCCAGAAGCCCTCGCCGGACATCTGCTCGTCGATTTCCCGCAGCTTGGCGACCTTTTGCGGGTAGTTAAAGAGAGTCGCGGATCGTCAAAATCCGCGCCTCAAGGTCGTTGATGATGGGTTGGTGGGCGTCGTAATGCATGGGGGGAGGATAGGCAACTCAACCGCTACTGCACCAGGCCCTTGGTCAACCGCATGAAGGCGGTCTCGAGGTTGACCGGTTCTTCGGTGAACTTCGTGAGTCTGAAGCCGCTGTTGATCAGGACGTTGGGGATGTCGGAGAACGTCGTGTTGTTGGCGTCCTCGAAACTGACGTGCAGCACTTTGCCCGCGCGGGCCTCGGCGGCGGCCTCGTCGGGCGCGACCACGATCTTCTTGACCCCCGGCATCTTCTGCAGAACCTTGGCCGCGTCGTCCGGCCGTTCGGCCACGCCCACATGGAGCACGTGCCCCACCTTTGCGCGGCGAACAATCTCGTCGACGCCACCGCTGAATATGAGCTGGCCCCGCTCGATGATCCCCACGACGTTGCACATCTCCGCGAGCTCCGGGAGGATGTGGCTGGAGATCAGGATGGTCTTGCCCATCCGGCGGAGTTCCTTGAGAAGTTCCTTCATCTCGATGCGGGCGCGAGGGTCAAGCCCTGACGCGGGCTCGTCCATCAGGAGCACCTTCGGGTCGTGGAGAAGAACGCGAGCGACGCTGAGCCGCTGCTGCATGCCTCGCGAGAGCGAGTTCACTTCGGCCGTCGCCTTGTACCCAAGGTCCGTGAGTTCAAGAACGTCGTGGACCACCTTCTTGCGCTGCGGGCCGTGGATGTTGTACGCGGCGGCGAAGAACTCGAGGTACTCGGTGACGACCATGTCTTCATAGGCACCCATGAAGTCCGGCACGTAGCCGACCAAGGGTCGGATCTGGCGGTTCTGGTACCCGATGGTGAGACCGTTGATCTGAGCCTGGCCCGAGGAGGGCTTGAGCAGCGTGGCGAGGATCTTGATGGTGGTGGTCTTCCCCGCGCCGTTGGGCCCGATGAAGCCGAAGCAGTCACCCTCGTTGATCGTGAGGTTGAGGTTGTTCAGCGCCACGAGATCGCCGTAGCGCTTCGTGAGGTTGATGGTTTCGACAATCGGCATGGGTGGTCCGTGGTTGGGTACCGGTTGAGAGGGAGTTGCGTTACTGGGGAGGGCCTTGCTGGTCGTTATTCTCGTCGGTGGATTGCTCGTTGGGTGCCGGCCGTTCCGGCTGGTCCGGCGAAGGCTTGGTCGCGATCCGGGGGGGATTCGACGGCAGCGGGTAGATCCAGCGAACGAAGGTGATGCCGTTCGACGGCGCGACTTCGCCGTCGACGGTCATGGCGATTGGGGCCTCCACACCGCCATCCCCCGTGTCGCCGAGTTGCCCAAGGATCATGACGCACGGGTGCGAAAGCCAGTGCGAGAGGTCCATTCCGTGGGTGTAGTACCGCTGCCCAGCGTAAACGTAGTTCGCCTGCGTGTCCTCCTGCGGAGGTGGCATGATGTGGAAGAGCGAGAGGGCGGCCATCTGATCCGAAAGGGTTTCCTGGCGAAGGTAGTCCGCGGGGTCATAGGACATCCCGGGCTCGGGCCGAAGGTCGCTCAGCAGCTTGGCGAGCGACGGAAGCGTGTCGATGGTCGTCAGGACGCCGAGATCCAGGTCGGTGTCGGGCTCCCAGGCCGCGTTGTACCGGAACGCAAACCCCTCGGCGATGGCATCGTCCCTGCGTGCCGCGAACTGCATCCAGCGGCGAATCGGTGTCTGCCCCGTGATGACGACGATCTGCAGGTTGCGGAGGGGCCCGGGCAGCTTGTGCCTGAGCACACCATCGAGCACCGGCGTGTCCCGCTGCCACGCGCCGCCGTTGAGCAACCGGATGCTCCCGGCCTCGGTCGCACCGGGAACGCTCTGCGGAAACGGCATCGCCCACGGAGGAGCGCCCGCCCAATCAATCTGTACCTGCTTGATCGTCTGCCTCGCCGGCACGGAGATCGCCGTGCGATCGCCGATCGGCGTGCGATACTCGCGGGCATCCGGGAACGAGATGTTCGGATCCCCGTCGTACCGGTCCCACGCGAACACCGCGTTGGTTGCGCGGGTCTCGCTCGTCGGCGACCCGATGCGGATCTGCGCGTCGCCGTACCGAGGAATCAGCACGCTCGCCCACATGCGAGCCCGCTGCACCGGTTGACCGAAGACGTGATCGAGGATCGCGAAGTGCCTCACCTCGACGTCGCGCCGCCGCAGCAGGAACGCGCCGCCCCACGCCACCCCGGTGAACACCGCGCCCGAGAGCATGAACGCCAGCCACGCGTGCTTCTTCAGGTCCTTGGCCTTCAGCACCCCGAACCCAAGCGGCCCCGCGACCAGCCAGTACAGCACAAACACGATGAACGCCAGCAGCATGCCCGTCGCGGAGTCGCGGACCAGAGCGATCTCAGACGGGATCCGCAGATCGAACGGCGTCGGGCGACGCCCCGCGGCGAGCGGGGGATTTCCCCCCGGCCCCACCCGCACCTCCGAAGGGCTCAGCGAACTGCCGCGACGACCGAGCACGCGATTCCAGAAGACATCCGACTCGACGATACCTTCAAGCTGACGGACGTTGAGGTCAAGGCCGATCCAGGTAACCGCCCCACCGCCGACCGCTCGCCGCACCACGATCGTCCGGTCTTTGTGGTCGCGCAGGACCGACATCGCGTCGGAGGGCCCAACATCGGGCAATGGAGCGAAGGTGTGCACCACCGACTTCGTCGGCACCTGGGTGCGCGATCGGTGCGTGATCATGTACTTCATCTCGGTGAGGTCTTCGTCCTCGTTCTTCTTCACGGACACCAGCGGCATCGCGTCGTAAAGATCCGAGAGATTCTCGTTTGTCCACGTCTGTCCCGCGCTCGGCAGCACCACGACGAAGTGACCACCCCGCTCGATCCATTCACGAATGGCACGCCGGGCCTCGGGTCGAAGCTCCGAAGGCTCACCGCCGCCCCACACGATCACGTCGAATGCCGCGAGCCCCTGCCATCGGTCGGGAAACTCCGCCGGGAGCAGGCCGCGCGCGAGCCGCGTCGACTCGTGCGCATACGGCATGAACGCCTCGGTCGGCGATAACTGCTCGCTCAGCGTCTGCAAGTCGAAATCGTTGGGCCCCACCACTCCCATCAGCCCAACGCCCGGCCGCACGACATCCGCGCTGTTCGGCCCGTTCGCCCCCCCTGTCGACGACATCGCGCTCGAAACGGTCGCCCGCGCCAGCAACTCGCCCAGCGCAGGCAACTCCCGCCCCGCGGCATCGCGGATGCTTCCCTCGGCCGCCTCGTACACCGTGACGACCCAGTCGCCACCATCGGACAGGAAGCTCAACGGGTGGTAGAGCCACACCGTGATCTTCTCCTGTCCGTTCAACGCCATCGCCCGTTCCGAGACGCTGATATCCCGATCCGGGTCGGGGCTCGAAATCCGCACAACCACGTTCCGGGGCTTGTCGATCGTGTCCGCCAGCGTGAGCCGGACCCCCACCCAATCCCCCTGCCTCGCAACGTTCCCCAGTCCGAACCGGTCCACATCCACGCGCACCTGCGATACCGCCGCTCCCTGGCCTGTCGGTACCGCTGCGGTCTGACCCCACGACGGGTTCACCCCGCCGACCAGAGCCAGGCACGCGACCATCGCCGCCAGGAATCGCAGGACTCCGGTGCCGCGGGCGCTCCGGTGATCCAACTTGGTTCTCATCAGAAGTTCGTTCGTGGTCATACGGGTGCAACTGAAGATCGGGCGCGGCAGAATCGTTCCAAACGGACTGACCGGACTCCACCGGTCGGGCGTCTGTTATACGGAGTTCTCCCTCTTTCGTTCGCAGAACCAAACACAATCCGCATTCTACAGCAAGTCAAGCCGCCGGGTCGGCCGGTCGATGACCTTGTCATGCCCCAGGCTTCGGAGCTTCTGAACGCCGTCCTTTGGCTCACCATCGCCGGGAGCGTCCTGGCGTTCCTGCACATCCTCGCCACCGCCCTGGGCAACGAACGCCACCTGCACGATCTGCGCGTCCGGGTCAACACCCTTCGGAACATGCAGTTCGAACGCCTCCGCCGTCAGCAGGACGAGCGGGGCGGCGGGGGCTTTGACGTGGTCGACGACGCTTCGACCCTGAACTCGTCCAACAAGAAGGCGGCCTAATCACCCCTTCTGGCCGACCAGTTCCCCGATGAACGCGACGTGCGACCGGATGCCGGTCACAAAGCACTCGATCTCGAACTTCTCGTTCGGGGAGTGAACCCGGTCGTCGTCCAATCCAAACCCCATGAAGATGGTGTCGATCGCGAGCTTGTCCTTCAGCAGCCCCGCGACCGGGATGGACCCGCCGGACTTGATCAGGGCGGCCTTCTTCCCCGTTGCCCGCTTGATGGCGGTCGTGGCCGCCGCGAGGTACGGCGAATCGAACGGCACCGTCACCCCGAAGCCGCCGTGGTGGTCCATGAGTTCCCAGCGGCAGCCGGGCGGGGTGTGGTCCTTGCACCACTTGAAGAAGGCCTTGGTGATCTTCGCGGGGTCCTGGTTGGCGACGAGGCGGAACGAGACCTTCGCGCTCGCGTGAGCGGGGATCACGGTCTTGGCCCCTTCGCCCGTGTACCCACCCCAGATGCCGTTGATCTCGGCGGTCGGCCGCCCCCACTCGCGCTCGATGGCGGTGAAGCCGGCTTCACCGATATCCGCCGCGGGAGGCAAGCCGATCTTCTTCAGCGCGGCCTTCTGGTTGGACTTGAGCGCCTTCCACGCGTCCCGCTCCTTCTTGGTGAGGGGAACGACGGCGTCGTAGAAGCCCGGGATGGTGACGCGGCGCTTCTTGTCGTGCAACTGAGCGAGCACGCGGGTGAGTTCGGTGATCGGGTTGGGACAACGTCCACCCCAGAGGCCGGAGTGAAGGTCCTGGTTCGACGCGTGCAGGGTGATCTGGGTGTAGGCCAAACCGCGGACGCCGTAGGTGATCGCGGGCTTGCCGCGACCGAGCATTCCCGTGTCGGAGATCAGGCAGACGTCCGTCTTGGCGAGCATCTTCTGGTGCTCTTTGACGAACGTTTCCAGTGAAACCGATCCGCACTCCTCTTCGCCCTCGATGAGGATGGTGAACGCGGCACCGCCGGTGGGATGGCCGGTCAGTTCCTTCCACGCCCGCATGGCTTCGAGGAAGGTCATCACCTGCCCCTTGTCGTCAACGGCACCGCGCGCGACGATGCGACGACCGCCCTCTTCACCCGGGAGCGCTTCGCGCAGCACCGGCTCGAAGGGGGGACTCTTCCAGAGATCAACCGGGTCCACGGGCTGCACGTCGTAGTGGCCGTAGAACAGAACGTGGGGTCCCTTGTAGTCGGGCGACGGCGTTGAGGTCGCGAGCACGATCGGGTGCCCCGCGACGCCCTTCGCGTTCTTGGTCTCCATGACCTTCGAGTCGAGCCCGAGGGCGCTCAACTCGTCGTTCAGCCAGTTCGCGGCCTTGCGGCAGTGGTCCTTGTACGCGGGGTCCGTCGAGATGCTCGGGATGCGGAGCCAGTCCAGCAGGCGGCCGATGGACTGTTCCTGATTCGTCGCGACCCAGTCGAGTTGGCTGTTGATGCTCATGGGAATCTCCGTGGGAACCCAAGCGTATCCGTCGCGATCGCGGGTTGGAAATGAAAAGGGCCCTGCGAAAGCGGGCCCTTGTCGGATTCGGTCGGTCACGCCCGCTTACGGGAGAAGCGTCGCGTTCTGGTACTGGTTGATGGCCTCGGGGTTGGCGTCGGTGTGGTAGAACATGCTCTTGGAGGGGAAGAAGTAGTCCGGGCGGCGGTAAACCTCGTCCTGCGAGAGCTTGCGGGCGCTGCCGTCGAAGAACGCGGCGTTCACACCCTTGCCGTGGCGGAAGGACAACTGCTGATTCGTGGTGTTCGAGCCGCCGCGAACTCGGCCGTACGCCGCGGAATCGACGTAGCACGGGTTGTCGAGGAACGAGCCGTAGAACGTGGGAGCGGGGGACGCGTCGAAGTCGAGCCGGCGACCCGCCGGGTCGTAGAATCGGGTGCCGTCCATGGCGATGACCTTGGACGAAAGCTGGATCCCGGCGCGGGCGAGGTTGCCGTTGTACTGGAAATACGTGTCCACGGGCGTGCTGAAGTACTGGCGCTGAAGAGGAATCACCGCGTTGGGGTTCTCCCGCGGGCGGAACTGATACAGGTTGGCCGGTGTGCGTCCCGTTTCCGGCTGGCCCGCCACGGGCCGGTCCATTCGGCTCGCCAGCGCGAAACCGACCGGCATCAGGTAGCTGACCTGACGGTACTGGAAACCAGACTGCGCATTGGCGAAATCCGCAAGGTCGGATCCCGCCGACCCGCCCCAGACGATGTCGTTGCGGCGGATCGATGCCGCGCAGCCCCAGTTGTTGAAGAGTTCGAGCGTGCGCCTCGCGCGGTTCGGCGAAAGCCCCACCGAGTCGCCCAGCATCGGGCTCATCCAGTCGTAAATGCTCGTCGGGGTGGTCGGGGTCTTCTCGCCCTCCATCGACACCGCGCCACGCGCCGCATACTCGGCGCCCGACGTCATGTACGACGAGATGTAGTCCCGATTTCCCGCGGCATAGGACATCTGGAACTGCCCGAGGTTACGGAGCATGGAACTGCACACCACCGCACGCCCGGCCTCGCGGGCCTTGCCGAGCGCGGGCAGCAGAATACTGATCAAGAGCGCGATGATGGCGATCACCACCAGCAGCTCGATCAATGTGAACGCTCCCGTCGCTCGCCCCTTCCGATCCGTCGACGTCACACGCATCATGGGTCTAGTTCCTTCGCAGGCCCCGAGACGGTCACTTCACCCGTCTTGGCGTCGTACACCTTGGAGTTCTTCAGTACCTCTCCCCGCACGTCCCGATACCGCACCTCGATCAACCACTTGCCGTCCACCTGCATCACAGGGTAAAGCGTCGGTTCCTTCTGCCCGGGCCGCGTCATCGGGAGCATCAGCGACTTCTTGCCCAGATCCACCTCGAACAGCTCACCCGTCTGCACGTCCGCGAGTGTGATCGAACTCGCGAACTCGCCCTGCTCGCCTCCAAACATGCTCAGCCACGTCGCCACGCCCGCCCCCGCGAGGCACAACACAACGACCGCAATCTGCCAAGGCTTCGCACCCAGCATGCACAATCTCCTGCCCGAACAGATTCCAATCGTATACCAGCAAAACCCCGCGAGAAACGCGGCGAGCCAAAATATTTTTCCCCCGAAGCCCGGTTGTTGTAGCCGGATCCCCGGCCCCGATCAACTCCACCCCCGTTCCGCCGACCACCCCAAGCCCCAACTCGCCCCATCGCCCCCCTCGAATCACCCAATTCATGCGCCCCGCATGCCCCAAAACCCCAAATACCCGCGCGACCGACAGGTAATGCACAACGGCCTACGCCCCCACCCTCGAGTTCACCGTCGCCAGCCTCAAGATCCCCGCCTGCGTCAGCTCCGCCCCCTTCAGCTCACCCGTCACCCGCCCCTCGCACATCACCAGCACGCGGTCCGCCAACGCCAGCAACTCCGGCATCTCGCTCGAAACCAGCAACACGCCCGTTCCCCGAGCCGCTGCTTCCCGAACCAAGCGGTACACCTCGGCCTTCGTCCCCACATCGATCCCGCGCGTCGGCTCGTCCAACAGCAGCACCTTCGTGTCCCTGTCCATCCATCGCGCAATCAGCAGCTTCTGCTGGTTCCCGCCTGAAAGCTCGCCCGGCCGAGACGACGCCGACGCCGCCTTCACCTGGAACTCCTTCATCTTCCGCCCCACCAGCCCACGCTCCCCCTCCGCGGAACGAAAGCCCAATGCCGCGGCGAGTTGGTGCATGAACGGCAGCGTGATGTTGTCGTCGATGCCCAGGTCAAAGAACAGTCCCTGCAGCCTGCGGTCCTCGGGCACGTAGCCCATCCCGCGACGGATTCGCTCCCGTGCGCCGACCGAAGGAACAGCGCCGCCGCAGATCGACACCGTTCCAACCGCCCTCGCGTCGAGCCCGAAGATCGCGTCCATCAGCTCCGAACGACCGCTCCCGACCAAGCCTCCGATACCGACGACCTCGCCCGCGCGAACGTTCAACCCCACCTCGCGCAGCTTGCCCGGAGAGTTGAGCCCCCGCACCTCCAGCACCACGGTTCCCGCCGGATCCGCGGCACCGGCGAACTCGGCCCGCTTCGCGGTCTCGATCCTTCGGCCGATCATCTGCTCCACCAGCGTTGGCTCGTCGATCTCCTTCACCACGCTCGTCGCGACGAACTTCCCGTCGCGGAGCACGCTGACGCGGTCGCAGACCTGGAAGATCTCGCCCATCCGGTGGCTCACGTAAATGATCGTCAGCCCCTTGGCCGCCAGACCCCGCGTGATCTCCATCAGGCGGTCCGCCTCCGCGACTGAGAGCGAACTCGTCGGCTCATCGAACACGATCACCCGCGGCGCTCCTGCATGCCCGCGATCCTCGAGCGCACTGGCGATCTGCACGATCTGCCGCCGACCGGGCGCGAGCGAGCCGAGCGGCGCGGTCACGTCGATGCCCGCGTCCAACTGGTGCACCAATGCCGCGGCACGGTCGAGCATCTCACCTCTGCGCACGAATCCGAATCGCGAGGGCATGTCGTGCAGGGTGAGGTTCTCGGCGACGGAGAGGTTTGGGCACTGCGCCAGTTCCTGGTGGACGATGCGGATCCCCAGACCAAAGGCCTGGTCGATATCGCCGGGCGTCAGTGGCTTGCCGTCAAGCTCCACGACACCCTCGTCCTGCTTGTGCAACCCGGCGATGACCTTGCCGAGGGTGCTCTTTCCCGCGCCGTTCTCGCCCATGAGCGCGTGCACCTCCGCCGAGCGGAACGACACACTGACACCAGAGAGTGCCTGCGTGATGCCGAATCGTTTGGAGATGTTCTTCGCGACGAGAACTTCGTGCATGGTTCACCTTCAAGACAACGCCCCACGTTCCCGCGGGGCGCTGTTGGAATACAGCTTACTTCGTGCCCAGCCACTTCTCCCACTGGCCCTTCACGGTCGCGACGTTCTCCTTCGTCACGATCGTCGGCTCGCTGAAGACCACCGGGTTCGCGGGCGACTTGTTCTCGATCAGCTTCTCGCAGATCAGCCGCACGCTCTCGTAGCCCCAGCCGTAGCAGTCCTGACCCACGAGCGCGGCGCACTGGCCGTTCTCAACGTAGATCAACTGCTGCGTCAGCGTGTCCATCGACACGACCGCGACACCCTTGTCCGCGATGCCGTCGAGCGCGTTCGCCGTGAACAGCGGCCAGCCACCCACCATCGCCCAGCCGGCGATCTTCGGGTTGGCGTTCTGCGCCTGCTGTATCGTGTTCACCGCGTCCTGCGGGGTCTCGACGTGGTAGTAGGTCTTCTCTTCGGTGAAGCCCTTGGCCTCGAGCGCCTTGATCTCGGCGCGGACGCCGCGGATGCGGGCCTGCAGGTTCGGGGCAACCTGGTTTCCACCGAGGATGGCGATCGGGCCGCCCTTGTCGCCCATCGCCTTCGCGAGCTGCTGCATGATGATCTTGCCGGCGGTCTCGTCGTTCACGCCGTAATACGCCATGCGCTTGCTCTCGGCGGAGTCGGAGTCAAACGTCACGACCGTCACGCCTTTGGCCACCGCGTCGTCGATCACCTTCTTCAGAACACCCGCGTCCGTGCACGAGATCGCCAGGCCATCAACACCCTGGCTCACGAGCTGCTCGACGTACTGGGCCTGAACCTGGGCGTTCTCCTTGTCCGGCGTCTTCCAGATCGCTTCGACCGTGCAGTTGTACTTCTTGGACAGGTCAACCGCCGCCGCCATCGCGCCCGTGCGGGCCGCCTGGAACACGGCATTGTCGTTGCTCTTCGCGATCACGCCGATCCGGTACACCTTCGGCGCGTTCGCCGTCGTGCCCGCTCCGGGCGCCGCATCGGGGCCGGGGGCGGGGGCGGGCTTGGACTCCGCACCGCCGGCCGGCGCGTTCCCGCCCGCCGGAGCGCGCGTTTCCTTCTTCTCACACCCTCCAAGCAACGCGAGCGAGAGTGCCGCGGCACCCATCAGCATCAGACCTTTGAGCTTCATTCCTGATCTCCGTAGTTTCCCGCGATCATCGCGGGAACCACAAATGTATCAGACCCCGCAAGCCCGCGGACCACCCCTCCCCGCATTCAGCCCATGAAACCTGTTACAGGGAGGTCATCCACCGCGCCAGTCGCCCAGCCGCGGCAGCATTCGACCGGACCAACGCCAGATTCGCGCGGAGCGTCTTCCCACCCGACAAACCGTGCAGCTTGGAGAGCACGAACGGCGTAACGTCGCGGCCCCGGACACCCACGGCCTCCGCCTCTCGCTCCGCAGCCGCAAGCCAAGCCTCCCACTCCGAGCGTCCGAGCTCATACTCGGGGGGGATGGGGTTGCACACCACGATCCCGCGGCCGGTCCGGTCCATCTCGCGGCGCGCGAACGCCGCGAGATCGCGTTCGTCCGCGAACGAGGCATCGACCTTCGCGCCGCTCTCGCGGAGGTAGAACGCCGGGAACCGCTCGGTGCGCAGCCCCACGACGGTGACGCCCAGGGCCTCGAAGGCCTCGCGCGTGGATTCGACGTCGAGCAGGCTCTTGACGCCGGAGGTGACGACCGCGACGGGGAAACGAGTGAACGCGCACAGGTCGGCGCTGATGTCCAGGTGCTGCCCGTACCCGCGATGCAGGCCGCCGAGCCCGCCGGTCGCGAAGACACGAACGCCCGCGCTCGCCGCGACTTCCATCGTGGCGCTGACCGTCGTAGCGCCGTGATCCCCGCGGTGCATGAGCACGCCGATGTTGGACGTGTTCGCCTTGGCGACCTTGGGGGCCGCCAGCAGCTCGTCCAGCTCGTCGTCACGAACGCCCACGACCGCGCGACCGCGGACGATGGCGATCATCGCCGGCACGCCCCCCTCCGCACGCACGATCTCGTCGAGCTCGTGCGCGAGGCCCCGCGCCGAGTCCCGCGGCACGCCGTGCAGGATCAAGGTCGACTCCAGCGCGACCACGGGTCCGGTGACCCGCACGTCGACGGTGTTCGCTGGGATCGCGCTCATCGCACCACGATCGCCTTCGGGCTGATGAGCAGCACGGGTTCCTGCCGCAACTGCATCATCGCGTCCATCTGGCGCGCGAGCTGCCCGTAGGCACGCTCGCCGATCAACTGCCGGACGATCGTCGCGAGTTCCGAGGCCGTCGCGCTCCGCGCGATGCTCCCACCGAGCGGCGAAGACGCGGAAACGCCGGAGAACATGTCCTCCAGCGCCTGCGGCAGCGACTTGGGCGCCGGGTAATGCACGACGTCAAACCCATCGAGCGAAAGGTGCTCGCCGAGGTCGGAAATCGCCTCGTCCAGACCACCCAACTCGTCCGCCATCCCGAGCCCGATCGCTTTATCACCCGTGAAGAGCCGCCCCTCGGCCGTCTTGCCGAGATCGATTCCCTTCCGACCCGCGGAGACGCGAGAGGTGAACTTGTCGTACGTCTGCTTCATCTTGTCGCGCACGATCCCGCGCTCGGCCTCGGTCCACGGCGAGCTCGAGAACATCTGCCCCCGCGGCCCGCGCGAACGCGTCACCACGTTGACCTTTAGCTTCTCGTACAACCCGTCCATGCTGATCTTCCCGCCCACCACGCCGATTGAGCCGACGATGCTCGATGGGTTCACGTAGATCCGATCGCCGCCCACCGCGAGGTAGTACCCGCCCGACGCCGCCATCGAGCCCACGCTCACCCACACGGGCTTCTTCTCGGCGAGCCGCCGCAGCCCCTGCCAGATGATCTCGCTCGCGGTCGCCGAGCCACCCGGCGAATCGATCCGCACCACCACGCCCTTGATGTCGTCTTCCCGCAGCATGTCCTCGATGGCGTTGCGCATCGTCCGCGACCCGACCGACGGTTCGCCGGAGAATCCGCCCATCGACGAATCGCCGTCCACGATCGGGCCGTTCACGTGCAACACCGCGATCGACGGGCCCGTCACCTGGACATCCGGCTCCCGCGTCAGCATCGAGAGCGCACCAAAGGGATTCGAGAAGTCCGGCGCATCCATCTCACCGGTCGAGATGGCGTCCATGTCCCACTGCACCTTTCGACCAAAGTCGCCGCTGATCCGCGTGGAGAGCGACGTGAAATCGATCGCGTCATCCACCAGCCCCAGCTTCTTCGCGTCCTCCGCCTCGCCCATCCACAACTGCTCCATCGCCGCGTCCAACTGCTCGCCGGCGAGTTCGCGCCCCTTCATGATCGGCGCACGCATGTTCCCGTACATGGAGTCCAGAAGCTGATCGATGTTCTGATCCCACTCCGGGCTGGGCTTGCTGTTCACCATCTGCTCGTTCGCGCCCTTGTACGCTCCGACCTGGATCATGTCCGCCTTCAGGCCGACCCACGACAGCGTGTCCGCGAGGTACATCTCTTCCATCGCCATGCCCGACAGCTCAACGGGCCCGCCCTCCTGGCACAACACCGTGTCGGCGTACGAGCCGAGCATCAGGCCAGTCGTCTCGAGCCATTCGCCGAAGACGTACACCTTCACCCCCGCCTCACGCATCCGGCCGATCGCCGCGCCGAGCTCTTCGACCTGCGTCGCCGTCAACGCCGCGTCCTTCAAGCGGATGACCACGCCTTCGTGGCTGCGCGTCGCCGCGATCTCGTGGAGCCCGTCCACCATCTGCGGAAGCGTCGGATGCTTGGGCGGAAACAGCCAATCCAGCGGCCCGGGACCATCGCCCGGCGAGCCCGTGATCTCCACCATCGCCACCGGCACCGATTCCGCAATCTGCTCCTGCGCCACCGCGCACGTGCCGATCGCGAACACCCCGCCAGCCGCCAGTACCAGTGAACGAACCTTCAGCATGCAGTTCTCCTTGAAAGCTACTCGTGAACCCAATCCTATCACGCCCCCGCCTACCAGCTTCACGCGTATCCCAACCGATCCAGATCATCCTCGTCCAGCCCGAACTGGTGCCCGATCTCGTGCAGCAGCGTCGTCATGATCTCCTCGTACACCTCGTCGTCGCTCCCGTCCTCGCTCCACCCCCCCGCCATCTCGAGAATCCCCTCGCGGTACAGGTGGATGTCCGACGGCAGATCCACTCCGTCAAAGCTCCGCTCCGTAAACGCCAACCCGCTGTGCAACCCGCAGAACTCCAGCGGATCCTCGCCCTCCGCCCCCAGCGACTTCAGAATCTCCGGTGTCGGCCGGTCCATCACGATCACCGGCACCTCGTCCAGCAGCGCGCGAATCCCTTCGGGCAACTCCCCCACCGCCTCCTCCACCAGCGCGTCAAACCGCTCCTGTTCCTTCGGGCTCATGCGCGATCTTCCCTCGCCAACAGATCTTCCAACTGCAACGGCCGCTCCAGCACCACCGGCAGCAACCTCCACGCGTCCACCGCCGCGCCGATTAACCCCACCAGCAGCAGCGCCCCGCCCACCAACGCAAAGATCTGCCCCGTCAACCCCATCACCGTCGTCACGCCCTCCCACCCACGCGTTCCCCACAGCGCCGACGCGCCCAGCATCAGCAAGTCCCCCACCACGCACACCCCCGCCACCGCCGCCAACGACGCCAGCGTCTGCCGATTCACCATCCCCGTTCGCATCAGCAGCGACCGCGCCGCCAGCAGCCTCGCGTTGGGCCTCAGCAACAGCAGCGCACACGCGATCGCCGCATCCGCCCCAAGCTTCCACGCCACCCGCTCCGTCGGCGGCCGTTCCGCGAACGCTCCGATCGCCGCCTGCGGATCCAGCAACACCAGCACCCGCCACATCAGATACGCCGCACCCGCGAGCATCCCCACTCCGCCCAGCGCAACCGCCCGCTGCCCCACACTCAGCCCCCGGTGCGGCGCCACCAGCGACAACGCCCCCACCGCCGATACCCCCGCGCACAACGCCGCCCACTCCCCCGCATCCCTTGACTCATACCGCACAAGCCCCGCCGCGTGCAGCCGCCCCATCATCACGAACAGCCCGCTCGCCACCGCCCCGTGCGTCCACACCACCAGCCCAACCGCCGTCGTCCTCGGAAACCACAGCGGCTGCAACTCCTTCGCCCGCGGATCCACCACCGCCAGCAACGTCGCCCGCACCGGCAACCCGCACTCCGGACACACCCCGCGAATCGACAACCCCCGCATGTTGTACCGGCACCGCCTGCACAGCAGATCGCCGCCGAGCTCCGGGCTCACCCCGGCTCCTCTCGACACTCCCCCCTGCTCGCCCTCGCTCTGATCCCGCGTCGCCATGCTCCCTCGAATGAAAGTCCGAAACCACAATCCCCCGCCCCCGTAGAGGATAGCGACCATCCCGCCCGCGCCCCACCTCCCGCTATACTCCGCCCGCTTCCCCACCAACCCCCGCGATACTCCACTATGCCCGAATCACTCAAGCCCCTCCGCGACAACATCACCCGCGTCTACTACGGCAACCCCGACGCCGTCGATCGCGCCATCTGCTGCCTCCTTGCCCGCGGCCACCTCCTCATCGAAGACGTCCCCGGCGTCGGCAAAACCGTCCTCGCCACCGCCCTCGCCCGCAGCATCGACTGCTCCTTCAGCCGCATCCAGCTCACCCCAGACATGCTCCCCAGCGACATCCTGGGCACCAGCATCCTCGACCGCGCAACCAACGACTTCGTCTTCCGCCGCGGGCCAATCTTCGCCAACATCGTCCTCGCCGACGAAGTCAACCGCACACCGCCTCGCACCCAGTCCGCCCTCCTCGAAGCCATGAACGAGGCCACCGTCAGCATCGACGGCCGCGTCCTCAAGCTCGACGCCCCCTTCATGGTCATCGCCACCCAGAACCCCTACGAGTTCGAAGGCACCTACGCCCTCCCCGAGAACCAACTCGACCGCTTCCTCGCCCGCATCTCCCTCGGCTACCCCTCCGCCGAAGACGAAGCCCGCGTCCTCGAACGACGCCCCTCCGCCTCTGAACTCTCCACCCTCCAGCCCGTCCTCCACGGCGACGACGTCGTCCGCCTCCAAGCCGCCGTCGACTCCGTCCGCATCGCCCCCCCTCTCCTCGACTACCTCGTCCGCATCGCCACCGCCACCCGCAAACACCCCGCCCTCCTCGTCGGTCTCTCCCCCCGCGGCACACTCGCCCTCGCCCAGGCCGCCCGCGCCTCCGCCTTCTACAACGGCCGCGACCACGCCCTCCCCGAAGACGTTGTCGACAACGTCCTCAGCGTCTGCGCCCACCGCGTCGTCCTCAAGGGCGGCGGCGCCGCGTCACGCACCGCGGAACAGATCCTCCGCGAAATCATGGACGCAACTCCCTCCCCCGTCTAAACCCCTCCGAGCACTCCACATGGCACGCCTCGTCCGCCTCGATCAGCAAGGCCCCGTCAAAGTCGATCCCGCCACCTGGCCCAAGGACGACACTGGCAACCCCAAGCCCTTCTCCATCTGCGCATGCGGCCTCTCGAAGAAGTTCCCCTTCTGCGACGGCGCCCACAAGACCACCAGCAAACTCGAAGAAGCAGGCTTCCTCTACCGCTACGACGCCGACGGAAAGGTAATCGACAAGTCGCCCGAATAGCCCCAAACGAACGCGAAAACCCCGCAGCACCTTCCGGCCCGCACGCCACTCGCTCGTTGAATCATCATCCCCTCGGAATCAGCGCCAGCCCGCGATCGGCTCCGCGCCCGGATTCACGTCGCGCCACAACCGCTCGAGCAACGGCTTCAGACCCTCGCGGGCCGCACCGCTGATCGCCAGCACATCCCGATCCGCCCTCAGCTCAAGCTCCGCGCACAGCTCGTTCAACGCCGCACGCCGCTCTTCTTCCGTCAGCAGATCGATCTTGTTCAGCACCACCAGCTCCGGCTTGTCCGCAAGCTGCTGCGAATACGCCTGAAGCTCGTTGCGAATCGTCCGGTAGTTCTTCGCCGGGCTCGTCCCGTCAATCGGCGCCGCATCCAGCAAGTGAACAATCATCTTCGTGCGCTCGATGTGCCGCAGGAAGTCGTGCCCAAGCCCCGCACCTTCCGACGCACCCTCGATCAACCCCGGAATGTCCGCCAGCACCAACCGCCGACGCGAATCAACCTCCGCGATCCCAAGCTGCGGCGAGAGCGTCGTAAACGGATAGTCCCCGATCTTCGGATTCGCACGCGTCAACGCCGCCAGCAGCGTCGACTTCCCCGCGTTCGGCATCCCCACCAACCCAACGTCCGCGATCAGCTTCAGCTCGAGCCGAATCTCGAACTCCTCGCCCGGATACCCAGGCGTCGCCTTCCGCGGCGTCTGATTCACGCTGTTCTTGTAATGCTCGTTGCCAAACCCGCCCTTGCCACCCTTGGCGACCACCCACTGCTCACCAGCCTGGATGTCGTGCATCAACTCGCCCGTCACGTGGTTGAACACCAACGTCCCCGGCGGCACCCTGATCAGCAAGTCCGGCGAGTTCCCCCCGTGACACTGCTTCCGCCCCCCGCCCTCACCATTGGGAGCGAAGAAGTCACGCTGGAACCTGAAATCGTAAAGCGTCGTGAGCCCGTCCTCGGCCACAAAGATCACCGAGCCGCCCTCACCCCCGTCGCCGCCGTTGGGCCCGCCCTTGGGCTCGCCCTTCTCGCGTCGGAATGAGACAGCCCCGGCACCTCCGTGCCCTCCCTTTACCCGGATCATGGCTCTGTCTACAAACACGGCCCAAGCGTAGGCCGCACTCCGCCGAAAGCGCGGATTCCGTTAAGCCGCTCTGCGATGGAGCACGCCCGCGCTCATCTGCCGGAGCAACCGCTCGCGGTCCCCAGCCCTCGCAAACCGCGTGAAAGCAATCGCCATCCGGCTCGGACCGCTCTCCTCGTCGTCCAGCCAAATGATATTGCCAAACACGAAAATACTCCGCCCAGGCCCGATGTCGTCGCTTCGGAGCCCCATGGGCAGCGTGATCTGCATCGCCACCGCAGTCCCCGGCTCTAGCCCCCGGTCCAGCTCGAACCGGCACCCACCCTCGCTGATGTCGTACGCGTGACCCTCGAGCGCAAACCGCTCATTCTCGAGCAATCGGACGCTCACCGGCGTGTACATGGGAGAAAGCGCAAACCGCTCGTGCTGCCGCCGGTTGATGTTCGAATCGCTCATGGCCGGTCCTTTCTGCGTGTACGCAACAGACTCATCCCACGCAATATCGGGCCGCGAGGTATCGGGCTTCTGCGAAACCTGCGCGTTGTCTCCCAAATCCCCCGCCCCGGCTTATTGGACCACGTCCCCGCCCGCCCGCTCCACCTGAATGCTCAGCCCCGTCACCGCCATCCCCGTCCGCGCCCGCAACTCTTCCGCCAACTCCGCCGTCAGCCGCTCCAGCACCCGCTTGCTCAGGTCCCCCGGCAAATCCACCACGCTCCCCTCCGGCGTCGTCATGTGCACGTGGTTGCTCATGTCCGCGTCAAACCGCGCCGGCCCCGTCGCCGCCGTCAACCGCCTGCACAACCCCGCCCCCTGCAGCAACTCCAGCGTGTTGTACACCGTCGCCAGACTGATCCCCCCATCCAAACCTCGCACCGACTCAAACAGCTCCTCCGCCGTCGGATGCCGCTTCGTCGCCGCCAACTCCCCGTAGACGAGTTCACGCTGCCGCGTGCAGCGCACGTCGTGCAACCGGAAAACCTCGCGAATATCCTCGACGCTTGGACGCATGCGAACAACTGTCCTTTGAGCGAAGTAAGAACAACTATAGCCCCCCTTCCCCGACCCCAAGGACCTCCTTCATGCGCTGCGAAGCCTGTGGATACCCCCTTCAAGGTCTCGAAACCTCCGACCACTGCCCCGAATGCGGCCGCCCCGTCGCCGCGAGCGTCCCCTCCGCTCGCCCAGGTACCCCTTGGCAACACCGCCCCTCCATCTCCTCCTGGGCCCGCACCCTCTGGGCCGTCACCCGTCACCCCGCCCACACCTTCTCCTCCCTCCGCATCACCCCCGTCCTGCCCAGGACCTTCCTCCTCGTCAACCTCTTCCTCGCCTCGTTCCTCCTCGTCGACCCCTGGTCCGGCGTCCTCGTCGGTGACCCCGCCCGCGCCGCCTACTCACTCCCCCTCCCCTTCAACTACCTCCTCCGCGCCGCCGTCCTCGCCGCCCAGGTCGCCCTGGTCGCCATCCTCCCCTACCTCCTCTGCCTCGCCGCCGAGGGCTTCATGCGCCTCCGAGGAGTCCACCCCACCACCGCCCGCCACATCTGCACCCTCGCCTCCTGCATCTTCATCCCCGCCGCCGCGCTCCCCCTCCTCGGCCTCGCCCTGAGCTACACCCTCCACCGCTTCGGCGGCCCCTCCGTCGCCGCCTTCATGGGCCGCACGCTCCACCTCTCCCCCACCTCCCCGCCCATCGCCGTCAGCACCATCATCGCCGCCGCGACCATCTCGCTCGGCTTCGCCATCGGCGCATGGATCACCTTCGCCCGTTTCCGCACGGGCTTCATCACCTGCCGCTACGCACTACCAGTCAATCACGTGCAGTTCGAATCCCACTGACCGAAGAACACAATCACGTCGTCCCCGTCAGTCCCGCCCGATCCGTCCACGTCCGCGTTGCCCGCGTCCCAATCGCCGAAGAACGCAATCACGTCATCCCCGTCGATCCCGCCGTCCTGGTTCCAGTCCGCCAGACACCCAGGCTCGTACGTAATCGTCAGCAACGGCCGCGTCGACTCGTTCGTATTCTCGCGCGAGTTCACCCGCTTCGCCGTAATCCCGTTCACCTCATCACCGATCGCCAGAATCCCGAAGTTCGACTCCGGGTTCAGAAGCATGTCCTCCACCGCCGCACGCAGCGCCTCCGTCGAGAACGTGTACGGCCCCACGCCGCCCATGCTCTTGGTCGCCAACACCGCCGGCTCGTAGTCCCCACCCAGGTTCGTCCACGCCTCCGTCGGATAGAACCGGTACGCCCACGTCGCATCCCCAGTCTGCGCCGCCGCCCCAGCCGCACCGCCGCCCGCGCCCACCGTCGTTCCCTCACCCCAATCCGCCGACAACCGATGCAGCACCGTGTCCGCGGGCCCCGCATTCGTCAGCCCAACGTACAGCCTCAGTTCCACCGCCGTAATCGTCGCCCCCGCCGGAACCGCCCCCGCCACATCAAACACCATCATCGCCCGCCGCAACCGCCCCGACCCCGTCCGCCCCACAAACAACTGCCCACCACCCCCGCTCAGCTGCGACTCCGCCACATCCGGCTCAAACAGCGTCGCATCCTTCGACGGATACAGGGACACCTGCTCCTGCGCAGCCGCGACCGCCGCGCTCGCCACCACCACGCCCATCGCCGCCATCACACACATCGAACGCATCGCTGGATCTCCCTGTCGTTCCGCCGTTCTCGACTCCACGAGCGCGCACCGCCGCCCGCACATATTGATACCCCACGAATCTCCTTCGTGCACCACTTCCTTGCAGATTTGCCCTTCCGTCCGAGAAATCAGCGATTCCCCGCCCCCCCAGCCGCCCCGGCCTTCGCCTCGATCTCCGCCGCCCGCCCCTCCAGCGCCGTCGCCTCCGCGTCCCACTCCGCCTTCCCCATCGTCTGCGCCCCCGACCGCAACAGCCCCGCAAAGCTCCTCAGCAACTCCGCATTCTCCGGCTCGAGCTCCTTCGCACGCCTCATCGCCCCAACCGCCTCCTCGATCTGCCGCATCGCGTACCTCAACTGCGCCTCCCCCACCAGCAGCGACACGTACTTCGGATAATGCCCCTGCCCCACCTGCAGCGCCCGCAACCCATCCGGCACTCGCCCCGCCGTCGCCAAAATCCCCGCCGCCTCCACATACATCTGCGCCGGCGCCACCTGCTCCTCGTCGTCCACGACCGCCAGAGCCAACGCCACCGCCTCCTCCGTCTTCCCTCCCTCCATCAACTTCACCGCCAACGCAAACCGCATCCGGTACATCCTCGGGTGCTCCGCGATGATCTCCCTCGCCGCCGCGTGAATCTCGTCCGGCCCCTTCCCCTGCAACGCCATCACCAGCGTCATGCTCATCGCCAGATCCTCGCTCGCCTGCGGATACTCCATCGCCTTCCGCATCCACTCCTCGGCCTTCGCCAGGTCCTTCTTCACCACATAAAACCACGCCATCCGCGCCGGCGTCTCCGCCGGGTGCTTCCACCCAAACCCCCCATCCGCAAACGCCCCCGCCCGCGTATACGCCGCGATCGCCGCATCCGCGTGCTCCACATACTTCGGCAGCGGCTGATACTCCGGCGCAAGCACCAGATCCTCCGGCACCACGATCTTCGTGTCGTGGTACTCCCCGATCATCATGTTCACGTCCCGCACCGCACCCCACACCCCAAACCCCGCGTACAACGCCGTCAACACCACGAACGCAACCCCCGTCCCCGTCAGCTTCCCCCTCGACCGCAACTGGAACGAGTGCACCCGCACGTTCTGCACCGTCAACACCTGCACGAGCTTCCACAGCATGAACACCGCCGCCATCGCCATCCCGATCGCCATCAGCATCGCGATGTGATCGAACATCCCCCGGAACCCGCTGAACAACACCCACCCCACCACCAACACGCACAACTCCCCCCCCACCGTCAAGTCGTACTCCGGCCGCTTCGCCGGCACCGCCGCCTTGTTCTTCGCAAACATCGACGGCAGCCCATACGTGTACTTCAACGCCCCATTCGGACACACGCTCACGCAGTCAAAGCACTTCATGCACCCTGGGTCCACCACCCGCCCGTACTCCTTCACCTCCTGATGCACCCGCACGTTCGAATCACACGCCGCCGTGCAATGCCCGCACCCGTTGCACGCATCCGTCACCTCGATCCGCGCCAACGCCACCTTGTCCAGCGGCGCAAAGAACCCACCGTACGGACACCCATACGTGCAAAACGCCTTCGACCCCAGCAAGTACACCACCACAAACCCCACCACCAGCAAAAACGGTGGCGCCATGTACCACGGCCCAAACGTCGCCCAGAAGTCATCCGTCATGAACTCCGCATGAAACGTCGGTCGCGGCGGCGGTGCCGACATCCAAAACGGCGGATCGATCTTCCCCCACCTCATTAACGGCAACAACGCCTCTCGCTTGAACGTCGGCCACACAAACATGTACAACGCCACCACCGTCGGCACAAACACCAACAACCTCGTCCGCCACGGCTTCGGCCTCACCCCCATCCTCGTCATCAGCGCCGTGCACGCGTCCTGCAACGCCACAACGTGGCACCCCCACCCGCAGAACACCCGCCCAAAGATGAACGTCGCCAGCAACGCCAGACAAAAGAACACGAACCCCGCGTTGATCTTCCCCGCCTCAATCGTGTACATCGACTCGCTCGGCTCCACCGGCGTCAATGTCGTCCCCGCCACCTTCCAGTGCACAATGTGCGCAATCATCAGCACGTGCACACCCACCAACACCCCAAACCGCCATCGCGACGCCCGCGACTTCTTCAGCTTCTTCTCCCCTCCCGACGGCAACACCGTCAGCGGCACCGTTACCCCGCCACCGCCCCCAGGCGTGCACCCGTTCTTCGCGTCGCGGCCCGTTTTCATGCCAAACCGTAGCCCCACACGCCCCGCGCCGCCCGCTACCATCCACCCATGCCACTCACCCGCGAACAAATCACCCAGCGTGCCGCGAAGGAACTCCGCGACGGTTTCATCGTCAACCTCGGTATCGGTATGCCCACCCTCGTCGCCAACTACGTCCCCGACGGAATGGACGTCTGGCTCCAGAGTGAAAACGGCCTCCTCGGCATCGGCCCCTTCCCCACCGACGACGCCGTCGACCCCGACCTCATCAACGCCGGCAAACAAACCGTCACCGCCCGCAAAGGCGCCTCCTTCTTCTCCTCCGCCGACTCCTTCGCCATGATCCGCGGCGGCCACGTCGACCTCTGCATCCTCGGCGCCATGCAGATCTCCCAGGAAGGTGACATCGCCAACTGGATGATCCCCGGCAAAATGGTCAAAGGCATGGGCGGCGCCATGGACCTCGTCGCCGGTGTCAAAAAGGTCATCGTCACCATGGAGCACACCGCCAAGGGCGCCGCCAAAATCGTCAAGCAGTGCTCCCTCCCCCTCACCGGCCAACGCGTCGTCGACATGGTCATCACCGAACTCTGCGTCCTCGTCATGGACCCCGCCAAACGCCGCTTCACCCTCACCGAACTCGCCCCCGGCGTCTCCGCCGACGACGTCGTCCGCCAAACCGAAGCCGAAATCCTCATCGCCCCCACCCTCAAAACCATCGCCGTCTAATCCCCTCTTCACTTTGCCACTCAGTCACTTTGCCACTTTGCCACTTCCCCCATGAACCCACCCCTCCTCCTCATCATCCGCGACGGCTGGGGCCTCAACCCCAACCCCTCCCACGACTCCTTCAACGCCGTTAAGCTCGCCAAGACGCCCGTCGCCGACCGCCTCATGCGCGACTACCCCTGGACCCTCATCAAAACCAGCGGTGAAGACGTCGGCCTCCCCACCGGCACCATGGGCAACAGCGAAGTCGGCCACCAGAACATCGGCGCCGGCCGCGTCGTCCCCCAAGAATCACTCGTCATGACCAAGGCCTGTGAATCAGGCCTCCACACCAACGCCGCCATCGCCGGCGCCATCAACCACGCCAAGTCCACCGGCCACGCCCTCCACCTCATGGGCATCAACTCCGACGCCGGCGTCCACGGCCTCCTCGAACACCTCTACGCCATCCTCCGCGCCTGCAAAACCCTCGGCCTCTCCCGCGTCTTCGTCCACCTCTTCACCGACGGCCGCGACACCGGCCCCTACACCGGCATCGAGTTCGCCAACCAGGTCGAAGCCCACTGCCGCGACATCGGCGTCGGCAAGGTCGCCACCGTCGTCGGCCGCTACTACGCCATGGACCGCGACCACCGCTGGGAACGCGTCAAACTCGCCTTCGACTGCCTTACCGGCAACACCCCCTCTCCCAACGCTCCCAACGCCGCCACCGCGATTCAGCACTACTACGACAACCCCTCCGGCGAAACCCTCAAGGGCGACGAGTTCGTCCTCCCCACCACCATCGGCGAAAACCCCGCCGACTCCCGCATCAAGGACGGTGACGCCGTCCTCTTCTACAACTACCGAGGCGACCGCCCCCGCGAAATCTCCGCCGCGTTCCTCTTCCCCGACGACAAATGGGCCAAGGTCAAACCCTCCCCAGACTCCGGCGTCGTCGGCTTCGACCGAGGCACCAAGCTCAATCTCCACTACGTCACCATGACCTCCTACTGGGAAGCCCTCGAACCCTACGTCCACGTCGCCTTCCCCCGCCCCCCACGCATGCTCGACATCATGGGCCAGTGGCTCAGCACCCAGGGCCGCCGCCAGTTCCGCTGCGCCGAAACCGAGAAATACCCCCACGTCACCTTCTTCTTCAACGACTACAAGGAAGAACCCTACCCCGGCGAAACCCGCGAGAACCCCCCCAGCCCCAAAGTCAAAACCTACGACATGAAGCCCGAGATGAGCGCCCACGAAATCCGTGACGCCGTCCTCCGCCGCCTCGCCGCGCCCGACCGCGAAGACTACTTCGTCGTCAACTTCGCAAACCCCGATATGGTCGGCCACACCGGCAGCCTCCCCGCCGCCATCGCCGCCTGCGAAACCGTCGACGCCTGCGTCGGTCAACTCGTCGACGCCGCCCTCGCCCTCGGCGGCGCGGCAATCGTCACCGCCGATCACGGCAACGCCGAACAAATGTTCGACCCCGAAACCAACGCCCCACACACCGCCCACACCACCTACGACGTCCCCCTCATCCTCGTCAGCAACGCCCACAAATCCGCCAAACTCCGCGGCGACACCAACCCCGCCGGTTGGTTCAACCCCGCAACCCGCGCCCTCCGCGGCAGACTCGCCGACATTGCCCCCACCTCCCTCGCCGTCATGGGCCTCCCCAAACCCCCCGAAATGACCGGCACCTCCCTGATCATCTAACGAACGCCCTCTCGCCAAGCCTCCACCGCCCACAGCCTAACATATTATATACAATGCCTAACGCCTAATGCCTAATGCCTAATGCCTAATGCCTAATGCCTAATGCCTAATGCCTAATGCCTAATGCCTAATGCTAATGCCTAATGCCTAATGCCTAATGCCTAATGCCTAATGCCTAATGCCTAATGCCTAATGCCTAATGCCTAATGCCTAATGCCTAATGCCTAATGCCTAATGCCTAATGCCTATGGCCTCTCTCACAACCATCCAACCTCTCCTCTCCCCCGCCCCGGACACCGACATCACCGCCCTCGCCTCACTCCTCGTCGACGCCGTCCACGGCGGTGCCGCAGTCAGCTTCCTACAGCCCCTCCACCTCACCACCGCCGCCAACTGGTGGCGCTCCACGATCGACTCCCTCCACCCGCGATCCACCATCCTCGTCGCACGCGACAACGGCACCATCGTCGGCTCCGTCACCATCAGCGCCGCCTGGGCCCCCAACCAACCCCACCGCGCCCAGATCTGCAAACTCCTCGTCCACTCCTCCCACCACCGCCGCGGCATCGGCGAATCCCTCATGCTCGCCGCCGAAGCCGCGGCCAAACAAGCCAGCTTCACCCTCCTCACCCTCGACGCCCGCGAAGGCGGCCCCGCCGAACGCCTCTACGAACGCCTCAACTGGACCCGAGTCGGCTCCATCCCCAACTTCGCAGTAAACGCCGACCACTCCGGCAACCACGCGACGGTGATCTTCTACAAGCAGCTGGTCTGACCAACGCTCCTCGCACCTCTCCGCACTCCACAGGCCGAAGCCCTGAATACAAGCACCCGGGTGCCTGGTCGTCCCTGCGACGCACCCCCGGTAGCCATTCTCGCATTCCGCTTGCACCGCGAACGAGGTGCTCCGAATGGCGTGGTTCGATCCCCAACTGCTATTGGCGGTTTCGCCGTCATGGCACCGCTGAATCACTCGCTGTCCGCAGGCAAGCGTTCGAGGCTTCCAGGAATCGGTGAGAGTCTGGCAATGGAAACTGGATCAGGTCAACTCAGTTCATCTGCTGGTGTCCTGCGGCCCGCAAATCGCGTCCGATACTCCTCCGGCTCCACGGGAAGCCGGTTGAGGCGTACCTCCACGTCGGGTGGGACTTGTGCGCCGTCTGCTTCAATGTCTGGCTCCGGCATCACCGGCTCATTCAGATAACGACTGGCATCGCAAATCTCGACGAGGGGAGTGCCCTCCTTCTGTTCCAACCACCGGAGCACCCAATCAGAAGAAAGCAGCCGCAACTCCTGTCCTCGATTGCGGATGAGAAACCGCTCCAGCACTTTCCACGCGACTTCATCGGGCTGCGTCTCGCCCGGACGCCCAGGAACGGGAATCCCCGTAAAGCCGGTGCCGCTCCACTTGCCGAGCATGAGACTCTCACCCGTGCTGGTGCATACGAGCTCGTATTCGTGGCTCACGGCGACCTCCAAACGTATTCACCACTTCTGGTCAGACCTCGCACCTCTTCTAGACCGTCTAGCGTACCCAACGAACATCGCCGCGGCCATCCGGCCCTCGTACCGCGTCGTTACAGCCCTCCTCTCTTCTCTTCAAGCCGGGCCGGCGACTGAGGCCACTGAGCAACCGAACTCGCCCTGCCTGCGGCTGCGAAGACGACTCCACCACGCGAGCCGCGAACGCTCTCAGGCTTGAACGCCTCATCGCCAAGTGCCCAGCCCCCGAAGCCCTTTCGCGAGCGAGCAAGTGGTGATAGTCTGTCGCGAGAGAGGTGCTTAGTCCTATCCCGCTGGCGAGAGCAAGGTGGACTTCCGTGAGTCGCGACGAACCAGCAAAGCCCAGAAGCGAGTCGCTATCCCTGAAGCTCCGTGCTCTGGAGGGAGCACGGTTGTGGCAGAATGTTCGTGAGCGGCTCACGAAGGTTGTGCCAGGCGACACTCGACCCGCTCCGCTCGAGGATACGGACGTCATCCTTCGGAAGTTCGAGACAGGCCTGACGCTACCAGATCCAGAGTTTCAGTCCGACGACCCAGTTCGCGTTCTGCAATGGCTCGAGCGACGAACTTCCCATCTTCGAACTGGGCCCCATTGCTGGCTGGTTCTTCGCGACGCCCATCTGATCGGTGCCATTCTCTGCTCGTGGCCCGACATCCGCGGATCATTGCCGTTGCTCAGTCGGGACTTCGGAGAACAGGCCGGTGTCCTGCTCTCTGACGGCACAGCTCTTTTGATCGACTACTGCGACGAGGAGCCTCACAACAAGTACCAGTGTTACGCACGAGATGGTGATGACCTCCGGGAGGAGGCACGCTCCTAGGCCCGGGTTGCCGCGGCGAGCACTTCTATCATCCGACTCGACTCGCGAGAGACCGCAGGCTGATCGGAAGCCCGGAGCGAGCTGGATCATCGGAACGTCGAATGGGTCAGGTCAACCATGCCCACAATAGTGAACGCGGAGTTTCGACAGCAGTTCGACTACTGGACGGACGATCTCCCAATCGCCAATGCGGGTTCGCAGTCCTTGTCATTTCGACTTCCGGCTTCCCGCAATGGATCTGGACCGGCCCGAGCGTTTGGCGCGGAGTGGTTCGTGCCGGTCGGGCCCCGGGCTCTATACGGATTGCTCGGGGCGAAACTAGTACCCAGTGCGGCGACGGAGCTCCTTGTGGAGGTCCAGTTCGGAGCGAATGGCCCTGAGTATCGGAGCAACTTGGTACCGCGGGGGAGTTCGCTGTGCCCGGAGATCAGAGCGGGATTGTGCCACGACTATGCCGCGGCCGTCGCGGAGGGAGTCCAGGAGTACCAGTTGCTCCGGGGCCGCTTTCCGTTCGGGGGCTCTCTCGTGTTCGACACCGCAGCCAGCGATGAGATGTCATCGTGCTTCTCGCAGTTTCGGGCGTTGGCGTTCTTGCTGGTGCGATTGATGCTCCTCGATCGTGATGACCGTTCCCAGCCAGCCGTGCTGGAAGCGATCAAAGAGGCGACCCAGTTGAGGCACTCACCCCCGAGTCTGCTCACTGAAGTTCCGCGCGAACCAGAGCAACAAGCCCCACCCACACCGCCCGCCCATCTCTGCCCCTGCTGCGGCTCCGCGGCAATCACCGCACCCGGCGAACACGAAATCTGCCCATCTGCAAGTGGGAAGACGACCCCACCCAGCGTGCCGACCCAAACTACGCCGGAGCCGTGAACCAGCAGAGCCTTCGAGATGCCCAGCGAGCCTGGGCCAAGCGAGCAAGTGATCTCGCAAGCAAGCCGCGAACGCCCCTTGACAACTGAACGCCCCCGACCTCGCGGCGGTCCGAACGACTGGTAGCCGTTCAACGCAGAGTGGACCAGGTCACTCAGAGCTCAAGCCGCTACACCGCAATCCCAACGCTGTCGATGCCGTTCGTCGCACGCGAGATACGATTCGCAAAAGCGCCGCAGTGAACCCAGGCACGACTGCCCGGTTCTCTCGGGCCGGAGGTCGCCCATGTCCGTGCTTGACCAGTGGGGCCACAAGTGGTTCGGAGTTTGGCGAGAACACGGACCCGCCTACGAGCTCTGCCCTCGCGTTCGAGAGTTCGTCGTTCCGGAAGTCGCCGTCCGGTACGACAAGCCTCGGCTGCGAGAGTACCTCACCACAGCACAGGCGGTCGCCGCGACCAGTCGCTCAAGCTTCCCGTGCCCATTTACCGGCGAGCGCCGTCGGGGCTCCATTTCCTTCAGAACGGACGGCGAGTGGCTTTGGCTCGATGACCTGCCGGACCACATCGAGCAGTTCAACGTCGCCATCCCGACTGCGTGGTTCCGGACAATCGAAGCGAACGGGTACATCCCCCCGCCGATGATCGACCCCGACGCGACCGCGAAACTGCAGTGGCCGCCCACGATCCCTCGCCCGCCGTCGCTGCTGTGACCAGAACGATCTGTCACCCATGTGCCCGGTCCAACACACTCAACCCACCCCCCGCTCCACAAGCTCCCTCGCCGTCGTCATCGGCAGATACATGTGCAACCGGTCGTCCATGAGGCTCTCAAACCCGTACCTCGCGTAGAACTCCCGCGACGCCTCGTCCTTCGCGTCAACCTCAATCGCCGCCGCCGCCACAGTCTCCGATGCAACCACCGCCACCCGAAGCGCCTCAACCAGCAGCGCGCCGCCCAAACCCCTCCCTCGGTACTCGAGATCTATCGCCAGCCGACCAAGCAACGTCGTCGGCAACGGCATCTTGGCCGGCAGTCCCCGCCCGTCAGGAATCACGCTCACCTTAATCTGACTCGCGGCCAACGTGAAGTACCCCGCGATCCGCCCCTCCCCCGTAGCCAGCACGTACCCCCTCGTGAGGCTCTTCTTGCTCTGCTGCCCCAACTTCGTCTTGAGATAATCGTTCAACGCGTGAACGCCGCAATCGAACGACCGGCGGTCGTGCTTCCCTTTATCGAATCGCTCGAACCGCAGCGACTCAGCCACCGGAAATCTCACGGTGCCGCTTCGCCGCACGACGCAGCGCAGCATTTGGGCGTGACGGTTTCCCAAGCATCGCCAGCAGCGCGGCACTGTCCCGCTCCGTCAGCTCCCGTGCCTCGATCCGCCCAATCGTTTTGTCCGCCGCCAACTCCAGAATCCCGTTGATAAAACTCGTCACCGTCATGCCGCGCAGCGCGGCAGCCTTCTCTACCTTCGCCTTCAGCAGCTCGGGCTGGCGGATCGTGATCTTGCTGTACCTGATAGCGCCCATAAGGACCTCCTCCCACAGTATACGGCATAATGCCGTATCAGTTCCAACTTGATTTCCGACTCGGTCCTCCCGCCCCCTCCGGACCCGATCCAACCCTCCCTCCCACCC
>VYLF01000068.1_pt1 | contig 71659 bp, 22 predicted proteins | sample 5114371 | NCBI WGS metagenome assembly VYLF01 (sample SAMN12291773, study PRJNA351875) | freshwater metagenome | isolation source: freshwater lake | place: USA: Michigan, Kent Lake | collected 2013-08-15 | reverse complement strand
AAGAAATGTTACAAATTACATGGGTACATTAAGAAAAGTTAAGGGGGTGCATCCATTGATGGATAAGGGTTTTCGGCTATTGTGGTATATATGTATGGGGGAAGTTCAGGTATATGATCATGAATAAACGTAATGATTTAGCTCATGGAAATAAATCGTTTGCTGAAATTGGTAAAGATATTACTGTGGAGGAGTTGCTAAAAATTAAGGAGGAAGTAACTGCTTATCTGGAACAAATATTAAACAACATTAACCAATATATTACTGGACAAGATTATTTAGATAAATCTCAGATTAATGATCGATAAATATCTGGATATGATTTAAGATACTCAAAGCAATAACTTCAGCTAACTTAACGGGGACAGCATTACCAATCAAGCGACCAATCCGGTCAAAAACTACCGGTTCATCAGGAGATAAAAATTGATAATTTTGAGGAAAAGTTTGTAATAAGGCCGCTTCCCGTAAAGAAATAGCTCGATCTTGCTCTGGATGTCCAAATCGACCATTACCATAGCCGAAAAATTGCGTTGTAATTGTTGGACTTGGTTGATCCCATTCCATACGACCATAGACACTAGGATAGGTTTTACCGCTATTTTTTAAATGACAACTGGCAATTAATTCTTCTGGCCAATCACTCCAAGTACCCCCCGGTTTGGAAACTCGAATACGACGTAAATTTAGTGCAGATAAATTACTGCATTGGTGCAGAGGATCAAAATCAGATTTTTGTCCTGCTTGCAATGGTTGAAGATGAGCGATAGTTGTGCGGACTGTTGCATACATTTCTGGGCTATGAGTGGCAGGAAGTAGATTAATCCTACCAAAGCGTGAAGCCAATAAAATCAAGCGTTTTCTGGTTTGAGGTATGCCATAATCCAGACAATTGACCCTAGAGGATTCAATAGTATAATTTAAGCTAATTAATTTCTGAATAAACTCCTCAAAAACTGAAGTATTCTGTAATTGTGGAACATTTTCCATAGAAACAATATCCGGTTGACAATCTTGCACCAAACGAGCAAAATCTTGGAGAAGTTTCCATTTCATATCACGCTGCAGGTAACGTCTTGAATAAGTAGAAAAAGGTTGACAAGGAGCGCAACCGGCTAAAATCTTCACTTTGCTGCCGTAAAAATGACTTGCTAAATCATCGCCGCTAACATCCTCGATATTTTTTAAAATAAACTGGGCTTTGTTATTATGTTCGTAGGGAAATTGACAAGCTGGGTCGATATCATAACCCGCTTTAACGATTAGTCCAGCTTTCTCAAAACCATGGGTTAGCCCCCCAGCCCCACAAAATAGATCCACTGTAGAGATATGGTCAATCAATGACAAGTTTTATATCCTCCGATCAAAGATAGGGACAACCTTTGATCCTAGCCCATCGATCGAAAAACTACTATTGGGTCCACTGGTAGAAACAAGGTGAACGGTTACAGAACTTAACGGCCTATGATTAAAGAGACGAGGAATCAGAACCCGAAATAAATCCTCGCTCCGCCATTGCCTTGATTCTCCCTGATAATTATGGGACTTTTTGCCCGTCACCAAAACCTCCGTCAGTGGTTCAAATCCCAACACTTCGGACGTAGCGCCACCGATAGTCGTTATGCTTTACTGGTCGCCTGTTTAATCGGAATTCTCTCCGCCCTTGCCGCTATTATCCTGAAATTGGGCATCGGTTGGTTAGGTGGTTGGCGGGTGCATCTAGTAGCCAATTCCTCTCCTTTCCTAGTTTTGCCCCTCGGCGGTTTTCTGCTTGGTTACAGTGCCGGTTGGATTGTCGAACACTTCTCCCCCGCGGCCGCCGGGGGTGGTATTCCCCAAGTAAAAGCGGCCCTAGCTAAATATCCTTTGCCCCTGTCTTGGCGGGTCGCCCTAGTAAAAATGATCGGGGCGATCCTGATCCTTGGCGGTGGTTTAACCCTTGGTCGTCGGGCCCCCACGGTACACATCGGGGCAGCCCTAGCAGCCCAGTTAAGCGTCTGGCTGCCCACCAGTCCCGATCACCGTCGTCAGATGATCGCGGCTGGGGCGGCCGCGGGGTTAGCGGCCGGTTTTACTACTCCCATCGCCGGCGTCCTCTTTGTGATCGAGGAATTAATGCGCGATGTCTCCAGTATGACCCTAGAAACGGCGATTGTGGCTTCCTTTACCGGGGCCGTGGTTTCGATGATGCTGCAGAATACCCCCTCAATGATCACTGAATATGCCAATATTAGCTTCTCTGCCCAAGAAATACCCATTTATTGCCTTTTGGGGGTTTTAGCGGGCTTATTGGGGGCTTTATTCAATCAAGGCATCCTTTTTTGTAGCCAGATGCAGCGGCGTTGGCGGTTATCTCTGGCTTGGCGCATCGGTCTGGTCAGCTGGTTATCGGGAACGGTAGTGGCCTTTTTACCCGACTTTTTTCGAGATAATACGGGTTTACGGGAATTTTTGCTGGCAGGGGAATTAAGTTGGCAGAATACCGCCCTCGCTTTCGTCGTCTATTTTTTCCTGACGATGATCTCCTATAGTTCTGGCGCTCCGGGAGGACTCCTCGCCCCCGCTTTGGTGTTGGGATCCTGCTTGGGGTTTCTGGTGGGGGGAATCGAGACGAAAATTATGGGTTTCGGCAACGAAGCTAGTTATACTTTAGCGGGTATGGGGGCTTTTTTTACGGGAGTAGTCAGGGTTCCGGTAACGGCGATCGTGATTGTCTTTGAACTGCATCGCAATTTTAATGTTGTGCTGCCCCTGATGTTGACCTGTGCCGTTTCTTATATCACTGCCGAAAGCATTCACCCCGGTTCCCTCTATCAGCATTTACTTTCCGCTAGTGGTATTATTCTCAACGAAGAAACCCCTTCTAATGATGTGTTGGCCCATCTGTCGGCTATGGATGTGATGCAATCGCAGGTGGAAATTCTGCCGGCAGATTTACCCCTGGGGGAAGTGGTGAAAATTATGTCCCGTTCCCATCATCGCGGTTTTCCCGTGGTGGAACAGGGGCGACTATTGGGGATTTTTACCCAAAGTGATCTGGATAAATGGCGATCGAAAAACAGTCAAACCGTCCTACGGGAGATGATGACTCCCAATCCGATTACGGTGGCTCCCCAGGCAGCTTTAAGCGATGTTTTATTTCTCTTAAATCGCTATCAGCTTTCCCGTTTACCCGTTACCGATGGTCAAAAACTGGTGGGGATCATCACCCGCACCGATATTATCCGGGTGGAAGCTGATCAATTGGGGGGGGTTTGTCAACTGCCCCAACGCAGTACCCCTTCCTATGTGGTTTATCAAACTCGTTCCCCGGCTGTGGGAATAGGTCGGATTTTGTTACCTATTGCCAATCCCGACACCGCTACCGCTTTGTTTAAAATTGCTGCTGCGATCGCCCGTGAACGCAATTATGAGATAGATTGTCTCTATGTGATTACTGTGCCTCGTCTTAGTTCTCCGGCGGAAGTAAAGGTAGATACGCGGGAAGGACGCAAATTACTTCATCGTCTGGAAAGATTAGCCCGACGGCAGAATATCTCTGTTCATACACAAATTTCCGTGGCTCAGGATATCGCCGACGGGATTTTGGCCACGATTCGCGAACGACACAGCAATTTATTAATTATGGGTTGGACGGGGGAAAAATCCACCACCGGGGCGATTTTCGGGTTTTTAGTCGATACTTTGATTGCTCAAGCTCCCTGTGAAACCATCTTGGTAAAATTGGGGACAAAGGATTGTTTTCCCAATGATCTTAATCGGGAAAGGATTTGGCTGATTCCCACCGCCGGCGGTCCTAATGCCCAACGCGCTTTAGCATTATTGCCTAGTTTGCTGTCTTTGTCCGAGTCTTCCGATCATCCCGAACTTTGGTTGTGTAAAATCTATTCCCCGACGGATTTACTGCCAGATCTGTCCACTTTGGAGGTTTTACAAGCATCTTTACAGAAAGCGATCGCACGGCCGATTGTACCTTTACCGATTCGTTCGGCCTCTCCGGCCGAGGCGGTCATTGATCTGGTAGAATCGGAGGATTGTTCCTTGGTGCTTTTGGGTGCATCTAGGGAAAGTTTGCTCAATCAGTTCTTAAATGGCAATATCCCCTCGACGATTGCCCGTGCCGTTAATTGCACTGTGATTCTCGTGCGAGGGGAATTATCAGATTAGGTTATTAGCTAGGCGGAAGCTAAAGTTAAACTGAAGGGTACGGTATTGTCAATTTTCGCCCCTTGACTTTCCTCTAGGGAATGGGGGTAGAATATTTCCCCCTCTAGTTGACCATCGGAGTCATCGTCATCCCCATCGCTGATATAAAGGCGTTCACAGGGGATGTTATCGGAAAGGATGGCACTGGCCATCATCCCCGTATGAATCTCTAAGAAAGCATCCGCTAGGGTCTCAAATACTAAACGCTGCCCGGGGAAAACCACCCTTTCAAAATACCAGTTAGCAATATTGGTGATGCGAACAATTTGAATATGACTGGTCGCATTGACATAGCAACAAAGAATACTATTTTTCTTGCCGTTGGGGAGGGGATCGAGAATCTGTGCCATAGCAATTGGGGTGATCTTAAAGTGTGTTTCTCATCGCTCCTTCACCCTAACATCCTTTGATCCCCGATAGTTGTAAAGATGATTACATTACTCTGATAAAAATCTACTGATCGCTTTTTCTGGTGATAGAAGGCGGTTTTTATTAAAAAATCATTAAATTTAACTAATGCCTAGTTTTGGCTATTTGTCAAGGGGGGAACTACGTTTTTTTGCTGTTTTTCTTGATTTTTTGCCCAGCTATTTAGGGTCTGCTGAATAAATCTAAAAACCTTGTTGGGTAAGACTTTTAGACTTTTTGGTTTCCAAAAAGTGCCAGATCCCGGAGTGATCGGGTGGAAAATTCCTGGACTTTTTCCCTGAAAATTAGGTAATTGACCCCCTCAAAATCGCTAAAACCCTACACCCTACACCCTACACCCCACACCCTGCCCCCAGGAAAAACTTTTTGCCGCAAACCCTATTTATCACTCACTTTTGTTAACGGTTTCAGGATTATCGAAACCGAGGTAATTTTTGTCAAGTTAGATACCTCTTGCTCTTGATCTTATCGATCTGGTTAACTAAAAAGGGGCGGCCTGTGCTGGGACTGATAAGTTTTACAGTGCTGGGGATAATAATCCCTCGATTGTTCGGGGTTTCTAGCCAAATTTCCCCTGAGAATCCCCGTCTTTTGCAAGCGGGGAAATGTCAACTCATCAATCTTGGGACTCTATCAATCAATTTTCCTGGCCGAAGCAGCATTAACTATAAACTTTCTAAAACCTCTTGAGCGGCGGCCAAAGTCCGTTCGATATCGGCCTCTGTGTGAGCTAAAGAAGTAAAACCTGCTTCAAACTGGGAAGGAGCTAGATAAACGCCTCTTTCCAACATTCCCCGGTGAAAACGACCGAATTTAGCCACATCGGCCTTTTTGGCATCTTCATAGTTATGCACGGGGGTGCCAGTGAAAAACATTCCGAACATGGCACTGATATGACCCCCAGAAACGCTATGACCAGCATCTCTGGCCACTTTCAGCAGCCCTTCAGTTAAGGATTTGGTCACTTTATCGAGATATTCGTAGGTGCCGGGGCGCTGGAGTAACTCGAGGGTTTTAATTCCTGCTGTCATGGCCAAAGGGTTGCCGGATAAGGTTCCCGCTTGGTACATCGGGCCGGCCGGAGCCACCATCGCCATAATATCAGCCCGACCGCCGTAGGCCCCCACTGGCAGCCCACCGCCGATAACTTTGCCGAGGGTGGTTAAATCGGGGGTGATGCCGAATTTTTCCTGAGCGCCACCGTAGGCGATGCGGAATCCGGTCATTACCTCATCAAACATTAATAGGGACCCGTATTCCTTGGTTAATTCCCGCAATCCTTCTAAAAAGCCAGCATCCGGCACGATAAAGCCGGCATTACCCACCACTGGCTCTAAAATCACCCCGGCGATCGAGTCGGGATTTTCGACAAAGAGGGCTTTTACCGCTTCCAGGTCATTGTAGGGGGCGGTTAAAGTGTTGTTAGTGGTGGTTTTGGGAACCCCCGGCGAGTCGGGCAAGCCCAGGGTCGCTACACCAGAGCCGGCTTTAACGAGGAACATATCGGCGTGACCGTGGTAACAGCCCTCGAATTTGATGATTTTATCCCGGCCGGTAAAAGCCCGCATTAAGCGCAGGACGGACATACAGGCTTCGGTGCCAGAATTGACAAAACGCACCATTTCAATGCTGGGAACGGCATCAATCACCATTTCAGCGAGAATATTTTCCTGAACACAGGGAGCGCCGAAACTGGTCCCTTTGTCTAGGGACTCGTGTAGGGCGGCAATCACTTCGGGATGGGCATGACCACAGATAGCCGGTCCCCAAGTTCCCACATAGTCGATGTATTCGTTACCGTCCACGTCGCGAATATAGGCCCCTTTGACGCTTTCAAAAACGATGGGTTGACCACCGACGGATTTAAAGGCCCGCACGGGGGAACTTACACCCCCCGGCATTAATTTTTGAGCGGCTGTAAAGATTTCTTTCGATTTTGTTGTTTGATACGAAGATGTGCTAACCAATCCTGTCTCCTTGTCTACTTGAGTCTATCGGTTTCGGGGAATGCCCGGAGCTTTGTTTTGTTAACTTCCTGCTGCTTGTTCCATTTTAAAGATCACTGGCCTACATTTGACGCAATTTTTCCCTAGGAAAAGCGCTGGTCGGCTCAAGTCTCGCTATTCTTGACTTGTAGCTTGATGGTTAACAGCTGATGTAATTGGCTGATAAAGGGCAAAAATTTCACTGTTGACAATTTTTCCACAATCTTTTCAGAATTGCAGTAAAAACCTAGCAATGGGCGAAGTTATTGCTATTGATAGATTTTAGCCCGGAAAGAGCGATCGAAAAAAGCTCCGGTTTTCCACAGATTTTCCACAGGGGAATTCTTGCTATTATTTCTTAGCGTACAAAAAAACTATTCCTGCTATGAAATTTACCAGTAGTCAAAGCGAACTCAACAGCAATTTATCCCTAGTTAGTCGGGCCGTTGCCAGTCGTCCTACCCATCCGGTGTTGGGAAATGTTCTCTTTTGTGCCGATGAGGAAAAGGGCGAAATTAGCCTGACTGCTTTTGATTTGAGTTTAGGGATTCGCACCAGTTTTCGGGCCGAGGTGGTGGAAGGGGGCAAAATTACCCTGCCGGCAAAATTGCTTAACGATATTGTCTCTCGTTTGGGAGAGGGGGAAATCACTATCTCTGTGGAAGAAAACGAGAATGATGAGGAGCATAGTCTCGCTTTCCTGAAAACTGCCTCGGCACAGTTCCAAATTCGCGGCATGAAAGCCGATGAGTTCCCAGAATTGCCCACGGTGGCCGATGGAGAAATTGTTAATTTACCTATAGTTGCCTTGACAGAGGGACTAAAAGGTGCATTGTTTGCCGCTAGTGGCGATGAAACTAAACAGGTGTTGACGGGGGTACATTTAACTAAAACCGTCGATTGTCTAGAATTTGCCGCTACAGACGGTCATCGTTTAGCGGTGGTACAAACTCCCCTAGAGGAGGTGGAAAGTGCCTCTGGTGGCTTTAATGTCACCATTCCGGCCCGGGCCCTGCGAGAATTGGAAAGAATGATGGCAACAAAACAAAATATCGAGACTATTACTCTGCATGTGGATGATTCTCAAGTCATCTTTGAAATGGGGGAACAGAGGTTAACCAGTCGTAAGTTAGAAGGGGCCTATCCCACTTATAATCAGTTAATTCCTAAATCCTTCGAGCGTTCTTTGGTTTTAGACCGCAAACAATTAATCCGTTGTTTGGAATTAGTGGCGGTTTTATCGGACCAAAAGAATAATTTAGTCAAGTTTAGCCTCGATAGCGAAAATGACCGTTTATCCCTAGCGGTGGAATCTCCCGATTTAGGTAGTGCCAAAGAGTCCATGGCGGCGGAAATTCAGGGAGAAAGTGGCGATATTGCCTTTAATGTTAAATACTTGATGGACGGTTTGAAGGCTTTACCCAATAATGATATCCAAATGCAGTTAAATGCTAGTACCCAACCGGTTATTTTTACCCCCTTGGGAGGTTTAAAGATGACCTATTTGGTGATGCCGGTACAAATTCGTCAGTAGTTCTGACTTAATTGGAACTGTGGGATGTGTTTTTAACCTATCCCATTTTTGATTGTAAGTAGCTGGTTATAATTAAATTGAAGATAGATTTTGGGTTCGATCCCCCCTTAATCCCCCCTTGATAAGGGGTGTGTCGATCCCCCCTTAATCCTAGGGCTAATTCATTCTCCGAATCTAATTCTTTTTTTTGCTACCTTTAATCGCTTACGAGGTAAGCTAGGAAGCAGGGGAGTACAGGTTTTTGCTCTCATAGTAGGTTGATTCATGAATCAAATCTCATAGTAGGTTGATTCATGAATCAACCTACAAAGCACGACGTTTTGACAAATTTTCAGCTATGTATTTCCGAGAAATCGACTAAAAACGTTACCAGATAAGGAGTTGAGAGAATGACATAAGAGAGAATGAATCAGCCCTACATCTGGGGGGTGACTAGCGATTTCTAGCTTAACCTGCGTTCGGGATAACGCTATAGAAGGGACTGTTAGAAAACCTTGGCCAATTCTAGATTCTCAACTCCTTGATTAATAGCCAATCGCTAACAAGAAGTCCCCCCTATCTATGGACTGGGTTTTACATCAATCTGCTTAAACCGAACTCAGTTTAATTTAGGCTTTTCTGCCGAAAACAAAAGATAATCATCAAACGCCATAAACCAACCCCGATTTCTTGACCAAGCTTCAAGTCCAGGGTTATCTTTCTGGAGATCGATAACTAAATCATGCTTACTAATTCCTTGGCTAATCTGGGCAAAATAATGAACCATTGCCGGCCAAACATATTCACTAATAGATAAAGCTTGGATATTAACAAATCCATGCTTTTTGAGTTTTTCTACATAAGTATGTCGGTCGTATTGATTAGGAAAGGGAATACACATTTTCTTACTATTAACCCGCAGCCAGAAGTTAATTTCTCGACCCACTCTAGGCAAACAATCCGCTATAGCCAACCTTCCACCGGGCTGCAAAACTCGAAAAGCTTCTGCGAAAAAATCCTCACGAGTGTCAAAATGAAAAGCACATTCTAAAGCGGTCAACTTATCAAAAGAATTCTCAGGAAAAGGGATTTGAGTAGCCGAGCCGACTTGAAGTTTTATCCTGTCCGATAACCCTGCTTTAGCTACTCTTTCTTGAGCAATTTCTACTTGTAACTCGGTTGTATTTAGACCGATAATTGAGCCAACATTGTTTTCTCTTACCCAGAGTAAATCCTGTTCAGCAAAACCGAAACCCACATCCAAAAGGTGATCTCCGGCTTTAAGTTCGGCTACTTCGGCTAATTTACGCGCTAAAGCGGCACAAGCTCCGTTATAAGTTGTTTCTTCTTGCCAATAACCAAAATTAAGCCATTGGGGAAAATTAGGATCATGAAGATGAGGATCGCGTTTCGCTATATTAGTATACAGTTCAGAAACTTGAAACTGATCTTGCAAAAACGCCATTTCTCGAACCGGATTAAGGATAAATTGTTTGATGGTTGCCCAGCGATTACGCCATTCATCTTTGAGGGGAATTTTGCCGATGTTTTCCAAATTATTATCCTCCTAAGGATTTTGCAGAAATATTGCCATTTTTAATTAACCGAATCCCTGAGATTCTCTAGATGCTTTAAAAAAGATTCCACACCTCCGGATTAATCATATAAGGAGGCTTCTCTCCCTGAAGCACTTGTAATATTTGATTCGCCGCCGAAACAGCAGCCGCTAGACTCGCTTCAGGGGTTACTCCGGCTAAATGAGGTGAGAGAATGACATTCTCAAAATTATATAAAGGATTATCTAAAGCCGGCGGTTCTGGTTCAAAGACATCGAGGGCGCATCCAGCTATCAATTTTTGATTAAGGGCGATCCCTAAATCCTTTTCACAAACGACTTTTCCCCGGGAGGTATTAATTAAAAAAGCTGTTGGTTTCATCTTTTTAAAAACTGAGATATTAAACATTTCCCGCGTTTCACTTGTTAGTTCAGTATGCAAAGAAACAAAGTCCGATTCAGCCAGAAGAACATCTAAATCTTTGACCAAAGTTGCTCCTAATGTCTCCGCTTTGCTGGCTGGAACATAGGGATCATAAGCTAATACTCTCATCCCCAGTGCTAGGTTACATTTGTGAGCCACCAGAGTACCAATTCTTCCTAAACCTACAATACCAAGGGTCTTGTTTTCGAGTTGAATCGGTTGCATCTGATTGCGAATTAAATAGTTACCCTTTTTCACACAATGATCTAAAAAAGGGAGCTTTTTAGCAAGGGCTAAAATCATAGATAAGGTGTGTTCTGCTACAGCTGTAGTTGACATTCCGGGATTATTAACAACGATAACCCCCTGTTCTGTTGCTGCCATAATATCAATAGAATCTGTGCCAAATCCAGAGGTACTAATTACTTTTAAGTGTTTTGCTAATCGGATTGATGAAGCCTCTAACTTATTAGGATAACGCACAAATACGCCAGATACTTCTTGAATTGCCTCATTAATTTCCTCCGGTGTAGGGTTGGACAAAATCTCTATATTAGTAGATTCTTCAAGAAGTTTTTGCCCCGCTTCATCATACATTTTTCCGATTAAAAGAACCCTGTGTTTTTGAATATCCATAGTCAGAGTTTTTGGTGAAGTAGTAGTCATCGTAATTTTTCCTAAATTGAGTTTTAGCAATGAAACAGTTACAGAGATTTTGAGGCTCGATAATCATCTATGGAAACAAGTCGCCAACTAGAATCCTCTAAAAGTTCTAAGACCCATTGATGATACTTAAATAAACTTTCTCGATGACCTACGCTAATAAAAGTTGTCTGTGCTTTTTGTAACTGGTGATATAAGGTTTGTTCGTTGTTCAAGTCTAAAGCACTTGTGGCTTCATCTAAGATTACATAGCGGGGATGGGTTACTAACAATCGTGCAAAAGCAAGGCGTTGTTGTTCTCCTAAAGATAATATATTTTCCCAGGGAACTTCCGCATCAAAGCCATGAACTTTTGTGGCTATATTTTGAAGATTAACTTGTTGTAAAACGGATTCAAGTTCTCCATCGGTCATTTCACGGGTTGTTTTAGGATAAAGTAACTGTTCTCTTAGAGTTCCTAAAATAATATAAGGACGTTGAGGTAAAAAGAGAAATTCTTCTAAGGGAGGTCGTTTTAAACAACCAGTTCCTGCATTCCATAAGCCAGCAATAGCTCTTAATAGAGAACTTTTACCTCGTCCACTCGGTCCGACAATTAATAAACCTTCGCCTGGTTCGATAGATAGGGATAAATGTTGAACAATTACCTTTTCATAATCCGGTGTTTGTAAAGTAACATCCTCAAACTCGATCTCATTTTGTTCAAGGGTTTTAATGGTACTAGCATCCTTGGGTTGTCGGTCCATTTCTTCTAAGGCAGACGAAAATTCAGATAGACGCTCAACATAACTGGAAAATCTGCCCAAAGAACCAAATTCAAGGATTAACTCAGAAAAACCATTAGCAAACATACTGCAAGCAATAATAGCCTGATTAACTTGTCCGAAATCAATTTCCCCCCGAATATAGGCCGGAGCGAAGACGACAAAGGGAAATATTTGAATAACTGAGCGATAACTTCGACTAAAAATGTCTTGATTTTTCTCCCAATCAATCTTACTGAGAGAATTTCTGACGAGATTATTAAATCGACGTTGAATGATTTTCAACTCTTGATTTTCGCCTTGAAAAAAGGCAATAGATTCAGCATGATTCCGAACATGAGTTAAAGTGTAGGTGTAATTAGCTTTGGATTCCAGTTCTTCTTGACTAATCTTATCTAATTCTCGACTTAAAGAAACAGCAATTAGGTTGCCGATAATTGTATAAGCCACTAGAATCAAGGCGGCTAGTCGGGAAATTGAGAAAAGAATTACTAAAAAAGTAGTCATTTCTAAGACTTTTTCTAATAAAATAGCTCCAAAATTAACAGCATTTCTAGCAATGGGTTCTATTTCTTGGGCTATCCTTTGATCCGGATTATCCACATCGGATCTAAAATTAATTTTGTAATAAGCGCGATGGCTCAAATATTGGGTAACAACCTGCTGATTTAGCCATTCATACCAATCCAGAATAATTCTTTTTTTAACAAATTTAGAAAATGCAGTAAACAGGGTAATTAAAAGTAATCCTAAGCCATAAAGTAATAAACTTGTCATAAACTTAGAGGCATTTTTATCTTGAATAATGACATCAACCAAATAGCGATTAACGAAGCTATTAACTGCATTAGAGGCCACCAGTCCAACAATTACTAAAACAAGGAGAAACAGCATTCCCCATGAACTTATTACCTCTGAAAATGTCCTTCCTTTAGGATCGGTTGGATACCAGTAAGGAGCGGCAATCAATTTCAAATTGTCAAAAAATTGATGAGAACTTTTGACGGTTTCTTGTTGAAAAAATGGAGTTTGCATAGTTTGAATATAGGGTAACTTTTAGGAAATGCCTTGAATTTTTTTTAATTTCAAGCTTTCTAACTTCAAGGCTTAGGATTATTTAATCTCCTAAAAAAGCCTCCAAATCAGTAAGTTCTTGTAAGATTAAATCCTCACTAATCTCCTGCTGAACTTCAGTGAAGTTAATCATCTTCTCGGCTGTTTTTTGAACTTTTTCACCGAAAATACGGTCAAACAGATAATCAACTAAGCGTCTAATATTAGGAAAGTCAAAGACTAAAGAAGTGGGTAAGAGAACTTCTAATCCTTTCTCTAAACGATTTTTCAATTCAATAGAGGATAAGGAATCAATCCCCATTTCTATCAATCCTTGTTCTGAATCTGGCATAGATTTAATCCCTAAAATAATTCTGACTTGTTTGCTAACATATTCTAACAAATATTCCCGACGTTCTCCTAAAGGAATATCCTCTAAAAGATGCAGTACAGAGTCTGATTCTTGAACAGAATTAATGGGAATTTCTGAGAGTCCTAAATTTTTTAGGAGTGGTTTCTCGCCTTTAAATTGATAGATATTTTTGAAACGAACCCAATCCACATCAGCGATTAAAACTTGTGTTTGATTAGAAGCCATAATAGCATCCATCACCCTCAAGGCCATATCTGGAGCAATTTCCCTGATGCCAATCTGTTTGAGCCAGTCCTCATAGTCTTGAGACACTATACCATGACCCGCCAATAATGCCCAATTTAAAGTCGTTGCAGGAAGTTGTTGAAGATGACGGAAATGAGCCAAAGCATCCAGCCAATGACTAACAGTATCATATAAGCCTTGTTCCTTTGCCCCCCAAATTGCACCCGCCGAAGAAAACAGCACAAAATAGTCTAATTGAGTACCCAAAGATAGTTGATGTAAATTCCAAGAACCCTTAACTTTTGCCTGAAAAACTGCTTCTAGATCCTGCAAAGTACAGTCTTTTAATTGAGCTTGTCGGCCTGAGATTCCGGCAAGATGGAAAATGCCACGCAAGGGATAGGCGGTTTTTTCAATCTGGGTAAATATGGCCTGCATAGCCTCAAAATTGCCAACGTCTGCCGAAATAACTTCGATTGATGCTCCTTTTTCCTCTAATTTTCTGATTTTTTCTGATATTTGGGCTAATTCGGTTGCTGAATCCCACAGGAAGCGGACTGGTAATGAGCGGCGTGTCGTTAAAATGAGATGTTTTGCTCCTAAATTGACTAAATGTTCCGCCAATTCTAAGCCTAGATGTCCTATTCCTCCCGTAATTAGGTAGGTAGCCTCAGTTTGAATCTTAACGGTTGTTGTCTCTAGAGACTTGAGAGGAAGCAGACGAGCAACATAGCCTTGACCTTTACGGAAGACCAAATGATCCTCATCGTGAGCATGAGTTAATCCTAATAGTAATGCGGTAATATTTTGATTAATGTCAACGTCGGGATCAAGATCCAGCATACCTCCCCATAATTGGGGATTTTCTAGGGCAATAACACGCCCCATTGCCCAGAGAGGAGACTGAAACCCTAAAGAAGGCTGTTCTAATTCAAAGGGTTGGGCTCCCTGAGTGACAAGGAATAATTGAGGTGGATTAGGGATTTTTTGAATAGCTTTGAGAAGATTTAAAAGATAGTTACAGCGATTCAATAAAATGGATTCTGGTTGCTCTTTGGGAGTACTATTCAAAAGATAAATAATTCGATCTGGAGATGGATTGGACGCAAACCATTCCTCTAATTGTTGTAGTTGATTAGCATTCAAACAAGACTCAGAAGATGATATTTGTGTATTTTTCTCCCCTTGATAAATTATCCGACAGGAATCACACTTTTTAAGTAGTTGCTCTTGAATCCCTAAGGCAAAAGTATTTTGTTGGGGTTCAATATCAGTAAAAATTAGCCAGTTTTTAGCGGTGTTAGGGGAGATTTCTGAACTTTGAGCCAGAATAATACTTTGCTGAAATAAAACACTACCTATTTTTTGATCAGGAGAAACAAATTCTACCTGAGAAAACCCCGATTTAAGCAGAATAGATTCCCAAGTCGATGCTGTAATTATAGGATGATTTGGGCGCAAATGATAATCGCTAAAACGCCACCAACCTTGAGTCACACCAAAGATTAAATCAATCCAGGGAGATTGCTGAGTTAATTCTAACAGTAATAAATGACCGCCTGGACGTAGTAAACTTTGAATATGAGGCAAGGTTTCCTCTTGTAAATTGGCGGTAGAGTGTAAGACATTAGCCGCGATAATCAAGTCATAAGAATGGCAGCAAAACCCTTGTAATTTCGGAGCTTTTTCAATATCGAGTACTTTGTATTCTAGTCCAGAAAATTCAGCCAAATTATCTCTAGCTTTCTCTAGAAAGAAGGGGGAAACATCAGTGAATGTGTAGGTAATTTGACGAGACTTACAAGCTTTAAGAACCTGTTGGGTTGTAGCTCCAGTTCCCGCGCCAATTTCGAGAATGCGGAGGGAGGCTGAGGGAGCATAACTTGAGAGGAGAAGTTCAACGGTTTTAGAGATACCCAGATTGAGAATTTTTGCCGAAGATGTATTTTTATAAAACTCGCTGGCTCCTCCTTGTCCATCTTGAGAAAATAGGATAGATAAAGGAGATATTTTTCCCGTAATAATGGCTGCTAAATTTGTGGCAACTTGTCGAAATAGATTGAGTTCTATTTGAGAATTAGGATAATGATTGATTAAATCCTCTACCGCTAAATCAGGATTAGAGTGTTCGGGTTCTTTAACAATTTTCCATAGGGTATTTTGCTTTTCTAAAATGCCGACTTTCGCTAATATTTCTAGAAGATGATTCCAGAAAGATTTATATTCTTGTTTGAGTTCAGCTTGAATAAAACTTTGATCGGGATCAAGAAAGGTATTCATTTGAAAGAGTTCTAAATCTTTCAGAGCTTTAACTACAAAGTCAGCTGCCAGTTTTTCCATTTCGGAAAAAGCGCAAGAAACTCCCATCAATTCTGAGGAGTGTAATTGGGGTTCTAAGTAACCCTCTAAATCACTTTTAAGGGGGGTCAAATTTTGTAGCTTACCGTCGGCTAAATCCCAGGGAAGCCAAGCTACTTGATAAAGTAATTTGGCAAAATTAAAGTCCTCTTTTTCTTGATAATAGAGTTTAATCAACTGTTGAACAATAGCGGATATTGTTGGTTTTTCATCTTCAGAATAATGACCTGTTTCTAAGAGGGTTTGCATCAAAGTATTTTTGTCCTTTTCAGATAACATTTTGACTAGATTAGATTCCTGTGGAACAGTTGCAGATGGGGTTTTTAAAGGAATCCAGTGTTGACGTTTTTGAAAGGGATAAGTAGGTAAAGCACATCGTCTAGGATGATAGTCTTGATCAAAACTAAACCAGTCTATCTTTGCACCGCGAACATAAAGTTTGCCCAGACTTTCTAATAAAACTTGCCAATCAGAAAATCCTGAGCGTAAACTGGGTAGAGTTAGAGGTTCAGATGAAGATAGGGATGATTGAACAATTCCTGAGAGAATAGGTTGAGGTCCAATTTCAATAAAGGTATCACATCCGAGAGATTGTAGGAATAAAGCCCCTGGATGAAATTGTACCGTATTTAGTAAATGTTGAAGCCAATACTGAGGAGTCATAATGCTGTCATCAGCAATTTCTCCTGTTAGGTTAGAGACCAGAGAAATTTGAGGTTGACTGAAAGAAATCTCTTGAAGAATCGTTTTAAATTCTGCAACCATTGGCTCTACTAAAGGGGAGTGAAAAGCATGGGAAACTTTGAGTTGACGAACTTTCACCCCGGCATTAGTGAAATGGTTACAGAGTTTTTGAATTACGCTTTTTTCTCCAGAAATAACGGTATGTTGTTCCGCGTTAATGGCAGCAATAGCGATTTTTATGCCTTGGCTTTGGCACTGCTCAATAACTGAGTTCTTATCGAGAAAAATAGCGGCCATTTCCCCTTGATTTTGGGGTAACTGCCCCATCAAATTGCCTCGATGGGTGACCAGTTTTAAGCCACTTTCAAGATCAAAAACGCCAGCAAAACAAGCAGCAGAATATTCTCCTAAACTATGCCCTAAAATGGCGGCTGGTTGAATTCCCCAAGAATGCCATAATTGAGCGAGAGCAACTTCAATCAGAAATAGTGCCGGTTGGGTATAAGCGGTTTGGTTTAAGGGGTCATCTGTATCAGCAAATACGACGTTTAGCAGGGATTTACCCGTTAGTTTTTGATAGTAGTTTTCCCCTGCGTCTAAAGTTTTTCTAAAGGTGGGTTGAGTCTGATAGAGTTGATGAGCCATCCCTGCATATTGAGACCCTTGTCCTGTAAATAAAAAGGCAATTTTAGGCGGTCTTTTTTCATCAGCTATACCATGAATATTTGACTGATAATCTAGTTGCTTGAACTGACGTAATTGTTCAATAAAATCACTGTTTTTATAGCCAGTTAAGGCTAAACGATTTGAGAAATGAACTCGGCCTGTATTTGCCGTAAATACTACATCAGACATATCCTTTTCAGGTTGACTTTCTAAAAAGTCTATGTAGCGACTTACTAACTCTTTTAAAGCTGGTTCGGTTCGAGCGGAAAGGGTGAGCAAATGATAGGGACGTTTGCTCTGATTGTCTTGAGGAATAATGGGAGGAGCTTCTTCTAGAATAACATGAGCATTAACCCCGCCAATACCTAAAGAGTTTACCCCTGCCCGTCGGGGTAATTTTTCGTCCTTGTCTTGCTTAGTAGTCCAAGAAATAGCTTCATTATTAATATAAAAAGGAGTCTGAGAAAAATTAATTTGAGGGTTAGGATTTTGGAAATGTAATGTAGGCGGAATAACTCTATATTTGAGGGCTAAAGTCGCTTTAATTAAACCGGCAATACCGGAAGCAATCTGCATATGTCCGATATTGGTTTTTACTGAACCTAAAGCACATTCTCCCTCATTTGCACCCTGATAAACTTTAGCTAAAGCATCAACTTCAATGGGATCTCCAAGGGGGGTTCCTGTGCCATGAGCTTCCACAAAACTAATTGTATTAGCATCAACACTGGCAAAGGCTAGGGCTTCCGTAGCGGCAGCAATTTGACCCTCTCCACCAGGCGCAGTAAATCCTAATTTTTGGCCACCATCATTATTAATAGCAGAGCCTCTAATAACTGCATAAATATGGTCATGATCGGCTAAAGCATCTGACAATCTTTTGAGCAGAATTACTCCTACTCCACTGCCAAAAATAGTCCCTTTTGCTTCCGCATCAAAGGCGCGACAATGACCATCAGGAGACATGATCAGTCCTTCTTGATATAAGTAACCAATTTTTTGAGGAGAATTAATTGAAGCAGCTCCAGCTAGAGCCATGTCACTTTCTCCACTAATTAGACTCTGACAGGCGAGATGAACTACAACTAATCCAGTAGAGCAAGCAGTTTGAACATTAACGCTTGGGCCGTGTAAGTTTAGTTTATAAGAAATTCGCGTTGTTAAATAGTCTTTGTCATTAGCTACCATTGTTTGAAACCCTCCCGTTGAATCTAGTGTGAAGGGTTGTAACTCGTCATTACTATCTAATTGACCCCGATTAGGATAACAATTATTGATCAAATAGGTGTTCATACTTGCGCCAGCAAATATACCAATTGATCCTTGATAATTACTGGGATTATAACCGGCGTTTTCTAAACATTCCCAACTACATTCAAGAAGTAAACGTTGCTGAGGGTCTAGTAATTCTGCCTCTCTATCTGTATAGCCAAAAAATTCGCTGTCAAAGTATTCAACTTGCTCGAGAATTGGTCTAGCTCTAACATAATTAGGCTGATTAAATAGTTCCGAAGACACTCCCGATTCTTGTAATTCTTCTTCCGAAAAGAAAGAGATAGTTTCGATTCCATTTTTTAAATTTTCCCAGAAGGTTGTTAAATTTTTAGCCCCTGGGAATTGCCCCGCCATACCAATAATTGCAATGTCATGGGTTTCATTATGGCGACGGGTCCGGTTTTCGGCACGTTGACGGCTTTTTTGTGCTATAACTTGAGTGGTATTTGATTCTTCGCTTAAGAAACGGGCTAGGGTGGCAACGGTAGGATTTTTAAACATTTCAGCAAGGGATAGCTGACGGTTAAAAAGTTTTTCAAGTTCATTTTGAACTCGGATTAAGTGTATAGAATGTCCCCCTAGTTCAAAGAAGTTATCCTCTAAACCAACTGAGGTTAACTGTAAAACTTCACTCCAAACTGCTGCTATTTGACGTTCATTTTCTGATTGAGGTAAGGTTTGATTTTTCTGACGCTCTTTTGCTAAATATTGATCTATTTCTTGGATACGGCTGCTAAATAATCCCTGTTCAAAATCCTTTTTTAATTTAGATTTTTGAACTTTGCCAATAGAGGTTTTAGGAACTAAATTTCTTTCTAAGGGAATGACATAAGCTGGAGCAATTCCGAATTTTTGGGTCAAATGACTGCGAATTTTTCTAACAACTTTTATCCAGTGTTCAAATTGATCAGATTCTGGGCTAAAAGTAATAATTAATAAGTCAGTTTCTCGACTTTGATCAAAGACGGCAAAGGCGGCTGTATAAGATACTTTAACCCCTTCTAACTCTTCGATTGTTGTTTCAAGTTCATGGGCAAAGTAATTAACACCATTAATGATAATTTCTTGTTTTTCTCGCCCAGTAATAAAGAGTTCCCCCTTAAATAAATACCCCAAATCTCCCGTAGTAAACCACCCTTCTTGAAAAACTTCCCGGTTGAGTTCAGTATTATTGTAATATCCTTTAGTAACAGAATTACCTTGAATTTGAAGCTTTCCAATTTCTCTTTCAGGTAAAGGATTATTTTCCTGATCGACTATCCGGATAGTTGCTCCAGGAATCGGCTTTCCTAGAGAGACAAAACTATTTTCTTCGGTGAGTTCATTTTTACTTAAACCGGCTGACCAAGTAATCCCAGAACAGGATTCAGTCATGCCAAAAGCTGGTTTAATCGCTCTCTCCCGTAGTTGATGTTTTTCAAGAATTTCTAAGAATAGGCGAATCGTTTTTACTGAAACTTGCTCGCCAGCATTCACTAAAAATTTCATTGAGGAGAGGTTATAAGAGGCGTGCTTAAGTTCTTCAGCCTGTTGATTAATTAAGGAAAATGCAAAGTTAGGGGACCAAGAAATGCTTACTTGATGCTTTTGAATGAGTTCTAACCATTGGAGGGGTTGGCGTAGGACTAATTCCATCGGAACGTGAATTTGATGACAAGCCAAATCTACCGCCATAATTCCTAAAAATACGATAGCTCCTACATGATCTAAGGGCATCCAATTAAGGGTAACTTCTTGTTGGGTAAAGTGGTTCATTGCCACTGTACCAGCAGTCATGGACAGAATATTATGATGAGTTAATATTACTCCCTTGGGCATACCTGTACTACCCGAAGTAAAGAGTAATAAGGCTGGATCTTGTGGATCAAGAATCGGCAATTGATGGACTTTAGAGGGGGCTTTTCTGAGTTCATTAACTGAGATAACTTGCCACCCTTCTAGATGAGAGTAAGTTCCTAATTTTTCAATTTCAGTAATTAGTTCACTATCGGATAATATCAAAGGATTGTCTAAAATTTTCCAAACATTCTCTAGTTTTTTGACGGCAGAATTTTCCAGATCATAGCTAGGAGCAACGGTCAAAGGAACTGGAATAATTCCCCCTAAAAAACAAGCCCAGAGTGCGGGAATAAAGTCTTGATTTTTGGCAATTTGTAGGATAACTTTATGCCCTAATTTTATCCCCTTTTGTTCCAGTCCATTTAAAATAACTAGAGCATCTTGATATAAGTCTTGATAACTCTGAAAATATTCAGCTGCGTCATTTTTAATATAAGTAATTCCATGATTATTATGTTTAGTGGCAGTTTCTAAGACTTCTGACAGAGTCCGCCAATTATCTTCCAATTGTCCTCCAAAACTGATTGAATGCTTAGACACTTTTTTTACACCTCTTGATCAAAAATAGAACCAATCTCGAAAACCCTATGAATCAGTATATCGCTACGCGCAAGTTAAAAGTCAGAAGTGGCCAATTCAAGTTTAAATTGTACCTCCTAGGGCTGCGATGGTCAAGGGCTTTTTGGGGTTGAAGGTTGATGGCAGTCGGTCCCTCGGTCTACCTGAGCTTGTTTGATGATTAACTGAGAAAAGTTTTGAGCGATGGTACTTAAAGGATCGATCGCTTTAATGGAGTCAATTCCTTTGAGTTTGAGAGATTTTGTTAAGAGATGAAATTCGGTACACCCAGAAATATAGGAGCGAGTGTTATATTTCTCTAATAATGCTTCTATATCCCTAAGAATAATTAACGGATCCTGTCCTCTTTTTAGCACTTTATAGATCATTTCATGAATCAACTTTTGATCACTTTCTGAGAGAGAAATAATCAGATCTGCGGTGGTGCAGCCTTCATGAAATAATTTTTTCTGGTAAGTCCCTGTACTAGCAAGTAAAAGGGTAGGTTCATTATATTCTTGGAGTTCTTGATCCGCTATTTTAATTAAGGAAATAAGTTTATCCGTCAGATTTTCGGGGATCTGAGGTAGAGCATAATGAGCCGTACAACAGCCAATGACTATGCAATCAGCCAGTTTATTGAGATGTTCCAGATTGACTTCAATAAAATCAATAAATTCTCTTTCTTTTCCACTATCAATAGAACCTGTGCGATCAGGTGCAGAGGGAAGAGAAAAAACGATGACATTAGGGGCTTCTTGTTCTTTATCAATAAAAGGATTATACTCATAAATTGACTTAAGAAATTCGGCGGTAACCACTGGTCCCATACCCCCTAAAACGCCAAGAATCGGTAGTTTTGTCTTCATTAAAATCTCCTGCTCGTATAATTGCTGTTGACTAAAAATTAAAATCTTCTGTGAACAGATCTTGCCCCTCTTGAATAAGATTTTCTGAGGAAGCTAAGGATAAGTTTATCAAAGGTTCATGGGCAAATTTTAAAACTTGCTCTAGCCAGTTTTTGAACAAATCTATGATCAATAAAATTCGCTCATGGATAAATATATCTGTGTTGTAGATTAGCTTGAGATAAAGTTCTTCTTCCTCAACAAAGATAAATTCTAAATCAAATTTAGCGGTAATCATTTTTGGGTCAATGGAGTTAACTGTAATTCCGTCCAAGGCCAGATCTATATTTTGATTATTTTGCAGGACAATTGCCACATCAAAGAGAGCATTCCGGCTAGGATCTCGTTGTAAATTCAAATCAGATACGATCTGATCAAAGGGATAGTCTTGATTATCATAAGCCTCTAAAGTGGTTGTTTTTACTTTGCTAAGGACATCCGTAAAACTGTCGTGATCTGCTATCTGATCCCGCAGGACGAGAGTGTTAACATAAAATCCGATTTGATCTTCTAAATCAGGATGATTTCTGCCGGCGATAGCAGAGCCGATTGTAATTTCATTTTGCTCAGTATAACGGAATAGAAAACTCTTAACCAAACTAACTAAACCCATAAATAAACTGGCTTCTTGTGCTTTAATTAACTTCTCAAAAGTATCGATCAATTCGGGTTCAGGTTGCCATGTAATTGTATTTCCTTGAAAACTTTTAACAGGTGGGCGCGGATAATCAACAGGTAAGTTAAGACGCACAGGGACAGGAGTTAATTTAGCTAACCAGTAATCCCGTTGACCTTGAAGTTTCGAGGTTTCTAATTGACTTTCTTGCCAAGAAGTATAGTCTTTATAATGAATTCTGAGAGGGGGCATTAATTGGTAATTTTCTTGTCCATAGGCGTGATAATGGCTGAGGAAATCTTTAATTAAAACCCCAGCTGACCAACCATCAGAAATGATATGGTGCATATTAAACAAGACGATGTAATTCTCTTGGCTTAGTTTAAGTAAGTTAACTTTAAGTAACGGTCCGACTTCTAAATCAAAAGTCGTTTTGGCATTATGGCTGATCGCTTCTTCGATCAAGTTTTCTTGTTCTGTGCTAACATAAGCTGTCAGGTCTATTTGTTTAATGACAAAGTTCATTTGATTATGGACAACTTGACGGGGTTGATTATTGATTAAAGTAAAGGTTGTCCGCAAAATTTCATGGCGTTGAATTAACTGTTGAAAGGCATTTTCAAAAGCATCAATATTGAGATTGCCCTTGAATTGATAAGCACTGGGCATTCCGTAAGCATTATGATTTTGATCTAGAAATTCTAAAGCCCAAAGACGACGCTGACCATGAGACATCGGATAGGATTTTTGGGGGGGAATTGCCGAAATGGGTTCTTGATAATTGTATTGAGTCTGGGAGATTAAAGTCGCCAATCCAGCAATGGTTGGAACTTTAAAGAAGTCAGCCAATTTTATGGATACATTTAGTTCTTTATGAACCCGGGTTACAACCCTTGATAAGAGTAGAGAATGACCGCCAATTTCAAAGAAGTTATCAAAAATACCGATAGGATGTTTAGAGAGAATTTTTTCCCAGATACTAACGAGATTGGATTCTAAATAATTCCGGGGTGCAACATAATTAGAATTCACCAGAGATTTACCAGTTTCTCTGAGTTCTCTCAGGGAGTGCAGGTCAAGTTTCCCATGTCGAGTTAAGGGGAATTGCTTTAAAAAAATAAAGTAACTCGGAATTATATAAACTGGTAAAAATTTGGCAAGAAATTCTCGAATCTCAGCAATTTCTAGAGTTTTGTCTGTTTGACAGTAAGCAGATAATTGAGTTTGATTATTAACTTGAACGGGTAAAACAATCGCTCTTTCAATGGGAGCATAACGAGTCAATTGATATTCAATTTCTCCGGGGTCAATTCGATAACCATTGACCTTAACTTGATTATCTTTTCGTCCCATAAACTCAATGATACCGGGAGCAGTTTGCTTGCCTAAATCGCCGGTTCTAAAGAGAGTTTTTGTCTCATCAAGAAAGCTAGGTTTAAATTTTTCTTGAGTCATTTCGGGTTGGTTATGATAACCCGATGCTAGGGCGGCACCTTCTACACAAATTTCGCCGATTACATGGAGGGGAACGGGATTATTAAATTCATCAAGAACCCCTAAGCGATTGTTATGGAAAACTTGACCGAGGGGGATTTCGCTGTCTAAGTTTTCCTTGATTTCATACTGGGATACTCCCACACAAGTTTCTGTAGATCCGTAGACATTGCTAATAATTTCTGCTGGAAAACGTTTCCGCAAAGCTAAGGCAGTTTCCCGATCTAATTTTTCTCCTCCTACCGAGATATATTTTAAGCTGGAAATGGTTTCTCCCGGTTCAAGTAGCCCCAAGATTTCTCGATAGATAGATGGGGTGGTATGTAGGGCATTAATTTGATTTTCCTGTAGGAAAGAAACCAAATGTCCTATATATTTTATTTCGTACATATATAGGGATGCACCTATGGTTAAGGGGAGAAAAATATTACGAATAGATGGATCATGAGTAACGGCAGCTGTGAAAATATAGCGCCATTCAGGATGTTTATCTAAATCAAAGGTAAGTCGTAAGCTTTGAATAACATTCAAAATTGAGATGTGACGGCCCATGACTCCTTTAGGATTACCAGTTGAACCTGAAGTGTAAAAAATATAGGCGGGTTGGCTAGAATTGCGAAATATTTTAGGCTCATCTTTGTCATATTTGTTAACAATAGGATCGATTTTATCTAAGCAAATTTTTTCCATTTTTTCAGGTAACTTAGAGATAAAATTACTCTCCGTTAGGCAAACATGACAGCCACTATCTTTTAAAATAAACTCAATGCGACTGTTAGGATATTGAGAGTCTATAGGAACGTAAGTCGCTCCAGTTTTAAAGGTAGCCAGAATCCCGATGATTAAGTTGTGATTACGCTGGAGCATGACCCCAATCACTTTTCCTACACCTAGCTGATATTCCTGCTGTAAATAATGAGTAAGACGATTGACTTTTTCATTTAATTCTTGATAGCTAAGGCTAATTTTTCCCGCAATTAAGGCGGGAGCATTAGGGGTTAATTTAACTTGAGCTACAAAGTCATCAATGATGGTGGCTTTTTCTGGGAGTTTGCGAGTTTTTCCCGTTAATTGTCTGAGTAACTTCTCTTGTTGGACTGGGGTTAATAAAGGTAACTGATAAAGGAGATGATTAGCATCGTCAATGATTCCCCTCAGCAAAATTTCAAAGCTTTCAATAAATTGTTTAATTGTCTCTTGTTTAAATAGTTCTGTATTGTAATTGCAGTAAATAATGAGGTTATCATTAAGTTCAATTAAGTTAAATCCTAGATCAAAAGGGGTGTAACTAATTGGTGACGGTGGCAAGGATACTTTTAAGTCTTTAAACTCAGGCAGAGTTAAACTAGGATCCATGTTAAAAGATACAGAAATGAGAGGAGAACGAGAAAAATCTCTAGGTAATTGTAAAGCTGCTAATAAATCCTCTAAAGTATAACTCTGATGGCGAAAAGCGTCGATCAGGGTTTGTTTAGTATGTTGTAAATGTTCAATAAAAGAGGTGGTAGCATCGACTTGTATCCGCAGGGGTAAAAATTGAGAACAAAAGCCTACTAAGTTGTCACTGCCTTCTATTTGTCGCCCAGAAATAGGAATACCAATGACTAAATCCTTATGGCCAGAAATTCGACGCAAAAAAGCAGTATAAGCGGCGAACATCGTCATAAATAATGTAGCTTTATTTTTGCGTCCTACTTTCTGCAAATTTTGCCCAACTTCAGAGGGAATGACTTGAATTTCTTGTCCGCCAGTGTAGGTTTTAACGGCGGGACGGGGAAAGTCGGTGGGAAGCTCAAAGGTTGGGATATCTTCCTGATAGGTTTTCAACCAAAAATCCCGATGCTCTAACATTTGTGGACTTTGCGTCTCTTGCGCTCGCAAAGTTAAATATTGCCGAAACTGCATCGGTGGTGTGAGAACCTCTTTAGTTGTGTTATTTTGGGATGAATAAAGTTGACCAATTTCCTGCAAAATTAATCCTAGTGACCAACCATCTGCCACAATATGATGAGTTTTTAAAGATAGCAGATAATGGTCAGGTTTTAAGCGCATTAAAATCACAGCAAATAAGGGAGCAATCGACAATTCAAAGGGTTTTTGGGAAAACTGAGATCGTAACGCTAAGGCCGTCGCTTCGGGATTATCTTCATCCTTCAAATTAATTAGTTTTAATTTAATGTTAACTTCATTGACAACTTCCTGTAATTCTCCTTGTTCTATAATTTGGGTTCGCAAAGCTTCATGGCGATTAATAACTTGATTAATCGTTTTTTCTAAAATGTAAACATCTAAAGAACCTCGTAATTCTAGAGATGTTGTGACGTTATAGGATGCTGAAGCATTACGGTCTAATTCAGCTAATAACCAAAGCTGACGTTGAGCTTCACTGGTGGGAAAGGATTGATTTAAAGATGGTAAATGTTCCCTACCATCTTCATCTTCAGAAAGCGGCTTTTTTTCTTCTTTCTTGACTTGGGGGCGTTTAGCATTAGCAAAAAAACCGGCTTGCTGCAATTCCGTAATCGCTTCTTTGACGGCTACTATAACTTTGTCTATATCTTCATTAGTATGGCAGGTGGAGAGAAAACAAACTCGTTTTTCCCATGTGTAGATTCCTTTAAGATTTAATAGGTAATAAAAGAGGGGTAATTCGATGGGTTGTAAGAAAATACTATAAGCTCCAAAGGGTTCAAAGCGGAATAAAGACCCAAAATTAACAACCCGAATCGGAATGCCTATTTCTTGAAAGAATTGATTGACTTGGGTGGCTAATCGATGAGTTAATTGATTCACTTTTTCTTGAATCGTTGGGCTGTTTTCCCGAAGATGTAACAGCACAGCACGACAAGCAGCAAGGGCTAAAGGATGACGACAAAAAGTTCCCCCAAAAGCGGTTAACTCGGTTTGCGGATGAGAGTCATCTCCGTATTGCCAGAAACCGCCGTCAACGGTATCTAAGAAATCTGCTTTACCGCAGATCATACTAATTGGTAAACCTCCTCCAATGGCCTTACCATAAATGACTATATCAGCTTCAACATTAAACCATTCTTGCGCTCCTCCCGGAGCAATCCGAAAGCCGGTAATAATTTCATCAAAAATGAGTGTGATTCCTTTTTTATGGGTTATTTGTCGTAGTTTTTGCAGAAATTCTTGAGGCTGTAAATCGGGTTTGCGACTTTGAACTGGTTCGACTAATACGGCGGCTAAATCATCAGCATGAGTAGCAATAATATCGAGGCTTTCTTCAACTCCATAACTCAAGACTATTACGTCTTCAACCATTCCTAAAGGGGTGCCTAGACTTAAGGGTTGAGCCATGGTTTGATCTTCTCCTACTCGTGCTAAGATGCCGTCAAAAGTTCCATGATAGGAGCCGGCAAACATAACGATTTTTTGACGTTTTGTCCGGGAGCGAGCAATGCGAACAGCCGCCATAATCGCCTCGGTTCCCGTATTACTAAAAGCGACTCTTTCGACTCGGCCCATTTCACTAATTAAAGCGGCGGTTTCGGCGGCCAGATTTGACTGCATTCCTAAGCCTATTCCTCGATTCATTTGTTCTTGAACTGCTTCAATGACAAAATCAGGACTATGCCCAAAAAAGTTAACCCCAAACCCCATAGCTAAGTCAATGTAATTATTGCCATCAATGTCCTTAAAATAAGCCCCTTGAGCGGATTCTGAAACAATGGGATATTGAAATTCTTTTAAGGCCATGCGGAAGTCAATGGTCGGTTTAACATCTACCATTGTCTTACGGCTATTTTGTGAATAGGCTTTTGATTTGACGGTTTTCTGGTTATAAATACTCTGTAAATTTTGAATAAAGGCTTGTTGTTGTTCGGTTAAGGATTTGTTCTCAGTGAGCTTTAAGGCTAAGGGGTTTAAATTGGGAGAACTAGGTTTCTCAGGAGATTTGGGCTTCTCTTGAGAAACCGGCGGGTAAGTTTCTATTTTAGAGCTTTGGGCAGGAATGATTTGAGTCTGATTCGTTAATATTTCGGGGACTATACCTGGAAAAACGGGGGCAGCTTGAAGAACTTCTAATTGCTTGATAATGGTTTTCTCATGGAGTTCTTTTAGGTCTTTTAAAGATTGTAATTGAGCCATCATTAAGGCTTCTTTACCGGAGCTTTCACCGGAGACAGTAAGCTTAGTCCTTGCAGGAATTGAGAGGGGTTCATCTGGCACACAAGCAAGAATTAATTCTTGTCCATTGTTAATGGGAATATTGTTTTGTTTAGAGAAACTATTCGCCGTAGCAAACCCACAACTTTTTAAAACGGAACACCAATTTTCACCCCTTAATAAGGGTGTATCTGAGCGTAATTGTTGATCCTGAAAGCGCCACCATCCGGGGGTTAATCCAAAGGTTAAATTCAGCCATGAGTTATTTTCTACGGTTTCGAGGAGAACTAAGTAACCACCGGGGCGCAAAAGTTCCCGAATATGGGTTAGAGTTTCTGTAATATTTCGGGTCGCATGAAGGACGTTAGCGGCGACAACAATATGATAAGTATGGGCAGGTATCCCCTGAGAAATGGGGGACTTTTCAATGTCTATTTGATGAAAGTTTAGGTTATATTTTTTCTGAAATTTTTGCCTAGCTTGATGCAGTAAGAAGGGAGAAACTTCGCTAAAAGAATAAGTGACATGATCGAGGTTTAAGTGGTTAAGAATTGCTTCTGAAGTGGCACCAGTTCCTCCTCCTATTTCGAGAATTTGATAGGGGCGATCACTATTAGAAAAGTTCGTTAAAATCTGGTTAATAGCTTGGGCAACTCGTTGATTCATCAATCGAGATACGGGAGAGTTGCCATAGATACTTTCTGCATGAGCAACGGAACCTTCTGGGAAAATTAATGTCAAGGGGTCTATATTTCCCTTGAGAACTTCTGCTAAATTTTCGCCGCAGCGTTGCAACATTTCTAATTCAGGTTTTGCAGATGGACAAGTTTTTTCTAGCTTTTGTAGGGCTTGGGCTAAGGAAAAATACTCAGGCAAGTTTTTGACAGTCCAAACATTCCCTTGATTTTGAAGAATATTAGCTTGCTCTAAATCCTGCAAATAACGATTGAGCAAAATGTGATATTTGGGGGCAACAGGTAAGGTTTGTCTTAGGGTTTCTATTGTCCATTGTTCCCCTTGATTAAGTTTTTTCCCTAAGGACTCTAAAGCCTTGATGATATAGGCTGTAGCGATGGGTTGCAATTGATCAATGACTTGCAGATAATTGCTTAATTCTGTCTCGTCATCGATAACTTTAGCTGTTATTTCTGAAGCATTTTCTAAGGGTTTTTCTTTGACAAATTGGCAGAGGTATTCGGCGATATCAACAAGAGTTTGTAAATCGGTAAAGAGTTGATCTATTTTCACTTTGACTTGAAATTTTTCTTCAATTTTGCGAGAAAAGTCAGTCAAGATAATTGAGTCTGCTCCTAAGTTTAGTAATGTCTCATCCTCCGGCAGATCGTTCTCATCTTCTTTCAGAAGTAAAGCCAAAATTGATTTTAATTGATTACGGATTTCCTGTTGATGTTTTTGCATATTGAAAACTGTGGTTTCGGTATCGGTAAGGTTAGAGGTTTGTGAGTCTAGGAATATTTTGTCAATGCTCTGATTTTCTGTTCGAGGATTAGGCTGAAATTGGAAAGGTTTCCTTTGAAAGGGATAGTTCGGCAATCTGACTTTTTTATAGCCATAATTCTGATTGAATTGTTCTGGGTTGAAAGGCAGGCCATTGAGGTAGAGTTGTGCCAAGGCTGAAAGAATTGTCTGCCAGTTATCTAAGCCACGATTGAGAGAACTTAACCAGATGACCTCATCTTTATAACGACGACCTTGTTCTGCCAGTATTGGTCTTGGTCCCACTTCTAAAAATAGGTTATATCCCTTGTTGAAAGCGGTTATTAAACTCGACAAAAATCTTACTGGTTCTCGGCATTGTTTGCTCCAGTAAGTGGCATCTGGTGCATTTTCTAAAACCTCTCCATCAAGTCCTGAAAGTAAGAGAATTTGGGGGCGTTGATAAGAAATTTGACGAGCCTCTTTTTCAAATTCTTTTAAAATTGGCTCCATTAAAGGGGAATGAAAAGCCTGAGTAACGGGGAGATATTGAGCGGGAATTTTTTGCTTTTTGCAGGTGCTAATAACTTCCTCAAGGCTGGCACTTTCTCCAGCAATAACAATCTGTTGAGGGTGATTAATGGCAGCTATTGAAACCGTTTCATGATAATTTTTAATTAGGGAACTTACTGTCTCTTCATCAGCAAAAATTGAAGCCATTTTCCCGGAGGTTGTGGTTTGCATTAATTGCCCCCGTTTGACAATTAAGGCGAGTCCAGCTTCTAAGCTAAATACTCCTGCGATACAAGCTGCTACATATTCTCCCACACTATGGCCAATCAGTAAACTGGGGGTAATTCCCCAAGATTTCCATAGCATTGTTAGGGAATATTCTAGGGCGAATATAGCCGGTTGAGCGTAAGCGGTTTGATTGAGTAAATCGGTCTGTTCACCAAATAATATTTCAGTTAAAGGATGGTCTAAATACTTCGCTAATATTTCGGCACATTGATCAATATATTGACGAAATGTCGGCTGAGTTTGATAAAGTTGATGCCCCATGCCAGGATAACAAGCGCCTTGCCCTGTAAAAAGAAAAACAATTTTAGGGGATTTTTCCGATGTAAAACGTTGATAAAAAGTCAAATCATCAAGTGGGTTTTCTTCAGCAAAAGCGGCTAATCTTTGTTGTAATTCTGGACAAGTATCGCCAACAATGGCTAAACGTTCAGGTAAACCTATCCTTCCGACAGCTGCACTATAACAAATATCTCCAATTTCAGGATGAGATTCTAGGAGGGTATGAAAACGTTTAGCTAATTCTTTTAAAGCGGTTTTGTTGTGGGCTGAAAGGGTTAAGAGATGACTAGGAATTTGTTGTTGAATTTCTGAGATTTTGCTGACGGGTGCCTGTTGAACAATGACATGGGCATTTGTGCCGGAAAACCCGAAAGAACTTACCCCAGCTATGGGGACTTTATTGTTATTCGGCCAAGGTATATTTTGAGTAGGAATTTTAATAGGATGGTCTTCCCAATTAATCAGAGGATTAGGGCTTTGGAAATGAAGATGGGGCGGGATTTCACCCTGTTGAAGAATCAGAATCGTTTTGATTATTCCAGCCATGCCAGCGGCGGCTTCAAGATGACCGATATTGGTTTTCACTGAGGCGACATAAAGAGGGTCGGAGCGCTTTCCATAAACTGAGGCAATGGCATTCAATTCGATGGGATCTCCTAAAGAAGTACCTGTGCCATGAGCTTCTATGTAGCTGACATCTTCAGGGAGTATTCTGGCATCAGCTAGAGCTTGACGGAGCAATTCTTGCTGGGCGGGTCCACTGGGTACGGTTAAACCGGCAGCAGCACCATTATGATTCACCGCCGAACCTCGCAACAGGGCAAGAATTTGATCCCCGTTTTTCTGGGCTTCTGATAAAGTTTTTAAAATCAAAACCCCACAGCCTTCCCCTCGCACATATCCATTGGCAGAGGCATCGAAGGTTTTACAACGCCCATCGGGGGACATCATTCCCGACTGAGAAAGACTAATCGTAATTGCGGGTTCTAAAATGAGGTTTACCCCACCCACTAAAGCGAGTTCACATTCACGATTTCTCAGGCTACGAATCCCCTGATGGACGGCTACTAATGAGGATGCACAGGCTGCATCAATGGAGAGACAAGGACCGTGAAGATTGAGAAAATAAGATAGCCTTCCGGCGGCTGCGCTTAGAGCATTGCCGGTGCCAAAAAAAGAGTCAATTTGATCATAGTTTGTGCCGTAAACCTTCAGAGCATGATCAATGCTAGTAATCCCCACAAATACCCCTACCTTATTATCGGCTAAATTTTTCAGAGGTAAATTGGCATTTTCTAACGCTTCCCAAGCAACTTCTAAGAGTAACCTTTGTTGAGGATCCATGGAGGATGCTTCTCTTGCTGAGATCGAAAAGAAACGGGCATCAAATTCTGTGATATTCTCTTGAAGAAATCCACCATAAGCGGTGTTCATTTTTCCTAAAGTTGGTTCTTGAGAATACAGTTTTGAGATATCCCAACGGCTTTTAGGAACTTCTACTATAGCATCAAGTCCGGCTTGACAAAAACTCCAATACTTTTCTGGGGAATTAATACCTCCCGGAAAACGACAAGCCATTCCGACCACCGCAATGGATTCACTTTGTCTCGTCTCTAATTCATGGATACGAGCTTGCATTACCTCCATTTTGCTTAAGGTCGTTGCCATTAATTTTTTGTAATCTATACTCTCAACCATGCCCCATTCTCGATAATTTCTAAGTTTATACGCCGTTAAACATAAATTAGGATGCTACTATCAGTGAATATAAACAAAAGTTTAACCCCACAGAGTTAAGCTTACTCATGTTCACCTACTTAGCCTACCACATCTTATGGCTTTTGAAACATTATTTTTAAAATTTAACCTCTATATTGATCAAGCTCCGTTAATTTTTGATTAAGTAATCTTGCCAGTTCGTCTTCACTGAGGCTATCATAGGGATTATGATTGTCAGTAATTGGATTTATTTTAATCTCAAAATCGAGATGATTGGCTAGAATTTGTTCCCTTAAGTAGGTACTTAAGCTGAGAAGATTAGGATAATCGAAAATGATCGAAGATGGCAATTTACACCCTAAATCTCTTTCTAAGCGATTTTTAAATTCTATGACCATTAGAGAGTTTAACCCTAGGTCTAAGAATGATGTTTGTTGAGGAATAACTTTGTTCCCATTTAACCCTGTCACTTCTCTTAATATTTTCTCCAGTCCTTCTACTAAAGCGTTTATTCGTTCGTCTATAGAGACAGATTTTAATCGTTCTAATAGTTTTGCTGGACTTGTTTGTTTTTGATTTTTTAGGGTTAATACCTCGCTAAAGAAGGGTTGATTAATATTGAAAGTTTGATTAAAAATCGACCAATTAATATCGATAACTATCCCTGGGTTAATTTCACCTAAAATTATCTGGTTGAGATATTGAAACGCTTGCTCAGAAGGCATCATCTGCAAACCCCAATTAGCGAAACGTTGTTGATCAATTTGGTTGCTCGTCTCCCAAGCTCCCCAATTAATACTAATACCAGGTAATCCTAAACTTTGCCGTTGCTGCATTAGAGCATCCATGAAAGCATTAGCCGCCGCATAATTACTTTGACCCGGTGAACCAAGGATGACAGCCGCAGAAGAAAAGCTTACGAAAAAGTCTAAAGATAGAGAGCGAGTATAACGATCTAATAATAAAGTTCCTGCTACTTTTGGACTCATTACCTTTTGATATTTTTGCCAACTTTGATTACTGATAAGCCCATCTTCTAAGACCGCTGCTGCATGAATTATTCCTCGTAAGACGGGTAAGTCTTCCCCAAAACGAGAGAATAAATTTTTCATATCTGTGGGGGAAGTAATATCAGCTTCAATCAAGGTTACTTTTGTTCCTTTCTCTACTAATGGGGCTATCAATTCTGTTGAAGATTTAACATGGCGACTACACAAAACTAGGTGACTTGCTCCCATTTCTGATAACCATTGAGCCACTAATCCGCCGAGTTTTCCTCCCCCTCCCGTGATTAAATAAGCCCCTGACTGATTAATAAACTGTCGTTTTTCTGAGATAGGAAGAGATGCAGAAACTAACCTGGCTGCGTAGCGGTTTCCTTGACGTAAAGCCAAACGGAATTCATGGGGGAAACACTTTAATTCATTGAATAAAAGTGCAGCTTCATTAGCTTCTTTATGGATTGGTAAATCTAAACAAACACAACCCATTTTAGGATACTCTTGATTAATGACTGCTCCTAATCCCCATAAATGGGACTGTTGAGGATATAAAGCCGTATCATTGATAATCTTATTAGCCCCGCGAGTAATCAGCCATAAATGGGGTAATTTCTCCCAGTTATTAGTGAGGGTTTGCACTAAATTTAAAACGGCATGAGAACTCTGATATACTGTATCTAGCACGTCTTCAGCTTCTGAAGATTCCCAACAAAAAACAACGCCAGTCGGAAATTCTCCAGATGGATAAGCTTCTTGATAGAGACGCTGAAAATCAGATTTCTGAGCCGGATTGATCACAAAATAATCTTGAGAATAACATTGATAATTTTGCCCCATTTCTACAGTAATTACTTTTTCTCCTGCCTTTTTGTATAAATTAATTAGGGAATTTAAGTCTGTTTCTGGACGAACCAAGACTAACCAAGAATTTTGAGGATCGACGGCAACAGTTGGCATTGAAGAAAGTTTTTTCCATTCCACTTTATAAAAGCAATTATTTGACTTTTCTTGCCATAAACTCTGTAAAATAGCTGGATTTATGCGCCGTGCTGTTAAGTCAGTAAAGCGAGCGCAAAGCTGTCCTTGTTCATCATAAATATTAACATTTACTCTCATTTCACCATTAGTATCTGAGATGACCTGAACTTCCGTCCAAACTTGCGAAGTTGGATTTAGGAATATTTCCAAGGAAGAGAATCCATAAGGTAGATGCAATTCTTGACCATGAATTTCGGGGAAAGCTGCCCCAATACTCTGTAAGCAAGCATCCAAAAGAACTGGATGAAAATAATAACGCCGATCCGCTAAACTAGGGTTAATACTAATTTTAGCTTGAGAGCCTTTTTTGAAAGAATATAACTCTTGAATCGCTTGGAACTGCTCCCCATACCTGATACCCATCTGCTGATAAAGCTCATAGAATTCACGAATAGAAATCGATGCATTAGGGTTTTCTCTTTCTAATTTAGTTGGGTTTAATTCTGAGGCAGCCAAGCTTTGTATATCCTTAGGTTTGACTTCACCTGTAACATGAAGAAGCCATTGTTCTTGTGCAGAATCACTGCTAAATATCTCAAAAGTATAAATCAGTTGAGATGATTTTTTAGGTTTAAAAATTATTTGGATTATTGAGGGAGTTGGAGATAAGAGTAATCCCTGATGGATAGAGACATTTTCAAGGGTGACAAAATGCCCATTAAATATTTTCTGACTTGCGGCTAAAATAGCTTCAATAAAACCGGTAGCTGGAAATACAATGTTCTCAAATACCTTGTGTTCTTCTAAATAACTAGGGTTAAGAGAACTCACCTCACCTTCAAAGATCATGTCTCCCGTTGCTAACTTTTTAAAATCTCTAATGAAAGGATGTAACTGAGTCTTGATTTGCCCTAGAGAAAATTCCGAATTAGATAACCAATACCGTTCTCTTTGAAAGGGATAAGTCGGTAAAATAATCCGCTTACCTTGTTTAAATACTTTAGTCCAGTCTAGGGAATAACCATTAACAAAAAGTGTCGCTAAACTTCTATACATTTGTGCCTGTTCATCCTGCCCGGGTACAATACTAGGCAACCATAATAGGTCTTGGTTGGCAGAAATAAGGCGAGCCATACTCAGTAATACAGGCTTAGAACCGACTTCTAGAAAACAACGATAACCCTGATCAATTAAAGACTGAAATCCTTGACTAAACTGTACAGTATTACGCAGATGATCTACCCAATAATCAGGAGTTGTAATTTCTGAACCTACAGGTTTCCCTGTCAGATTACTAATAATCGTTAAGCTAGGTTCATGAAAAGAAATTGTTTTTAAGACCTGGGAAAAATCATCAAGAATGGGCTGCATTAAAGGAGAATGAAAAGCATGAGATACCGCTAAACGTTTAGTTTTATGCCCTTGATCAATAAATTCTTTTTCGAGTTGCTCAACAATCTCTTTAAATCCAGAAATGACGGTAATTGAGCCATTGGCTGAAGCAATATTAACTTGATTTTCATAAGAAGTTAGAGCGTTTGCTACCGTCTCATAATCAGCATAAATAGCGGACATACTGCCATTGTGGGGCAATTTTCCCATTAATTTACCCCGTTGAGTCACTAATTTTAAGGCATCTTCTAATGAAAAGACTCCTGCCCAACAAGCCGCCACATATTCCCCGATACTATGTCCTAAAAGGGCTGAAGGTTGTATTCCCCAAGATTGCCATAATTTGGCGAGGGCATATTCAAGGGAAAAAATCACCGGCTGAGTGATTTGGGTTTCCTCTAATAACTCACTATTTTGCTCTTGAAAGATTAAATCTAAGAGAGATTTTTCTAAAAGGGGTTCTAGAATTTGATCACAAAGATCTAATGTTTCCTTGAAAACAACTTCTCGGTTATAAAGGGTTTCTCCCATGCCGGAATATTGAGAGCCTTGTCCAGAAAAGAGGAAAGCTATCTTTTGTGGAGTCTCTGATAAAATCGGTCGGATTAATGAGTCAGAATTTTCACCATCTTGGTAATCAATTAATGCTCGTTGTGCCGTTGTTATTGAGTCTGCTAAAATACAGATTCGTTGCGGAAAAATCCCCCGCCCTGTACTGGCGGTAAAACAAACATCAGCTAAATTGATAGACTCAGTCAAAATATCTTGATAATTTCTCGCTAACTCTTGCAGCGATTTTTCAGAACGAGCCGAAAGGGGTAATAGATAAAAATTATTCTCCGAAGGTTGAGGTAAATCAGCGTCAATTTCCCCAACAATGATATGAGCATTCGTTCCACTAAATCCAAAGGAACTTACTCCAGCAATCCTTGAACGTTCGCTGATATCCCAAGGTTTTCCTTGTACAGGAACTTCAAAAATATGAGAACTCCAATCAAAGCGGGGATTAGGATTTTTAAAGTGAAGATGAGGAGGTATTTTATGGTGTTGTAACGCTAGAACGGTTTTAATTAATCCGGCAATTCCAGCAGCACCTTCTAAATGGCCTAAATTCGTTTTTACTGAACCAATAATTAAAGGCCGATTAGGGGAGCGTTGACCAAAAACGGCGGACATACTTTCTAATTCAATGGGATCACCAAGGGCTGTTCCAGTGCCGTGAGCTTCAATATAATCGATTTGTTCAGGCTTGAGATTAGCACTTTTAAGGGCTTGATATAATAATTTTTCTTGAGCTTGACCATTAGGAACAGTTAGCCCACTACTTGGACCATCATGATTGACGGCTGTGCCATAAATTTTCGCCAAAATTTGGTCTCCATTCTTAACCGCTTGGCTCAATCTTTTCAGAACAACTATTCCACAGCCTTCTCCTCGCACCATGCCATTCGCGCTCTCATCAAAGGTTTTGCAATGTCCATCAGGGGCAAGCATATGGGCGCGACTTTCGATTAAAGAAATAATGGGAGTTAAAATAATATTAACCCCTCCGGCTAAAGCCAGATCGCACTCACCATTAAGTAAGGCATTATAAGCTAAATGAATCGCTACTAATGAGGAGGAACAAGCGGTGTCAATAGTCATTGATGGACCCTGTAAACCAAGGACATAAGAAAGACGACCCGCCGCCATACTAACAGAAGTTCCTGAACCAGTATAAGCATTAATGGCTTGAGGAGAATAACTTAATTGGGCATAATCTTGAGTCATGCAACCGATAAAAACTCCCGTCTGACTGTTGCGTAATTTTTGGGGATTTTGTCCAGCAGATTCTAAAGCTTGCCAAGTAGTTTCCAAGAGTAAACGCTGCTGAGGATCCATAGCGACAGATTCTCTAGGAATAATGCCAAAAAATTCTCCATCAAATTCCTCAATTTGTTCTAGAAATGCACCGTAAGGAGCGTATATTTTGCCAGGGACATCGGGATTAGGATCATACCATGTTTCCTGATCCCAGCGATCTTGAGGAATTTCTGTTATAGCATCTTTTCCCTGTTCTAAAAGTTCCCAGAAAGATTGTAAATTCTTAGCACCGCCGGGGAATCGACAAGCCATGCCGACAATAACAATAGGATCATCATCGAGTTGTGATTTTTCTGGCTGTTTTTGAGAAATTTCTGCTTTTATTTGAGGGGTAAATACCGGTTGACAATTATCTAGAACTTCTCGCTGTAAATAATTAGCTAAGACTTCAACATTCGGAAAACGAAAAGTAATTGTCGAAGGGAGAGAACAATTAAAGTCAGTTTGTAAAAGATTTCGTAACTCTGTAGAAGTGAGAGAGTCCATCCCCAAATCAAAAAAGCCTTGTTGAGGGGAAAAAGTTTCATCATTTGAGCGTCCTAAGACAGTAGAAACACGCATAATGATATGATTAGTTAGCCAATTAGTACGCTCTTTTAAGGTTAAATTTTGCCATTGTTTTAAAAACTCAGATGAGGGGGCAGCTTGGGGTTTTCCTTGAGGCAGAAAGTTTTTATAAAAGCTTTGATGAATATAAGGAAATTGTTGCCAGTCAATCTTAATTACACCAGCGCGAATAATCTGATTTAGGAGAATTTTTTCGAGAGCATTAATGGCTAAATCGGGTTTCATAGCCGCATATCCTTTAGCGGCTAATCTCTCCAAAACATTGCGATCTACTGCTGCACCTATTTCGCTCCAAGGACCCCAATTTATGACCGTTCCGGGTAAATGATGCGCCTGACGATAATAGATAAAAGCATCTTCAAAGGCATTAGCTGCCGCGGCATTGGCTTGTCCAGCTGAGCCAATTAAAGATACAGCAGAAGTATAACAGACAAAGAATTCTAATGGGTCATTTAGGGTGAGTTGATGAAGCAACCAAGTTCCTTTAACTTTGGGAGCTAAAACATAATTAAAGCGCTCTGGTGTTAGTCTTAATAAGGTTGTATCGTCTAAAGTTCCAGCAATGTGAAAAACGCCCCGTACAGGATATTTAGAACGGCATTCTTCTAAGACAGTGTGCAGTTTTTCAGCATCGGTAATATCAAGTTTTTTGAGGGTAATTTCTGCCCCACTAGAGGAGAGATTGGCTAATATTTCAGGGCTAATTCCTTCTGCCCCTCGACGACTACACAAAACTAGATTCCGCGCCCCTTTTTCAATCATCCATCGGGTTGTTGCTAATCCTAACCCCCCTGTGCCTCCTGTGATTAAATAATAGCCATCAGGACTAAAATTGATATTTCCATCTTCAAGTTTTCTCTGCACTAAACGGGGATAAAAACGCTGTTCCCCCCGCAAAGCAACCCGGTTTTCTTGGGGATTACTGTAGATTTCTTGCAGCAGTTTGTCGGCTGAGTTTACTTCATCTGGATCTAGGTCAATCGCCTTAAAATTAAGTTCAGGATGTTCTAAGACTAGGCTGAAGGCTATTCCTAATAAGGATGCTTGAGAGGGAGAGGTCAGGGTTTTAATGGCTTTTGCTGGTACTGCTCCTTGAGTCACTAAAATCAGAGCCGGCGGATTTTCTTGCTGCAATAAGGCTTGTAAGAAAAAGAGAAATCTTTGACAATGAATCTCGACTTGTTGATCCATTTCTCCAGGGATTTTTTCTAAGCCCCAGAAGTACAGTATTTGACGAGTTTCTGAAGTTATCGAGTTTCTCAATATTGATAGGTAATCTTCAGCCATCTCTGGGTTAATATCTTGGGAAAAGACGCAAGAACAACTTATTCCTCTCTGTTGGAATAGAGGGATTAAACCGTTAGCAATTCCTTGACTATCTGCCCAGATTATTTGATGATAGTAAGATTTTGCCGGAAGAGAAGGTAATTGCTCACTGCTTCGACTAATGATGACACTTTGTTTTAATAAATTTCGGGTTTTTGCTTGGCTTGGTTCGATAATATTAATGTCTTCAAATTGATTCTCAATCAGTAAATTTTGCCAATCTTTTGTGCTGATTAACGGATAACCATTCCGCCGCAGATCTTGACTACATAACCACCATCCTTCTGTCAAGCCAAAGGTTAAATCTACCCAACGTCTTGCCCCTGTACTTTCTAAGAGGATTAGTAGTCCCTTAGGAGCGATGAGAGAGCGCACATTTTCCAGGGTTTTTTGAAGGTTGGCTGTGGCATGAAGAACATTAGCGGCGATGATTATGTCAAAACTGCCGGGGAGAAAATCTTGAGTAAAGGGATTTTTTTCAATGTCTAAAGTTTGATATTTAATAAAGGGGTAGTTTCTAAAATTTTCCTTAGCTCTTGTTAAGAAACTAGAGGAAATATCGGTGAATACATATTCGATATGTTCTGTGGGTAAGTGAGGTAAAATGCCAGCAGTAACGGCTCCTGTTCCTCCTCCAATTTCGAGAATTCTTAGGGGATAATGGGGGGGGAAATTCTCAATAGCACGGCTGATTGTGGTGGCGACTAACTGATTCATCAATTTAGCTCCGGCAGCTTCCGAATAAATCGATGCGATCGCTTCTAAATCCCCTTGAGGAAAGAGTAATTCTAATGGCTCAACTTGACGACTCATGACTGCTGCCAAAGCAGAGCCACAACGCTCCATGAGACTAATTTCTGCTGGATAATCGGCAAATTCTTGGCGGAGAATTTTAATTTGCGATGGCGATGAAGGTGCTTCTAATTCTTTGACGAATAACCAGCCATCTTTTGTCTGATTAACGATTTTTTCTTCAGCTAAAATGCTTAAACATCGAGATAATAAAGGTCGGTAAAAATCGACAATTTGACCTTGATTTGCTATCTGTGCTTCGGAATAAGTTTGACCTGATTTTGGCTGTCCATTAAGTTTTGTTAAGGCTTTCCAAATATAGGTTACGCTTAACTTTTCTAAGGCCTCCATTAAGCGCTCATATTGCGCCAATTTTTCCCCTAGTTGTTGTTCTAACTGTGCGGGGTGAATTTGATTTTTAATCACCTGGGGAGCTACTAAAGTGTCTCTACCATTCCCTAATAATTCCTCGCCAGGCATCCATTCTTCTAGATAGATTTGAGGGGGGATTTCTTGGGGGATAATCTCTTGAGATTGAACGGCTTTTAGTTCTAAGTTGGTGAGGGATGCTAAGGGTTGACCTTGGGGGGAATAGATATCAATATCAGCGATGATAATGTTAGGGTTAGGGGAGGAGTTTTTCAGTCGAACCGCGCTGATTACCTGCTCATCAGGAGGGTGAAAAAATGCCAATTGCCCAAGGCGAACAGGAACATAAGTTACTGAGGATTCTTCTTTAAATAAAATGGCAGCAATCCCTTGAAAACAAGCGTCTAACATAGCCGGATGAAAATGATATTTTTCCCGCTCTAACCTATCGGTTAATTTGATTTGAGCAAAAGCTGTATTTTCCCCCCGCTTCAGTTGATGAATGAGCCGAAAGTTATTCCCGTAATTTATCCCTGATTTTTGATAAGTTTCATAAAAGGAGTTGATATCGACTTCTTCGGAACAATTTTTGGCGATTTCTTCTAGATGACAATGGGTTAAATTAGTTGATTTCAATTCCTCAATTTTTCCAGTAACTAATATTTCCCAATTTGGCTCAAGTTCATGGTAAATTTTAAAGCTTTTTTGCTCAATGATTAACTGTAATGTGTCTTCCGTATCTTTTAAAATTAATGCCTTCTTAAATTCAACATTTTCTAAAATAACTTTTTGATTCTCCCCGGCAGCTAAAGCCATTTCTATCAAGGCAGATGCTGGCAATATGGCCTGATCAAAAACCTGATGTTCTCCTAAAAATGCAGGTTTATGTTTACTAATGCTCCCTCGATATTGAAGGAGAGCTAAGGGAGAAGGAAAACGATCGCCTATTAAGGGATGTCCAGAGTAATAATTAGGGTTTTTATAGCTAGAAGACTCTGATTTATTGCCAGAATTTATCCAGTAGCGTTTGCGGATAAAAGGCGAATTAGGTAAACTAATTTTTTGCCCGGGATGTGAGCGATGAAAGGCTTCCCAGTTAATATTAAATCCTCGTACATAGAGTTGACCTAGCACCCTTTGCTCATGCTGATCACTGTGACAATCTTCCCCTAAACTAGATAACCATAGAATTGAATTTACCCCTAACTTTTGACGACCTATATTAATGAGATTGGCACTGATTCCCATTTCTAGGAAGATTTGATATCCCATTTGATGCAGAGTAGAAATTCCCTGGGCGATTTCGTCGGATTTTTGCCTAATCCTTTCCCCTCTATTCACGGAATTTTTGAGAGATTTTTTCACCACTTCACCCTGATAAATTAGGGTAATATCGGGGGAGTTAGAATCGATTTCTGGGGTGCTTTTGAGCAAGGATAAAAGGTCTTCTGAGTTGGGGTTTTGTGGGCTAATTTGAGCGCGTTTCACCACCAGCTTGACGGTATCTTCAAGGGAAAAAACGCCCGCTTGTTGAGCGGCGAGATATTCCCCTAATCCAGAACCTAAAATCGCAGAAGGAGAAATTCCCCACGATTTCCAGAGTTCACAAAGAGCATATTGATAGGCAAATAATACCGGTTGTACAGACAAAGGAATCTGAGGCTCTAAGGCTTTTTTAGATGACAATAATTCCTGAAGAGAAAATTCTAAATATTTTTTAAACAGATGATCACAGTGCCTAAAAGCATCATAAAATACTGGCTCATTATTGAGCAGGTTTTCAATGATTTCTAGACTAATTTCTTGCTCGTCATGGCAGAGAAAAGCAATTTTAGGATGGCTTTGCGCTTCTCCATAAATGATGTCGAAGCTATTATTTTGAATATTTTGAAATTGCTTTTCATCCCCATCGCTCTTGAGAAAAGCCTGAATGCCTTGGCGCAGATTCTCTTGATTAGAAACTAAAAGAGCGAGACGATGTTTATGGGGAAAACGACCGGTATTTAAAGATAGGGCAATGTCCTTGACGTTGAGAGATGTTTTCTGCTCAAGATAATCCACAAATTGAGTCGTAAAAAGACGTAAACGTTCGGGTTCTTTAGCCGAAAAAGTAACGAGAATGGGGGATATTTTGGGGTTTTGGGGTTGCGGTTGAGGCGGTTCGCTTAAAATAACATGAGCGTTGGTTCCCGATGCTCCAAAAGAACTGACTCCAGCCGCTTTGAGCTTGCCATTGTTAACATTACAAGGACAATTTTGCGTGACGATACTAATCGGTAAGGCATCCCAATTAATATGAGGATTGGGTTTTTTGAGATTTAGATGAGCCGGAATTTCACGGTAGTGTAGCGATAATGCGGTTTTAATTAATCCTGAAATTCCGGCCGCCGCCGCCAGATGACCTAAATTAGTTTTGAGAGAACCGACTAATAACGGGTTAGATTTCCGACGATTGAGGCATAATGCCTCGGCTATGGCTTTAATTTCGATGGGATCTCCCAAAGATGTTCCTGTACCGTGAGCTTCAACATAATCGATCGCCTCGGCATCTAAACGAGCATCAGCTAGAGCTTCTCTGATTAATTCTCTCTGCACAGGCCCATTAGGAACGGTAAAGCCGCCACTGGCTCCATCGTTGTTGACTGCGGTCCCTCGAATCACTGCCCAAATGTGATCACCATCTTGAAGAGCGTCACTGAGTCTTTTTAAGACGATGACTCCGCAACCTTCGCCGATTCCAAACCCATCGGCACTTTCGTCAAAGGTTTTGCATTGGCCATCTGGGGCCAACATCTGATTGCGGCACAAGGCGATGACGACTTCTGGAGTTAAAACTAAGTTCACTCCTCCGACTAAAGCTTGTCTGCATTCTTGGGAACGTAAGGAACGGCAAGCGAGATGAACAGCGACTAAGGAAGAAGAACAAGCGGTATCTACTGCCAAACTCGGACCATTAAGATTTAAAAGGTAAGAAATACGCCCAGCTGCCGCATTAGTATGATTACCCGAAATATGATAGGCTCCGATGGCATTATAGTCCTCATTTGAGGTAAGAATACGGGCATAGTCATTGTTGGTAATCCCGATAAAAACCCCTGTTTTTCCCCTTCTAGCCGTCGTTGTTGCCATTCCTGCATTTTCCAAAGCTTCATAGGCTACCTCTAAAAGCAACCTTTGCTGAGGATCCATAGCGACGGCTTCCTTGGGAGCAATTCCGAAAAAATGGGCATCAAACTGGGAGACATCATCAAGAAACCCCCCCTGAGAAACATAGATTTTACCCACTTTATTCCGATCTGAATCATAAAAATCCTGCTGGTTCCAGCGCTCTTTAGGTATTTCTCTGAGGTTATTTTTACCCGCTTTGAGGAAAGACCAGAAGGATTCAGGTGTCGCAATATTATGACCGAAACGACAACCTAAACCGACGATAGCTAAGGGTTCGCTTTGTTGAGACTCGAAAGCTTTTAATTTTTCTTTAGCTTCACTAAGAGCTTTAAAAACTCTAGCTTGGATTGATTGGTCGTTTTCGGATAAGTTCTTTTTATCTTGAAAGTCCATAGTGTTAGAATCGACTTGGAAAAGAATAATTATTGCGACTGACGGGGTGACAAGCAGATGGAAAGTGAAACAGGGTGTAGAGTGTCGGGGTTAGGGTGTAGGGAAAAAGCTTGAGACTTTCGCCGAAAGATAACGAGGGGATTTGGTTTTTACCGGGTAAGTCTATTAATTTGATGGCTTACAGTATGGCTTACAGTGAGGAAATTTTCCCCGCACCTCACTTAAATTTCCACCTCGTTGTCACTTCTTCAGCTATTACGACCAGACAGCTAATCATACCTGATCGAGGTAGTAATTGTCAACAGACATCTCCAATAACCCGGTGTGGGGTTTGGCATCCTCAGATCTGATAGTCTTGCGCTAATCTATCTTTAAATGTCACACTTTCCGCACTTCTTAATATTCAATTAATAATTTTTACTAATTTATTGCTCCCACAGTAGTTTCTACAATGAAGATTTTTCGTCAAAACAGCTTGGGGAATGTAAAAATATGTAAAAGTATATGAAGATGTGCGGAATGTCGGTTAATATGCTATGATGTCGAGGCTCAGAACAATTTTGAACAAGCGACAGAAACCTCGACCTTAGCCCTAGGCGGGTTTCCTGTAGTTCGTATAGCAATAATCCCACTCGTCAGAGACGGGAATTATCGCTTTAAGGGAACTGGGAACGGGGAAAAAAGCATTGTACCCCATGACTCTGATACCGCCATAAACTACTATTTAGGGAAAAAGTTAAGTAGTCGGACATAAATTCTGTTGTCTATCTTAAGAAATGTAAATTGCCGCAATTCTTACTGACTCCTGACTTGAAAGTGGCAAGTGGGGAGAATACACAAAAGCTGTCTCCTGTCTCCTGTCTCCTGACTCCTTACCCTACAGTTAACTTTACTTTTGTCCAACTACTTAGAACAGCAATGGAAGCACATCTGGTTTCAATAGATTACCAAATTCGGCAACTTCAAAAAATAGAGCCAGTAACTACTCTATTTGGTAATGTAAGTCAGAATAAAACCGGGGAGCAAGATAGTGTTATTGAAGTTATCTCTACAGATTTACAGGAAAAAATCAACAGTTTAACTGCAAATAATTCCGTTAATAAATTAGCATTTTATCTGGCTGTTGTCCAAGTTTTAATGTTTAAATATACTGCTCAAGTCGAGTTTGCCACGGCTACAGGAGCTTTGAATACAGAAAAATTAGATAGCCTGATATTTTGCCGATTCAATCAACAGAATTTTAGTTCATTTAAAGATTTACTAAGAATCATTCGTAAAGATTTACAAGAAGGATATCGCCATCAAAACTATGCTCTGGATAGTTTGGTCAAAACCTTGGCAGCAAGAGGAGGAAATCTAGAGAATATTTTTGACGTTGCTGTGATCAAAGAAGGACTGTGCGCCGACATTTCTTCCTTAAATCGGTTTCAATTAGTTTTTGCCATAGCAGCGGATGATAGTGGTGTTTCTGTCACTTTTATTAAAGATAAATTTCCCAGAGATTTTGTCGAGAGAATGCTAGGACATTACCGGAAAATCTTAGAAACAGTGACGAGTAATCCCGATATATATTTGTCAGAAATTGATATATTAACGACAAAAGAACGAGAACAATTGCTGAGAGATTGGAATGATACGGCCATTCAATATCCTGAAAAGCAATGGATTCATCAGCTATTTGAAGAGCAAGCCAAACTTTACCCTGAGAGAGTGGCGGTCATTTTTGAAAATCAAGAATTAACTTATCAAAAATTAAATGAAAAAGCCAATCAACTTGGTCATTACCTACAAAAATTAGGAGTAAAACCAGAGGAATTAGTAGGAATTTATCTAGAGCGTTCCTTAGAAATGGTAGTAGGATTATTGGCTGTTTTGAAAGCTGGAGGAGCTTACGTCCCCTTAGATCCTAATTATCCTCAAGAACGCCTAAGTTATCTATTAGAAGATACTGGGGTAAAAGTGATCATTACTGCGGAATCGCTGCGGGGATTGTTGGGGGAATACCGGGGAATTGTTGTTGCTTTGGATACAGATTGGCCAGCAATTTCTCAAGAAAGTCAGAACAATTGTGACAGTGGCGTAACGGGGGAAAATTTAGCCTATGTTATTTATACTTCGGGATCCACAGGTAAGCCTAAAGGCGTAATGAATAATCATAAGGGGATTAGGAATCGTTTGTTGTGGATGCAGGATACTTATCAGTTAACTAAGAGTGATGGCATTTTACAAAAAACCCCTTTTAGTTTTGATGTTTCAGTCTGGGAATTCTTTTGGCCCTTATTAGCCGGTGCAACCCTAGTGGTAGCTAAACCAGAAGGTCATAAAGATAGTACCTATTTAATACAATTGATCCAAAAGCAGCAAATCACTACCCTTCATTTTGTCCCCTCAATGTTGCGAGTGTTTCTGCAAGAACCAGAGCTAAAAGAATGTAGTTCTCTCAAGCGGGTTTTCTGTAGTGGGGAAGCTTTGTCATTAGAGTTAACACAACGCTTTTTTGAGCATTTTGACTGTGAACTTCACAACCTCTACGGTCCGACTGAGGCGGCGATTGATGTGACTTACTGGCCCTGTTTGCCGGAGAATCAAAAAGCTCTAGTGAGTATTGGTCAACCAATTGCCAATACTCAGATTTATATTCTTAATCCGGATTTACAACCAGTTCCTATAGGAATTGTGGGAGAATTACATATTGGTGGCATAGGTTTAGCTCGTGGATACCTCAATCGTCCCGAATTGACGGCCGAGAAATTTATCCCTAATCCTTTTGCTAAGGTCGAAGGAAAAATAGGGGGAGAAATTAGGGCAAAATTATATAAAACGGGAGATTTAGCCCGGTATTTACCCGATGGAAATATTGAATTTTTGGGGCGTATTGACCATCAAGTTAAGATTCGAGGTTTCCGGATTGAGCTTGGGGAAATTGAAACTATACTCAGTGAACATCCAGCAGTTGAGCAAGCGGTAGTCATTGCATCGGAGACAGAAACAGGGAGTAAAACACTAATTGCTTATGTTGTGGGTCAGTCTCAAGAGGGGGAACTCTTGGCGACTTCAGAAAAAGGGCAATTATTCGATGAGCAAATCGAGCAATGGCAAAGCCTCTATAACCAAATTTACAGGCAAACATCGGCAGATTCTCAAGGGATATTTAATATTGTTGGCTGGAATAGCAGTTACACGGGGGAACCTATCCCGGTTGCTCAGATGCGAGAATGGCTAGATGATAAAGTTAAGGTTATTCTGGCTCAACAACCTAAAAAAGTTCTGGAAATAGGTTGTGGAACTGGGTTAATATTATTCCAAGTTGCTCCCCATTGTCAGCATTATTGGGGAACCGATATTTCATCAGTAGCCTTGGACTATATTCAGCGAATTAATCAAGAAGGGCCTCAGCTAGAGCAAGTCAGGCTATTGCATAGCACAGCCGATAATTTTGAGGGTTTGGAGTCAGAAGGATTCGATACAATTATCCTTAACTCGGTTGTGCAGTATTTCCCCCATATAGATTACTTATTGCGGGTTTTACAGGGAGCTATCAAGGTACTAACTCCGGGGGGGTGTATTTTCCTTGGAGATGTGCGAAACTTGCAACTCATGGAAGCTTTTCACGCTGATGTAGAACTTTATAAGGCTAACCCTGAAGATTCGATTAGGGATTTTAAACAGCGTGTACAGAGAAAAATTGAGCAAGAAAATGAGTTATTCATTGACCCGGATTTTTTTAGAGCAATTCAGTCCTATTTTCCTCAGATTACTGAAGTCGAGATTCATCTAGAGAGAGGTCAACACCACAACGAATTAACTCAATTCCGTTATAATGTTTTTCTGCGGATTGAAACGATTCTGGATTTTAGCACCGACTTTCCAGAATTAAACTGGACTGAACAGCAGCTGACTTTATCTGAGGTAAGAAATCAACTGGGGAAATCTGAGGGGTTAAGGGTGATAGGTGTCCCTAATTCTCGCTTGTTCAGACCTTTAAAAAGTGCGGAATTGTTGAGGAATTCTCAAGACTTTGGGACGACCGAGGAATTTAAAGCTATTAAATCGGACATTATACCAGAAAATGCCGTAGAACCTGAAGATTTTTCGGCTTTAGCTGAGGATTTATCCCTTTCGGTTTGGGTAACTTGGTCGGATACTCCGGACCGTTACGATGTGATTTTTGCCCCGCTGGAAAATTCCCGTAGAAATTACATCGCTTTTACCCCCACCCACACCGCAAAACCTGAATGGCAACTTTATGCAAATCACCCTTTAAGGTCTAAGTTAAACAGTAAACTGATTCCCCAACTGCGGAGTTATCTGCAAAAGCAACTCCCAGAATACATGATACCTCATGCCTTTGTGCAATTGGATGCTATTCCTCTGACAAATAGTGGAAAAATTGACCGTCGCGCCCTACCCTCTCCAAGCTATAACAGTTTAAGGAATTCGGAGAATTTTGTAGCACCTTGTACCCCTCTTGAGGAAATTTTAGCACTGATTTGGGCTGAAGTTTTGGGCATCGAAGAGGTTGGTATTCACGATAATTTTTTTGAACTTGGGGGGGATTCGATTCGGGGCATACAAGTGATCGCTAAGGCGCGACAAATGGGTTTTCATTTTTCCTTACCCCAATTATTGCAACATCAAACCATTCAAGAATTGGCCAATTGCGTTAGCTATGAAATTGATACTTTAGGGACTGAAAAAACGGAAGTTTTTAGTTTAATTTCTCAAGAAGTTCGCCTCAATTTACCGGAGGAAGTGGAGGATGCTTATCCTCTAACTGCTCTACAATTGGGGATGATATTTCATAGTGAATATCAGGGGAATCTATCGGTGTACCATGATGTGTTTACCTATCATATTCGTGCTGATTTTAGTTTTCCCGCTTTACATAGTGCTATTCAGGAGATTGTCCAGCGGCATCCAGTATTACGAACCAGTTTCGCACTCTTTGAATATCAGGAACCCCTACAATTAGTTCATCGACAAATCGATGTTCCTTTAGGATTAGATGACCTAACCCATCTATCTACTTCTGAACAAGACACGGCTATTGATGATTGGATTGAGCGGGAAAAAATCCGCACTTTTGACTGGAATATTCCTCCTTTATTTCGCTTTCATCTCCATCGCCGCAGTCAGGATAAATTTAACCTAACTTTCAGTTTTCATCACTCTATTTTAGATGGTTGGAGTGTGGCTTCGTTGCTCACAGAATTGTTACAACAGTATCTCTATCTTCTCGACAAAAAAGTTTTACCTCTTTCTCCCCCTCCGGCTCTCAGTTTTAGGGATTTTGTCGCCTTAGAAAAGAAAACTGTCCAATCGCCAGAATGCCAGAATTATTGGCAAGAAAAACTCAGAGATGTGACGCTGAATAAACTTCCTCAGTGGTCGAAATCTAATCGAGTTAATCAAGATTGGGATTGGTTAGTTCCTATATCTAGTCAGGTATCTCAGGGATTAAAACAACTCGGTAAACAAGTGGGAGTACCCCTAAAAAGTGTTTTATTGGCGGCTCATTTTCGGGTATTAAGTTTACTGAATAATCAGAGGGATATTGTTACGGGTTTAGTCTCTAATGGACGGTTAGAAGCAGCCGATGGGGAAAAGATATTAGGTTTATTTTTGAATACTTTGCCCCTACGTTTAGAGTTATCTGGAAGCACTTGGAGCGATTTAGTTAAGCAAGCTTTTGATGTTGAAAGAGAATGCTTATCTTGGCGAAGATATCCCCTCGCTGAGTTACAAAAATCAGGTCAACCTTTGTTTGATACGGCTTTTAATTTTATTCATTTCCATGTTTATCAAGGTATCATCGGGGTGAAAGATTTAGAAGTCTTAGGAGGGAAGTTTTTTAATCAAACTAATTTTACATTGTTAGCTAATTTTAGTCTTCATCCCCTTTCATCTCAAATAGAACTTACCCTTAAATATGATGGGAATTATCTAGGGGAAAAGCAGATGGAGTTAATCGGAGGATACTACGAGAAAACTCTCATCGCTATGGCAACGGAAGGGTTAGAACGTTATGAAACTTGTTGTTTACTTTCTGAGCAAGAACAACATCAATTATTAAAAGAATGGAATGATACTGAGGTTCACTATCCGGATGGGTGTATTCATCAATTGTTTGAGGAGCAAGTTAAGCGCAGTCCTGATGCGATCGCTATTATTACAGAAAATGAACAATTAACCTACCGTCAATTAAACGAAAAAGCGAATCAATTAGGGCATTATTTAGGCAAAAAAGGGGTAAAAACGGAGTCTTTGGTGGGAATTTGCCTAGAACGGACCCCTGAGATGGTTATAGGGTTATTAGCTATTCTCAAAGCAGGGGGAGCTTATGTGCCTTTAGATCCAGCTTATCCAACTGAACGCCTCAATGTTATCTTAGAAGATGCTCAAGTTTCCTTGTTGCTAACACAAGCAAAATTAGTAGAGAAATTAGGGAATTATCCAGGGAATCTGGTGATATTAGAGGCAGAAGCCAGAAATATAGCCCTAGAAAGTCCCGAAAACCTCTCTTTACCCGTAAGTTCCAGTAATACCGCTTATGTGATTTATACCTCCGGTTCAACGGGGAAACCAAAAGGGGTTGTCATTGAGCATCACAGCACCACAACCTTACTCAATTGGTCAAAGGAAGTCTTTAGCAGTGAGGAATTAGCGGGGGTTTTGGGAGCTACTTCTATTTGTTTTGATTTGTCAGTATTTGAACTATTTTTGCCCTTGGCTGTGGGGGGTAAGATTATTCTGGCCCAGAATGTTCTAGATTTGCCTAGTTTAAGTGCAGCCAAAGAGGTAACATTAATTAATACCGTACCTACAGCGATCGCTCAACTGCTGGAAATTGAGGCGATACCTGAGACTGTGCAAACGGTAAACCTCGCCGGAGAAGCTTTGTCTAATCAATTGGTACAGAAGCTTTACCAGCAGGAAAACATTAAGAATGTTTATAATCTCTACGGTCCTTCAGAAGATACCACTTATTCCACTTTTAGCTTAGTGCCTAAAGGACACCATGGACAACCGAGTATCGGCCGGCCTATTGCCAATACTCAAGTTTATATTCTGGACTCTTTTAAGCAACCGGTTCCTCTAGGCACTATTGGTGATTTATATATCGGGGGTAAAGGGTTAGCTCGATGTTATCTGAATCAACCTGAATTAACCGCCGAGAAATTTATCTCCAATCCGTTTAGTAATGAACCCAATGCCAAACTCTATAAAACAGGAGATTTAGCCCGATATTTACCCGATGGAAATATTGATTTTTTGGGGCGGGGTGATAATCAGGTAAAATTGCGGGGTTTCCGCATTGAATTAGGAGAAATTGAGGCAACTCTAGGGACTTATCCCCAAGTTAAGCAAAAGGTGGTGAAGGTTTGGGAAGACTCCTATCGGAATAAGAGGTTAGTCGCTTATCTAGTAGGAGAAAATGGCCCGATAAATACTGAGGATTTGCGTCGTTTCTTGGGACAGAAATTGCCAGAGTATATGATTCCGGCTCTTTTTGTCTCCTTAGAAGCTCTCCCTCTGACTCCCAATGGAAAAATTGACCGTTCCAGTTTACCCCTCCCTGAGATACCTTGGACATCTGAGCAGGATTTTGTCCCCCCGCATACTCAGAAAGAAAAGATTTTGGCCAGTATTTGGCAAGATGTTCTCAGAATTAAACAAGTGAGTCGTTATGACCGCTTTTTTGAAGTTGGGGGCGATTCTATTCTCAGTATTCAGGTTGTCGCTCGCGCTCGTCAAGCCGGGTTGAAGATTACCCCTAAACAGATATTTGAATATCCTACTCTTGCTGAACTAGCTACAGTTGCCGATGATTCCACAGCCGAATTAGCTAAACAGGGTTTAGTGACGGGTATTGTGCCTCTCACTCCCATTCAACTGTGGTTTTTTGAGCAAAATCGCGCTGAAATGCACCACTTTAATCAGTCTGTCCTCTTAGAAGTTCCCCGTCACCTGAAAGCTGATTTGTTAGCTCAATCTCTGAGAAAATTAATTGAACATCATGACGCTTTGCGGTTACGGTTTACTGTGGAGGAAGGACAATGGCAACAAGTTAATGAAGGAATGCCGGAGGAAGTACCTTTTGAAGTGATTGATTTGTCTTCTATTCCTCAATCTCAGCAAAGGGAAACTCTCTTAGCAATGGCAACAACTCAACAGGCAAGTTTAAACCTCTCTACTGGACTATTAATCAAGGCGGTACTATTGGAATTGGCACCCTATCAACCCAGTCGGTTACTGATTATTATTCATCACTTGGGGGTTGATGGTGTATCTTGGCGAATTTTGTTAGAAGATTTATTGATGACTTATCAACAGCTAGAAAGGGGGGAGAATGTAGAACTTCCACCTAAAACCATAGCCTTTCAGGATTGGGCGCTTCTCTTGAGGGATTATGGACAAGGGGAAAAAGCGAAAGAGCCATTAGACTATTGGTTAACTCAACCTTGGTTAGAGGCGAGAAATTTACCTGTAGATGACGAGGCTGGAAAACAATACAATACAGTAGCGACGGCAAATGATGTCACGGTGACTCTAGATGAAGAACAAACCCGGGCCCTCTTGCAAAAAGTCCCCGCTGCCTATAACACTCAAATTAATGAGGTTTTGTTAACCGCTTTAGCGGAAACTTTGACACAATGGACAGAAAATTTGACCATATCTCTTGATTTAGAAGGACACGGACGAGAAGATTTGTTCAGTGAGGTTGACTTATCGAGGACGGTAGGTTGGTTTACCAGTCTTTTTCCGGTTATTTTGCGACTCCCCCCCGAAAATCACCCGGGTGAGCGGCTCAAATCTATTAAAGAACAGTTACGAGCTATTCCTCACAGGGGAATTGGCTATGGAATTTCGCGATATTTGAGTGATGATGCTGATATTAAGTCTCAATTAGCTGAAATTCCTGCCAGAGAAGTTTTGTTTAATTATTTAGGTCAATTTGAGCAAGGACAATTGCAAAAAGGGGATTGGAAATTAGCGGATGAGTCTAAGGGGCCTAATCACAGTCTTAAGGGACATCGTAGTCATTTATTAGAGATTACGGCCAGAGTTATAGAGGGACAGTTACAAGTAAACTGGACTTATAGCGATCTCATCTATGAACGTTCGACGGTAGAATATTTAGGGCGCAGCTATAAAGAAGCTTTGCTGAAATTGATTGAGCATTGTTTATCTCCTGATGCTGGGGGTTACACTCCCTCAGATTTTCCAGTAGCGCACTTGAATCAACAGGAATTAGACGATATTCTGGCAGAAATTGACTAATAAGGAGAATCTTTCATGGCAGACACAAAAAATCAACCCGCCAAAAATGTGGAGTCTATTTATCCTCTTTCCCCCATGCAGGAAGGGATGCTCTTTCATAGTCTTTATACTCCTGATTCAGGGATTTATTGTAGTCAAACTCTAATTACTCTGGAGGGAGAAATTAACCTTACAGTTTTTAGGCAAGCGTGGGAAAAAGTTGTAGAGCGTCACTCGGTATTAAGGACTCTATTTCTTTGGGAAAAACGGGAAAAACCTCTGCAAATTGTGCGAAAAAAGGTTGATTTGCCTTGGGATTATCAAGATTGGCGCAATCTTTACCCCACAGAACAACAACAACGTTTAGATTTATTGTTAGAAACAGAGCGTCAACAAGGGTTTGAACTCAAAGTTGCTCCTTTAATGCGCTGCTTGATGATTCAACTATCGGACCAAACTTATAAATTCCTCTGCAATCATCATCATATTATTCTGGATGGTTGGAGTATGCCTATTATTTATCAAGAAGTTTTAGGGTTTTACGAGGCAGGTATTCAAGGGAAAAGTTATCATCTTCCTTTGCCGCGTCCTTATCAAGATTATATTGTTTGGTTACAGCAGCAAAACCCATCTATTGCTGAGAGTTTTTGGCAGCGAACTCTTGAAGGGTTTATGACTCCCACCCCCCTGAAGGTGGACAGGCTCCAGTTAATGAAATCTGAAGGTAAGCCGACTTATAAAGAGTATAACTGTCATTTATCGGCTTCTCACTCCAAAGACCTGCAATCTTTGGCGCAAAAGCATAATCTGACCTTATCTACTCTAGTACAGGCCGCTTGGGCGATTCTTCTCAGTCGCTATAGTGGGGAGTCAGAAGTTTTATTTGGGGTTACGGTTTCTGGTCGCCCCCATGATTTATCAGGGGTGGAACATAGGGTAGGATTATTTATTAATACATTGCCGCTGCGAGTCTCCATCAGAGAATCAGATTTATTGCTATCTTGGTTACAGGAATTACAGCAAAAACAAGCAGAAATTCAGGATTATGCTTATGTTTCTCTGGCTGAAATACAGAGATTGAGTGATATTCCACCGGGGGTTCCCCTGTTTGAGAGTTTGGTCGTTTTTGAGAATTATCCCAGAGAAGCGTTATCGAGAGATTCTCGTCAATCCTTAAGGGTTAAGGATGTGGAGAATTTTGAGGAAACTAATTATCCTTTGACGGTGGTTGCTATTCCTAGACAAGAGTTACTGATTCAGTTAGTCTATGATACTAGCCGTTTTACTCAGGATACGATTGAACGGATGGCAGGACATTTACAGACTATTTTAACAGGGATTGTTACTGATACTCGGCAACGGGTAACACAATTACCTATATTGACAACACAAGAGCAACATCAGTTATTAGTAGAGTGGAACAATACCGAGGCAGATTATCCTTTAGATAAGTCTTTACATCAATTATTTGAAGAACAAGCTGCACAGAATCCGCAGGGAATAGCGGTTATTTTTGAAGGACAAAAATTAACCTATCAACAGTTAAATAACCGGGGCAATCAGTTAGCTCACTGTTTACGAGATAAGGGTGTAAGTCCAGAAAGTTTGGTCGGGATTTTTATGGAGCGTTCCCTAGAGATGGTCATCGGTTTATTAGGGATATTAAAAGCCGGGGGAGCTTATGTACCTTTAGAGCCGGATTATCCTACCGAGCGCTTGGGGGATATCCTCTCAGATTCGGGGGTTTCTTTGGTGTTAACTCAGGAATCTTTAGGGGATTTTCTTCCCCAAACTGGGGCCGAGTTACTGTGTTTAGATAGGGATTGGGAAAAGATAGCTACCTATAGTCCAGAAAATCCCTTCAATCTAACGACTCCTGAGAATTTAGCCTATGTTATTTATACATCAGGTTCAACGGGAAAACCCAAAGGCGTGATGAATATTCATAGAGGAATTTGCAATACTATAAAATATACTATTGGTCATTATAATATTACCTCTGAAGATCGCATTCTCCAAATTATTTAGATTTAATTGTGCAAGAACAAGTAACTTATTTCACTTGTGTTCCCTCAATATTGCGAGTTTTTCTGCAACATCCCAAGAGCAAAGATTGCCACTGTTTAAAACGAGTAATTGTCGGGGGAGAAGCCTTATCTTATGAACTCAATCAACGATTTTTTCAGCAGTTAAACTGTGAATTATATAACGCTTATGGACCAACAGAAGTAGCGGTTGAGACTACTATCTGGTGCTGTCAGCCAAATTCCCAAATTTCTATTGGACGTCCCCTTGCTAATGCCCAAGTTTATATTCTCGACAGTTATCTCCAACCGGTTCCTATTGGTGTTGCTGGAGAATTACATATTGGTGGAATGGGTTTAGCGCGTGGATATCTCAATCGTCCCCAATTGACGGCTGAAAAATTTATTCCTCATCCTTTTGACCCCCCCCTAACCCCCCCCAATGGGGGAGGGAAATTATATAAAACGGGAGATTTAGCTCGCTATCTTCCTGAGGGCAATATTGAATATTTAGGGCGGATTGATAATCAAGTTAAGCTGAGAGGTTTACGCATTGAATTAGGAGAAATTCAGACGGTTTTAGAAACTCATCCCAACGTTGAACAAACTGTTGTGATTATGCGGGAAGATACCTTATATAATCAACGGTTAGTTGCTTATGTAATCAGAAAAAATTCTTTATTAACTCCTCAGGATCTGCGTCGTTTCTTACAGCAGCAACTCCCCGCTTATATGGTCCCTTCTGCCTTTGTCATGTTGTCGGATTTTCCCTTAAATAACAATGGCAAGATAGACAGGAAAAAATTACCTATCCCCGATGAGACATCAATTATTGAATCTGCTTATATAGCCCCAAGAAATGAAAAAGAAAGCCTCTTAGCTCAGATTTGGCAAGATGTTCTTCAGGTATCCAAAATAGGGGTTAGTGACAACTTCTTTGAGTTAGGAGGACATAGCTTAAAAGCTATTTCTCTAGTGAGTAAAATTCAGGAAAAGTTAGGGCAATCTTTGCCCATTAAACAAGTATTTGCCCATCCTACCATTGCTGAACAAGCAGCATTATTAAGCACTGTTACCCCTCTGACGGTAGCCACTATTCCCCTTGTCTCTGCACAAGAAACCTACGAAACATCCCATGCTCAGAGACGTTTCTATGTCTTGCAACAGATGGATCTCAATAATGTAGCTTATCATATTGTTTCCACTCTCAAAATAGCAGGAGATTTTAGCCCCGATGTCTTTGAAAAAGCCATACAATTATTGATTTCCCGTCATGAATCCCTGCGGACATCTTTCATTTTAATTAACGGTGAACCACAACAGAAAATCCTGCAAAATCGTCCTTTTGATTGGGAATTTAAAGACTGGACAAATAAACCTGATGAAGAAATCCTAGAAACGATTGCAAAAGAGAGAAAACCGTTTGACTTAGAGAAAAGTCCCCTGGTGCGCTCTAAGATTTATAAACTATCTCCGAATGAATATATTTTAGAGTTAGAAATTCATCATATTATCTGTGATGGTTGGTCAATGAGTTTGTTAGCTAAAGAATGCTTACAATACTACTCTGATTTAGCCAAAGGATTACAGCCTAGTATAGAGCCATTGCCGATACAATATAAAGATTATGCAGGATGGCAAAATAATCTTTTAAGAAGCGAAAATAATCCCAAAAACCTAGATTACTGGCGGCAAAAACTGGACAATGGACAACTGACCAGAGTTCACTTACCGACAGACTTTAAACGTCCCCAAATAAAGACGTTTAAGGGTTCTCATTTAAGCTGGACATTTGACCGAGAAACGATTTCTAAATTAAGAAAAATTTGTCAAGAAAACGAAATAACCCTATTCATGGCATTGGTAGCGGCTGTAAAAATATTACTGTATCGCTACAGTGGTCAACATGATATTACTATTGGTACAGAAATCGCCACCAGAAGCCATCCTCAACTGCAATCTCTAATCGGTTTATTTCTCAATACCTTAGTTATTCGTGATCAAATTGAACCCGAAAAAGGCTACAAAAATCTACTCGCAAAGGTTCGTCAAACCGTTACCGAAGCCTTAGAACATTCCGATTATCCCTTTGATATTTTAGTAGAAAAATTAGCTGTTTCTAGAGAAATTAACCGCACTCCCTTGTTTGATATATTAGTCCTTCTGCAAAATTTTGATCAACCTGTAGGCTTGGAAAATATACAAATAAAATCTCTAGATTCCCTGACCCCGACCAGTAAGTTTGATCTATCTTTTGTGTTTAGTGAAGATCAGGAAAAACTCAGATTAGAGCTAATTTATAACACCGACTTATTCCAAGAGGAGAGGATGAAAAAATGTCTCATTCACTTCGATAAACTCTTGAATGAAATGCTATCTAATCCCGCCCAACCCGTCAAAGACATTTCTTTGTTATCGGCAGCAGAAACCGCTTTCATTGCCAATTTTATCAATCCTATTCCTCGCTTAGAAACTCGCACTATTATCCATGATTTTATTGACCAAGTTGCAGCCAAACCGGAGAAAACATCGATTATTTATCCAGGGGGTAAATTTAGCTATCAAGAATTACATGAACTAACTAACTTTTGGGCTTATGCCTTAAAAGAATTAGGCGTGGAAAAAGACAAGGTTTGTGGTGTTCTCCTAGAGGGAGATTATCGTCAGTTAATCGCCATGCTGGCAGTATTTAAAGCCGGAGGAATCTATTTACCTCTACGTTTAGATGAACCCGAGGAGCGCCGGCAACGCATGATGATTAAAACTAGCCCCGAAATTATCTTAGTTGCGGCTGAGAATTTAGAGGGGATTAAACCCCAACTATCCGCATTAGAAAAACCGCCTCATATCTTAGTGGTTAAGGCTCATAAAATTCAGCAATATCATCAGTGGAATGGCATGGATTATCAAGAGTTTCCTTGCCAATTAAGCAAACTGCAACCCCTTCTAGCTATGCCGGATGCTGATGATTCTAATTATATTATGTTTACTTCTGGCTCAACCGGTGAACCTAAAGCAATTTTAGGCAGTCACGGCAGCTTACGTCATTTCATTGATTGGGAAAAACGGGAATTTGGCATTAATGAAAGTTGGCGCTGTTTACAAATTGCTCAAATTAATTTTGATGCTTATTTGAGGGAAACCTGTGTGACTTTATGCTCAGGGGGAACTCTGTATATTCCAGAGAGTACAGAGCGAGAAGACTTAGAGCTTTTATTACTGCGAATAGGAGAATGGAAAATTAACTTACTACACACTGTCCCCTCGGTAATGCGTCTATTTTTAAAGATGGGGCGTGGTTTAGTTAATGCACATAATCTCCTGAAAAGTTTGCGAATTTTTGTCTTAGGAGGAGAGCCTTTATTTGTGAAAGAACTGGCTGAATGGCATCAAATTTTTGGCTCTCAGACAGAATTTGTGAATATTTATGGAGCAAGTGAAACTACATTTGTTAAGCATTTTTATCGAATTCCTAACCCTAATAATATTCCCTATGAACGGGTTCCGGGTGGTCAAACTTTACCAGATGCCGCTTATGCAGTGGTTGATGGAAATCTCGCCAGGGCAATAGGAGAAGTAGGAGAAGTGTTCGTTAAATCCCCCTATTTAACCAAAGGTTATTATCAAGATGAAAGCTTAACTCATTCAGTTTTTGTGCCTAATCCTTTGAATGGGGGGAGGGATATAGTTTATCGTACTGGAGACTTAGGCAGACTGCTTCCTGATCTAACTTTAGAAGTAATAGGACGCAGTGACAACCAAATTAAATTAAATGGGGTACGGATTGAATTAGGAGAGATTGAAGATGTCCTCAGTGCGATTGAGGGAGTAGAAAAAGCCTTAGTTATGGCTAATAAAAAGGAGGAATTAGTAACCGTAATTGCTTATTATCAGGCAGAGGATACAGTTCATCAGGAATATATTCGAGGTAAATTAAAGCAACTCTTACCGATTTATATGCAGCCTAGCTTTTTAATGCGGTTAGAAGCTTTTCCCTTGTTACCCAATGGAAAAATTCATCGTCTAGCTTTGCCAAAACCCGAAGAAAATATTACTAACTCAACTAACCAAGTCCCAGATTTTAATCCACAAGAAGCTTTATTAGCTTCCCTTTGGGGTGAGTTATTAGAAGCAGAAGTTAGTAACAGTAATCAGTCATTTTTTGAACTAGGAGGAAACAGTCTGAAGGCGATGCGCTTAGTGTCACAAATCCGTAATCAATTTGGAGTTTCTCTCCGATTACGGGAAATTTTTACCCATAATACTTTAAAAGAACAAGCTGTATTAATTCAATCCCGACAAAAACGATGATCAACTTACCACAATCTGACTCAATTAACCCACTGGAAAAACAAAAATATTACGAAGTCTCTCACGGTCAAAGAAGGCTTTGGATTTTGCAGCATATCAGCGAATCTTCTAGTGCTTATAATATTAGGCTTGCCATGAGAATTAATGGCAAGTTAGATGTTTCTATATTAACAGCAGCCTTTCAAGAACTGGTGAACCGTCATGAAATTCTCAGAACCACTTTTACCAGTGTTGGGGGCAATATTAAGCAAGTTATTCATGAGCAAATCCCCACAGAACAGTTAATCATTTTTAAAGATTTAAGAGAAGAAAAAGATGCTGAACTCTTGGCAGATGATTTAATTCAAGATTCTGCAAATTTACCTTTTAGTTTAGAAAAGTTGCCCCTTATTCGGGTCTTATTGGTGCAGATTAAGTCAGAAGAATTTATCTTTGGTTTGACTGTCCATCATATTATTGGAGATGCACAATCACTTGATATTATCTTTCAAGATTTCTTTACATTATACTCTGCTTATAGTCAACAAAAAAAAGCTGAATTACCCCCTCTTACCCTACAGTATAAAGATTATGCGGCATGGCAAAATCAGTGGTTAGAAAGTGAAGAAGTTAGAGAACAACATGAGTATTGGTGTGAGGTTTTTTCCGAACATCCCCCTATCTTAAACTTACCGATAGACTTCCCTCGACCTCAAGTAAAATCTTCTCAAGCGGCTTCTCACACTTATCAATTTAGTGAGAGTCTCAGCCAACAATTACAAACCTTTGCAACTCGAAATCAGACGACTCTATTTATTACCCTACTGACCTTCTTTAAAATATTACTCTACCGCCACACCGACCAACGGGATTTAGTAGTTGGTATCCCTATTTCAGCACGAAATCATCCTGATTTAGAAAACCAGATCGGATTTTATGTTAACACCTTGGCCTTGAGAACTTTATTACCAGAGGGAGTAACTTTTAAGCAAGTCTTAGGGGAAGTAACTAACACCTGTCTTGATGCTTATGAATATCGTGATTATCCTTTTGATAAATTAGTATCCGCTCTCAATTTAGAACGTGATTTGTCCAGAAATCCCTTATTTGATGTCATGTTTTCTCTACTGGGTAAAGAAAGCAAAACTGTCTTAAAAATTCCTGGTTTGGAACATCAACCTTATCCCTTAAAACCACGCATGGCTCAATTTGATATGACTTGGAGCTTCTTTGAAGATAGTCATAATCTTACATTAGTGATCGAATATGAGCCAGATTTATTTTTGCCTGAAACCATCGCCAGAATGAACGGTCACTTTTTACAAATTATTGAAAGTGTAATTCAGAATCCAGATTGTAAATTGTCTGAGATTAATTTATTAACCCCTGAAGAACAGCATCAATTACTAATAGAGTGGAATCAAACCGAAGTCGCTTATTCTCAACAGTGTTTGCACCAGTTATTTGAAGAAAAAGTTAGAGATAATCCCGAGGCAATAGCTCTTATTTTTGAGGGCGAAAAATTGACCTATCGAGAGTTAAATAATCGAGCTAATCAAGTCGGTCACTATTTACAAGAAAAAGGCGTAACTTCAGAAGTATTAGTGGGGATTTTTATTGAGCGTTCTTTTGAGATGATTATCGGAATATTGGGAATTATTAAAGCCGGGGGAGCTTATGTTCCTTTGGCTCCTAATTATCCCCCTGAGCGCTTGGATTATATGATATCTGATTCAGCTATTTCTCTGTTGTTAACTCAGCAATCTTTAGTTCAATTTCTGCCCGAAAATCAAGCCGAAATACTGTGTTTAGATACAGATTGGTCAAGGATAGCTAATTATAGTCAAGAGAATTTGGCCTCTCCAGTTACCCCAGAAAATCTAGCTTATGTTATTTACACTTCGGGTTCAACGGGAAAACCTAAAGGTGTGATGAATATTCATAGAGGAATTTGCAATACTCTAAAATATAATATTGATAATTATAATCTTAACTCTGAAGATTGCATTCTCCAAATTACTCCCTTTAGTTTTGATGTTTAGATTTAATTGTGCAAGAACAAGTAACTTATTTCACTTGTGTTCCCTCAATATTGCGAGTTTTTCTGCAACATCCCAAGAGCAAAGATTGCCACTGTTTAAAACGAGTAATTGCTGGGGGAGAAGCCTTATCTTATGAACTCAATCAACGATTTTTTCAGCAGTTAAACTATCAATTATATAACGCTTATGGACCAACAGAAGCCGCCGTTGATGCTACTATCTGGTGCTGTCAGCCAAATTCCCAGTTAATTCCTATTGGACGTCCCATTGCTAATGCCCAAGTTTATATCCTCGACAGTTATCTCCAACCGGTTCCTATTGGTGTTGCTGGAGAATTACATATTGGTGGAATGGGTTTAGCGCGTGGATATCTCAATCGTCCCGAATTGACGGCTGAAAAATTTATTCCTCATCCTTTTGCTCAGGGGAAATTATATAAAACGGGGGATTTAGCTCGCTATCTTCCTGATGGAAACATTGAATATTTAGGACGGATTGATAATCAAGTCAAGCTGAGAGGTTTCCGTATTGAATTAGGAGAAATTCAGACGGTTTTAGAAACTCATCCCAACGTTGAACAAACTGTTGTAATTATGCGGGAATATCCGTTGTCTGATAAACGTTTAGTTGCTTATGTAATAAGAAAAGATACTTTATTAACTTCCCAGGATCTGCGTCGTTTCTTACAGCAGAAATTACCCGTTTACATGATCCCTTCTGCCTTTGTCATGTTGTCGGATTTTCCCTTAAATCCTAATGGGAAAATAGACGTTCATAAATTGCCTATACCGGATGAGACTTCTCTAGTTGAATCACCCTATTTAGCACCCCGCAATCAAACGGAAACTATCTTAGTAAGCCTTTGGCAACAACTTCTACAAGCTGGCAAGATAGGGGTTAATGATAACTTCTTTGAGTTGGGTGGTCATTCCTTACAAGCTATGAATCTTATGGCTTTAATTTATGAAAAAATCGCCATAGAAATTCCTTTATCAATGATTTATGAAAAGCCAACAGTAGCCGAATTAAGCGATTATATTATCTATGCTCAAGAGATGAATATTCAACCGAAAGAACGCCCTTATGTGGTGTTTAATAAGGAGCAAGAAAAGGCCGTCTTTTTATTTCCCCCCGCCCTTGGTTTCGCTGCTGCTTATGCCAATTTAGCGGAGTATATAACGGATTATGCTCTCTATACTTTTCGCTACATTAGCGATGAATTAATGTTAGAAAAATACGCTGAATTAATTGAGGATTTGGCTCAGAATCAAGATATAAAATTAATGGGACATTCCGCCGGCGGATTTTTAGCGATGTTAATGGCGCAACAATTAGAAAGTCGAGGGAGAGTTGTTTCTGATGTCATTTTACTGGATACTTACAGAGGAGGACGTGAGGCTAAAAAAGCTGATATGTCAGAGATTCAAGAAGGGGTTGATGCTTTCTTATTAAATCCCAAACGTCAGGAATTAAGAGGTTACTTTTTAGGGAATCAAAAACTCCGCGATCGCACTTATCATCAAGTGTGGGAATACTTTAATTTTCTTTGGAATTCTGACTTAAAAAATGTACAAATTCAAGGGACTATTCATTTGATTCGTGCTGAGGGAAACTATGAAGCTCAAGATGATTGGATACAAGCAACAAAAGGAGAAAGAATCAATCATTATGCCACTGGTATTCATCGTGAAATGATTGATCCTCCTTATCTTCCAAAAAACGCTCTGATTATTAATAGTATTCTCAACCCAAAACAGTCGTAACCGTTGAGGGGGGGGAGGAAATCGGGCAATCTGAGAGACATGGATGAGCAGTACCTAGGGTCTGCTGAAAAAGTTTTTTCAGCAAACCCTAATTAATACCAATCATCCATCGACCGGAAAATTGAGGCATCGGGGAACACAGTTGGATTACCACTAGCAGCGATTTTTTGTCGTAATTCTCGCAATTGTTTATTGCCGATGAGAAAATCACTTTCTACTAATTGATAGGGCAGTACATTATTATCTAAAGCATACACTGCCGTGATGCCCGCCGCTACCCCAGAGGACCACTCGAAGGAATGGACACGATAGGCGGCCGCGGCAATATGACTAAGGGCGATACTTTTGCCCGCTATCAGTAAATTATCGATTTTTTGGGGAATTATAGCCCTTAAAGGGATCTCGAAGGGGTAAGCTTGCCCTTGTCCCTGTCTTTCTCCTGCTTTTTCTGTATTACCCGGTTTTTCGGGGGGATGTTCCGTCATGCAGGGATGAAAATCAATCGCATAGTGACCGATACCGACGGAATCGGGGTAAATAGTCGATCGCTTGCGTTTAACGGCCTGATCGGGGGATAATGTGCCATCAAGTACGGAAAATCCCTCTAATCCTGCCAAGGTGGCAATTAAGCGCCGATATTCTGCCGGAGAAAGATTTTGACGATAGAAATCGCTTTGAAAATTTTGTCGGGAAATATCGATTTCTGTGACGGTAAAACCAGCGGGGAAAGTCAGGGAAGGACGACCGATAATCCGTCTTGCTTCCCGAATATAGGGATATTTTGACAAACCGTGGGCAGTACCCATGGGAGAATCAAAACCGGAGAGATAACGGTTATTCAAATGGGGAACTTTTACCCCGTCCCCTAACTGGGAATCGGTGGTTCCTTCTACTAACCAATAATAGTAGGAAATGGCGTGTTCTTCGCCCCTCGCGAGGGTTTCGGTGCGTAATCCTCCCATCCATCCCCCCGGAGATAACTGTCCTAACTCTTGCAACTGTTCACGGGTGTAGATAAAGTTATCCTTCGCAGTCCCCGGACGGTAATCATTTCCCCAGGTCCAATTCTGCATGGAAATATCCCCCGGGAGGGGTTCGGTAAAAGTAATTCCCCCAAAGGTTTTCTCTTTACCCAGTTGCGGACTCCAAATACGACGATAGGTGAAAACGAGGTCAAAATCGGCTAATCGCGGCAATTCATAGCTAAAATAGGGGGCATATCGTTCATAATAAACGGGTTTCTCGTGGGTTTGTGGTTTTTCTGTTTCCTCCATAGCGAAGGTATAGGTAAAGCCTTGGGTACAGTAGGGGTCTCCAGTGACGCTAGAGGAAGAAGGTTCGAGATAACTGCGCTTATCGACACCTAAACGGTAGGGAATATCTGATAATCCGATTATTTCCCCGGTTTCGGTCGCTTCAATCACATACCAATCTGCTAATTGATTCGGTTGGGAGGATTTGGGGACAAAACGGAGGATTTTCTTATCAAAACGGGGAGAATTTTCGTAGCGATAGATATCCTCCATTTTTTGCGATAAAAACTCGGTATTTAGGGGAGGAGTACCTTTTACGGGACTATGTTGAATAGCAATTACACTGGTAATCTGTTGACCGGTACCGCGATTGGGTAAAGTTTCAATATTTAATTCTTTGACTACCGTGGAGGGAAACCATTTCAGGGTTCCTTTGCCTTTTTTGGCAGCGTCTTCTAACTGTTGAAATAATAATTTATGTCCATCAAAAGGCAAAAAACAAGACCCGCTTACCCAACATTCTCCGGGGTTGCGTTTCCCGTAATGCTTTCTAATTCTTTCCCTAAATTCTAGATAACCTTTCGGGAAAAATAATTTTTCTCTTTGTGTCCGTCTTTCATCTAATGCGGAGGTTCCCTGAGAAGATATCTGTCCACCCACCCAGTCGGTAATCTCGGTTAAACAGACGGTTTTTCCTAATAATAAAGCTTCGTAGGCCGCACCGGCACCGGCTAAACCACCACCCACCACCAGAATATCACAGCCGACGGTTTGATCCGGTTCTCGCGGGGGGGCTGCTAGGGTGAGGGGAGTGAAAGCTTGCAGGAGAAATAACCCCAAAGAGAGGGATTTGAGGGGAGTAAAGTGATGATTGAAAATTTTAGGTGACATTATTGACAAATATCAATGTTGTGACTGAGAGTTTCCTCTTTCTTTGAAGCAGTAGCGAGAGAATCTGTTCCTGAAATCCTGATTGTTTTTTTGGGCGATATTGAGAACTTTGTAGCTTGATGCTGGCTTTTGAGAGATTATACACCGCCAAGCTGACAATCGATCGCTTTTCTGGAAATGTCTTGACAAAATAGAGATAGCCTGATTCGGTGTCATTCCCTTTGTTATTCCCTGTAATCCTTCCTAAGTTAAATTCAAAACAAACCCGGGTAAGACATCTTCCCCGGATAAAATAGCAGGTAAATTAATAATTTCCCCATCGCTATTTAGTGAACTTTTCTCGCTCTTCTGCGCTCAAAGCTTCCCATCTCTCCCGTTTTATCCAAGCAACATCAGGAGAACGATCTCCTCCATTTGGTAAACGAAAAATTGTCGAAGAACTAAACACCTCACCAAGTTGAGTTTGCTCGTTCCATACTCCCACTTTAACAATCAAATTAGCTTCTTGTTTACCAGTATTTCCACCCACGGGAGGCATAATTAATAATTCTCCTTTTTGATTACGTTCTAAATTCCATGTTTGATTAGCCTGACAGAGATGATAAAATTGTTCATCAGTCAAATTAACTGTCTCTAGATTTAACACTACAGTTTCCATAATCGCTTCTCCTTCTTGCTACTTTATACACTATAACTCATAGCAGTTATCTTAAGAGTGAGGTACAAAGTCTCTGGTTTTAGGGAACGCCAGAACTGCTGTATCAGTTATCAGTTCAGAGAAAAATATGTGTAATTAATTCTGTCTGGGTACTCAATCCTTCCTAAGTTAAATTCAAAACAAACCCGGGTAAGACATCTTCCCCGGATAAAATAGCGAACTTTTCTCGCTCTTCTGCGCTCAAAGCTTCCCATCTCTCCCGTTTTATCCAAGCAACATCAGGAGAACGATCTCCTCCATTTGGTAAACGAAAAATTGTCGAAGAACTAAAGACTTTACCGGAATTACTTTGACGATTCCAAATCGTTACATCAGCAATTAAATCAGCTTCTCGATTACCACTATTTCCACCCACGGGAGGCATAATTAATAATTCTCCTTTTTGATTACGTTCTAAATTCCATGTTTGATTAGCCTGACAGAGATGATAAAATTGTTCATCGGTCAGATTAACTGTCTCTAGATTTAACACTACAGTTTCCATCGCTTCTCCTTTTTGCTGCTTTATACAAGATAACTTAATTATAAGAATGGCTATATCGGTGATTCATCTCAACCTATTTATCTAATTGACTCTCGAAAAATTCTGGCCAATTGGGATTAGTAGTATCTAGGGAAATTAGATAGGGTTGTTCTTTTTCATTAAAAGGTTCTGTTTTCTCAATTTGGGCATTTAAAACCTCGATAGTAGCGTCAGAAATATCACCTTTTCTAGCGGCAATCCGTTGTTTTAAAACTTCTATAGGTGCGTGACAATGGACAATATGAAAAGGAATCTGTAAATTTTGGGCATAGGTTAATAAGGGTTCTCGCCAAGCATATTTATCGTAGCGTGCATCGAGAATAACCGGATAACCTAAAGCTATTAAAATTTCGGCTAATTCCGCCAGTCGAGCGAAGGTTTTTTGACTCATTTCGAGACTATATATGTCTAGAATTCCTGTTTGATTTAAGTCAATTCCAGCCAAATGTTTGCGAACTGCATCGGAACGAATCTGAATAGCATTAAGATTTTTAGCAATTACTTTCGCTATGGTACTCTTACCCGAGCCAGAAAATCCCGACATCAGAATTAATCTCGGTTTCTGCGGTTGTGTGTACTGCCAAGCTAATTGATAATAATCCTGTACATTGGCTTTAATTTTCTCGGAAAAACTGTCACCATCAAGCAAAAAACTATTGACTTTTGCTCTCACATACGCTTGTCTAGTCAGGTAGAGAGGCAAGACTTTTAAACCCTCCCAGTCGGCGGTTTGTTCTAAATAAGTATTCACAAATAAATTAGCGAAATCTCCTCTCCCCCTAGCGGTTAAATCCATGACTGTAAAAGCAATATCATACATGACATCAACGAAGCGAAAAGATTCATTAAATTCTATGCGATCAAATAATTGTATTTCTCCCTGCCACTGACAGATATTATTTAAATGTAAGTCGCCGTGACATTCGCGAATCATCCCTTTTATTTGTCTTTCCTCTAACCAATCTCCGTGTTCTGCGAAGAATTTATCTGTATAAGCTTTCGTTTCATCGTATTGTTTTTGGGTTTGGACAAAATTAATATATTTCTCGGTTTGTTGGTAGTTTTCATCAAAAGCTTGTTTAATAACTTCTAAATTGCCAAATTGAGTAATATAGGAATTAGTCACAGCTTGTCGATGAAATCTTGCCACTTTTTCAGCCAAAGAGCTTATAGCTTTTTCCGTTAGTTCTCCCCGTTCAAAAATTTTACTCAGTAAACATTCTTGGGGGAACTGATTCATTTTTAAAATGTATTCGATCGCTTTCCCTTCTCCATTTAAACTTATGCTACCCCGTTCCTCATTAATTGACAAAACTTCCAGATAGATATTGGCGGCAACTTTTTTATTTAACTCTAGTTCCTGTTCTAGATAATATTTTCTCTTTTCTAAAGTGGAGAAATCTAAAAAATTATAATTAACCGGTTTCTTGACTTTATAGGCATAATCTCCTGTCAAGAAGATAATTGAAGCATGGGTTTGGATAATTTCAACGGGAATTTTGACAGAATGAGGATAAAAGTCGGGATTTTTTAATTCTTCGATTAATCGGTTGCTATCCATAGGGAGAACTCCTGTCGGTTGCATCTCATTTTTGTAAATTTACTAGGTTGGGATTTTTAAAGGGAAACTCTCGGCTAGAATTGGCTGTTATTTCCGATTTTATCACTTAATCTTTGACTCTTGGGGGATTCTACCCCCCAAACCCCCCGTTGGGGAGTGGGAAGTGGGAAGTGGGGAGTAAGGGAGCGGGTTTTTAAAGTTTGATTGGCAGTTAATCGTACCACTAAAAACCGATTTGCTATCAGATGTCCGTGGAGGAACTGTCTCCCCCAAACGCTGGAAAGCATTAGCTTTGCAAGTGGGATGCTTACAGGGGGGTGTACATACATTTGTACCAATTTAAGGATGACTGATAATTGCTGATTGTCGGTAAGCTGTTGACTATCTGAATTACTCGTTAAAACTGCGTGGGAGCGGGGTCAGCTTTAAGCCAAGGAATTAGGGGTACAGTTAGTTTTAGATAATTTTGATACTGGCTATTCCTTCTTAAGTTATATTGATAAATATCCCCTCGACAGCTTGAAGAGCGAACCTTTATCCCATCTTTACCATCAAAAACCGAGCATTTAGCCATGTTATCGACTATAATCGGCCTAGTACAGAATTTGAAGAAGTACAAGGATTTTGGTTGACTCAGACCTTGAAACCAGAAGATGTGACGCAATTCCTGTTAAGTAACTGTTCCAAATCACACCCAACACTTTATTGAGAAAATAAATTAAGTTAAAGACGAATAAGCCATGACTTTTGAGGGAGCATATTAACTTATATTTTGTCGAGGTACCGAAAAAATGATTAGTGGTTCATCCAATTCCCGTTATCTCCTCATTGTGGAAGACCCTCAAGGGAGAAGAACAATTACCCTAGAAGACATGAAATATTCTCTCGGCCGTAAGTCCGATAATCAAATTGTTCTTCGCTCCAAACACGCGTCTCGCTATCATGCGACTTTAATTAAAAAGAGTATTGATCGCCAAAATTTTTCCTATTGGATTCTTGATGGTGATTTAGAGGGGAATAAAAGTCATAATGGTATTTATGTCAATGGGTCTAAATGCTTGGTTCATGAATTAAAAGATGGTGATTTAATTAACTTTGGCTGTGATATAAATGCCAGTTTTCATTTAATAGCCAGTCAAGAAAAAATAGAGCAAGCACCGGTTAAAAGTTCAGGACAGCTACGAGTGGATCTGACGGAAAATGAAGCAAATTATAGCCGGGATAACCTCCACGCAAAAAGTACCCTAATTCTCCATCATTCCCCATCCCAGATCATTAGTTTTGATAACAGGACTCAAGAGGAATCTTCCCTAGATCCTCTCACGAATTTGCCTAACCGTTCTCTCTTTAATGAATATCTGTCAAATGCTATTAATAATGCCCAGAAAAGTAATCAAATACTCGGTCTGTTATTAGTGGATGTAGAGCGGCTAAGAAATGTCAACAATCGACTAGGTTATCGACTGGGAGATAAGCTATTAAAAATCGTCAGTGAACGGTTAAGAAAAAATTTGAGATCGGGGGATATAGTCGCTCGTTGGGGAGGGGACGAATTTATTATCCTGCTGCCACAAATTAATAAGGCTAATGATCTGGAAAAAGTTAGTCAAAGAATTATTGAAACCCTAGAAAATAATTACGAAATCGAAAATCACTCCCTAGCCGTGCGATTCAATTTAGGTTCAGTTATCTGTCCCCCCGTCGGCACAGACAGAAAAATAATTTTACAGAAACTGGAGGAAAATTTAGTAGCGGTCAAGAATAATATCAATAATAACTCCAGGATAGAGTCAGTTAATGTTCACCCTAAAAATACTCGTAGTTCTAAAGTTGAATATTTTCTCTATCAGGCAATCAGAAATAATGAATTAGCTCTTTACTATCAACCGCAAGTTAATATGACTCAGGGACAAGTGGAAGGGTTAGAGGTATTATTGCGCTGGTTACACCCTCAATTCGGATTAATCGCTCCTAATCGTTTCTTACCCTTAATCCAAGAAAGCGAGTTAATCCTTGAGCTTAATCGTTGGGTGCTGAAAAATGCCTGTCAACAAGCACAAATATGGCAGCAGCGAGGATTATTATACACTCCCATCTCGATCAATCTGTCCCCGCACCAATTGCGGGATCCGCAGTTGCTCACCATCCTCAAAGAAGTCTTGACTGAAAGCAAAATCGGGCCTTTCTTTCTGGAGATGGAAATAACTGAGACAAGTTTACTAGAAAATAGCCGCGAAACCGGTCGAATTCTTGGGGATTTGCAGAAATTGGGTATTAGTATCACCCTTGATGATTTTGGCAGCGGTTACGCGTCGATCGCCTATCTCGGTCAATTTCCCGTGAAAAAACTGAAAATAGAGCAATCTTTAACGAAAAACCTGAGTAATAATCCCCAAGATACCCGTTTTATCTCGTCATTGTTGGCGATAGCGAAAAGTTTTAACTTAATAGTGATCGCCAAGGGAGTAGAAACCCAACAACAATTAGAAATCCTGCAAGAATTAGGTTGCGAGAGAATGCAAGGCAATCGCATCAGTGGCCCTCTAGCAGTGGAGGAAATGACTAAATTTCTCCACATTCACTGCAGCCTGTCAGTAATCAGTGATCAGTGATCAGTGATCAGTGATCGGTTGCCAGTTATCATATCTGGGTTTTTAGTAAGGAGGAGTAAATAGGGTTTGCGGCAAAAAGCTTTTCCTAGGGGCAGGGTGTGGGGTGTGGGGTGTGGGGTGTGGGGTTTTACCCATTTTCAGGTGGTCAATTACCTAATTTTCAGGGAAAAATTACCTGAATTTTCCCCCCAATCACTCCAATGGTCGGCACTTTTTGAGATCAAAAAAGTCTAAAAGCCTTATCCAAAAAGGTTTTTAGATTTATTCAGCAAGCCCTAAATAGCATTAAGTACCTAAGCAAAATTAATTACACATATCTAACCACCTCTTGCCTCTTGCCCCTTGCCTATCTTCACTAGGAAATTAATTTTGCACGACTACTTAACAGTGCTGTCCTTTCACTGATCACTGTTTACTGATAACTGATTACTGATAACTGATTTTGGTCACTGATTCCGGTATGATCTGAACAGGGAATCTAGTATCAAATACCTACTCATCGAAAATTTGGGTCTGAAACCCCGTCGTTCTACGACGGCTTTACTGTTAAATATTAGCACATTTGCGAAATATATGCTAAAATGTGAGGTATGGAGAAAGCCTATTCGTTTCGATTTTACCCAACACCAGAACAAGAGTCGCTATTGCGGCGCACTTTGGGCTGTGTAAGATTAGTTTACAATAAAGCTCTCCATGTCAGAACACAAGCATGGTACGAAAGACAAGAAAGAGTAGGATATACTGAAACTTCTTCAATGCTAACCGATTGGAAAAAGCAAGAAGAATTAGACTTTCTCAATGAGGTAAGCTGTGTACCTTTACAACAAGGGTTAAGACATTTACAAACAGCTTTTACTAACTTCTTTGCTGGTCGTACTAAGTATCCTAACTTTAAGAAAAAACATCAAGGAGGAAGT
>VYLF01000043.1_pt1 | contig 72058 bp, 62 predicted proteins | sample 5114371 | NCBI WGS metagenome assembly VYLF01 (sample SAMN12291773, study PRJNA351875) | freshwater metagenome | isolation source: freshwater lake | place: USA: Michigan, Kent Lake | collected 2013-08-15 | reverse complement strand
GGACACGAAGAAGGAAGCGAAGGCGGAGAAGGGTTCGGAGCCGAAGGAGGGCGTGACGCTGCAGGGCTGGGCGATCGTGGAGAACACGACGGACGAGGACTGGAACCAGGTGACGCTGAGCCTGGTGTCGGGCCGCCCGGTGAGCTTCACGATGGACCTGTACGAGCCGTTGTACGTGACGCGTCCGGATGTGCCGGTGCCGACAGTCCCGGGCGTGATGCCGCGGATGTTCGAGGGAGGCCAGTCCCCATTCCAGGACCAAGGCGGATTCCCCGAGGATCCCGGCGCGCCGAAGTCAAAGCGGTACGCTGAAAATCGGGCGGTCGCCGCTCCCCCCTCGCCGAGCGGTGGAGGGGGAGGTGGGGGTGGGAGTGAGGGCGCCGCTCACTACCGGCTGGACGCCGAAGACACTCCGCTCTCTTCCGAAGACCTCGCGGCGTACGCGGCGCGCACGCAAGCCGCGGCGATGGAAGTCGGGGAAGTCTTCCAGTACCAGCTCGAAGGGCCGGTGACGGTCGAGCGTCAGCGTTCCGCGATGCTGCCGATCCTTTCGGCGGGTATCGAGGGTCGGCGTGTGAGCATCTACAACCCCGCGGACGGGAGTTCGCACCCGATGCGGGGCGTGGAGATCGTGAACACGTCGAAGCTGCAGCTGATGCCGGGTCCGATCAGCGTGTACGACAGCGGCGCGTACGCCGGTGACGCGCAGGTGGGCCATGTGCCCGCCGGCGACAAGCGTCTCCTCGCGTACTCGGTCGATCTCGAGGTCGACGTCACGAGCAAGAACGAAGACAACACCCAGGTCAAACGCATCAAGGTTTCGAAGGGTGTGGTGGAGATGCGTTCGCTCGTGCGTACCACGACCACGTACGAGTTCGTCAACAAGGACCGCCAGCGTGAACGCACGCTCATCGTCGAGCATCCCAGGAACAACGGCTGGTCCCTCAAACAACCGGAGAAGCCCGCCGAACAGACCGCCCAGACCTACCGGTTCGAGGTGCAGATCGAGGCCGGCAAGACCGCGCCCCTCTCGATCGTGCAGGAGATCGAAACCCGCACCGAGTACCAGACCGGTCAGTTCTCCCTCCAGTCCATGATCTCCTACTCCAAGAGCGGCGCGGCATCCGAAGCCGTGGTCAACGCCTTCCGGGAGATCGCCCGGCGCCAGGGCGAACTCGCGGGTCACCAGCGCACGCTCGACGCTCTCAACAACGAACGCACACGGATCGGTGAAGAACAGAACCGCATCCGCCAGAACATGAACACCATCGAACGCGAGAGCGATCTTTACCGCCGCTACATGACCAAGTTCACCGAGCAGGAGTCTCGCCTCGAGGCGATCACGGAGGAATCACTCAAGGCGAAGCAGGCGCTCGACTCCGCCCAGGCCTCGCTCGACGAGTTTATCGCTGGTCTCTCTGTGGAATGACCGGGATTCGGGTTCGCGACATGCAAAAAGGGCCCGCGGATTCGCGGGCCCTTTCTCGTTGATTCGATCGTGATCCGTCAGAAGGTCAGGACTTCCTTTTCCTTCTCGCCGACGCGGTGGTCCACATCGTCCTCGTACTTCTTGAGGAGCGACTGGATCTCTTCCTTGAGGGTCTCGATGTCGTCCTCGGGGAAGTGAGCGCCCGGCTGCTTGTTGAGCCCATCCGCGTGCTTGTTGGCGTCGCGGCGGGCGTTGCGGATGACCACCTTCGCCTCTTCGCCCATCTTGCGGATTCTCGCCGCGTCCTTCTGGCGACGCTCCTGCGACATCGGGGGCAGGTTGATCCGCAACTGCTTCCCCTCGACCATGGGGTTCACGCCCAAACCGGCCTTCTCGATCGCCGACTTGATCGCGTGGATCGTCGACGAGTCAAAGGGCTTGATCAGCAGCTGGGTGGGCTCCGGAACGCTGATCGCCGCGATCGACTTGATGTCCGTCATCGCGCCGTAGCACTCGGCCTTGATGAACTCCACCATCGCCGGGGTCGCCCGCCCGGTCCGTACGCCGCGGAGCTCGTGCTTGAGGTGCTCCATGGCTTTTTCCATGGATTCTTCGGCTTCGAGGAGGATTGTGTCAGGGTCGTTCATGGTTGGCTCCTTGGAAGATGGGCTCGAAACGCCCGGCACACTATAGAGACCAGAGGTGCCGGTTGTCCGCAACCCCGGATCGGGGTCGCCGGTAGATCAGGACGAATGGAGCAAGGTGCCGATCCGCTCACCCCGTACGACCGCCTGGATGTTGCCCCGCTTCTTGAAGTCGAAGATGAGCACCGGGATCTGGTTCTCGCCGCACATGGCCAGGGCCGTCATGTCCATCACCCGGAGCTTGCGCGCCATCGCTTCCGCAAAGGTCAGCTCATCGAACCGCGTCGCCGTCGGGTCCTTCTTCGGATCCGCCGTGTACACGCCGTCCACCTTCGTCGCCTTCAGCAGGATGTCGCACTCCAGCTCAGTCGCCCGCAGGGCCGCGCACGTGTCGGTCGTAAAGAACGGATTTCCCGTCCCCGCCGCCAGAATCACCACCCGGCCCTTGTCCATGTGCCGCAGGGCCCGGCCGCGGATAAACGGCTCCGCCACCGCCCGGATCTCGATCGCCGACATCACGCGGCAATCCACCCCGTGGCCGATCAACTGCTCCTTCAACGCCAACGCGTTGATCACCGTCCCCAGCATGCCCATGTGGTCGGCCGTTGCCTGGTGGATGTGCCCGCTCTTGGCCAGTTCCGCCCCCCGGATGATGTTCCCCCCGCCCACCACCACCGCGATCTGCACCCCCAGCCCCGCCGCCGCCTTGATCTCGTCCGCGATCAACGCCAGATCTTCCACGTCCAGCCCAAAGTTCCCCGCCTTGCAGAACGACTCCCCGCTGAGCTTCAGCAGGACCCGGGTGTACTTGTTCCCGTTCTTGGGCGTCGGGCGACTCTTTGCGACGGGAGCGGTGGAGTTCGGCATCGGGTGGGTTTCCAGGAAGGAGCCCGGCACCCCAGGGGGGCGGCGGATTGGGTTCGGGGAACAGACGATCCCGCCGCGCCGTATCCGGTTCCGGCGGGAAGGGCCCTGTGCGAACGGGCAACCAACCATAGACTGGCGGGGCAGACGCAGCCCTGCCGATGAAGCCCGATGGAGCGGGTAGCACCGAAAAACGCCCTACATGGACTCGAACGACACCATCCAGACCGACGCCCTCCCCGACCCGCACCCCAAGCCGGCGTCGCCGTGGTTTCGTACCCTCCTGATGCGGGGCACCGCGCTGGCGTTCCTCGTCTCCGCTGTGATCCACGTCGCCGGCTGGTTCGCGTCCGGGTACGTTCGCATCGGCTTCTGGGATGGGGCGGGCGGCGGCGGTGACGGCCATCCCGACGCCGTCGAAATGGCCATCCTCCCCGAATCCGAACTCCTGGGGCTCGAGTCCACGTCCGGCGACGCCGACAAGCCGCTGGTTCAGGAGGTCGCCTCCCTTCCCATGGGCTCCGTTTCCGTCGAGGAGGGCCCGCCCGGCTCGACCGGCCTCGGGACCGGTGACGGCCCCTCCGAGATCGAAGACGGCGGCGGTGCCGGCGACATCGGCAGCATGCCGGGCGAAGGCCTTGGCGGTGCCGGCGGTGGGGGGGCCAAGTTCTTCGGCGTCGAAGCCACCGGCTCGCGATTCGCGTACGTCGTCGACGTGTCGGGTTCCATGGAAGGCGCCCGGCTCGAACGCCTTCGCACCGAGCTCATCGGCTCAGTCGTCGAACTCCAGGAATCCGCTCAGTTCATCGTGGTCCCCTTCGCCAGTGCCGCGGCGGCCCTGGGCGATCGTTCCCAATGGACCGAGGCCTCTCCGACGGGCAAGCGGTGGGCGAAGAACACGATCAACACGGAGCTCGCGCGTGCCCGCGACGGCACCGTCCCGCTCCCCGGCTTCCAGATCGCCTTCTCGCTCCGGCCGCGACCCGACGCGATCTACTTCATGACCGACGGCGAGCAGTTTCCGCCGGGCACGCTGGAGGAACTCGCGACCCTCAACGGCCAGTTCAAGGTCCCCGTTCATTGCATCCGCTTCGGCGATGGCGAGATCGACGCGGGTGCGCAGAACGGCGCCGAACAGGTGATGCGCACCATCGCCAAGCAGTCAAAGGGAACGTACAAGTTCATCTCGATCAAATGACCCTCGAAGCACTCGCCATCTCGCTCGCACTGCTCGCGCACGCCGCGGGCGACGGCGTCAACGCGACCGTCGTTCCGCGCGGGGGCGAGCCGGCGTTCGACGTGGTGGATGCGGTGGTCTCCGACGTTGGCGTCGGGTTCCTGGTCGATGGCAAGCGTCAGGTTCTCGGATGGGATCGCGTGCGCGAGCTCACCGGGGATGCTGCCAGCGAGTTCGAGCCGTATCGCGACATCGCCGAACGCGTCTGGCGGGCTCGATTCAGGGTTGAGCGTGGCGATTTCGAGAACGCCGAGCCCCTCCTCGAGGAACTCGCGACCACGTACGCCCTCAAGAGCGGCCCGACCGCGGGCGTTGTGCACGCGGGCATGCTCCGCTGCCGTGTTGAACGCGGCGCGACGGTCTCCGCGGTCATCCCGTGGCTGCACTACGTCGCCTCGGGGGACGACCTGGCTTCCTCGTCCTCACTGCTCTCGATGGGGAAGTTCGGCATGGCCCTCATCGACGCCGAGATGATGCTCGCGCCCGAGCTGCCGCCGATCTGGCTCGACCTGCCTGCGAGCCGTGCGATCGCGCGGGTTGACTGGCCGCTGGCGGCCACAGACGCCGACCCCGCTTCCCGCGGTCGCGCCGCCGTTATGGGGCAGTTGTACTACCGCTCTCTGCGCGACGAGATCGGCATGCCGATCGATGGTGCGCTGCCCAGCGCGGGTGCCGATCCCGGTCTCCAGTTCGTCCGCGAGATCGTGCTCGCGCGTCTCGGCAACGCTCAGCAGCGCGCCGAAACGCGGGAGTCGCTGCGGTCTCGACTGACCCGCCCGCACGCCCTCTGGGTACGGGCCTGGACCAACGCCGCCATCGGCCGCAGCCTCCTCCGCGAAACCGAGACCGAGGACAGACTGCTCGGGATCGGCTACCTCCTCGAAGTTCCCGCCACTGTCCCGGAGGCCAGCATGCACCTCACGGGTGTGTGTCTCGCGGAGGCCGCCGCGGCACTCGCGGCACTCGGGGACACAGCGGGCGCAGAGCGGGTCAGACAGGAACTTCTCTTGACGCAGCCGGAACACCCGGCGCTTGAATGGGCCCCGGTCCGCAGGATCGGCTCGACGAAATCAGGTTCAACACCCGGCGCCACGGCACCGGGCGGAGGCACGAAGTGATCAGACACGAGGTGATATCGGTGGTGGTCTCGCTCCTCGGCCAGACGGGAACGGCGGACGCGGACAAGGCGGCCTCGCCCGCGCCCGCGGCGAGCGCGAGCACGCTGCTCGAGTACCTGCGCAACAGCGGGACCGTCGGCTTTGTGCTGCTGATTCTGAGCGTCGTTGCGGTTGCGCTGGTCATCATGCATCTCATTCAGGCCCGCAAGGCGAGGCTCGCGCCGCCCGAGGTGGTCGCGGGGTTGGCCCGCATGCTGCGCGAAGGCGACGTGGAGAGTGCGATCCGGTACTGTGCCGCGCCCGAGAACGAGTCGTTCATCGCGAGAGTCTTCGGCTCCGGCCTCGCCCGGTGTGTGCGTTCGCCCCTCGGGATGCTCGAACTCCGCAAGGCCGTCGAAGAGTCAGGCCAGCGCGAGGCCGATCGCCTCTACCGGCAGACCGACCTCATCGGCCTCATCGCGGCCCTCGGCCCGATGCTCGGGCTCCTGGGAACAGTCTTCGGGATGATCGGTGCGTTCGGTTCCATCTCCGCACTCGAGGGTGCCGCGCGTTCGAAGGAACTCGCCGGATTCATGGCAATGGCGCTGGTGAACACTGCGCAGGGCCTCGCGGTGGCGATTCCCTGCACCGCGGCGTTCTCGCTGTTTCGTCGGCGCGTTGATGGGCTCACCGGTGAACTGGCTGTGGTCAGCGAGGAGCTGATCGCGGTTGCGCCGACCGCTGCCAAGCCTGCGGCACCGGCAGTCAACCGGCCTGTAGCACGTCCCGTCGCCCCACCCGCGCCCCAGCGTCCCATCGATCTTCCGCGAGCCTGACCCACATGCACGCCAGTCGCGAAAACATGGTGGAGGAGCCGGCGTTCGATCTGACGCCGATGATCGACGTGGTCATGCTGCTCATCGTGTTCTTCATGCTCACCGCGCAGTTCGCGGCCACCATGCGGTCTCCGCTGGATCTGCCACGCCAAGCCGGCGAGACGTTGCCCGAAGCCCGCGACACGCTGGTGATCGAGATCACGCGGACCGGTGAGTACAAGGTCGAGTCAGCGATCGTCGAGCGTGATCGCCTCCTGCAGATCGTCGCCGCGGATCTCAAGCAGAGCGGCGGGCGGCAGCTCGACATCGTCGTGCGGGCCGATCGCGCCTGCCCCGCTCGGTTCCTGAACCGACTCGCGTCGGAGTTGTCAAAACTCGGCGTGCGTTCGTGGAAGCTCTCGACCGCCGGGGAGGTGGAGTGATGAACTTCCGATCGCCGCACCGGCGTGCCTCTCGGATCCCGCGTCTCCCGCTCGTCGCGCTGATCGACGTCGTCCTGTTTCTGCTGATGTACTTCATGCTCGCCACCGACATGGGCGGCGAGGAACGCCAGCTCGCCGCGACGCTCAAGGCCGATTCGAAAGAGGGCGGCAGCGCCGGTGGCAGCTCGCTCCGGCCGCAGATCGTTTCGGTTGAACCGGCACCCGACGGCTTCCGGTTCCGGATCGGCGACCGCGTCGCCAAAACACGCGACTCGCTCGCGCAGATCCTCTCGCAACTCCCGAAAGACAACGGGGTCGTCGTTCGTGTTTCTCCGGAGTGCTCCGTCGAAGCCGCGGCATCAGCGCTGCAGGCCTGCAAGGACGCCGGGTTCATCAAGGTGAGCTATGTGCCCGCGAGCGAATGAAACCCCCCGCATCCTCCTGCTCGCCGCCGCCGCCGTGTTCGGCGCGGGAGTTGCTCTCGCGCAGCCCGAATCGGAGCCGGTTCCATCCACCGCCGCCGGACAGACCGACGCCTACCTCGCGGACCGTGGCCTCGACACCGTCCTTGCCGCGCGGCTTCGTGAGCAGCTTCGCCGGGCGCAGGGTGCGGAACGCCAGATGGTCGCCGAATCGCTCGCGGTCGTGTACGGGCGACTCCTCGAGTCGGCTCGCACGCCTCAACAGCGCCGCGATATCGAGGCCCAGTGCAAGGTGCTCATCGAGAGCGTCCCGGAGGTCGAGTCGTTCTCGCTGCGTATCGAGCTCGCGCGGAACCTGTACCTCACCGTGGAGAACGAGGCGGAGAGCAAGCGGCTCCTGCTCACGACGCAGGAACAGGACGACGAAACGCTACGCGTGCTCCGTGCTGTTGCTCCGCAGTTCGATGTGCTGAGCCGACGACTGACCTCCGAAGTCGACCGGTGGACACGCCGGCTCGACTCTCCCGGAAGCGTTGATCCCGACGAGATTCGCGCAAAGCTCGAGGACGCCAAGGCCCTTCGCTCCCGCGCGGCGTACTACGCGGGCTGGTCGCTCTACTACCTCGCGTACCTCGAGCAGGACCCCAAGCACGCCGCTCGCGCCATGGAGGCGTTTGGCGTCATCCTGGGTGCTGTGCCCGGGCACTCCGCGGCAGTCGAGCGTATGACAAAGTCGTACCTCCGATTTCCGCACTACGCCCGGAGCGCGATCGGCTGTGCGCTCTGCGCGTCAATGCTCGGTCGCGATGTCGAGGCCCAGCGATGGCTCGACGCCGTCGAGCAGGCGGATGAAGTCACACCCGAGGTTGCCGAGCAGTTGTTTAGAAGACGCCTGATCATCCTTGCCGACAACAAGCGATGGGCCGATCTCGCCGTGGCGGTTCGCATGTACCGAACCCGCGACGGCGCCCAGGAGCGACGCCTGAGCAAGGGCGAGGCCCGTCTGCTTGCCGTGCTTGCGCTCGATGCAGGCTCGCAACCCGCTGTGCTCCCCAGAACCGCAAAGCTCACCGCCGACCTTGCACAGATCGCGCTCGCCGACCTTGTTGCGATGGGCGAAGTCTCCCACGTCAACGACCTCTTCCGCCGATTCGGCACCGCTCCGATCGCCGAGAGTGGGTTCATCGCCATGTACCTTCGTGGGCTCGACGCCTACGAGAAGGCCCACGCAGCGCACACCGCCTCGAGCCAGAACCCCCGTGAGCCCGCCACCCTTCCCGAAGTCGTGGGCCAGTTCCGGGAGGCCGCGTCGCTGTTCGCTCAAGCCATCGCCAGCCCCGACGGCGGTAGCTTCCCCGAGGAGGCTTCGCGGGGCAAGATTCGGCACGGTCTCGCCCTGTTCTACGCGGGAGACTTCGAGGACGCGGCAGACCGGCTCGAGAAGGCGTCGGCCGAGTGCGCCACCGCGGAGGACCGTCGCGAAGCGCTTTGGTACGCCATCGTCTCGCTCGATCGAGCGGTCCTCGCCGGGCGTGTCTCGCTGAGCGACCGTTGCAACAACCTTGCCGCATTGCTGGTGAAGCAGTACCCCGGTTCCGAACGCGCTGTTGCGCTCCTGCCCCGGCTCATCAAGTCCAGCCTTATCTCCGGTGATGAGGCGATCAAGGCGTTGATGGAGATCGCGCCCGAATCCCCGCTGTACCTCACGGCGCGGAGCGAGGCGGTCTCCTTTCTGTACGCGAAGTTCACGTCCTCCACCGGGACCGATCGCGACTTCGCCGCGCTCCGCGTCGCAGAAGTCGGTGAGGAAGTCGTCAAGCTCTACCACGCCATCGCCGTCGGAGCTGTGGACGACGGCGCGCGCGACGCGTCCGAGCGCATGACCGTTCGTGCCCGGCAGGTCGCCGACGTTCTCCTCCAGATGTCAAGCCCGGACCCCACCCGCGCCGAGGCCATGCTCTCCCTGATCGAGACCACCGCAGTTCACCACGCCGTGGACCTCGCGGGCCTCGCCCCGGAACTCAACTACTACCGCTTCCAGATCGCGCTCGCTCGCGCTGATGAAGGCGCCGCCGACGCGTGCTACCGCCGGATTCTCGCGTCCTCGCCCGCGGTCCCATCCGCCGCAAAGTTCGCGGCCGCCTGCGACACCATCCGCTTCTCCCGAGCGGCCGAGCGCTTCCGCAACTCGCCGCAAGATCTCGCCGCCGCCAAGTTGGTTGTGCAAAGCGGACAGCCCATCATCGCCCGCGCGGGTGCGAACGCCGCAACGTCGTACGCCAGCGTGATGAATCGTACCGCCGATGCCGCCTTCACCCTCTGGCGTGCCGAGGGGACTTCCGAGATGCGGGACCTTGTGTTCTCGCTCGACTCCGATCTTTGCCGCGTCACCCGGACCGCTGCCTCCATCCGCCGACTCGCGTTCGTCAGCGACTCAAAAGGCGCGAAGGCCGAGGCGCTCGCTCTCTGGGAGGAGATCCTCGCGGGCGTCGACGATACGACCGACCCGTGGTTCGAGGCCCGCTGCGAGTCCCTGAAACTGCTCATCGAACTCAAACCCGCCGACGCCGTCGCCGCGATGCAGCAGCATCGAGTGCTCCACCCGGATCTTGGCCCCGAACGCTGGCGCCCTGTGCTCGAGGAAATCGAACGCTCGATCAAGGCACTCCCGAACTCCGCCGCCCCCGGGGGTGGTAAGTGACCAGCCCAGCCGATCCGCTCCTTCTCTTCTTCGGCGTCCCATCCACCGCACCCCCCACGGCAATCCTCAACCTCCGGCCGGGGCCCATCGACGAAGAAGCCGTGCTCGCGGCGCTGCGGACTCGCCTCGCGGCGCTCGCCGCACGCCCAGAATCCGCGACAGTCGCCGCGGATGCCGCACGCGACGTGCTCCATCGCGCCGCTCAGGATTTGCTTTCATCCGCGGCGTCGGAACCCGTCCCATCGGTTTCTGTGGCACCCGTCGGAGAGTCCGACCTCATGGAGGTCCGGGCGATGCTCGCGTCTCCGAGTGGGCTCGATAGCCTCGCCTTCGCGCGACTCACAGTGCTCGCGAACGCACGCGGAACTACACCCCAGCGACTGGTCGCGATGGCCACCGGCCAAGCCGTGCCGCCATCCCCGTCGTCCCCCGCATCGCAACCCGCACCCGCTCGACCCGTGGCCAGGCCCGTGCCCCAACCGACCCCGGCCCGTGTTGCAGCACCTGAGTCCTTCAACCGTGTTGAAGCCTTCGATTCAAACACGCCCTCGCCGGCGGAGATTGATCCCACTTCTCATCTCCTGAAGCTCGTGCTGATCGTCGGCGCAACCGTCGTTGCCTTCCTCGGCATCGGGACGATCGTTCTCTTCTGGGCCCTCAGGCCCGAGCCGGTATCGCCCCCCTCGCTGGTGCGGGAGGAGCGCCCATCCACGGACTCGCGCGGCCCCGTGATCGCCGAGAACACAGGCCCCGCTGCTCCCACCGACCCAGCGACGCAGGATCGTTCATCGGCACCCGATGGTCCGACCGACACTCGACCCGCAGGTGATCGTGTCGCCGCAAACCGGGTTCGCGAGTGGGCCGACGTCGCCAGGACCCTCGACGCCTGCGTCGCAAACGCCCGCATCGACCCCGTCGAAGCGACCGCGAGTTTCGAGAGCGCCGTGGACGAGATGTCGAGGCGTTGGGTCGAAGCAAGCTCGGACGGAGTCCTCGCCTCCAGCAACTCGGTCATCGACTTCCTCTACGCCGTCAGCTCCGACCCCGCGCTCGCCGATCGTGCGGCGAAAGCCGTGCTCCGTGGACTCGATGGAATGCACGCCGAAGCAGGTTCTTTCCCCACGCAGGATGGCGTGCTTGCCTTCGTCTGGTCCTGCGGAATGGCCACGCGAGCCGGTCGCGAGCGCGACCTGCCCGGCGCTGTGCAACGCGACATCCAGGAACGACTCGGCGCCGTGCTGAGCGGCGGTCTCGTTCCGCGCGAACCGACGTTCCGCGAAGGGCTCGCCTCCGGGCTTCTCGCTGCACCAGCGTCACTGATCCCCACCCGTTCTCCGTTCCCCAACGCTTCCGTCATGAACGACGCGTGGACGGCCTGGCTGCGTGCGGTCGAAACCGCCTACGGCAAGGAGAGCCCCTCCTACGAGCGCACAGTCGGCCTCGCCCTCGAAGCCGTTCTTCTCCAAGGCATCGAACCGACGCAAGAACGCGACGTGTACGAACTCGTCGCAAAGCTCGTAACCTCCCTGAGCTGGCGAAAGGACAGTCCCGCCAGAACGCTGCTCATGCGTTGGTTCCAGACCGACGGCGTCACGTCAGGTGACCTGCAAGCGGTGACCTCCGCGCTCGCCACGCGGTCCTCAGCCGAAGGCGTCGATCCAACCATGGTGCTCTCCGCCACCTCCGGCCCCGGTGGTCGCTCCGAACTTCGCGACCGCTACGCCGCGGCATGGGAACTCCTCCCAGCAGGCCACGGACGGTACAGCGAAATGGTCCGGTGGTCCGACGCCGCCCGCAAACGAATCAGCGAACCCGTCGAAGCCACCCTGCCCGCTCGTATGCTCTCGGCGGTCCTCGACGCCAGACTCTGCAAGGCCGCAGCAGATCTCCTCTCCGGTGCTCTTCCCAAGTTCCCCGACGACATCGCGGCGGTCGATCCGCTCCTCATGGAGCGGGTCCGCGTCGATGCGGATCCGAACGCCGCAAAGCTCACCGTTATCGACGTCACCGGCGGCAATCCATGGGCCCTGCAATACCTCATCGAGGAACGCTCCGGGAATCTGCCCGAGAAGATCAGGCTGCTCACCCAGTTCGCTGGAAACATCGACGCCCTGACCGCGTCCGTGATCGCGGAAGCCGCGGTCCGCGGATCTCCCGATGAGGTTCGCAAGGCCGCGCAGTCGATCGTTCGCAACAACGCCTCCGATCCGCTGATGGTGAACGCCCTGCTGCGCGTGCAACCAAAGATCATCCCCAGCGTTCCGAACACGCAGTTGATCGAGCATGTCGTGCTTCAGCCGCTCCCCGGCCCCCGTGACCCCACGTGGCGCTTCGAGGTCCGTCGAGCTCTTGTCGGTCGCCTCCTCCAACTCATGGCCGGCGAGTCCGGGCTCTCTGTGCTCGACGCCTTGGCGAAGTTGCTGGCCGACGCCTACACGCGCGATACTCCCGAGTCCGTGGAGCCCGACGCTCCTCCGACCCAGGACCCGAGCGCCACCCCGCCCGCCGCGCCCAGCCGTGATCCCCTCTTCGCGGCACGCGGTCTCCGCTCGCTGCTCGAGCGTGAGGCGGATCGCCTTGTTCCAACCGGGCGTGAGCCTCAGTCGCTGCCCCAGATCTCTCTCGCCCGACGCCAGCGGGAGATTCTCGCTCAGGGCGCCGTGCAACAGTTCAACGTCGAGCAACTCGCGTGCCTCGAACTCCTCGCGTTCATCACCGTCGCGGAGGATCCCACACGCAGCGAGAGTGTGACGAAGATCCTGGCAACCCTCGCCGAGGAACGTCACCGCGCGACGCACATCATCGAACAGGTCGCCGCCGCCGAACGGGCGTCCCTCGAGCTCTGGATCGTTCGCGTCGGTGTATCGTCCGAACAGCCCGTGACCGTGGAGTCCACCCCATGACCACCCGGCTACTCCTACTCGTCATCGCATGCTGGTTCGTGCCTGTCGCGATCGCCCAGACCCTCGCGCCCAACCCACGTGAGCAGTACCGCTCACGCCTCGAAGCCCTGAGCCCGCAGCAACCCCGCGAGTACCTCGAACTCGCGGAAGAGATCGCCGACGCATCCGCGACCGCCGAAGCGCGACGACTCGTCGTTGAGCTCTACACCCTCGCGTTCGCCATCGACCTCAACGACGGCGGCGACCGCCGACTCGCCGCCAGCGCGTGCAAGGGCCTGGCTTCCGTTCCGGGCAACACCCGTTACGCGGCATGGCTCCGCGCGCTCGGTGCCAGACTCTCGCCCGACGCAACTCCTCCCGCGTCCACACGCCCATCTTCCGGCGGCAGCTCCGAGTCGCTCGCGTACCGCGTCTCGCTCGTGCTCGGCTACATCCGTAGTGGTGACGGCGGACTCGCCCGCCAGTTGCTCGCCAAGCCCGAGATCGCCGCTGCCATGGAGACGATCGACCGACTCCTCGCGCAGCTCGGCGTCTCCACCGGTGCGGCCGGTCTCTCCAGAGAAGCGGCCCGGTGGCCCTGCCCGGATTGCAGCAACGAACGAATCCAGCGTCGCCCCCAGACCAACCCGCCCTCCTGGCGCATCTGTCCACTCTGCGGCGGACTCCCCGGCGAACGACTGACCGGCGCCGAACTCATCGGCCACCTGCGGGCCGAGTCGTTCCTGCTCGAAGGAGTCCAAAAATCCTGGGCCGCGCAGATCACCACCGACCAAGGTGCCCCCCTCATCGACCCCATTCCCGAGAACCTCCCCAAGGTCTTCGGCGTCGATCCCGCCCGCCCCTTCTTCCGCAAGGACGCCTGGACCCCACGCGAGAAGTGAGCGTCGGCCTACACTCGACCTCGGCAGCCCAAACGCCGCTCCACATCAAGGACCAGGACATGACCACCCCCGCACCCACCGAGCCCAAGCCCCAGATCACCTTCGAAGACTTCGCGAAGGTCGACCTTCGTGTTGCCAAGGTCCTCAGCTGCGAGCCCCACCCCTCGGCGGATCGCCTCTGGAAGCTCTCCCTCGACGATGGCTCCGGTACCCCCCGCCAGATCTGCGCCGGCATCAAGCAGCACTACACCCCAGAGCAGCTCATCGGGCGATCCATCATCATCGTCGCAAATCTCGCCCCCCGCGTCCTTCGCGGCGAGGAATCCCGGGGCATGCTCCTGGCCGCGAGCAACGCGCCCAAGGACGCCGCCGACGCCGATCGTCGCGTCGTCATCCTGACGCCCGCGTCCGACATCCCCCCCGGCGCGATCGTCTCCTGAGTCCCCGCCTCACTCGGGCCGCTTGCCCTGCCGACGCGAACCGGGCTCGGGCATCTCTTCGAGCTTCTTCGTGAACTCCTCGATCGCCTGATCGCGCTCGCTCTCCTTGCGCGCCGTCTCGGCCTTCAGGTCCGCGATCCGCTTCTCGAGATCCGTGATCTCCCGACGCTGGGCCGCCTGACGCGAATCAAACTGACGCGAAACCGCCTCCCGCAACGACGCCCTCAGCGCAGCCTTCCCGTCCTCGCCACCCTTGTGGTCCCGCAGTGCCTGCACCGCGGCAAACACCTCGCTCGTCGCTCGCATCTCCCCGATCTTGAGCTCAAACAGCCCCGGGTCCTTCGCTCGAAGAGAAGCAACCTCGCGCAGCCGGGGCAGAATCCTCCCGACCATCCGGTCCGCGCCCTCCGGGTCTGACTTCCGCATCTTCTCGTACCGATCCGCCATCGTCGGCATCGCTTCCTTCAGCAACTCCAACAGCGCCTTCTTCTCGTCTTCCGTGATCGGTGAGTTGTCACCACCGCCGCCCCCACCCATCCCATCACCTCGACCCGGTCCGCGTCCCCCGTCCGGCCGTCCCCAGTCGTTGCGGCCCCCGCGTCGGTCCAGCGTGCGTGAGATCTCCCCCGGGTCCGCGCCCTCATCCAACTGCCGAATCCCCGACTCGAGCGCCGTCGCCGACTCCTTCGTCTCCGCGAGCTTGCGCTCCAACCTCGCACGCAGTGTCGCGCGATCAACCGGCTGCTCCACCTTCCGCCCGCCCCGTCCCTCGGACGTCGGTCGCGGCTCCGGTTGAACTCCAAGCAGCGTCGCCGTCAGGACCCCGGCCGTCGCCAGCTTCGCGATGAGGGTAACAGTTGCCGCCATCACATCGCTCCTTCATCGAGCCAGTCTGACCCGGTCCAGGTGCTCCGCACACGCTCCGAAAGCGTCGCCGCGTCCGAGTGAATCGCCGACAGCTCATCCGTCGACGAATCGTCCATCGCCGCCGAGATCGCCAGCAAAACCTCCATGTCGTTCTCCGCCAGCGCCGACAACTCGTCCCCCAGCTGCACGCCCCCGGTCGACCTCGCGCCGATCACCGCCGCCAGCATCGCCCCAGCCAACGCGATCCCCGCCGCCGCACGCGCGGGCGTCCGCAGCAGCCACGACCGCTGTGCTGGCGCCATCGGAATCGCCTCGGGCGTCGCCCCGCGAGCCGCGATCGGCACCGCCTTCGCCACCAGCCGAGCCTCAAGCCCAAACGGAGCCGCCGCCCGATCCGCGGCAGCCAGTTCCGCAAGCATGGCTTCGACTTCAAGGAGGTCGCGATCACCCATGGATGGATCCTCGTTCTCGTTCATTGATGCACTCGTCATGACAGCACCCCCTGGCTTTCATCGTTCCGTTCCGCCGACTCCCCAAGCAGTTCCTTCAGCTTCTTCAACGCCCGGTGGTGCCGCGCCAGCAGCGTGCCAAGTGGTTCGTCCAGAATCGCCGAGATCTGCTTGAAACTCAAACCGCCATGATGCCTCAACGTCACAATCTCCCTGTCCGCCTCCGGCAACTGCTCCATCGCCTCCCGCAACCGCGACAACGGCCCGCTCCCCTCTCGAGCCACCGCCGCCGGAGCCGGTGCATCCGTCAGCATCTCGCCGCCCGCGGCCTCCGGCCGGCGTTTCATCCGCCGGATGTGGTCCCGCACCCGATTCATCGCGATCCTGAACAACCATGCCTCAAATCGCCCCGATTCCTGGTACTCCCCCGACCCAATCTTCGCCGCCACCGTCGCGAACACCGATTGCGTGATGTCCTCCGCCACGTCGTCGTCCCGGCAACGGCTCTTCGCCAACGCAAACAGCCGCCGCCCGTACCGATCCACCAGCACCCTCCACGCGGAGGGATCACCGCTGCCCGCGGCGCGAAGCACCGGGGTGAGATCCTCGGGTTCCTGCCAAAGATCCGCTCGGTCGCTCAACTCCGGCACTCCTTGCTCACCACGCCTAACGCCCCTCCCGGCTCAGTATTGCACCCCTCCCCCCGCCCGGCAGGGTCGCGTCCGGTATTCCACACGCCCCGTCAGATTCCGATACCCTACCGCCCCATGAGAGTCTCGTACGCCGTCACCGCCACGCTGCCGGACGCCGCGACCCGCGACGAGTACCTGGCTTGGCTTGCCGGGGGGCATATTCAACAGGTCATCCAGGGCGGGGCCTCCGACGCCAGAGTGATTGTCCTCGATGACGACCAGGGGTTGTACCGAGTCCGCTCCCAATACTCCTTCCCCTCCCGCTCCGCCTTCGACCTCTACCTCTCGGACCATGCCCCCGCCCTCCGCGCCGACGGCCTCTCCCGTTTCCCGCCGGGCCGCGGCGTTTCGTTCGTCAGGGAACTCGGCACGATCCACACGGCGGTCCCGGACGTACCCATGGGGGCGGCCATTCGGCCGATCAGCCCGGCGTGAGTGAACCCTTGCATAATCCTACCGACGAAACGCTCTTTGAAACCTACCGAAAGGGCGACCTTGGCGCGTTCAGGTCCCTCGTCGAACGCCACCACGACGACCTGATCCGCTTCCTCATGCGCCTCATGGGCGATGCCGCCGGAGCCGAGGATGTCTTCCAGGACACCTTCCTGCAGGTTCACCAGGCCGCCCACACATTCGATCCCACCCGCAGATTCCGACCATGGCTTTTTACGATCGCGGCGAACAAAGCACGGGACTACCTCCGTAGAAAGGGGCGCCGCCGCACCCTCGACCTGTCCGCTCCGATCGAATCCGACCGGGGAGGGGGCGAGGGGTCGGCTGGTTCGTTCGTCGATCTTCTCGAGGTGAGGGTCCCCTCACCCGACGCGAGGATGGACGAGCGGGAACAGAGCGAGCTCGTGCAGCGGGCCTTGGCCGGGCTGCAGTACTCGCTGAGGGAGATTCTTTTGCTCGCGTACTTCCAGCGGCTGAGCTACGCCCAGATCGCCGACGAACTGGAAATCCCGCTGGGGACGGTCAAGTCGAGATTGCACGCCGCGGTGGCCGCGTTTGGCAAGCAGTGGAACCAGGTCCAGTCCGATCACGAGAAGCCATGACCGACGAACGTCCTTCACAACCCTCGGATCTCTCCAAGCCGGACGAGCACGCGGTCGAGGCGGCCTTGGCCGCGATCCGGTCCGGTCGGCCGGCATCCGCTGACCCGCGCGTGCAGCGGGCTGTCGAACTTCTCTCGCTCCTTGGTGTATCGGACCCCGTGTTGGATCGCGAATCCCGCATCGACGCCACGATGGCCCGGGTCATGCGCGAATCCGCGAGCGACGGCACCGCCCGCGACAGCGAGGCCGACGCCTTCCTCCTGCCCGACGACGAAGAGGCCCTCGAAGCCTGGATGAACGAAGGGCAGAACGCCGCAAGGGTCCCCGCGTCCCTTCGGGAGCGGGCACGCCGCATCCAATCCCTCGCCTCCCTCGTCCGGGATGCCGCCACCGACGACAACGCCCGCGCCTCCCGCATCGATCGCACGATGGCGATGATCGAGAAGGCCCCGCTCACCCTCAAGTTCCAGCCCGTCGCGGGCGGTGAGCCCGGCCGCTCATCGCTCCGCCTCGCCGACCTGATCTCCATCGCCGCGGTTCTCCTCCTGGGCGCCTCGGTGGTCTGGCCGCTCATGTCGACCGCGCGAAACTACTCCGGCCAGTCGCGCTGCAGCGCCAACCTCGCGAACATCGCGATGGCGATGGACCAGTACGGGGCCGACAATCGCGGCGCCCTCCCCCGCGCCAGCGCGTCCTTCGCCGGCCCCTGGTGGAACGTCGGCGACACCCAGAGCTCCAACTCCGCGAGCATGGTCGTGCTCTCGAAACTCGGGTACACCTCGCTCCAGAACTTCGCCTGCCCCGGAAATCCCGCGGCGTGCGCAGAGGCTCAGGTCGTCAGCTCCGGTGACTGGCAGTCCCTCGACCAGGTCTCGTACTCCTACCGGCTCGCCCCCAAGCAGGCCCTCGATGCGCCCCTCTGGGACCACGACAAGCCCACCATCGTGATGGCCGACGCGTCCCCCGTTGTCCGCCGGGCTCGGGCACGCCAGCCCATCTTCCCCGGTGAGAACTCCATGAACCACACCGGACGCGGTCAGACCGCGCTCCGCAGCGATGGCTCGGCCGTCTGGCTCTCCTCTCCTGTCTACGGCAAGGACAACATCTGGCTCCCCGCGTACCTCGAGGACGCCCTCGCCGAGATCACACGTCAGATCCAGCAGGGCCGATCCCGCGGTAGCATCACGATCGAGGGAGTCGAACTCCCCGGTCGCAACGACATCATGCTCGCGCCCTGATCCTCAGCCCTGCGATTTCACCATTTCGCCGAGCGCACGCAGCAGGTCAAAGGCCTGCAGCGGAGTCAACGCATCCAGCTTCAGTTCGCGGATCCGCTCCACCGCCGGGTGCGGCAGGTACTCCGTGAACAGCGACATCTGCCCGGCCTCGTCGTGCCGACGCGCCGAGGGAACATTCGCCGCCAGTTCGCTCCCGATCTGTGGGCCGTGGTGAACCGCCAGAGACGCGAGCACCTCGCGGGCCCGCGCCGTTACCCCGCCCGGGATCCCGGCCAGTCGCGCGACGTGTAGCCCGTACGACTGATCCGTCTGCCCCGGCAGGATGCGGTGAAGGAAGATGATCTGCGCGTGCGGATCGCCCGGCGGCCATTCCCGCACCGACACATGCAGATTCCGCACCCGGTCCTTGAACCGCTCCTCAAGGTCCGTTAGCTCGTGGTAGTGGGTGGCAAAGAGCGTTCGCGGACCCAACTCCGCGAGATGCTCGACGATCGCCCACGCGAGACTCAGTCCGTCGAGCGTGCTCGTGCCCCGGCCCACTTCGTCGAGCACGATCAGGCTCCGGGGCGTCGCGTGATTCAGGATGTTCGCCGTCTCGATCATCTCCACCATGAACGTCGACTGCCCCGCGTGCAGCGCGTCGTCCGCCCCGATCCGCGTGAAGACCCGGTCCACCACGCCGATCGTCGCCGCCTCGGCCGGCACAAAGCTCCCCACATGCGCAAGCAGCGTGATGAGCGCCACCTGCCTGATGAAGGTCGACTTGCCCGCCATGTTCGGCCCCGTGATGATCGCCAGCGGCGCCGGTGTCTCGCCCGCGCCGAGCTCCGTGTCGTTGGGCACGAAGTTCCCGCCGAGCGTGTCCTCCAGCACGGGATGCCGTCCGGCGCGGATCGCGATGACGCGATCGTCCGTGATCTCGGGCCGGATCCACCCCCGCGCCTGCGCCTTGTCCGCCAACGCCAGCATCGCGTCCAGCTTCGCAACCGCGCCGGCGTACTGCAGCGCGGCATCCATCCGGCTCGTCACCCGCGTGCACATGTCGGCGAAGAGTTCCCGCTCACGCTCGATCGCACGCGACTCCGCCGTGAGCACCTTGTGCTCAAACTCACGTAGCTCCGGTGTGATGTACCGCTCCGCGTTCTTGAGCGTCTGCTTGCGGATCAACTCCGGAGGCGCTGTCCGCGCCTGCGCCGCGGGGAGTTCGATGTAGTACCCGAAGATCTTGTTGAACCCGACCTTCAGGCTTGGCAGGTTGTACTTGTCAATCAGTTGCTTCTGGTACTCGGAGAGCCACGACCCCGCGTCACGCTGCAGCAGCCTCGCCTCGTCGAGCACCGCGTCCACGCCGTCGCGGAACGCACCACCCTCACGCAAATGCGCCGGGGGCTCGTCCACCAACACGGACAGCGACCACTGGCCCAGCTCGCTCAGCCCCTCGGCGTCTGCGCTCACCTGCGACGCGATCTCCGACAGGTGCGCCGACCCGCTCAGCAACCCCGCCAGTTCCGCGGCAACCGAGAGCGACCGCCCCAAGCCGTGCATGTCCCGCGGCGTCGCGCGTCCCAGCGCCACACGCCCGCAGATTCGCGCGACGTCTTGGACCTTCGTCAGCAACTCGCCCACGTTCTGCGCGAGTGTCCGGTCCTCCACCAGCACGCCGATCACTCCCTGCCGAGCGCGGATGTCGCCCGCGTCCGCCAGCGGCCGTACCAGCCAGTCCCGCAGCGTCCGCTTCCCCATCGCCGTCCGGCACGAAGAACGCCCGCCGATGAACACCCCGAGCAGCGAACCATCGAGGTTCCCGCCGCGGATCGTCCGTTCGATCTCCAGCGACCTGAGGCTCACCGCGTCCACCGCGCAGCAGGAGGTCACGCTCTCCTTCCGCGGCGGCCGCAGATGCCTGAGGCTTACCTTCGGCCCCGCTATCCCATCGGTCTCCGAACCCGACTGCGTCTCCCTCAGGTATCGCACGAGCGCGCCCGCCGCGAGCACAGCCCCCTCGCCGTCCACGAGCCCGAATCCCGCGAGCGTCGACACCCCGAACTGCTCGACCAGCGCCTGCCGCGTCTCCGTGGGCCGGTACTGCCACGCGGGTCTGGGGGTTGGCGCAAGGCCGAGCGCCGCGATCAGCCGCTGCACGCGCGGTGGGACCTTGCCGTCCGCGGTCTCGCAGTACACGAGCTCCCGCACTCCTCGGCGGGCGAGTTCATCAACGATCGCGCCGCTTCCGCAATCTGCGACGACGAACGTCCCCGTCGCCACGTCGATCACCGCGACGGATGCCGCGGAATCGTCGCCGGCTTCCGTGAACGCGATCGCGCCCAGAGTCGCCGCGCTCTCGCTGTCAAGAAGCGTCTCGTCCACCAGCGTGCCGGGGGTAATGACCCGCGTCACGCCGCGTTGCACGATCCCCTTGGCCTTGCTCGCGTCCTCGAGCTGCTCGCAGACCGCAACGCGAAACCCCGCCCGCAGCAGCTTGCGGAGGTAGACCTCGAGCTGGTGGAAGGGCACACCCGCCATCGGGAGGCCCGCGGTGCGCTGGGTCAGCGTGAGGCCGATCGCCTTGCTGACCTTTACCGCGTCCTCGTCGAACATCTCGTAGAAGTCACCGATCCGGAACAGGAGCACGCACTCTGGGTGTTGCTTCTTGAACCGGAAGTACTGCTGCATCGCCGGCGTTTCGCGCGGATCGGCCATTGGTCAGTCCTTCACGCCTTCGACGCGCTTGGGGTCCGTGTACTTCGTGAGCGCCTGCTCGAGATCCACGCCGTGGATGTTCGCCAGCGTGGTGATCCACGCGATCACGTCGGCAAACTCCTCCTCGAGGTTCTTCTTCTGCTCCGGAGTCGGCGTCTTGCCCGGTGCGTTCTCCTGGAGCGACGTCGCGAGCTCGCCCACCTCCTCGATCAGCCACATGAACGTCCCCGGCGTCCCTCGGGCATTGTCCGTGGCGAAGTAGCGGTCGCGGATGAGTTGCTGAAAGGCTTTGACGGTGAGCATGGTGGAGAGGCTAGCAGGCGACAAGAACCACAAGGCGGCGTCAGGCGAGGATTGCGCGGTCACACGCCGGCATCCATCGAAACCGACTCTCTTGGCTCCCATACTAAATGCGAACGGACAGGCGGGTCAACCCCAGCCTTCCCCGACTCGCCCCATTCCCTTGCCCTCCTCCCGAGCACCGGAACCGGCAGCCCGTCCGCTTCCCCCTACCATCCGCCGCATGACAGACTCCACCCAAGCTCTTCTCGATGCCGCAACCAAGTTCCGCGAAGACTTCGCCGCGGTCCGCTCGCAGGTTGGCAAGGCCGTCATCGGCCAAAGCGGGATCGTGGAGGGTGTCCTGATCGCCCTCTTCTGCTCGGGCCACGTGCTCCTCGAGGGCGTCCCGGGGGTCGGCAAGACGCTCCTGGTCCGCACCCTCGCGAAGTCGGTTGGCCTGGGGTTCTCGCGCGTGCAGTTCACGCCCGACCTCATGCCCGCCGACATCACCGGAACGACCGTCGTCGTCGAAACCGAGAGCGGTGGCGAACGCCGCCGCGAGTTCCGATTCCAGCAGGGCCCCGTCTTCTCCCAGATCCTCCTCGCCGACGAGATCAACCGCGCAACCCCGAAGACCCAGTCCGCGCTTCTCGAGGCCATGCAGGAGCGCAGCGTCACCGTCGGCGGCACCACGCATCGGCTCCCGGAGCCCTTCCTCGTGCTCGCGACGCAGAACCCCGTTGAGCAGGAGGGCACATACCCGCTTCCCGAGGCGCAGCTCGACCGGTTCTTCTTCAAACTCCTCGTCACCGCTCCCTCCCGCAAGGAGCTCGGCGAGATCATCGATCTCACCACCGGTTCCTCCTCCGCGGAGGTCGTTCCCGTGCTCAGCGAGGCCGGGTTGCTCCAGCATCAGAAGCTGATCCGGCGTGCCGCGGTCGCCCCGCACGTGCGTGATTACGCCGCGCGCATGGTCCTCGCGACGCACCCCTCGGCCACATCGAGCGAACGTCTTGCAACACCGATGGTCGAGAAGTACGTCCGGCTCGGTGCATCGCCCCGCGCCGCGCAGACGCTGATCATGGGCGCCAAGTGCCGCGCGTTCCTCGACGGTCGCGCGTCCGTGTCCGTTGACGACATCCGCGAGGTTGCGCTCGCCGCGCTGCGCCACCGTCTGATCCTGAACTTCGAGGCCAACGCCGAGGGCGTGACGGCCGACGCCATCGTCGGCAACCTCGTCGCGACCCTGCCCGTTGAATCCCTATGAGCCAGCCCAACCCCCGACATCTCGCCCGAACGCCGCACCTGCTCGCCGCGATCTTGGCGGTCGCGGCCACGCTCTCCGGGTGCGGCAGCGGTGGCGGTCAGGCTCAGCCGTCCTCCGACCCCACGCCGCGCCCTGCCGTCACACGCACGCTCACCCAGCGCCTCGATGCCGTCTCCGGCTCGCCCCTCGTCCTTCCGGTGGATGACTCGCTCGGTCGGATCTCCGCACGCACCCGCGTCACGCTCGACGATGGCACACCGGTGCCCGCTTCGCTGCACCGCGTACTTGTGCACGTCTCTCTCCCCGGCCCCGGCGACACCGCGCCCGACGAGTGGATGCCCATCCCCGGAGTCTGGTCCTCCGTCAAAGTCGATGAACGGGGCGATGTGCCCACCGGCGTCGCCGTGCTTCTCCTGGACCTTCCCCCCGAGGCCGAGGGACAGGGCCTCGTGATCGATGGCCGACGCTTCGCCGTCAACTGGATCCCCGGTCCCTCCCGCCTCCCCAACGCCGAGCCCGGTTCCGAAGTTGATCCCTGGCGACCCGCAGCCGCCAGCGACGCGCCCGGCAGGACCTTCCTCCTCAGCGCCGCAGTCCCCGAGGCCCGCAACCCGCTCACCCGCTGGCGTTACCGACTCCTCACCACCGGCCTCCGACCAACCGCCGGCGATGATGTGAAGTTCGAAGATCCCATCATCGAGACCATCGCCCGCCAGAACGAGGACCGCTGGCGCGTCGCGCTCTCCCGCCTCTGGGCCGCCGACCAGGATCTCTCCTGGCGGCTCAAGCAGCGACTCTGCGCATTCGCCAACTTCCCCGACGGTCGCGCGGTGCCCACGTGGTGCACCGATCACTCCTCGCTCGACCGGTTGCTCACCGACCTCCTCGACCCGCTCCTCTCTCCCGCTCAGCGCATGGGGAAGGCCGAGATCTGGCTGACCGAACAGCCCCAGATGGTCGGCTGGATCTCCGACGACGGCGGCGTCCTCGATGCAGCCCGAAACGTCGTGGCCATCGGCGGAGTCGCCAACCTCAGCGCGCGGACCACCATGGCGTGGGGCGAACGCTCCGATTCTCCCGGACAGCCCGACCTGCTCCCCCTCAAGCCATGGTCCGTGACCGAAGTCGCCGTGCCGCTCGCGCCCGTGATGAACGAAACGGGCGACCACTCCGTCGCCGTCAGCATCTCGGTGAACGCCGGAAAGTTCTCGAACGAACTCCCCGTCTTCCCAGGTCGATTGCCCGTTGCTCCGCCCGGTCTGCGCCTCGAGAACTTCGTCCCTGATTGGACGCTGCCCACCTGGACCGGCGCCGAGCAAATCCGCGTTCGGCCGGAGTGGGCGACCCGCGCACTGCTCTACCAAGTTCCTTCCGATGGCAACGAGGCTGCTCCGAGCGGCGCCGCCAGATGGGAGCTCTTCGTGCAGTGCTCCCGCGCCGCCTCCGTCGGTGACGAGTCGCACGAATGCGTGCGCGTCTTCATCGGACCCGCCGACAAGCCCCGCGGCGTGCTCCGCGTTTCCATCGACGGCCAGGTCGTGACCGAGGGCGTCGAGTCCGAACTCGCCCCCGCCCGTTCCATCGAGATCGCACGCTCCCCCGACCGCTGGAGTTTCCGCCTGCTCCTCCCCGCGAGCGCGGTCGAGCCGGACGGCACGCTCAGGCTCGGTGTCACACGCGTCGATGCCGCGCTGCGCCGAACAACGTGGCCCCGCGCCTCGTTCCCGTGGCAGACGTCACCCGCTCGCGCAGCGATCAACACGCTCTCGTGGGACCGCACCGAGCGATGATCAGATCCGCGTTCCGCACTCGGGGCACACCGGTTCCCTGAGCCCCCGGAGTTCGTACCCGCACGTCCCACACCGTGTGATCCCATCCGCCGCCCCGCAGCGCCGCCGGCGTGCGACCGCGTCGCGGACCAAGTACACCGCCATCGCCGCTCCAGCAGCCGCCAGCGGAGCAGGGGCCCAACCCGCCTGCCTCCACACGAAGTTCCAGAACCTCGTCGCGCCGTCATCGCCGACGAAGGGCCCCTCTCGGGCGACGAACACCGGGCCCGACGCGAAGTACTGAACACTCGACACCCCGGTCGCCACGTCGAACACCAGTCGCTGACACCGCCACTGCTGCCGCTCCCCGATCGCATACACAACCGCGAACACCGGTAGCATCGGCACCAGAAGTCGGAGCACGCCACGCATCACAGCGGCTCCTTGCACGCCGGACACTGCGCCGAAGCCAGCTGCTCCAGTACCGCCCCGCACCGGCCACACCGCGTCCGCCGACTCCCCCGCGTGAGCGCCCGATGCACTCCGATCGCCGCGAGAAGCGAGGGTGAGAACGCCAGCGTGCCGGTGGCACCGATCGCGACCACGTGCGCCCACTCCGGATTCCGCTGGTAGTTGTGCCCGAGGATCTGCCCGCCCAGCGGGCCCCCGGGCGTCATGATCCCCACGCGCTCAAAGAGCTTGTACGCCTCGCGCCGACCGTACAGCCCCGCCCAGTAGCATGGGTACGCGAGAGCGACCATCACCCCTAGCGAGACCGCAATAGCGAGGACGTTCCGCACTCGCCGAGTGTACAGAGTTCCCTCGCGGCCGCCCGGCTCCTTATCATCCCGCGTGAACGAACCCACGACCATCGTCAACGCAGGCGCCCGCCCGAGCTGGGACGAGTACTTCCTCGCCATCGCCGAGCAGGTCAGCCGCCGCTCCCCCGACCCCAACACCAAGCACGGCTGCGTGCTCGTCGATACCAGCAAACGCATCGTGAGCACCGGCTACAACGGCCCCGTCTCCGGCCTCCCTCACGAACTCGTCCCAACCCAGCGCCCCGACAAGTACGACTGGTACGTTCACGCCGAGGACAACGCCGTCGCGTTCGCGCGCTGCGATCTTCGCGGCACAACCGCCTACGTCACCGGCACCCCCTGCGCCGCCTGCTTCCGCAGGCTGCTCCAGGTCGGCGTCCGCCGCATCGTCCACGGCGACCGCTCCTCCGCCTGCCTCAACGAACGCGAAATCGCCGCCTGCCACGCCATGGCCGACACACTCGGCGTCATATGGGAAGAACTCACCCCCACCGGGTTGCGCCGGGTGACCAAGGCCTGAGACCCGGTTCTTCACCTGAGACCCGCGTTCGGTTCTCGAAAGTCATGCAAACTCCGCGGGGAAGGGCTTGCGGTGCCACGCCGATCGTGGGAGACTCTGGCTACACCCCGAGGAGCTCCCCATGGCCATTCGCACGCGGTCGGTTTCGTTCGCCCTCGTACTCGCTCTGGCCAGTGGGCTCGCCCTCGCACAGAGTGACCACCCCGACGCAGACCTTGCAGTGCACACCAGCACCCGCCCGGCCACGGAACTGGTCCTCGGCAGCAGCGGTGGCGGGAGCTACGGCGATCGAGACCCCGAGTGCACGGGGAGCCTGTGGATTCCCGGTGTCGTGCCCGAAGGCGACGGTCCCGCCGGCGCGACCTTCAGCGCCGACGGTTCGCTCATTATCGTCGCCCATCGTGAATCGCGCAACCTGATCGTGTGGAACGCCGCGACCCGCGCGTTCGTTCGCGCGATCCCGGTTACTGGCTCGCCCCAGAGCGTCGCCGTGAACGCCTCCGGGATCGCGGTCACCGCCAACGTGATGGAAGACACCGCCTCGATCATCGACATCGCGACCGGTGCGGAACTCGCCGTCATCCCCGTCGGCCGTGTTCCCGGCGTCGTGCAGATCACAGCCGACGGCCAAACCGCTGTCGTCGGCAACACCACCTCCAGCGATTTCTCGATCATTGACATCGCCTCCGCGACCGAACTGCGTCGAATCGCCGGCGGTAACTTCGCCGCGACGACGAGCGTCAACCCCGAGTCCGGTTCGTTCTCGCTGTACTACTCCTTCTTCACCCTGAACGGCCGCACGATCGTCCACCCTCGCCGATTCCAGAGCAACGTCGCGATCATCGACATCGACTCCGGAAACGTCGTCAGTGTTCCCACCGCGGCAGGCCCCTCTCACGCCGCGGTCTACGCCGGTGGGACCCGCGCGTACGTCGCGCACTGGCTGAGCACCCGCACCATCTCCGACATCGACCTCGCCACCGGAACCGTCGTCCGGACCTTCACCACATCGGTGGACCTCGGCGGGCCACTGGCGACCAACCCCACCGGCACCAAGCTCGCCGTGGCGATCCAGAACGCTGCGTTCGTGCTCGACACCACCACCGCGACCGCCGGGCCCACCCTCGCGACCGCCAGCATCAACGAGATGTACACGACAGCCGACGGCGCCCACGCATTTTGTGTTGGGTTCAATGGCTCCCTCGTCTCGTTGAACTCCGGCACGCTCCTCGGCAACACCAATCTCGCGGTCAGCGCGTCCTTCGGTTGCGTCTCACCGGTGGGTGCCCGCGGCGCAGGGTTCTCCAACGTCTTCGGCGAAGACATGGTGGTCTCCAACCTCAATCCCGCGGCACCCTCCCGCGAGGCATTCATCCTCTCCGGCCCCCTCGCCGAATCCGACCGCTGCCGCAGCGGCGCAATCAGCCCCGATGGGTCCCGCGCACTCGGCGTCGGCATCTTCTCCGATTCCGCCTCGTTGTTCGACGCCTCCGGCACGCTCCTGCAGACCTTCACCACCGGCCAACGCCCGTCGGAGGCGCAGTTCACACCCGACGGCACCAAGGCGGTCGTCTGCAGCCTCGACGACAACTGGGCAACCATCATCAACCTCGCGAGCAACACCGCGACCAACGTCACGATCTCGCGACGAGCCTCAAACGTCGAGATTTCCCCCGACTCCCGCTACGCGTACATCTCCGTCCTCGCCGATGGCGACGGACTCTGGCGAATCGATCTTCAGACCAACACCGTTGCAGGTCCCAAGCTCCTCACCGCCGACATGGGCTCGGTCGGGTACGCCTACCAGCAGAACTCGCAGATCGCCCTGAGCCACGACGGCTCCCGAATCGCGGTTTGCGGCGGCTTCGGTACCCCCGCGATCACCCTCGTCGACGCCGTGAACTGGACCGTCCTCGCGACCATCCCCGTCGGCACCGGCAACCAGCCGACGTGCGTCTCCTGGAGCCCCGACGACTCGCGGTTCTACGTCTCCTACCGCGACTCGGACCAGATCGCCGAGTTCTCGAACGCGGGCACCGCCTCGGCCCTGCTCCGCACCATCCCCGTCGGCGACCAACCTTTCCTGAGCGCCGTCGGCGACAACGGTCAGACCCTCTGGCTCATCAACTACGGCAACCGCAACCTCGCGCGCGTCAACCTCGCGACCGGAGCGATGACCGTCGTGGACACCTACACCGACACGCCAACCGGGCTCGTCCTCCGGGACTCGATCGGTCGCGTCATGGTCGCGCACGGCAACTCCTCCGTCACCGTCGGTGGCGCAGTCGGCGTCCGCTTTGATCAGAACGGTGAAGTCGACACCTACGACACGACCACCAACGCCCCCGTCGACACCGTCGACCTCCACGCCGCCCCGTCCTGGCTCGTCGCCTCGACAGACGGTTCCTTCCGCGCCGCCATGTGCCCCGGTGCCGACGGCCTCGTGGCCATTGACTGCCCCCTGGGCTGCCCCTCCGATATCAACGGCGACACTGGCGTCGACGGCGACGACGTCATCGCCTTCTTCGCCCTCTGGGATGTCAGCGATCTCCAGGTCGACATGAACGGCGACGGCGGTGTCGACGGTGACGATGTCATCGCCTTCTTCGGGTTCTGGGACTCGGGCTGCTGACCAATCTCAAGCCGAATCCCCCGGCGATTCGCTCCCCATCTTGTATGATCTCATCACCACGCCGGTGGATCGGGAGGGTTGTGCACATCGAAGACCGGATGTTCGAACGTTCACGCACGGGGAACGACCTGCTCCAGCGAGCGATGGCCGGTGACTCCGTCGCGCTCGAGCGTCTCCTGGTCCGATATCAGTCCCGCCTTCTCCGCCGCCTCCAACGCAAGATCCCCGGCACCCTCGCCCGCGTCGTCGCTCCAGAAGACGTCCTCCAAGAGACCCTCTTCTCCGTCTTCCGCGCCATCGGCAACTTCCGGCCCACCGGGCTCTTCGCCTTCGAACGATGGATCATCACCATTGCGGATAACTGCCTCCTTGATGCCATCCGCGGCGCCAGCGCCGCCAAGCGCGGCGGCGGCTGGGGTCGTATCACCGGCGCCTTCGACCAGAGCCACGCCCTCGGCCTCCTCGACATGGTCGCCGCCGACACCCGCACCCCCAGCCGGGCAACCGCCGACCGCGAGATGGTCCGCACGGTGCTCGGTGCCATCGGCCGCCTGCGCCCCGAGTACCAGGAGCCGGTCCGCCTGAAGTTCGTCGATGGTCTCCATACCGCCGAAGTCGCGCACCGGCTGGGGAAATCAGAGTGGTCAGTCCACAAACTCTGCGCCAGGGGTCTCCGAGACCTCGAAGCCGTCCTCGCGGAAAACTGGAGGCCCGGAGTCCGGTAGGCGGCAGCGACCGGCGCAGTCAGCGTTTACAAGGGTGGTCGGTCAGTACGAGAGGGCTTCATGACGGTGTCGCAGCGAAGCTCGGTTGGAACGCGGGGTGCTCCCCCCAACTCGGAGAAGGCGGCGAAGGTGCGCGCGGTCCTCGATGCCTTTATCGCCGAGCGAGCTTCCGGTAAACCCATATCACGACATAACTTAGAGTCCATGCACCGAGACCTGATGCCGGACCTGGGTTGGGAACTCGACCTGCTCGCCGTTCTCGACGCGGCCTCCCGGCGGGCCCGGGCGGAAAGCTCCGTCGGGGGAGGGGGTGGCGGCTACCGCCGGAGCTTCATCGCGCCTACGCGAATCGGGGGATATCTGATCAAGGGCGAGATCCACCGAGGTGCTCAGGGGGTGGTCTACCTGGCGACCGAGGAGTCGACCGGGCGCGAGGCGGCGGTGAAGGTGCTGCACCCGGGGTATTTTGGGGTCGGGGTCGACAGCGGCCGCTTCGAGCGGGAGGTCGCCATCCTCCGGCGACTCCGGCACCCGGGGATCGTTGCCGTCCGGGATTCCGGGGTGGCGGACGGGTGCCACTACTTCGCGATGGACTACGTCGAGGGCGACCCCCTGGATAGGGCGATTGCCGGGTCGGGTTTGAGCGTGGAGGGGCGGCTCAGGCTGTTCGTGGAGATCTGCGACGCGGTCGCGGCGGCCCACGTTCGAGGGGTGATCCACAGGGACCTGAAGCCGGCGAACATCCGGGTGGACCGGGATGGGCGGCCGCATGTACTGGACTTTGGGTTGGCGAAGTTGACCGAGGGGGACGGGGCGAAGTCCATGACGGAGGACGGTCAGTTCCTAGGGTCGCTGCCGTGGGCGTCGCCGGAGCAGGTGAGTGGTGGGGGGGATGTGGACGTCCGGAGCGACGTGTACTCACTTGGCGTCGTGCTCCATCAGATGCTGACGGGGGAGTTTCCGTACACGGTGGTGGGGCCGGTCCGGGAGGTGGTTCGGACGATCACCGAGGTGGAGCCGCGGGCGGCGAGTGCGCGGAACCCGGAGGTGGGGGACGAGGTGGACACGATCGTGCTGCGGTGTCTGAACAAGGCGCCGGAGCGGCGGTACCAATCGGCGGGTGAGATCAGCGCGGATGTACGCCGTTACCTGGCGGACGAGCCGATTGAGGCGAAGCGGGATTCTTCGCTGTATGTGCTGAAGAAGCACGTGCGGCGGCACCGGACCCTGTTGCTGCTGGGGCTCGGGCTCGCGGTGTCGCTGTTGGCGTTTGCGATCCACGCCAACGTGCAGGCGGCGGCGAGCAGGTCGCTGGCGGCGCGGGAGGCGGAGGCAAGGGTCGCTGCGGAGACGGCCCGTCGCGAAGCGGCGGTTGAACGCGATGCCGCGAGGGACGCTCGGGATGCGGAGCAGTCGCACCGGCGTGAGGCGGAGTTCGAGGCGGCGCGTGCGAGGGCCGTGACGGAGTTCTTCGTGCGGACGTTCGGTGTCGCGGATCCGAACGCGGGCGAGAACGGCGGTGTGACGCTGCTGGCGCTGGTGACTCGCGCGGCGGCGGAGGTCGGTACGACGTTTGAAACCGATCCGGCGTCGGAGGCGGCGGTCCGCTTGGTGCTCGGGCGGGCGTTCGCGACGTTCGGGCGTTTCGAAGAGGCGAGGGAGCACCTGGCGCGGGCGGTGGAACTGCACGAGCGGACGTTGCAGAGTCCGCCCGCGGAGTTGTACGAGGCGTTGTGGACGTACGCCGCGGTGCTCGAGGAATCGTCGCCGAGGGCGGAGTGGCGGTCGCGGTGCCGGCAGCTTTGGGCTCTGTACCCGAGGCTTTTGGCGGCCGACGCCCCGGTGCTTTCGCAGAAGATCGCGGGTGTCGCGGCGAGGGCGTTCGACGACTTCGAGCCGGCGACGCACGAGCCGCTGCTGCTGGATCTGATCACGGTCGCGCGAGACACGCTGCCCGAAGACTCGGGCGCATGGCTGATGGTGGCGGACGCGTTTCACCTTGCGGGCACGCGGCTGGGCATGAAGTTCAAGGGCGATACCGCGTGTCGGTTGCTGGATGAATCGCTTCGGATTCAGCGGCGGTACCTCGCCGAAACGAACATGCGGGTCGTGAGGACGATCGATGCCCTGGTGAGCTATCGGATCAGCGGCGGTGAGTACGAGGCGGCGGCGGCGCTCGCGCGGGGAACGAAGGCGGCCCTTGGTCGCACATTGCCGGCGGACCACTGGCTTCTCGCGATCCACGATGGTCACATCGCGGTGTGCGATGCCCACACCGGAGCACCCGAAGGTGCGGAGCAGGTCATCCTCGATGCGCTGCGGCGGGTTGATGAGGAGCGGGGCGCATCGAGCCTCGCAGCGATCGAGCTGGCGGCGCAGGCGGCCAGCCTGTACGAGACCATCGGTCGCGCGGAGGTCGGACGGCGATGGCGGCGGGAGGTTGCATCGCGGCTTGCGGGGAGCAACGACACCGATGTTGTGTTCCGCATTCACGACGCCGCGAGCCCGGAGCAACGAGTTCTCGCGGACCGCCTGATGGCGCTGAGGGCGAGTCGTCTGCAGGGCCGGGTCCCGCTCTCGCCAGAAATGGACGAGGTGCTGGCCTCGATCCGCGCTGCGGTAGCGCCCGACGAGCCGTTCGCGGCGATCGTCAGCGAGTTCCTGTACGGGGTGGCGAAGGCAGAATCGAACCGGACCGGCATGAGCGGCGGGACGCTCAAGCTGCTCACCGCCGCGGCCGCGCTGGCGGATGGGTGCGAAGCGATGGTCGCCAACAAGCGGGGCACCGCGCTGTGGTGGCTCGGGTACCAGCTCGAGACTTCCGGAGACGCGGCGAGTGCAGAACCCTACGCGCGAAAGGCGCTGGGGCTCTTCGAACGTTCCGAGTACGAACCGGAGCGGCTCGTTCCCCTCGGCCAGAGCCTGCTTGGCTCGGCGCTCAGCGCACGAGGCGATGGGGAAGCGGCCGAGGAGCTGCTGCGCGAGGGGTTCCTCGGCACCTTGAAGGCGGTCGGGGTACGCGCGGTCGATACCGAGGTGACGCTCCGGCGTGTGCTTCGCCACTACCAGTCCAGGGGCGGGCTTGCGCCCGCGGTTCCGCTCGTGCGGATGATGATGGAGGGGACCCGGGGTCGCTGGGAGTTCATGCTCACGATGCTCGACTCGGGGTGCCCCGAGGTCGCGGGTTTGCTTCGAGCCGTTCAGCTGTGTGACCAGGGTGATAGGGCCGCCGTTGCTCGCACGCTTGGTGAACTGGTCGAGGCCAGACGCAGGTTGCTGCCCTTGGATCACCCGTTCGCCCCGTTCTACGCGGATGCCATGTACACGTTGGTCGACAACTCGCTGCGTGTCTCCCGGCATGCGTGCGCCGATGTGTGGGCCGAGGCCGTGGCCGATCTTGTCGCGGTTGATACCGCTTGCTGCGGCGCGGTCCATATCAAGACGACCTACAGCAAGTGGTGGGAGGCGTACACATTGCTGGCGGCCGGCGATGCCGCGGCGGCCCTCAAGGTCGCCGAGCAGGAACACTGGATCCGCTCGCGCCAGGGCTGGAAGGACTTCGCGGCGGGCGACACCCGTTGCGAGTCGATCGTGCTGATGGCGCGTGAAGCGTCGGAGGGAACCGGCCGATTGCGCGGGGAGCTTTCGGCGGAGTACCAGGAACTGCTCGCCGCACAAGGAGCCGCGAGCATTCATACGGCGACGTGCTTTGGAGCAGCTGTCGCGGCGTTCGGAGCCGCCGCGGATGGGGAAGGTGGGCTTGAGTTCGTCCAGCCGGTCATCGAACGAGCGATCGCAGAACCCGGGGACGGTCGCGCTCTGCGAGAGTTGGCGACACGGGTCATGGTGGTCGACGGACTTCCCGAATCGGTGTATGCGCTGGCGGCTCGGGCAGCGATCGCGGCGTCGGAGGTCCGTCCCGACGATCCTCTCGTCACGGATGTGCTTCCGTTCGCATTGTGGAAGTCAGGACAGCGTGATGCGGCGACGAAGGCAGCGCAGCCGGTGGAGGGCGCGGCTGCCGGTCCCTTCTCGCTCGCCGTGCGCGCGAGTGCAGGGGATCTTGGTGCGAAGGTCGCGCTCAGGGAACTGCTCGAAACGCCAGCGTGGAAGCGGAGCGAGGTTGCGAGGACGCTGCGGAAGATCGCCGATTAGTCTGGCTTCGGGGTTCCGAGGGCACGCCATCGGGATTCCTCGGCCGGCTTTCCCCACTTCTTGTAGATGTCGGCGAGGCTCGTGGCGGCGTCTGGGCGGCGGACGTTGCCGGGAGGGAGGGCCTTGTCCATGAGGTCGTAGCCGCGGAGCATCTCGCGCTCGGCTTCTTCGAAGCGGCCGAGATCGGCGAGCGCGTCGGCGAGGTTGATGCGCGAACGGCCGCGGATCCAGTGGGTTTCGGGCATTTCCTTGTCGACGATGGCGATGACGCGGCGGAAGAGGGGTTCTGCCTCGGCCGGGCGGTTCAGGTCAAGGAGCGCGGTGGCGAGGTTGTTGAGGACAACGGCGGTGGCCTGGGATTCGGGGTTCGCCTCGCTTTCGCGGGCGGCGAGGACCTTGCGGAAGAGAGGTTCCGCTTCGGCGGGCTTCTTCTGATTCTGAAGCGAGCGGGCGTAGTTGGTGAGGTAGGTAAGCGTGACGTTGTGGCCCTCGCCGAGCGTGCGTGCGGAGTGCTCGGAGGCATGGGCGAGCAGCTCGCCGGCTTCCTGGTGGCGGCCCATGTCCTGGAGCGTGAGGGCCAGCACGTTCTCGGCGGTGAGTGTGTCGTAGTGGCTCTCGCCGTAGACGCGGCGCCGCTTCTCGACGACCTCGCGGGCGAGAGCCTCGGACTCGGCGAGTTTGCCCTGTTCCATGAGGATGGAGGCGAGCATGGAGGCGCCGGTGATGGCCATGTAGTTGTCGCTGCCGTCTTCGGCGGCGCTGGCGTCTGCGATGAGTTGACGCGCGGAGGCCTCGGCTTCTGAGGTCTTGCCGAGGTCCTGCAGGACGTCGGTGATGCTGGCGAGTGTGCTTAGCGTTTCGCGGGCGCGAGCGCCGATGGCGGCCTTCTGCGCCTCGTAGGTCTTGCGGTAGAGTTCGAGGGCTTGCTCTTCGTCGCCGTCGAGTTGGAGGATGTACGCGAGGAGGTCCTGGGAGGCGAGGGTGTCCGAGTCTCCCGGTCCGAGGACTCGGGAGCGGTCCTTCTCCACCTCGACGAGCAGGGACCGCGCGCGGACGCGGTCGCCGCTTTGGAGGACGGCGGCCGCGGAGTTGTGGCGTGTCGTGAGGGCCTGCCTGGACTCGGTGTCTCCGCTTCGCGTGCGGAGATCGGCTGCCTTTGTGAGGTGAACGGCTGCTTCGGAGAAGCGGCCGAGGGTGAAGTACGTCTCGCCGATGGTCTCTCGCATCGCGGCTTCGAGGAGCGGGTCGGGCCCGAGCTGCGGGCCGACGCGTTCTGCCGCGCTGTCGAGGATGTCGCGGACGGTGACCTCGCGGCCCTGGGCCTTCTCGGGGTTGACGGAGGCGAGCATGTCCTGGAAGAAGGCGATGGTGTTCTGAGCGCGCTGGCGCTCGCGGGCCTCGGCCGAGGCGGCCCGCTGGGCGCGGACGTAGCCAAACCCCAGACCGCCGACGCCGATGGCGGCGCCGAGGAGGACAACGACCGCGGCGACCACGAGCGACTTGCGACGGCGGACGAACTTGCGGATCCGGTAGGAGGCCGACTCGGGGCCGGCGATGAGGGGCTTTCCGTCGAGGTAGTTGCGAAGGTCGTCGCGGAGGTCGGCGGGGGAGCGGTAGCGTTCCGTGCGGTCCTTCCGCATGGCCTTGAGTGGGATCCACTCGAGTTCGCGCGCGAGCTCTCGCTGCAGGCCGTTGGCGGAGGTGCGTCGGCGCTCGGCGATGAGGCTGGCGCGGTCACCGAGTTTGCTGATGCGGGTCGCGGGGCGTGGCGGATCGACGTCGCGCACGATGCGCTGCATCTCCGCGAACCCGGCCGAACGCAGCTCGCTGGAGTCAAAGGGAAGCACGCCCGCGAGCAGTTCGTACAGCACGACGCCGAGGCTGTAGACGTCGGAGCGCGTGTCGATGTCCGCGGACTTGAGGTCGGCCTGCTCGGGCGACATGTACTCGAGCGTGCCGACGAGCTGGCCTCGTTCGGTGACAAGCGTGGACTGGCTGAGCGAGGCGCTCACGGCCTTGGCGATGCCGAAGTCGATGACCTTGGCGATGGGGTTGGCGCGGTCGCCGCTGACGAGGATGTTCGAGGGCTTGAGGTCGCGGTGGATGATGCCCTTGGTGTGGGCGTGGGAGATGGCATCGCACACGGTGGCGAAGAGTTCCAGCCGCTCACGCACGCCGAGCGTGTGCTTGTCGCAGAACTCGGTGATCGTGTCTCCCTTGACGTACTCCATCACGAAGTAGGGACGACCGTTCTCTGCGGCGCCGGCGTCGAAGACGCGCGCAACATTGGGGTGGTCCATCAGGGCGAGGGCCTGGCGCTCCTGCTCGAAGCGGGCGATGACGGCGCGGGTGTCGAGCCCGGGCTTCAGGGTCTTGATCGCGACGCGCTGGACCATGGGCTCGCGCCGCTCGGCGAGCCAGACCATCCCGAAGCCGCCCTCTCCGATGAGCTCGATGAGCCGGTAGGGACCGATCATGGTCGGCGTGGGGGAGTCGGAACCCGCGTTGGTACGTGAGGGTTCGGACGGCTCGTAGGATGTTCGGGTGGGGTATTCCATGCGAGTTGGCCGCGGGGCCACGGGGATCTCCGGAGCCGATGATACGGCGGGTCCCCGGGGTTGTTTCGCATGGGGGTGACTGGGGTTCGAGGGGCGCGTGCAGACGCGGGGGCCGGCCGGCCCCCGCGCTGTTCCTCTCTTCTCGGCGGACGGACTCAGCGACGGCGACGCGCGACGAGCGCGGTGAGACCGAGCGCGGCGCTGAGTGCTCCGGGTGAAGGAACGACGGTCATGGCGGTGATGATCTCGCCCCCGCCGATCTCGCCGATCATCGTGCCCGCGCCGGTCTGCAGGTTGATCGACCAGAAGGTGGAGCGGACCATGACGTTGTCACGGACGGTGGCGTACGCCATCCCGGTTGCGCCGGAGATGTCGAAGCCGCCAAGTTCGGTGAGATCGGTGCCAACGGGGCCGACGGTGCCGAGTGTGCCCGCGCTGTTGGCCTGGGTGACCAGGAGGTCGAGGCCGGTGTCGAGGCCGTAGAGCTGGGTCGACGTTGCGCCCGCGAACGAGTTCGTGTATGCGCTGTGCACGACGTTGGGATCCATGCCGTTGTTGGCGTCACCTGCGCCGAAGAAGAGGTTGGTCGTGACCGTGACGGCTCCGGTGTTGGGGTTCAGCACGTAGTTGTTGTTGGTGTTGCTGACGACGCGGATCCGGTCGATCACCGGGTTGAAGTCGAATCCGAAGTTGGACCCGTTGAGCGGGGTCGAGAAGACGCCGCCGACCTGCGTGGCCTGCCCGGACATCGGGTTGATGGTGTACAGGCGGTTGAAGCTGCCGAGGGCGAACAACTCGCCGGTCGCCGGACGAAGGTCGATCCCGAGGATCGCCTCGTTGTTCTGGAGGCCCATGATGGAAACGCCGGTCAACAGGGCCCCGGGGGCCGAGCTGTTCCATGACACGAGGCGCTGCTGCTGGGTGACCCCGTACACCGTCTCGGCGTTCGACGAACCAACGGCCAGACCGGCCAATACGGCCACTCCGGCGACCGCACGTGTGCGATTGCGCATGCTGCTACTCTCCGTTCTTGAAGATGGATCGCGCCGGCATCAACACAATGCCCCGCAGCGATCGCTCTATGCCTCCGACCATGCAAACGGTGGGGATCTGACTCTGGTTTTGGATCTTCACGAAAAACCTCTCCGAACTGCGGATTGGCGACTCCCCGGGTTGAGGCGTTTCGACTATCATGCGTTGGATCCGATGATGACGCAATCAGGTCAATCCTCTCTGTTGGAGCGAGTCGCCGGCGGCGACAAGGCGGCCGCGCGCGAGATGGTGGACCGGTTCGGTCCGCTCGTGTGGTCGCTCGTTCGTTCGTTCACGGATTCGAAGGCCGACGCCGAGGACGCCACGCAGGACGTGTTTGTGCACCTCTGGAAGAAGGCGCACATGTACGACTCGCGGTTTGGAACGGAGGATCAGTTCGTCGCCGTGGTTGCGCGTCGTCGGCTGATCGACAGGACTCGTTCCGAAGCGGCGCGGCCTGCTCGTGCCGTGCCCGACATCGAGAGCGTGGCGCCGACGTCCCACGGATCGGATGGACAGTCGATGGATGCAGGCCTGGCCCGCGAGTTTCTCGGTGGCCTGGTCGAGGAGGAGCGCACGGTGTTGCTGCTCTCGATCGCACGGGGGTTGACGCACGAGCAGATCGCTCGCCACCTCTCGATGCCTCTGGGGACCGTGAAGGGGTACATCTACCGCGGGCTTGCCGCGCTGCGAGAGCGTTTCCATCGCCGAGAGAGCGAGGCCCTGCGATGAACCACCGCCACGAGAACATCCCGGCGACCGATGCCGCGACCGGCGATGGTCGGCCCATCGATGCATGGCCGCCGTTGCCGGAGGAGCTTGCCGCGGCGGCGATCCATCGGGCCGCGTCTCCGGCGGAGCCGATGCCCGCCGACCTCGCCGCGGCAGTGGGGGACCGTCTGTCGAACCTGATGGATGAACGGCAGCGCGACGAGCACGCGGCAGCGGCGGCGCCGATCGCCTTCGAGCCCCGGCCTCCCGCGCGGTCCGCGTTCCCGTGGTTCCTGACCGCGGCGGCGTTGGTCCTGGGTGCGGGCGGCGTGCTGTTGGTCGGTGAGAAGCTCAGGGAGCGGACCCGCGAACTGGACTCGACGATGCAGCAGGTGACGATGCTGATGTCGCGCGTCGAGCAGAACGAGACCCTTCTGGCGGCGTCCGAGAGCCACATCGACGACATGAAGCGCGAGTTGGCGGCCCGGACCGGGGAGCTCAGCGAACGCGATTCGCGGCTGCTCGCGGCGGCGACGGAGAACGCGAGGTTGGCGAAGGATCTCGCGGACGCCTCGGCGGTTGCCGCGAGGCAGGCGTCGGAGTTGGGCGAGGCGTTGCTGACGATCGCGAGGCTGGAGGCGCCAGCGGACCCGGAGATCGCACGGCAGAACCGTCAGAAGATGCTGGAGGTCCCGGACACGATCCGCATCGCGTGGGCTCCGTTCAACCTCGATGGTGCACCGGCGGCGGAGCAGCCGAACATCCAGGGCGATGTGGTGTGGAACGACCGGCTGGAGTCGGGGTACCTGCGGTTCGTCGGTCTCAAGCCCAACGATCCGGCGATCGAGCAGTATCAGGTGTGGGTGATCGACGAGCGCGGGCTGGAGCAGAAGGTCTCGGGGGGTGTGTTCAACGCGACGGCTGACGGCGAGGTGATCGTGCCGATCGATCCGGGCATCGCGGTGGGCCGCGTCGCGCTCTTCGCGATCACGGTCGAGAAGCCCGGAGGCACGTGGGTGCCGGATCTGAAGCGTCGCGTGGTCGTTGCTCCGAGGTCGTGATGCCGGCCGGGGTGAAGTTCACTCCGGCCAGAAGTGGTACGCTCCGCCGATGCTGAACCCAGTCTTCTCTGAGCGTCTCGAGATGTTTGTCCCGGACGACGCCGGGTTGGTCGCATCGCTGCTGCCCGCGGATGGTTTTGGAATGGTCGTGGGGCGTGCGGTTGCATCCGATTGGCCGCCGATACACTGGGACGAAGGGCCGGTGGGGTGGATCCGCGCGAAGACGAAGGATTGTCCCGGCGAGCTGTTCTGGCGGGCGAGGTTCATCGCGCTGAAAGCGGGGCCGGTGGTGGGGACCGTTGGGTTCAAGGGGCCGCCGGACTTCGATGGGTTCGTGGAGATCGGGTACAGCGTGGTCGCGTCGCACTGGCGGCGCGGGATCGCGACGGAGGCGTGCGGTGCGCTGTTGAGGTGGGCGGCGGGCGACCCGCGTGTCAAGGGGTTCCGGGCCCACACGCTGCACGGTGATCCGGCGTCTTCGGGCGTGCTGCGCAAGCTCGGATTCGTGCTCGTGGCGACGCTCGAGGATCCAGACGACGGGAAGCTCGATCGCTTCGAGCGGCCAGCGAGCGGCGTGTGACGCGGGCAGACGTTGGGGCGATCAGCGCTGGAAGAGCTTTTCGAGTTCGCGGATCGTGAGCCGCACACTCGTCGGGCGACCGTGTGGGCAGTTGCTCGAGCGTTCGACCTGCTCGCGGAGCGCGACGAGTTCGCCGAGTTCGAGATCGGTGAGTCTGTCGCCAGCTTTGACCGCGGCCTTGCACGACATCATGTCGAGGACATCCCGCATGGCGATCTCGCCGCCTTGCTTGAGTTCGCGGACAAAGGCGTCGCTCTCGGCTTTTTCGAGCAGGTCGGTCATGAAGTCCACGGGGTCGACGCCGCGCTCGAAGAGGAAGGACGGGAAGGCCGAGAGCCCGATCGAGAGCGGACCGATCGGGGCGGCGTCGATGCCGATCTTCTCGAGGAGCTGGGCGATCTCGGCGAGTTGCTCGATCTGCCGCGCGCTCGCGGGGACGACAACTGGCGCGAGGAGGCGCTGGCTCTCGAGGCTGCCACGCATCACGCGCTCGAGGAGGTACTCGAACATGACGCGCTCGTGGAGCGCGTGCTGGTCGATGATGACCACGCCGTGTTCGTCCTGGGTCAAGAGGTAGGACTTGTGGACCTGAAGGATCCGCGTCGCCGGGCTTGGCAGGGGGATGCTGGATGCGGGATCCGCGACTGGTGCGGCCGCGACTAACGCCGGGGTCGGCGGCGGAACGGCGGCGGTATCGATGGCCTGGCGGACGGCGTCGAAGTCGAACTTGGGGCCGGCGTTCGCGTTGACGGGCGTCTTGAAGTGTTCGACGAAGCGAGAGATTGACTGTTCGTCGGGCTTCGCGAATGCCGCGAACCCGCTCCCGGGCATGGCGGCCATGTGCGGGGTGAGGGATGAAGGGCGGGCGACGGCGAGAGTGGGCGTGAGGTCGGCACGCTGGAGGGCGCGCTTGACGGAGTGGTAGACGACGGAGTGAACGAGCCCGCTGTCGCGGAAGCGGACTTCGGCCTTGGCTGGGTGGACGTTGACATCAACGCCGGCGGGGCTCATCTCGAGCATGAGCACGATGGTGGGGAATCGACCGGGCTCGATGAGCCCGCGGTAGGCCTCGGCGATGGCGTGCTGGATCGTGCGGTCGCGCACGGGGCGGCCGTTGATGAAGATGAACTGGCTCTTGTTGGTGCCGCGAGCGATGGCCGGGAGGCCTGCGAGGCCCCAGAGGGTGACGCCACGCGAGTCGTCGAACTCGTCGGCGTGTACTTCGAGGAGCTGCGGCGCGAGTTCGGAGCCCAGGACGCCGAGCACGCGTTCGCGCGGCGACTGATCGGCGGGGACATCGAGGGAGGTTCGGCCGTCGCAGACGACCTTGAATCCGACGGCCGGGTGAGCGAGCGCGATGGCCCGCATGACGTCGGTGCAGCGTTCCTGCTCGGTGGGAACGGTCTTGAGGAACTTGCGGCGCGCGGGAGTGTTGAAGAAGAGGTTGCGGACGCTGACGCACGTGCCTTTGGGGCCGGCGGCGGGCCGGATGGGCTGGGCGACATCGGCGTCGCACTCGAGCAGCGAGGCGGCGGGTTCCGCGGCGGTGCGGGAACGGATCGAGAGGCGGGAGACTGAGGAGATGGACGCGAGGGCTTCGCCACGGAAGCCGAGGGTCGCGATCTGGTTGAGGTCGTCGGCTGAGGTGATCTTGCTGGTGGCGTGGGGCGCGATGGCCATGAGGAGATCGGGTGGCTCGATGCCGCCGCCGTCGTCCGTGACGCGGACGAGCTCGATGCCGCCTTGCTCGAGTTCGAGCGTGATGCGGGTGGATCCCGCGTCGATGGCGTTCTCGACGAGTTCCTTGACCACGGAGGAGGGGCGTTCCACGACTTCGCCCGCGGCGATCTGCGACGCCACCAGCGGCGAGAGCGCCTGGATCCTCGGTCGGGTCGGTGGTGGTGGTTCGGCTCCCATGTGCAATATCCGGGTGACTGTAGGGTTGAGCCGGGGCTCCGGCCTCCCTTCAATGCTGCATGGAAACCATCTTCTCCAAGATCATCCGCGGCGAGATCCCCTGCCACAAGGTGTACGAGGACCAGCACGTGCTGGCGTTCCTGGACATCTTCCCGTTGAGCGTGGGACACACGCTGGTGATCCCGAAGGAAGCGAGGGCGACGCTGGCGGAGCTCTCGGACGATGCTGCGGCGGCGGTGGGGCGTGCTTTGCCTCGGATCTGCCGCGCGGTGCAGAAGGCCACGGGGTGCGAGGCGTTCAACGTGCTTCAGAACAACGGGGAAGCGGCGCATCAGGCGGTGATGCACGTGCACTTCCACATCATCCCGAAGCAGGCGGATGGGAGCGGTCTTGGGATCGGCTGGAAGCCTGGAAAGCTCGATGGCGCTGCGGGCGCGAAGCTCGCGACGGCCATCACGGGCGCGATGTGATCACTCGCCCAGCGGCACCATGAGTGTGACCTCGATGCGATCGGGTTGACCCTTCACCGGGCCCAGCAGCACAAAGCGCGCGAGACCCGCGGCGGGTCCTTCGGCTTCGGGCCGAACAGGGCGTGGCATATAGGGCGACGAGAGCACGCGGGCGTCGTTGCGGGCGGCGGCCTTGTCGCCATCGGACCAGGGTACGAAGAAGAGGTGGCGGTCGGTCGCGACGAAGTACCCGCGGATGTTGCCCCGCTTCACCGGTGTCGCGGCGAGCGATTGGGGAAGCAGAGGGACAAGGCGGTTCTGATCGACATCGAAGACACAGGCTGCTTGAAGGCGTGTCGAGAGGATGGAGAGCGGGAGCAGATCGGAATCCGTGCCGGCGAGCGGCGCGGTCTGCGGTGTGACGGTCAACTGGAGCTGGTACGCGGCGGCAGGTGAAGCTGCACTGGTGAGATTCTGGCGGGAGAGGGTGGTGCCGAAGCCCGTGGTGGATTCGCCGGAAGTTCGGACTCGGATCGCTTCGACGTCGGTGCCGGATTTCCCGGAGCGGAGGGCGTAGAGGATGTCGGGGGATGGGTGGGGAAGGACGGCGAGGTAGTCGCCGTCGGGGGCATCGCGGACGATCTCGTTGCCGTCGCGCGTGCGGAGCACGAGCGACCAGCGTTCGCCGCCGATGGCGCGGCGGACGTAGGCGAGTTCGCCGCGCGAGGTGAGGACGCCGTGAGCGTTGACCCAGTTGCCGTCGGCGAGCCATGAGGTTTCGCCGGTGACCCAGTTGGTGATGCCGATCCAACGTTGGCCGTCGGTGCGGGGCCATTCGACGAGGAAGCCCGCGTCGCTGGCGGTACGGCCGAGCACGCAGCCATCTGGGGGCTGTGTGGTCCATTCGACGAGCTTGAGACCGCTGCGTTCGATGGCGTACGCGGCGAGGCGTGCGCCGGAGAGCGTTGGAGCCTCGGGCTCAGCGAGGAGCAGCTCCCAAGCGGGGGCGGCGCCGAGCGCGGAGACCAGGCGTGTGCCGTCGGGAGAGACGAGTGGCAACTGCATGCCGTCGTACTCGACCGTGCCGATCGGCGCGACGGTGACTTGGACGCGCGAGACGGTGGTCTTGGCTTGTGCGGGAGAAGCGATGGGGCCGGATGGAAGTGTGGCGGCCGGCTTCCCAGGGGTAGCAACCTGAGTCTTGGGCTCGACCTTGGTGCCGCGGTTTGTCGGCGCTTGCTCGGTGACGCAGCCGTTGAGGAGCGGGAGCGTCACGAGGGCGAAGATGAGGCCGCGGGAGAGGGCGGGCATGGATCAGGTTCCGGGGTTCTGGGGTTCCGGGGCGTTGGGAGTCGCGGGAGCGGGGTTGTTGGGCGGTGTTGTGGGAGGAGTTGTGGAGGAGGGAGTGGAGGGGGGAGTGGAGGGGGTGGCGCCGTGCTTGTTGTTGGGGTCGAGCTGGCCGCGGAGTTCGGTGAGGCGGTCCTTGAAGGAGGTGTTGACTTCGTCGGACTGATCGGTGTTGTCGACGACGATGGGGGTGATGAAGACGAGGAGCTCGGTGTTCTTCTTGGTGCGTTCCTTGCTCTTGAACAGCCAGCCGAGGAGTGGGATGTCGCCGAGCACGGGGACCTTGCGGATGACGTCGGAGTCTTCGGTACGGAGGATGCCGGAGATGACGACGGTCTGCTGGTTCTTGACGATGAGTTGGGTGGTCGTTTCGCGGCGGTCGACGATGAAGCCACCGAAGAGGGTCTCGCCGGGAACGATGGAGGAGAGTTCGAGGTTGACCTTGAGGTCGACGTCGCGCTTGACCGTGATGCGGGGGCGGATTCGGAGCTGGATACCGACGGCCTTGTAGTCGAAGGACTGGACGAGGTTGCCCTGCGTGTTGGTCTGCGAGTCGGTGACGAAGGGGATGTCCTGGCCGTCGAAGAACTCGGCTTCCTGGTTGTCGCTGGTGAAGATGCGGGGCTCGGAGAGGATGGAGACGTCGGTCTTCTGGGCGAGGGCCTGGAGGAGAACGTTGAGATCGACGTTGGAGCTGATGACGGAGGTATCGAAGAGGCTCGTGGCCCAGTTGTTGCGGGTGCCTTCGGCGTTGGTGCCGATGGAGATGGAGTTGTCACCATCGCTGGGCGTGAGGGTCTGGCTGGACCAGCGGATGCCGATGGACTTGGCGTCTTCGGCGGAGACTTCCGCAACGATGGCGGAGAGCAGGACCTGACGGCCGGGCTTGTCGAGCTGCGAGATGAGGTCTGCGACGGACTGCTTGTACTCGGGCGGCGCGACGACCATGAGCGCGTTCTGCCGCCACACGGGGACGATGCGGAGCTGACCAACGAGGTTGGAGGCGTTGCGGCGATCGGTGGGGGGACGCGAGCGTTCCCACCAGAACCGCATGAGGTCACCGGTGGTGGTCTCGGTGGTGGTGGCGCCGTCTGCGGCGGTGGTCGTGGAGGCGAAGGGGCTTGTGCTGGAGGTGTTCTCGCTGAGGCCCGAAGAGGAGCGGCGGAACTGGGCGAGGGTGCCGTCCTGAGCGAGGAGCGCGTTGAGCTGCTCCGCGAGGTCTTCGGCGGAGGCGTGCTTGAGCTCGACGATCAGCGGGAGGCCGGCGGTCTGGGGCTTGTCGAGGTCTTCGATGATCTTGTCGATCACCGCGATGTTGTCGGGGCTCTTCGCCACGACGACAAGGCGGCTGGTATCGGGTATGGCCTCGAACGAGAACTGTCCGGCGAGTCGGCCTGCGCCCTGGCTGGACCCGGAGGTCGTGGTTGCGCCGCCGCCGCGGTTACCGCCGCCACCACCGCCGCCCCCTGTTGATGTCGAACCGGAGCCTGCGCCGAAGAGCCCCTCGAGGAGGGCCTTCATCTTCACGGGGTCGGTGTTGACGAGCTCGTAGGTCTTAGGGATGACCGTTTCGATGCGCACAGGAAGGTCCCAGTGGCCGCTGATCTGCTCGGCGATCTGCAGCAGGACCGATGGATCCGCGGCAACGGTGACGGAGTTCTGCTGGCTGTTGGCGGTGACGCGGACTTCGCTGTTCGCCGACGATGCGCTCTCAGTGGCGCCCCCGCCGCGGTCTCCGCCGCCGAAGCTGAACGGGCCGCCACGGCCGCCGCCCTGGTTGTTGTTGTTTCTGTTGCGGTTGCTCGCGGCCGAACCGGTGGAGCCGCCTTCGCCGAAGAGTTCGTCGATGTTCGTCTTGATGGTCTCGGCGTCGGAGTACTTGAGCGCGAAGGTCTGGGTCTGCAGGGCGCCCGCGGCGGGGCGATCGAGGGCGTTGAGCAGACGCTCGAGTCGCTGGAGGAGCCCGACGTTGCCGATCACGGCGATCTGGTTGGACTCCTCGTCAACGCTGCGCTTCGCGAAGTCGGGCACAACGTCCTTCAGCATCTCGCCGACGTTCTTCGCGGTGAGATGCTTGAGGGCGTACACCTTTTCGACGATCGTGCCCATGTCGGAGCGGTTGAGAACGCTCTCGCCGGGCCCGATGACCGGGACGTCCTGCTTGATCACTTCGGTGATGTCGCGCAGGGTGATGACCGTCGGTCCTTCAACGACCGCGACGCCGTTTTGGTACAGGGCGAGGATGAGCAGGTCGAGGGCCTTCTCACGCGCGATCGGCTGCTGGCTGAGCACCGTGACCTTGCGGGTGAGAACGTCCTGCTGGGGGATGACCACCTTGCCGGTGACTTCGGTGATGAAGGGCACGATGCGGTCGACGGTTTCGTTCTTGAACGCGAGTGCCGCGGGAGGGCCGTCGAGAACGCGGGGCTTTTCAGGCTGTGCCGCGGGGGCGGCTGCGGGCTTGGCTTCTTCCTGCGCGTAGGCGGGGACGGCGAGTGCCAGCCCGGCGGCGAGCACGAGGAGGGTTCCGAAAGTCCGGGTATCGAGGCGGCGATTGCTCATCGGAGCACTTCCTGGAGAAAGAGATTGGGGCACTGAAAGCCTGTTTACTTCGAGTCGAGCGGTGCGGGAGCGGGAGGGGTCTGTCCGAACGGCGTCGACGGCCTCGGGATGTCCTTGAAGACGACTTTGTCGCGGTCGAAGAGCGGGACGTTGAACTCAACGCCTCTCCACTCGACGCGGACCTCCCACGGGGGACTCAGGGCGAGGACCTTGAGATCTCCCTTTCCTTCTCCGCCGGCGACGAGCCTTGAGCCGTCCGCGAACCATGCGCTGTCGAGCATCATCGCGGTGAGCGCGGGGCCGCCATACGACGTGGGCTTCGGCGGGTCCTTCGGCGTTTCCTCGGCGACCTGCGGGGGTTCCTCGGTGGAGGGCGGCGCGGGTGTGATGAGGAGCGAGCGACCGTTGATCTGCGAGAGGTATCCCTCGAACAGAGAGGCCTGCTTGTCGGCCTGTTCTTTGTCAACGGTCTTGGACTCGAGTTGCTTGGGCTTGGGGCTCAGCAGAGCGGCGGCGACCGAGTACAGACCCCACCCGAGGATGACGGTTGCGCACGCCGCGGCGATCACGGCGGCACCACCGGGTGCCTTGAGCGTTGCCGACGCCCAGCGGAAAGAGAACGGCGTGCTCAACGGTTCCTCGCTTTCTTGACCAGCACCCAGGTCTCGACCGAGATCGAGGCCCGGAGCGAACGACCCGTGTCGCGGCCTTCGGCTTTGCGCATCTGCACGCGGGAGAGCGTGGTGACCAGCGGGTGACGCTCGAGATCCGCGATGATGGCGGCGATGGCCTCGGGTTCACCGGTCAACTGAAGGTCGGTCACCAGTCGCTCGACGCGGAACGCGCTGTCGACCACCATGTTGAGCGTGGAGTTGTTCCCCAGCGGGACCGATCGCGACGTGCTCGAACGGTCGGCGAGATCCTGGCGAGAGAGGATGTCGTCAATGACCCGGTTGAACTCGACCGCGCGGGTCTCGCTCTCCACCGGCATCTCGATGTTGCCGAGCCTGCTCACGCCGATCGCCACGGTCTTGTCCGCGGCCTCCATCTGCTGGCGGTTCTGCTGGTACTGCGCCAAGATCGCCGCCTTCGCGTCCGCTCGCGCCTTGACCCGCGAGGTCGCGTCGAGCACCGGTTCGGCGACTCCGAAGTAGAACGCAACTCCTGCCGCTCCCATTGCAGCCCATCGGATGGCCCGCGGAAGCCCCGCCCATCTGGTCGCGAACGATGTCATGTCCCACCTCCGCTGAGCTTGGCCTTCAGCAACGCGACTTCCTCTTCAAGGCGCTGCTTCGTCGCGGCGTCAAGGCCCGGGTTCTTCTGCACGTAGCTCCGCCGCGTGGCGAACTCGGTCGTCACCTTCGACCGCTCCATCTTCGCGATGTCGGCTTCCGAGAGCGGTGGGGGGACCGCGGCGGGCTGGCTCGGGGCCGGGCGGCGGGAGTCCGACGACGAGGAGCGGTCCTCGTCTTCACCGCCACGGCGAGGACGCTCGCTCCGGCGGTCCGCGGCAGGCTTGGCGACCGCGGTGTTCACCGCTCCTTCGCCGAACAAACGCACCGCGAGCGGTTGCTTGGCGTAGTCCTCGCCGCTGACGGGCAGGTGCGGCTGAACGATGTCAGCGCTGATGTCGAACTCGACGCCGTTCTCTTTGCGTTCCTTGCGGTTGAGCTTCACGTTGGCGAACTGCTTCGTGCCGGTGAGCGCGGCCTGGAAGACGTTGACCAACTCGTCCTTCTCGGCGGTTCCCTGCAACGAGAGCCCCTGCTCGGGCGAGATGCGCACGTTCGGGACCGCGACGCCGATGGGGGCGATCCGCGAGATGTCGTGCATCAGCTTGGTCATCGGCAGCCGGCCGGACTTGGGATTGTCCAGTTGCGAGAAGAGCGCCGCTCGTTTCTTGAGCTGTTCACGGCCTTCCTTGCTGCTGTCGAGCTGTGCGGTGCGTGAACTCAAAACCGCCAGGCGGATGGTGTGGATGAGGTACGGGCCGCCGAGGGCGATCGCCGCCGCGGCACCCACGATCATCCAGGCCCGCTTGGGCTCGGCGAAGAACCGCACAACTTTGACCGCGGCGTGCTCGCGGATCTTCGGGGCGTCGGCGCTCATGCCCGCGAGCACACGGATCGAAGGATCGGCCGCGCCCGCGATCATCGCAGCGCCGAGGGCGACGGCGTAGTCCACGATCCACTGCGCATCCGAACGTGCTCCCTCGACCTGCCCGCCGAGTCGTTCGCGGGTTGCGTCGTCGAGCAGCAGGCACTCGGCGCGGTTGAGCCCCGGCGCGTTCAGGCCCTGACGCGAGGCTCTCGCCGAAACGGCGGCCGCGTACGCGTGCTCCGATGAGTTGTCTTCCATCGCGGAGCCCGCGGCGGCCTTGCGGTCGTGCACGCTCGCGGAGCAGACGCTCCCATCGGTTCGGTCCGCGTACATGGCGGTTCCGCCGTTCGCTACAAGCGCGGCGAGCGAGGCGGGAACCGAGACGAAGTGTTCTTCGACCTCGCCAAACGGTGCCGGCGATTCCGCCGTCATCCAACCCGTCAGCAGGGACTGTCCTGGTGCGCCCGGGAACAGTCCCGCGGCACGCCGGTGGCTCGGCAGCGTTTCGGGGAGCTCGGCTTCGGCGAGGAGTCGCAGTGAATCGCCCATCATTTCGGGGGACGCGCCCGGCGCCGCAACAACCCGACAGATCGCGTGCGAACCGGGGAGGACCCGGATGAGCTTGGTCGCTCCGTAGCGCGTGACGGCACCGAGAATCGCGGCGCGGTCGCCGTCGGGCACGGGCCGGGCTTCCAGAATCGACAGCTCACGCCCGGTTCGGGCGACGAGCATCCGATAGCCGTCGCTCATGCGGTGCAGACAGACGATCACTTCGGCGCCGCTGCGCCCTCGTGAGGTCCCGCTCTCTTTGTCGCTGATGGTCATCTGGCGTAGATCTCCTTGATCACCACCGGGAGCGTCGATCGATCGATCGTCGCGCACAACTCAACTTCGATGCCCGTGTTCGCGTCGACGCCGCGGCACGTCACTTCAAAGACGTTCGACGATACGTCGAACAGATCGTAGATGGTCGCCGCCGTGTTCCTCGTGACTCCATCGATTTCCAGCACTTCGGCGATCGAAAGGAAGCCGGTGCTGCGCGAGGATCGCTCCCCGACGAGCGTGTCGGCGACGGTCGAGTCGAGCTCGGGAAGGTACTCGAAGAGCTTGGAGTCGCACGTGTTGATGTTGATCTTGCCCGGGAGGGTCGGATCGGGGACACCGATCGAGCACTCGTTCAGAAGGGCCGAGAGCTGCTCCGTGTTGAGCGCTTCGACCTGCTGTTGCTGCTGGCCGCCGCCCGTGGCCTGTGCGGCTTGCTGCGCGAGTGTCTGGAGGTTGCTGCGCAGGAAGTCACGCATCTGGGGGTTTGAGGCGTTCTGCGCGTAGCTGAGGATCGCTTCGGCCTGCCCGGAGGTGACCTTGGTCCTCGTCATGATGCTGGACGCATCCGCGAGTGTGAGGTCGAGACGCTCCTCGCCCGAGGCTCCAAAGAGCGAGCCGCCCGTGCTCGCGGCCGTCAGAACGCCGGACCATCCCGCGTCGAGCACGCCGTCCGCGTTGTCCGGGGGCCACGCCACGTCGCCGTCGTTCTCGTTGTCATCGAGCGCGCCGTTGAGATTCCAGTCTTCCCCTCGGACATCGAGCGGATCGACGCCCGCGACGAGCTCGAGTTCGAGGATGGACTGCATCGGCGCGTTGCGAGGGAGGTACGCGAATGGCATCGACTGGTAGTACCCGAGTTCCGCCCCCACCTCGCGGACATCGTCGTCCTCGTCGATCCAGTCGAGGATCGCGTCGGCGACATCCTCGGTCATGAACGGCTCGATCGTGAGAAGTTGGTCCCTCGTCGCGACGTTGATGTTCAACTTGGATCCGGGATCACCCGGGCCGTCGATCTGATCCTTGCCCGCGGTGCTCACGATCCGGTAGCTCGCGCCCTCGAGCGAATCGCGCGACACCTCGGAGAGCCCGGTGTACACCGAGTACGCATCGCCCGTGTTGGGATTCTGCGTCTCGTACTCGAGCCTCGCGATCGTCGCTTCGATCCCCGCGCGGGCCGCCCACTGGGCCCGAACCCGGGCGAGTGACTCGCGCCCGGTGGATGCCTGTCCGAGCGAGGACGTCTGAACGACCACGAGCACGAAGGCGGCGATCAAAATGATGCCGAGCACGATGAGCATCGCGAAGCCGCGAGCGTGGCGGGGAGATGCGTTCATCAGCCTGTCCCCCCGGTCGTTCCCGACGTGCCCGAAGAATCGGTGTCGGTCTCTTCGTCCTCGGTTTCCGGCGGGACCGGCACGCGATCGAGCGAGACGATACGACGGGCGATCGCCTCGACCTTGCCCTCGTCGTCGGTCGCGGTGATCGTCACGCGCACGGCGTGGGGGATGCCGTCGTTGTCGCTGTCCCACGCGGTGAACCAGGCGGTTCCGTCGTACGCATCGACGCCGAAGGACACGATGCCCCGGAACTCGGGGGCGGCCACACCGCCACCGTCGACCGCGATGTCGAAGCCGGTGTCGACTCGTCGCCAGAGCGCGGAGGTGCCTTCCGGTGTCGCGGCCACGCGGTACTGAGACTCGAAGAGGTGGCCTTCGGGCACGCCATCGAGCCCGCGAAGCGGGCGGCGGCTGGTGAACAGCAGGAGCAACTCGTCGCGGGGGGATGCCGGTGAGCCCGCGTCGGAGATCGCGACCTTTGCGAACGTGAGGTCCGGGGACCTTGCTGCCGCGATGAGATCGAGGGCCACACGACCGGCGGCGGCTTCGGCACGCGCGAAAGCGACCTGCCGCGAGACGGAGGAGTTGCGGGCCTTGATCATGCGAGCGAGCGCGAAGGACGCCCCGCCGAGGACCAACGAGGCCACCATGAGCCCGACGAGGAGCTCGATGATGGTGAACCCCCGAGATGTCCGCGAGCGGTGGTTCATGGCTAGTACCTGACGATCGGGTCCGCGGGCTTGCGCTCCGGGTCGGGTTCTTCTCCCAGTCGGGGTGCGATGTACGTTTCGATGGACTCGGAGCGGACAGCTCCCGCAGAGACCCAGGAGATCTTCGCCGTCACGAGGTACGGCTCGCCGCCCTCGCCCCCGCTGAGGGACAACGCGTAGCGGTACGAGGCGAAGGGGGCATCGCACTGCCCTTCGACCGGATACTGCGAGGCATAGTCGTCCGGGCCGCGAGCCAGCACGAGGTTCAGCTGTTCGTCGAGCAGCATCGCGACGGTCTGGAGTTCCTCGCCCCGCCGCTGCATCTCAAGGGCCCGCGCGGTGAGGCTGACCATCGCGGCCAGCGCGATGCCAAGCAGCATCGCGGCCACGAGGACATCGACGAGCACCACGGCGCGACTGCTGCGGATGCGATTGATCACCACGGAGCGTCCGCCTTTCCCGAGGCGTCGAGATCGACCACGCCGACCTCGTCTCGCGGCCTGGCGCCGGTCGCCTCGGAAACCGCGGCCCGCATGCCCGTCGCGGGGAGTTCGATCGTCCACGCCCGGCCCGTGAGCGGGCTCACCGCGCGAACAACGAGCGAAGGGCGGCGCGTGCTCTGCGGGAACTCGTACCACCAGCGATCAGGATCCAGCGCAACGCCGTCGCTCGAGACTTCCGCCATCTGAATGTGGAACGCGTCCGCGGCGGGGGTAAGCGGGTCCGCCTTCCAGGTGGCCTTGCCGGTGACGGCATCGACCGTCCGTCCCCACAGTTCAACGCGCGATCGATCGACGTCGTACGTGAGGGCCAGGGGCTGGCTCGCGAACGCGTCGCGCCGTGCAGCAGTCGAGATGAGTTCGGCGAGGCTGTTGACCGCGAGTTCCGCGTCTCGGTCCGTGGCACGGAACGCACGGGGCACCACGACCGCCGCCACAAGCGCGATGATGACGATCACGATGAGCGTTTCGATCATCGTGAAAGCACTTCGGATGTGGGAGGTCGGGGGAAGGCGTCGCATCAGTCCTTCTTGCCGTTCACGACGTCCTTGGCCTCTTCTTCACCGCCGGGCTGCCCGTCCAAGCCGTAGCTGACCACGTCGAAGTCCACGTTGAACTGGCCGGGGATTACGAGAACGTACTTGTTGCCCCACGGATCGAGCAGCGCGTCCGAGTTGTCCACGTACGGCTGGAACTTGTCTTCCGCGACGTTCGACGGCCGCTCCCAGAGGATCATGATGTCCGACCCCGGCTCGATCGACCCGTGGTCCAGCATGAACTGCCGGACCAGGTTCGCGAGCGTCTCGACGTTGGACTTCGCGACCGCCTGCTTGCTCTGGCCGACGCGACCGAAGATGCGGGGCGCGATGACCGCGGCGAGAACGCCGATGATGACGATCACCACCAGGATTTCCATGATGCTGAACGCGGACCGGGCCGCGAATCGACGTGTCTTCTTCATCGCAAACTCCTTGCAACCGAGGGATCAACCGCTCATCACCGCGTTCTGGAACTCGAGCAGCGCGAGCAGCACCGCCAGGACAATGAAACCGACAACTCCCGCCATGCACACGATGAGCAGCGGGGGGAACACCGCGTTGAAGAGCTTCACGCTCATCTCCGTGCGTTCCTCGAAGGCGCGGGCCGCCTGGCCCAGCAGTTCGTCCAGCTTGCCCGATCGTTCACCGATGTTCACGATCTGGACAAGCATGGGAGGGAAATAGCCGCTGTTCTCCATGGGCTCCGCGATCGTGCGTCCCGCGGCGACCTGCTCGCACACCGTGTCGATGACACCTTCCATCGCGCGGTTGCCCAGGGTGCCCTTGGTGACCTTCAGCGACTGGATGATCGGGATCCCCGCCATCGCGAGGGTCGAGAGCGTTCGTGTGAACCGGGCGACCGCCGCGTCCTTCACGAGCCGCCCGAGCACCGGGACGCTCAGCATCACGGTGTCCACCTTCATGCGGCCCTCGGGGTCGCGGTAGTACATCACCGCCGCGAAAACGGCGAAGACCGCCGCGGGCACGGCGATGTACCAGTAGTCGGCGAAGAAGTGCGACGCCCCGAGCACGACCTGCGTCGGCAGGGGCATGTTGAACTTGTGCCCGGCCAGCGGCTTGAGGAGCGTGGGAACGATGAAGGTCACCACTACGATCACCGCGCCGACGATGAGGACCAGCAGAATGGCCGGGTACATCACCGCGCTGGTGATCGCGCGACGGAGCTTGAGATCCTTGTCCAGAAGCTCGGCCGCCTGCGCGAGCACCTCGTCGAGCTTGCCGGAGGCTTCACCGGCGCGCGTGAGGTTGACCACGAGATCCGTGAACGGACGCCCCCAGCGCGTCATGGCGTCGCTGAGGGTCTTGCCCTGTTCGACTTCGGTGATCAGGGAGTCGATCATCGCGCGCTGCGACTTCGTGCGCCCTTGCTTGCCCAGTGTGCGGAGCGCCTGCGTCAGCGGGAGCCCCGCCATCGTCGCCGTCGCGAGTTCGCGGATGAACATCGCGACTTCCGAGCGCGACATGACGGACCCGTGCGCCGCACGTTCGGCCGAGACCGTCGTGGTGCCGCCGGCCTCGGCCTGTGCCAGCGACGTCGGGGTCACGCCCCGGCGGATCAGTTCGCGCAGCGCGGTCTGACGGTCGGGGGCGTCGATCGTCGCCTGGGTTCGATCAGCGGTTGTATACGCAAACGTGGCCAAGCGTCACCTCGTGCTCCGCACGATCTCTTCTTCCGCGTCCTGCGTGGAGCGCAGGACTTCTTCCACGGTCGTCTCGCCCGACGCCGCCTTGATGAGTCCGTCTTTGCGCATCGTGATGAAGTCCGGCCCCGCGATCGTCGCGAGTTCCATCGGGCCCGCGCGCTGGCTGATCGCCTGCCGCAACTGCGGGGTTGTGAGCACCAGCTCGTAGAATCCCAGCCGTCCCTTCATCCCCGAGACGCTGCACTTGTCGCAGCCCACGCCCTTCCACGCGGTACCGCCGAACATGGCGAGTTCCTGCGGGGAAAGCCGGTGCAGGATCTCTTCACGCATCGGCGTCTTCGTACGGCAGATCTGGCAGACGCGACGGCCCAGTCGCTGGGCCAGAATGCCCTCCAGAACGCTCGAGAGCAGGAACGGCTCGATGCCCATGTCGAGCAATCGGCCGGGCGACGAGAGCGCGTTGTTGGTGTGCAGCGTCGAGAAGATCAAGTGCCCCGTGAGCGCCGCGCGGACCGCGATCTCGGCGGTCTCGCCGTCGCGGATTTCGCCGACCATCACGACGTCCGGGTCCTGGCGGAGGATCGAACGGAGCCCCGAGGCGAAGCTCAGGCCTCGCTTGGGATTGACCGGGATCTGGTTCACGCCGCTCAACTCGTACTCGACCGGGTCCTCGATCGTGATGATCTTCAGCGTCGGGTCGTACAGCTTCGTCAACGCCGCGTACAGCGTCGTCGTCTTGCCGCTGCCCGTCGGCCCGGTCACCAGCACCATCCCGTGCGGAAGGTCGATGAGCTTCTGCATCGAAACACGGTCCGGCTCGCGCATCCCCAGCGTGCCAAGGTCCAGCGTGATCGATTCCTTGTCGAGAATACGCATGACCACGCTCTCCCCGTAGATCGTGGGGATCGTGGAGACGCGCAGGTCGATCTTCCGACCCTCGAACCGCAGCGTGATGTGGCCGTCCTGCGGGGCGTACCGCTCCGCGATGTTCATGCCCGCCATGATCTTCACGCGGCTTGTGATCGCCGGCTGAAGCTGCTTCGGCGGGGGCTCCTGCTCCACGAGCACGCCGTCGACGCGATACTTGACCGCCAGCTTGCGGTCAAAGGGCTCGATGTGGATGTCCGACGCCCGCGCCCGGATCCCTTCCACGATGATCAGGTTCACCAGGTTGATCAGCGAGGGCTGCTCGGCCATCCGGTGCAGGTCCTCGGCCTCGATCGCCTCAAGATTGGCGATCAGGTCGTCCGACTCACTGCCGCCGCCAAGTCGCGCCGCCATCTGAGCCGCCGTGATCCCGTACGCCGCCCTCAGCAACTCCCCGAACGCCTCCTCCGTGATCCCGACGCGCTCCACCGGCCGCCGCCCGCACACCGAGACCTCGTCCGCTGCGGCGTCGTCGACCAGATCGAGCATCGCCACACGAAGCCGGCCCCCGTTGATGGCAAAGGGAATCGCGCGGAGCCTCACGGCCTGATCGGCGGTGAGGACGCGCGTTGCCGCGGCATCAAAATCAGGCTTTTGTTCGAGTCTGGGCGAAGCCTCCCCCGAGGACCCCTGCGTCCGCTTGGGATCGTGGGCCATTCCGTTCTGTGGATGGTCGGTCAACGGTGAGGGGGCTCGGGTCATCACTTGAGAAGGTATCAACGCCGGGACCGGCGGGTTATTGCTCACCAGATTCCGCTTCCATTTCCTTCATCATCTCTTGGATGGCGGCCATCGGGTTGTCGCGGTCGGTCTTGACCTCGGGCATCTTGGACCGTTGGGGTTCCGTGAGGATCGCCATCAGCTTCTCTTTCGTGGTCGTTTCCAGCGCGGCGCGGTCCTCCTTGGCTTCCTTGAGGTCGTCCGGCTCGCCGCCGCCCATCATCGGGCCCATCATCATTCCCCAGGTTCCCCCGTTGGAGTCCTCGGTCCGCTCCGTGACCGTCGCGAGCTTGGCGTTCGCGGCTGCGAGGTCCTTGGCGTAGGAGTCCTTCAGGGCGTTGATGGAGTCGCGTTGGGTCGCGTCGAGGTCGTCGAGCTTGAGAGCGGCATCGAGCAGCTTCGAGCCGGCGCGGGGGCGGTAGATCATCGGGAACGCACGGCGGTTGAACTCGTCCTCGAAGGCGGCCCGCTGCGACTCAGCGACGAGCGGCGAGAGCTTGCGGAACGTCTCCTTGTTGAGATCGCGGATCTTCTTGGAGTCGTCGGTCAGCTTCTGCATCATCTCCTGGACCTTCTTGAAGTCCATCATGTTCTCGCCGGACATGAACTCCTCCTGCTCACGCCGGGCGTTCGTCTCAAACGCCACGAGAGCCTTGTCCATGTCGAGCTCGTAGCGCTCGAGGATCTCCGCGAACTCGCCGCCCTCGGCGGGGACCGCCTTGGCGGTTTCCGCCACGCGGACCAGATCAACGCCCGCGCCGCTCACCATGCCCACGCGGAGCAGCTTCTCGCGGTTGCGGTACCGCTCGACCTTCGGCCACTTCTCCGCCTGTTCGGGGGTGAGCATGAGCTTGAGATCGTCGAAGAACTGCTTCTCGGCCTCTTCCGACTTCTTCTGAAAGTCCTTGAGCTTCTCCTGCATGCCCTTGGGGTCGGACATGAAACCGCCGCCCTCCATCTCCTCCTGCAGCGACTTGCGGAGGGCGCGGGACTGCTGCTGGTTCCCTTCGAGAAGCGTCAGCGCGGATTCCACCTGCGCGGCATCCATGCCGAGGAGCTTGGCGTACTCCCGGACTCCCCGTTTGGTGATCGGGTCCACGTTCATCCCGCCGCCCATGCCAAACTGAGCGTGCGCCGTGGGGGCGGGCAACACGGTCATCGCCACGGGGGCAACGAGGAGGGCAACCTTCAGAACAACCGCTCGCAGCACTCGGCGCATCCGCAGTCTCCTTCGAATCAGGGTGGGCTCACTTCGCGTCCGGAGCCTTTCCGGAGGCAGCATATCCGCCGCCGCCCGAAAGGTCCGGGTGAACGGTTCTGATACGCGGGAGCACCGGTCTCGTTTCGGGCCCTCAGCGGGGGCTCTGGAACTCCAAGACCGAGCCGCCCGTAATCATCACAGCCCCCCCCTCTACGGCCTCCGGAGACTCCTTCGGGAGCTTCTCACGCTGTTCCGGGGTCAGGATCTGCTCCAGCTTCTCGCGGGTGCCCTTATCCAGTTCCCGCTTGGACTTCTTCGCCGCGGCAACGTCCTCGGGCTCATCGCCAAAGTCCATGACCATCATGGCCCCACCCGCGGAGATCATCCCGGACTGACCGGCCTTCTCCTTGGCCTCGATCGCCGAGGCCCACGCGTCGTTGATGGGGGCGATCTCGCGCTCGTAGGAGGCCTTCAGCGCGTCGAGCGACTCCTTCTGTGCGGGGGTGAGGTCGCTGAGGCCGAGGGCGGCACTCATGTCCTTCGCGACCTTCGAGTCGCGATACACCCGCGGGAAGGACCTCGCTCGCACCAGCTTCGCGAATGCCTCGCGCCGTTCCTCAGGGAGGAGATCGGTGACGCGACGGGCGTGCTTCTCGTTCGTGTCCTTGATGCGGCTTCCTACGTCCCGCATCTCGGTCATCTGCGCCTGCATCTTCTCCATGTCGATCTGGCCGCCAAGCCCCGGCATCGCGTCACGCTCCTGACGCGCCATCAGCGACTCCTTCGCCTGCAGGTGCTTGTCGAGCTCGTTCTCGTACTCCAGCAACTCCGGCTGGACGACCTCGAGCGCCTTCGCATCGAGCTTGAACTCGCGAACGATCTCCGACAGGTCGATACCTTCGCCGCTCATCGCCGCCATGCGAAGAAGGGTGTCGCGACGACGCGCCTGCTCAACCCGCTGCCACCGGGCATCGGCGTCGGGGGCCGCGGCGGCGATCAGCTTCAGATCGCCGAGGAAATCGTCATCGATCTTCCTCGTGCGTTCGCGGTTCTTCACCATGATCTCGGGCATCTTCTCCATGAACACGGTGTGGTCGTCGTCTTCCTGGGCCTGCTTCTGGATCTTCTGCATCTCGGCGCGGTGCTCCGTGCTCGCAGTGGAGCAGGCGGACTGGTACCCCTCGAACATCGCGAGCGCCGATTCTCGCTGCTCCTCGTTCAAGCCGAGCATGTCGCAGTAATGCTCCAGAGACTTCTTCGTGATCCGCTGCGAACCCGGCCCGGGCCCGCCCAACGAAGTCGTGATGGCGATCCGCTGCTCCTGCGCCACACACTCCGAGGCGACGCCCACAGAAGCGAGCAATCCGGCGGCGGCCACGATCAGGAACCGGGGGGTCGATGTGTGACGATGCATGAGCTCACTCCGTGTTCGGGCGTTCAGACGCGGGACCCATCGCCCCGCGGCTCCCCCTGCCCACCTTGATGCGCGTTCCACCCCCCTCCGTCACGAGGGTACCAGAACCGCGGCGGTGGGGCGGCCAAAAAGAAACCGGGGCCGATCGTCGGCCCCGGTCGTTCATTTCGTTCAAATGGCTCAGTTCTGGTCGCGGTTCCCGCCGCCCTGACCACGGCCCCCACGGCCCCCGCGATCGCCGCCACGGCCCCCGCCAAAGTCATTCTCTTCCCGCTTGGGCAGACGCTCGATCTGCTCGGGGGTGAGAATCTTCTTCAACGCCTCGAGCGTCGAGGTATCCAGGTCGCGACGCTCGCGACGAAGATCGCCCGCGGGGCCCCGATCGCGACCGCCGAAGCCCTGCGCGATGTTGAAGGTCATCTCGCCTTCCTCGATTGCCGCGGTGAGTTCGGTGTTCAGCCCCGTCAGCTCCTTCTCAAAGTTGCCCTTGAGCGTCGCGATCGAGGCCTTCTGGTCCTCCGTCAGGTCGGCGAACTTCTCCGAAGCACCCAAGGCCCGCTGGGACTGCGTCTCGCGGTATACATCCGGGAAGGACTCCTTGCGGAACGCGAGCTCGAAACTCGCCTTCTGCTCCTCAGCGAGCAGATCCCCGATCTGCCGGGCGTACTTGCGGTTCACGTCCCGCACCCGCACCGAAGCCTCGCGCCCCTTCTCGATCACGTCCTGCATCTTCTCCATGTCGCCCGACGCGCGGATCTCCGCCATCTCCTTCATCCGCGTCAGCATCCCTTCGTCACGCTTCACGATCTCGCGATCGATCTCCACCTCGTACTCTTCCATCGCGGCCTTGATCTTCGCGAGTTCCTCCTCAGGCATCTCCGAGCGGTCGATCAACTGAATGAGGTCCACCCGCTCGCCGCTGATGAAGCCGCGACGCAGCCCCTGATCACGCCGCACGCCACGCTCAACCGAGGGCCACTTCTCGGTCTGGTCCGGGTTCAGCAGCGCCTTCAGGTCGCCCATGAAGCCCTCGTCCAGCTTCTTGCGGGCATCCCGGGACTCTTCCATCTGCTTCTGCATGCCGTCCCAGACGGAGGGATCCTGCGTGTCCTGGAACTCCTGACGGATCTTCTCCATCGTCTCCCGCATCTTCTCCTGAATCTGGCGGGCCTGGTCGTTGTACCCCTCGTGCAACGCCCGGGCCGCGGTCGCCTGGTCCGGCGTCATCTTCAACACCTTCTCCATCCGGTCAATCTGCTGGCCCGAGATCGCGGGTGCCATCATCATCCCGCCCATCCCGCGGCCCATGCCACCCCCGCGCCCGCCACCACCGCCACCATCCTGACCAAAGGCCTGGGTGGTCATCACCGGCGATGCGATCACCGCAAGAGCCACAGCGGCCGTCAAAGCAGTCCCGGCAATCCGCGAAAGCACGTTCTTCAACATGGGGGTACCTCGTATGCGTGTTTATCCAACAGGTGTCAACGAGGCCTAACGACCCCGCCCGAAGTTATTGCCTAGGGAAAACGCTGGTATTTCAGACCGACGCCGTCACCTTCTTCGCCGCGTCCGTCAAATCCGTCGCCGCCTGCATCGTCGGGATCTGCTGCCGGGCGCTCTCAAGCAGCTTCCGGCCCGCGTCCACGTTCGTGCCCTCAAGCCGCACCACCAGCGGCACCTTGAACCCCGTCGAGCCATCCGGGTTCTTGTGCTTCGTGGCCGCGTTGATGATGCCTTGCGCGATGATGTCGCACTTCATGATCCCGCCGAAGATGTTCACCAGCACACCCTTCACCGACGGGTCGCTCAAGATGATCGAGAATGCCTCTGTGACGGCCTCCTCGCTCGCCGAGCCGCCGACGTCCAGGAAGTTCGCCGGCTCGCCGCCGTTCAGCTTGATGATGTCCATCGTCGCCATCGCGAGACCCGCACCATTCACGAGACACCCGATGTTGCCGTCCAGCGCGACATACGACAACCCGAACTTGTGCGCCCGCAGCTCCGCCTGGTTCTCCTCCGCCGGATCCGCCAACGCCGCCACATCCTTCTGCCGGAACAGGCCGTTCTCATCGAACGAAAACTTCGCGTCGATCGCCAGCACCTGACCGTCCGGATGCGTCGCAGTCGGGGGCGTCAGCACCAGCGGATTGATCTCCGCCAACGTGCAGTCCTTCTCCACGAACAGCTTCGCCAGCGACTGCATGATCGCCGCGGCCTGTCCGACCTGTTTCCCCTTGAACCCCAGTTTGTACGCCACGTTCTTCGCCTGGAATCCCTGCAGCCCCAACACCGGGTGGAGCGCTTCCTTGAAAATCGCATCCGGCCGCTCGTGCGCAACCTGCTCGATCTCCACCCCGCCCTCGCGGCTGGCGATCAGGATGTTCCGGCGCGACTTCCGGTCCGTCGTGATCGCGAGGTAGAACTCCTCGTGGCCGCCACCCGGACGGTTCGCGATCTCCGCCGCCTGCGCCACCAAGAGCTTCTTGACCTCCAGACCTTCCGGCGGAGTCTGCGGGCTCTTCATCCGGTTCGTCAGCATGAACGTCGCCGACTCCGTCGCCGCCGCGGCAGAATCCACCAGCTTCACAAACCCCGCCTTGCCCCGGCCCCCGGCGTGGACCTGAGCCTTCACCACCGCACAGGCCTTCGCCATCCCCGCCGTAGCCGCCGCAAACGCGGCCTGCGCCTCGCTCGGTGCGGAGATCACCTGCCCGTTGGGCACCGGGATTCCGTACGTCCGAAGGAGTTCGCGAGCCTGGTATTCGTGGATCTTCATGAATCGCTCCGAGAATGCGGCCCTTCCATGCGTGCCGCGGCACCCCATGGTATCGGCAGTACCATCCTCCCGCATGGGACCATGGCTCCTGCTTCTCATCTCCGCGGTGTACTTTGGCGCAAGCCTTGTCGCCATCATCGCTTACTGGCGAGACAAACGGGCCGCGACCCGCGGTCAGTGGCGGACGCCCGAACGCACCCTCCACACCATCGAGCTCCTGGGCGGTTGGCCGGGGGCCTTGCTCGCCCAGCGCCTCTTCCGGCACAAAACCCGCGATCCGGGCTATCGACTCGTCTTCTTCGGGATCATCGCCCTCCACGGACTCCTCTGGATCGCGGCCCTCTGGCTCATCTACGGGCGATAACCTTGAGGTCCGCTTTTCTCTGCTCGTCTCGCTGGCATTTCCCGGCCCATGGCGCACGTTGTGGGCATGACAAGACACACAACCCTCACGGCTGTTTCCGCCCTCATTGCCTGCACACCTCTCGCTGCCGCCCAAATCGGGGAGTACGACTTCACGTTCGTTCAGCAGTCCAGTGGTATCTCTGGGTCACTCGCCTCGGGCGTCGCGACCACCGGTACCCTCATCGGCAACTACAACGCGGTCGACAACCCCACGGGCACGCGGACCAAGCCCGGTCTCTTTGGTTCCTTCGGGGCAACCGAGAACGTGCCGGTTCCGATTTCACTCGGCGGCGGCCTCAACGGGTCGCTCGAGTCCGCCACCTCGGGTCTCTTCCGCATGGACGCCAACGCGGTGACCGGCGTGATGTCGATTGACAACTTCGAAGCGAACTTCCTGGCCTCGGGCCTGCTCGATGTTCCGGTGACGGTCTCCCTCGAGTACGAGACCTTCCGCACGAGAAACCCCAGTTCGACCTACATCGGCGGCATCCCCCTCACGCTGCCGATCGGCACCGTGACGCTCAACGCGTTCAGCGTGCGTCAGAACGGGCCGTCGATTGGCACCCTCACGGCAAACGCCGGCGGCGGGTACGACTTCGTCGTGGTGCCTCTCGTCGAACTCACCCTCTCGTTCAGCCTCCTCGGCAACGAGTTCGCGCTCCCGACAACCACGGTGCCCTTCCCGCTTTCCGGCCAGGTGACCTTCAACGGGAACACCGCGGTGCTGGGCTCCCTCACGCCCCTCGCGTTCGATCAATCGTTCGATGTCAACCAGGTGCTGCCCCAGCAGGCCTTTGATCTGCCCACCATCCTGCCGCCCGGCGGCACCGCGAGCGTGCTCTTCGACCTCACCCTGGACTCGATCAGCGCGACGCTCGACGCCGAGGTGCAGACGACCGCGAACGGTGTGTTGATCCCTTCGCCGTCTGCCGCGCTGCTCGGTGTCCTCGGGCTCGCTTGCGTGCGTCGCCGCCGTTACTGAGGCGTGAACCAGTAATCGTCGGTCTTGTTCACGATACCCCGGGGCACGCGGAGTCTCATGCGCGCGTGCAGGTCGACGAACAGCAGGTTCGTCTCGACCTTCTCGCGCTCAAACCACTCCATGCCCCGGTCGTTGTCTTCCTGGTAGTTGTAAATCGGGTGCGTCCCGATCAGCCAGGTCTTCGACGTGTTCACCACGACCGGCATCCGGCCACCACCCGGGGGCACCAGCGTCGCGTCCTGATCCCCCGTGAGCGAGTGATCGTTCAGTGTGTAGCTGCACCCGATCAACTCATACATCGAATCCGTCGAGTCCAATCCGGGAATGGGCACGCCGGTCGACCTCGCGCCCTTGTCCACCGGTGACTTGAAGGGAGGCAGATCCGTGTTCCCGCCATCGGAATCCGCCGGAACCGGGAAGTCGATGACGTACGTGTTCAACGGCCGTCGCTCGGCGCCGATCTCGTCGATCCCGTAGAACGGAAGCTGCCCCTTCTTCCCGGCGAAGAGAGCCCCGATCACCGCCTCACCCCCGCCCGGCAGCGGCCCAAGGGCCTGCGGCAGCGCGTCCCGAAAGTCGGTCAGATACGACTGCGTCCCCACACCGATCTGCTGCAACCTCGCCAGGCAACTCGTCGCTCGGGCCGTGCGCCTGGCCTGCCCAAGACTCGGCAGCAGAATGCCGATCAGCACCGCGATGACGGCGATGACCACCAGCAGTTCAATCAGCGTGAATGCGTCGTGCGACTCGCCTCGTGCGGGACTCTTCATCAGCCCAGATTGCCCAACTCGCGGTAGTGCGTTTCCTGAATCGGAACGATCGCATCCAGGATCTCGCGCAGCACCGCCGCGGGCGAGCGCATCGCGTCGATCTCGGTGATGTTCATGGACTTGTAGAACTCGAGCACGGGGATCGTCTCGCGCTCATACACCTCGAACCGCCGGCGGATGACCTCGGGCTGCGCATCGTCCACGCGGTTCTCTTTCATGGCCCGCTTGCGCATCCGCTCGAACAACGCCTCTTTGTTCCGGCACACGAGATGGATGATGCAACGCACGTCGCAATACCGGTAGAGCAGGCTCGCCTGGTTCACCGACCGAGGAAGGCCGTCCAGCACCAGCAGATCCGCGTGCGGCTTGAAGAGGCCCAGGTGCGTGTTCGCGTACAGGTTCTGATTCCAGATCTTCATCGTCACATCGTCGGGAACGAGCTCCCCGCGCGACGAGTACTGGAAGAACAACCGCCCAAGCTCCGACTGGGCATCGAGGTTCCTGAAGATGTCACCCGTCGAGCTGTGAAAGAAGCCGGGGATCCGGGCCAGGATCTTGCCCTGTGTTCCCTTCCCGACGCCGGGCGGGCCGAACAGAAGAATTGTCTTGTAGCGGTCTGACATGGCGAGAATCTCAGGAGGGGCTCCAGTGCGGGAAACGAGAGTTTAGCGACACCCAGCCCTTCGGGCTAGACCCCCTTCCAATCCCCATCCAGGCCCCCTCCAGCCCCGGTCACCGACCCTATCGGACGCATCGGAAGCCAAGGTGAATCAGGCCCGTATCTTCTGTCACAACCGACCTCGCCGCCGGTCGGTACCGCTGGCAGTAGTTCGGCGCACACAGGAACGATCCCCCCTTCGTGACCCTCCCGCCCTCCCCCGCCGGCGTCGTCGTCCACTCCCACACATTGCCCGCCATGTCGTGCAGCCCGTAGCCATTGGGCGGATACTGGCCCACCGCCGCCGCGCCCGCATACCCATCGCTCTTGTGGTTCTCGTGCGGAAACGCCCCCTGCCAGGTGTTCGCCATGTGAACACCGCCGGGGTTCCACTCTTCGCCCCAGCAGTACGTCGCGCCCGCGAGCCCCCCGCGGGCCGCAAACTCCCACTCCGCCTCCGTCGGGAGTCGCTTCCCCGCCCATTTCGCATACGCACAAGCGTCCTCGAACGCGACGTGGACCACCGGATGATCCCATCGACCCTCAAGCGAACTCGCCGGGCCCTCCGGGTGGCGCCAGCACGCCCCCGGCACGTAGCGCCACCACGAGAGTTCATCCATATCCCCAACCGAAGCAGGAGCGACAAAAACCCCCGACCCCGGCACCAGCAGCGAAGGGTCGGCATCCGGGAACGCCGCCGCGTCCGGTGTGCGTTCCGCCACCGTCGTGTAGCCCGTCGCCCTCACAAACGCGTCGAACTCCCGGTTCGTGACCTCGTGCACGTCGATCCAGAACGCCCCGACACGAACCTCTCGCGCCGGTCGCTCCTCCGGGTAGCCCTCGTCGCTCCCCATCAGAAAGGTGCCGCCAGCAAGCCGCACCATGCCGCGCATCTCACCGGCCGCATCCCCGGGCCGCGGCGAAGCGCACGCCGGAATCAGCACCAAAACCGCAAGCAAGCAGACTCGCATGGCGCAGCGTAGTGGGGGGGATAGGAGCGAGACCTGTGCCACATCACACACGCCTTACTTCGGCAACTGAGCCTCGATCTCCGCGGCCTTCTCCGTCTGGCCCGTGCGCGTGTAGTGGTCACGCAGCAGCCCGAGGCAAGCCTCTTTGTTCCCCGGCGCGGTGCCAGGGTCCTCGCGCAGCTTCTTGAGCGCCGCCAACAGAAGCGCCTCGCCAGCCTCGGGTTCGCCCAGCAGCGAAAGGCACTCACCCATCCGCATCTCCGCCGTGCCCGTGCGCCAATCCGCAGGCGGGAAGAGCTTCCGGCAGAGTTCGAGACTCCGAGCGAGCGGCTCTCTCGCGGCAGCTGGTTCACCAGCTCGGATGAGGTTGAGCCCCATCCGGCTCAGGATCCGTGCCGTGTCGCCGTCCTCTGGCCAGCCCGCCTCTTTGGAGTACTCCAGCATCAGCCGATCCTGGTCCGCGGATTCCTTCCATCGCTTCTCGGAGGCGAGAAACTGAGCCAGTCCGCTCACCGCGCTGATCGTGTACGGATGGGTCTTCCCCAACGTCTCGCGGAAGCCCTCGACCCCCATCCTGAAGTGCGTCTCCGCTTCCACCGCGTTCCCTCTGTATCGCTCGCACCACGCCAGATTCACGACGTACTTCAGCGTCTCCGCGTGCTTCTCGCCCATCTCCTTCAGCGAAAGCTCGAAGAGCCCCTCCAGCAGCGGCTCCGCCTGGTCGTACTTCTTGAGGCGAAGGTACATCGTCGCCAAGCTGTTCACCGCCGCCATGGTCTGCGGGTGCGACTTCCCAAGCGTCCGTTCGCTGATCGCGATGCTCTCAAGGAAAATCGGCTCCGCCTCGGCGTCCCTCCCCATGTAGCTGATCGTGTTCGCAAGGCTCCGCCGGTTGAGCAGCACCAGCGGATGCTCAGGTCCGAGCACCGCGACCATCACGGGTAACGACGCGTCGTACGCCGCCTCAGACTCCGCGTACTTGTCCATCTCGAAGTACAAGGATCCCAAATCGCTCCGCACCTGCGCAACGTGCGGGCTTCCCGCCCCCATCGTGGCGGTGAACATCTCGATCGCGCGAAGCATCGTCTTCTCCGCGCCCGCGTAGTCTCCCATCAGCGCGAGAACATTGCTCCGCGTGTGCGTCAAACGCGCCATCGCCGTCTTGTTCTCCGCATCCTCTCCCAACGCCTCGCGGATGCCGATCGCACGCCCCAACGTCTCGTCCGCGCCCTTGTACTCGCTCAATCCCATCTGGATGTTCGCCAGCACCTCGAGCGTGTCGGCGACACGATCCGAAGACGCCCCCGACAAAGCCGTAAACCGCTCCAACGCGTCCCTGCAGAGCGGCTCCGCTTCCTTGTGGTCCCCCGCGTCGGACATGCTCGACGCCAGCAACCGAATCGACTCGGCGACCTCCGCCGCATCACCCGTCCCCGCGCGACGCAACTCAACCGCCCTCTGGTGGTGCACCATCGCCGGCTTCACGAGCCCAAGCGACGAATAGCTCCGGCCCAGCGTCGTCCGTACCGCGGCCTCCACCTCCGGAAGCCCACCGAATCGCTCGCCCACCCGCTCCGCGGCACGATCCAGCGTCTCCGACACCTTGACGTCCCGTCCCTCCTCCACCCACGGATTCGGCGCCGCCAGCAAGTCCTTGATCAAGAAGTCGTTGATCGCCTGCGTCGTCGCCGACTTGGTCTCCGCGCGACGCCGCTCAGACTCCTCACGCCCCCGGGCATCCTCCGCGCGGAGATACATCGCCGTCGTCGCCACCATCCCCATCAGCAGCGACGTCGTCACCATCCCCGCGGCCACCACAAGCCCCTTGTTCCGCCTCGCAAACTTCGCCATCCGGTACAGCCCGGTGGTCGGTCGCGCCGACACCGGCTCGTCCCGCAGGTATCGCTCGATGTCCGCCGCAAACTCCGCCGCCGACGAGTACCTTCGGTCCCTGTTCTTCTCCAGCGACTTCATCACCACCCAGTCCAGCTCGCCGCTGAGCAGCCCGCCCAGCCGCCGCGGCTCCGACTGCCTCGCCTCCGCAACCCGCGTCGCCGTGTCACCACTCTCGCGCAGCTTCGTGCTCGGCCGGGGCGGATCGACCTCCCGGATGATCCGACGGATCTCGTCATACGCCGCCGCCCGCAGCGACCTGCTGTCAAACGGCGTGCTCCCGGTGAGCAACTCGTACAGCATCACACCGAGCGCGTAAATGTCGGCCCGCGTATCGATGTCACCCGAGCCCGCCGCCTGTTCGGGGCTCATGTACTCGGGCGTACCCACAAACTGCCCGTGCTGTGTAAAGACGCTCGCCCCCGTCTCCTCTCGCATCGTCGCCTTCGCGATCCCGAAGTCGATCACCTTCGCGACCGGTGCCCCATCAACCTGCGAGATCAGCACGTTGCCCGGCTTGAGGTCGCGGTGGATCAAACCCTTCTGGTGCGCGTGCTGCACCGCCAGGCAAACCTGCGCAAACAGCGAGAGTCGCGCACCGACCGACAGCTTGTTCGTGTCGCAATACCGCGTGATCGACTCGCCCTCGCAGTACTCCATCGCGAAGTACGGCCGCCCGTTCGACGTCGCACCCGCGTCGTACACCTTCGCGATGTTCGGGTGGTCCATCGACGCAAGCGACTGACGCTCCTGCTCGAACCGCGCCACCACCTGCCGCGTGTCCATCCCGAGCTTCACGACCTTCAGCGCGACACGCCTCGAAATCGGAACATCCTGCTGCGCGAGATACACCGTGCCGAACCCACCCTCCCCCAGCAGCCGCACAATCCGATACGGCCCGATCATCGACCCCGGAGCCTCCAGCAACGCCGCGGCAAGCCCTTCAACGCTCGCCCCGGACACCACCGGCGCAAACCCTGTATCTTTCGTCCCCGGGTCCTCCCGCAGCAACGCGTGAACCAGTTCCGAGAGCGATTCGTCCCCAGCGCACAACTCGGAGATCCGCGCGGCCCGCGCCTCGGGCTCAAGGTCGCACACCTCAAGAAAGATCTGCCGTGCACGCGTCCGGGTTTCTGGCGTCATTCCGATCGCTCCGAGAAAGTTGCAGGACCTGGAAGGCGCGCACACGCTCCTCACCGCCCGCGCGTGCCCCCGCACCATGCGGGCCCCGACCTCGTCGCGAGCGTATGCAAACCCAAGCACCCGCCGGGCAGTGCCCGTACAGAAGCGGCGCTCCGCCCCTGTCCCCCAACCACACCAACCACCCCGCGCGCACGCCAAACCCTAAGAAAATCACCCCCCATCCCCGCCACTCTCCCCAACACCCCTCTGCCCCGTCCCACCAACTCCAAAAACAAAACAACCCCCGCAACGCAGGGGTTGTCTCACAAAGCGGAGAGGGGGGGATTCGAACCCCCGTTACCGACCGAAATCAGTAAAACGGTTTAGCAAACCGCCGCCTTCAGCCTCTCGGCCACCTCTCCGGCGGGCTCCATGATAGGCCCCCTCGGATCGGTCCGCAACGAAACGCGGCGAGGCCCGGTTGGAGGGGGCCTCGCCGCGCGTTTTGGGGGGCTCGTGGATCACCGTTCGGCCCTGCCGGCCGTCGGTTCTGCGGGGCTCATTCCTCCCGCTGGTTGTCGTCAGAATCCGGTTTGCTGCTCGTGTCGAGCAGCTTCCGAAGGTACTCGTTCTCACGCCGCGTCGCCTCGAGGTCGAACACCAGGTACTTGATGCTCAACCGCAGGTAGTCCAGCGACTCCTGCAAGTCCGCGATCGTCTGCTTCATCTTGTCGTGCCGCTCGCGAGTCTGGCTCGCCAAAGCCTCCAACTCGCCCCGCTGGGATTCAGGCAACACACCGATCTGCTTGATCAGGTCGCCGAGCTTTGACTGGAACTCCATCTCGTTCATCTCTCTTCCTCCGAATCTGTGGTTGTCCCGAACGTGCGAGGCGATGGTTCGCGTCTCACCAGAGTGTGCGCGATCCTTCACGTTTGACACGCCGTTTCACAAACATTCCACGCTCGAAGGTCCATCTATCCGGTCTGCGATGCACGCACGCCCGCGCCCGCGACCCACCCCTCACATCCGGCCCCTACATCCGGCCCCTACATCCGTCCAAAGTCAGCCCGCCTCATCGCCTGCTTCCCCGCCGGTGACGCCGCGTTGAACAGCTCGTCGATCGCCGTGGGCTCGGTCTTGCGCAGCTCCCGCGCCAGCTTCCGCAGATGGTTGTCAACGTCCATCCGGAACCGCTGGAACCAACTCTCCAACTCGTGACGGCTGAACTTGCTCAACGGGTCCTTCAAACCCGTCTGCGAAGCCGCCCAATCCAGCAGCGCGCCCCCCGACTCGCTGAACCTGTACAAATCCAACGTCCCCGCCACCCGCTTCCGCAGCGCGATGAACGGGTCCTTCACGTGCTCCGGCAGCCTCGTCATCACCTTCGCCAACGTCAGCGGATCCAGCGACGGCGCATCCGCCCCCGTCTCAGCCTCAACCACCACCCGCCGCAGCACCGGCTTCGCCACCGCCGCCGCCACCCCCGCCTCCACCTCCGGAACCGTCACCACCGCCGCGAACGCCCCCGCCGCCGGCTTCAGCTCCGCAAACGCCGTCGACAGCGTCTTCGTCCCAGCCCGCTCAAAACGGATCGTCAGCCGCTGGCACTGCTTGCCCTCGTGCAGCGCGGTTTCCGCCGACAGTACCTTCCCCTGCCCCCATTCCGGGCGTGCCGAATGGACGATCAGGTCCCCCTTTACCCAAACAGTTCCCGACATAACAGCCCCTTGTGTCCCCTCGTCCTCCCGCTCCGGCTATACGCCGACCCGGGCGAGACGCCGACTGGGGCGGCCTCGTCCGGGATACGCTTGGGCATTCGAGGTCGACGGGAAACGCTCCGGGAAAGCTCGCGGGCGTTGTCCGGTCGATACGGAGAGGATAGCATCCCTTTCACCCAAATCCTAGAGGAATCCGGCGGCTCCCGCCCCTGTTCCCCTTGGCCTCGGTGTGAGGAGCCGGACCCCAACATGATCGAAGCACTCAAGAGCGAAGAAATCGTCAGCAAAGCAGGCGGCCGCTTCAAACTCTGCGCGCTCATCCAGCGCCGTCTCGTCCAACTCATGGAAGGCGCCCGCCCCCTCGTCGAACGCGACGGCCGCTCCGACCTCGAGATCGCCATCGAGGAAATCATGCAGGACAAGATCACCCACGACTTCGACACCGAACGCCTCCGCGGCGTGAAGTCCGACGACTGATCCCCACGCTCGTCATGAGCACGCCGCATCCGGGAACCCCCGCCAATCCCTCCGACCCAAAGGACCTCAGGCCCTTCGTCGAAGGTCGTCGCGTCATTGTCGGCATCACCGGCGGAATCTCCGCGTACAAAACCGCCACCGTCGTCAGCAGACTCGCCCAGGCCGGCGCCGAAGTCACCGTCCTCATGACCGAGTCCGCCACTCGCTTCGTTACCCCCCTCACCTTCCAATCCCTCTCCGGCCGCCCCGTCTACACCAGCCAGTGGGAACACGTCGAGTCCAAAGACCCGCAGCACATCTCGCTCGCGACTCGCACTCACCTCGCCGTCGTCGCCCCAGCCTCGATGGACTTCCTCGCGAAGCTCGCCACCGGCCGCGCCGACGACGCCGTCTCCCTCGTCCTCTCCGCGATCGACCGCACGAAAACCCCCGTCTTCCTCGCCCCCGCGATGAACGAGGTCATGTGGTCCCAGCCCGCAACCCGCCGCAACGTTGAAACCCTCGTCGCCGACGGCTTCCAACTCATCGGCCCCGGTGATGGCTGGCAGGCCTGCCGCGCCGTCGGTGCCGGTCGCATGAGCGAACCCGACGAAATCCTCGCGGTCATCGCCGCCAAACTCAAGAACTCGGTAGGCTGACCCCCGCGCGAGCCCCGCTCGCACGAAAGGGTCACCACCATGTCCACCTCCGCTCGCCCCACCGGCATCCTCGGCTGGATCGAATGGGCCGGGAACAAACTCCCCGATCCCGTCATGCTCTTCGTGGGCGCAACCGTCCTCGTCGTCGTTCTCTCCACCATCGCCTCCGCCGCGGGCTGGAGCGTGACCCCCGTCCGCATGAAGCCCAAGACCGAACTCGTCACCGACGCCTCCGGTGCCCAGCGCACCGTCCCCGTCATCGAGAACGGCCGCCCAGTCATCGAACTCGAACGATCCGGCAACCCCGTCGTCGCCCGCCCCATCCTCAGCTCCACCGGCATCTACTGGCTCGTCGCCAACGTCATCCGCAACTTCACCAACTTCGCCCCCCTCGGCGTCGTCCTCGTCAGCGTCATGGGCATCGGTGTCGCCGAGAAGTTCGGTGTCTTCTCCACCAGCATGAAGGCCGTCGCCGGTGTCGTCCCCTCCCCTCTCCTCACCCCAACCGTCATCTTCCTCGGCTTGTTATCGCACCTCGCCGGCGACTCCGGTTACGTCGTCCTCCCCCCCCTCGCCGCCGCCCTCTACGCCCTCTTCGGCCGCCCACCCATCGCCGGCGTCGCCGCGGCATTCGCCGGTGTCGCCGGTGGCTTCGCCGCCAACATCGCCATCTCACCCACCGACGCCCTCATCGCCCCCATCACCCAGGCCGGCGCCAGCGTCCTCGACCCCGCCTACACCGTGCAACCAACCTGCAACTGGTTCTTCATGATCGCATCCAGCGTCATGCTCCCCCTCGTCGGCTGGTTCGTCACCGCCCGCATCGTCGAACCCCGCGTCCTCGCCGCCGGTATCGACCCCGACGCCCCCGTCTCCGCCGGTCTCGTCCCCCTCACCACCCTCGAACGCCGCGGGCTCGCCGCCGCGGCAATCGTCTTCTCCCTCGCCCTCATCGGCGCGGCACTCCTCGCCGCGATCCCCGGCGCACCCCTCCACGGCTCGATGCCCGCGAAACTGCCCGCCTTCGGCCCAATCCCCGCCGTGCCCATCGCCGGTGAAAACCCACCGACCACCCCGCGCTGGTCGATGGCCATCGTCCCGCTGATCTTCGTGCTTTTCCTCGCTCCCGGCGTGGTCTACGGAAAGATCACCGGCGCGGTCAAGGGCGTCGCGGCCGTAAGCGAGGCCCTGGTCGACTCGATGAAGCAGATGGCCGGCGTCATCGTCATGTGCTTCTTCGCCGCGCAGTTCATCGAGTGCTTCAAGTACAGCCAGCTCGACCTCATGGTCGCGTACACCGGCGGAGAGATCCTCGCCTCCGCGGGTCTTCCCACACCGGTGCTGCTCGTCGCCCTCATCGTGATGACGACCCTGATCAACCTGCTGATCGCCTCGATGAGCGCGAAGTGGACCGCCCTGGCCCCGGTCGTCGTCCCGATGATGATGATGCAGGGCATGAGCCCCGAGCTCGTGCAGTGCGCCTACCGAATCGGCGACAGCTGCACCAACGTCCTCACCCCACTCAACGCCTACATCGTCCTGATCATCGTCGCCGCGCAGCGGTACAAGAAGTCCTTCGGCCTGGGCAGCGTGGTGGCCATGATGCTCCCCTATTCGATCGCATTCCTGATCGCCTGGACCCTGCTCCTGCTGCTCTGGGTGTGGCTGGGCCTCCCCCTCGGCCCGGGCGCACCACTGTGGTATTCCCCCTCGCCGGCCCCGGGTTGATTTTCGCTCCCAGCCGGCCAAGCATTACGACCCATCCGGAGAGGTGGCAGAGCGGCTGAACGCGCTGGTTTCGAAAACCAGTATGGGCCTCGGTCCATCGGGGGTTCGAATCCCCCCCTCTCCGCTTCTAGCAGCCCCCGCCTTCGGGGGCTGCTCTCGTTTTCGATCACACCCCAACATGCGGCTCAAGCCGCTTCACCAGGTCCGGCTTCGGTGCGTACCCCACCCACGAATCCACGACCTGGCCGTTCTTCACGATCATCAACGCCGGAATGCTCCGCACGCTGTACTTCGACGCCAGCTCCGGGTTCTCGTCCACGTTCACCGCGGCCACCTTGATCTTCCCGCTCATCTCCTCCGCCAACGCCTCCACGATCGGCTTCAGCATCCGGCACGGAGGACACCACGGCGCCCAGAAATCAACCAGCACCGGCAGCTCGCTCTCCAGCACCTGGCTCCCGAACGTCGCCGAACTCGGATTCAGAATCTCGCTCATGTCTCGTTCCTTTCAACCTCTTTGATGCCGCTCCCGCCTTCCCGGTTCCAACCCGCCAGCAGTGGGGGAGCCGTGCTACCAAAGGGCCCAGACCTTAGGGGACCGCCACCACCCCCGCTTGCCCCTCTCTGCCAAACGCGTCCATCCCCCGCACCGACACCGCGTTCAGCGCCCCCGCCCCCGTCGTCCCACGCAGCGGCACCTCCTGCACGCCCGCCCCC